>WNGI01007465.1_pt1 | contig 10013 bp, 8 predicted proteins | sample 5400621 | NCBI WGS metagenome assembly WNGI01 (sample SAMN13153374, study PRJNA577476) | soil metagenome | isolation source: 20 cm soil or saprolite under Garry oak tree replicate 1 | place: USA:California | collected 2016-06-15 | reverse complement strand
GGCCCAGGCGTACGCCGCCGCCGGATGGCCGGGGGTACCGGGCACCCGGCCAGAGGTCACTCGCCCCGCTCAGTCCTGGTGCCGACGGGTCGCGGCGTCAGGAGCCAACGGCGTGGGCCTTCTCCTGACCCCAGATACTGTTGCGGCGCGTTTCCGGCATCACAAAAAGGCAGATGAGGAAACACACCGCCGGCACCGCAATGGGGTAGATCAAGGCACGGCCGACGCTGCCCGATGACAGAAATGCCGCGGAGGTGATGAAAGGCACCAGGCCCCCGCCCCAGCCGTTGCCGATGTGGTAGGGCACGGAAACGGACGTGTAGCGGATCCGGCTTGGGAAATACTCCGCCAGGAACGCCCCGACCGGGCCGTACACCATGCCGACGTAGGCCACCAGTATGAATATGATGAAGATGGCGATGGGATAGTTGACTGCGCCGGGGTTGGTGGCTTCGCCAAGCCACGCGTACAGGGGGTAATACGTCAGCGCCGCCAGGAACATCCCTCCGAGAATGACCGGCTTGCGGCCGATGACGTCGGAGAGCCATCCGAACAGAATCAACGTCGGCGAGGCGATGAGCAACGCCGCGCCGACAATGTAGCTCGAGGTCAGCACGTCGAGCTTCTTCACCGTCTGCAGGAAGTAGAGCGCCCAGAACTGGCCGCTGTACCACACGACGCCCTGGCCGATCAAAACCACGATGGCGACCAGAATGAATTTGATGTTGGAGCTTAGGAACGCTTCTTTCCATGGGTTGCGCACCATCCCGCCCCGGGCCTTCATCTCCTGGAAAATCGGAGTTTCGCCCAGTTGCAGTCGGATGTAGATCGCCATCATCACCAGCAGGAAAGAGATGAGGAACGGAATCCGCCAGCCCCAGGCCTGGAAGGCGTCCTTCCCCAGATAGCCGCGGGTACCAACGATCACCGCCAGCGAAACCACGATGCCGAGCGTCGGGGAGGTCTGGAGCCAGCCGGTGTAGTATCCCCGGCGCTCGTCCGAAACGTGCTCGGCAACGTAGGTGATCGCGCCGCCGTATTCTCCGCCCAGGCACAGCCCCTGGAGCATCCTGAGGCCGAACAGAATGAAGGCGGCGGAAACGCCGATGGAGGCGTAGGTCGGTATCAGGCCGATGGCGGCCGTTCCCAGGCCCATGCCGCTCAGAGTTACGATAAAGGTGTATTTGCGGCCCACCCGGTCGCCCAGCCATCCAAACAGGAAGGCACCCAGTGGGCGAACCAGGAAGCCGGCGGTAAACAGCGCGATCGTGCTCAGCAGCGCCGCCACCGGGTTGGTCTTGTCGAAGAACTTGACCGACAGGACCGCGGCCAAACTACCGAAGATGTAGAAATCGTACCATTCGATGACGTTTCCCGCGGCGGCGGCGATGACTACACGGCGGAAGTTCTGTGGGATCCCGGCCATAGTATTCCCCTGGGTTCGTTTGGTTCGTTGCTCTGTGCGGTCTCAGGGCCTGAACCAACAGGCCCTGACTGCAATTCGCTCTGCATTGGGCGGTTCTAGAATTTGAAGCGGATGCCCGCGGTGGTGGCGAGGGTGGAGTGGTTGAGGAAGCCGACGGGGGCGAGGCCGTCCTGGACGTCGGTCCAGAAAGTGCCGAGGTAGCCGTCGAAGCGCTTGGCGAATTTATAGTCGGCGACGAGGGAGAAGGAGCTCTCCCTGCCGCTGCAGCCGCCGCTCTGGGTGCCGGAGCAGCCGGCGTTGGCGCCGGTGGCGAAGCTGTTCTGGTGGTAGCCGTAGAAGGCGGCCATCAGATCCAGATCCGGCGTGGCGGCATACTTCACCCCCGCCCAGTACACCTGCAGGATCTTCTCGTTGTTGTAGGCGGGGGGGTTGATGACGGCGAGCACATAGCCGCCGATGGTGAGGGAGCCCGGCAGCAGCGGGGTGTTGGGATTGGCGAACTTGATGTGCTCGTAGCCGGCAAACAGCGTTGGCTTCCCGAGGCCGAACGACCCCATCACCGAGTAAGCTGTGTTGTCGGAGATAGTGGCCCGGAGGGAGTTACTGGGGGAGAAGCACTGCACGGGGGCGCCGGCGGTGCAGGCATTGGCTAGGTCCTGCACCTGCGCGGCGGTGAGCGGGGCGGTGGCGATGGCGTCGTACTTCTTGGCGTAGTAGAGATCGATCGAGCCGCCGCCGCCTTCAAGCCCGAATTGCAGCTGGTGGGCGGTGTTGGTGGTTCCGCTGGAGCCTGAGAACTGGTACAGCGCGCCGAGGTGCACCGCACCGAGCTTGGCGGAGTACTTGAGCGACTGATCGAGCCGCCGATCCTCGGTGACCCCGCCGCCTGCGGTGGTGCCGGAGAAGCCGATCAGTGAGAAGGCGTTGGCCGCCCCCAGGGGATCGTACTTGCCGACGCCGTCGGCGAGGGGGGTCACGTGCCGCCCGAAGGTGATCGTGCCGTAGGTGGGGGAGGAGAAGCCGGCGTAGGCGGCGCCGGCAAAGTACTGCCCGGCGATACTGCTGTCGACGTTGGTGGTCTGCGTGGCGGCCGGGCGGCCGTTGTTCAGCACCTGCGATTTGAGCGCGTCGCTGATATTGCCGGACTGCGGGTTGAAGAAGGTCTCGAAGCGGAACACCCCCGACCAGTCGCCCACCAGCGCTTCCTTCCCCGAGAGCCCGATGCGCGACTGGCTCAGGTTGCTTGGGGTGACCGCCGTGACCGAGCCGTTGCTGTTTGCCAGGATGATCGCCTCGGTTCCGGCGGGGAAGTAATCACTCGCCGGCACCCCGTGCGTCTGGTACTGCACTCCGATGTCGACGATGCCGTAGAGGGTGATCCCGTTCCAGGTGAAGCTGGTGTCGGCGGCCTTCGCCGCCGGGGCGCCGGTGGCCTGTGCCTGGGCGAGAGGGGCCGCCGCGGCCAGGCTGGCCACGAGCATCCATGCGCCTCCCCGACGGCTGATGCCGCGAGTACCGCGGCCCCGGGACTCGTTCTTATTACAGGACGCGTTCGCGTAACTCACTGTCAGTCCTCCCCTAGATCGCCAGTGGATGAGTTCAACACCATGCGCAGCGCTCAGGGCGCCACGCCAGTCCCTTCAGATCACTGCACAGGCCGGTTGACGCACGGCGATGCGCCTTGTCGATTCCCGATTCGTACGCAGGCAGGTTGGTCGCGGCCACGGGATGCGCCTCGGGTGAGCGTGGATTTGTCGTTCTGACGCTACTACCACACAGAGCAAGCAGACGGAGTATTCCACACGTACCGGTCTACAAGGAAGGCTTGGGGGTGCTGAGCCCCGGGGGCCAGGGCTCCGAGCGACGACGCCGTGCGGCTCGAGGCGTAAGCGCGACCGTTGCGGTTACATCCTGACACGGAGCTCGGTCAGATGATGCTTCCGAGCAACAAGGTCCGGATCGCCCTGTCCGGCGGGTGGAGGCCTCGCTTCAGCCCGCAGCGCGCGACAAGGCTGCAAGCTTGCTGTGCGTTCGCGCTGCCTCGTCCTCGGGCAGATCGGGCTCCTGTCGCACCAGAGCGGCGAATCGCTCCGGGAGCAGCGCCGGGCTGAAGTGAAACCCCTGGTACTGATCGCATCCCAGTTCCGCCAGTAAGGCGAGCTGCTCTGAGGTTTCCACGCCCTCGGCGATCACTTTCAGGTGCAGGCTGTGCGCCAGGGAGATGATCGCGCGAACGATCGACGCATCTTCCGGGCGCCGGGTCATGTCCTCGACAAAGCAGCGGTCGATTTTCAGCTTGTCTATCGGAAAGCGCCGCAGGTAGCTCATGCTCGAGTACCCGGTGCCGAAGTCATCGACCGATACCAGAACCCCCATGCGGCTGATGGCCTCCAGGATGCGTATCGACTCCTCCGCATCGCTCATCACCGCGCTCTCGGTGAGCTCGACCTCGAGGAACTGGGGCTCCAGGGCGACCGCTTCGAGCGCGCGGCGAATCTGATCGACCAGGCTGATGAGCCGGAATTGCGAGGGTGCAAGATTGACTGCGACGCGCAAAGGACGCAGCCCGTCGCTCTGCCACGCCTTCGCCTGGCGGCAGGCTTCAAACAGCACCCACTCGCCGATGGCGTCGAGCAGGCCGCATTCATCGGCGATCGCAATGAAATCGCCGGGCGGCACGAGGCCGCGCTGCGGATGCCGCCAGCGGATCAGGGCTTCCGCACTGTTGACCCGACCGCTCGCGGTGTCGACCTTGGGCTGATAGTGCAGCTCGAACTGCCCGCTGCGCAGCGCCTCATGCAGATCGCTCTCGAGTTTGACGCGCTCCTGCGTCACCGAGCTCATGCCATCTGCATAGCACTGCACATTATTGCGCCCGCGTTCCTTGGCGCTGTACATGGCGGCGTCGGCGCGCGCGATCAGGGTGTCCACGGTCGCCCCATCGCGCGGGAAGAACGCGATGCCGATGCTGGGGGAAATGTGGACGTCGATTCCGAGCAGCCGCATGGCGGGTTCCATCAGCTGAATCGCCCGTTTGCCGATCTCGACCGCCTCCGCCTCTGTCACCGGTCCGCCGAGGAGGATCACGAACTCATCGCCCCCCAGGCGTGCAGTGGTATCAACGGCGCGAACCGCGTGACTGAGGCGCTGTGCCGCCTCGCGCAGCAGTTCATCGCCCGCCCTGTGCCCGAGCGAGTCGTTGATGAGCTTGAATCTGTCGAGGTCGACCACGAGAACCGCGAACTCATGCGCGTGCCGTTGTGCCTGGACGATGGCCTGCGCAATGCGGTCATCGAGCAGCAGGCGGTTCGGCAGGCCCGTGAGTGCATCGTGGGAAGCGAGATGCCTCAGCTGCCGGTTCGCCGCCTCGAGACCTTTGGTGCGATCGGTGACGACCAGTTCGAGGCTCTCGACATGGCGCTTGAGTGCGCGGGCGTTCTGCCACTTGCGGCTCAACGCGCTCGCGCACTGCAGGATCTCGATCGGTTCGAAGGGCTTCTTCACGACGATGAGCTTGTCCGAGTGCCCGAGTCGTGCCAGCAGCTCCAGCCAGTCGTAGTCGGTGTAGGCAGAGCAGATGACGACCTGTACGTCCGGGTCGACCTGCCACAGGTGTTCGACGGTCTCCAGCCCATCCCACCCGGGTGGCATGCGCATGTCGACGAAGGCAACTGAGTACGGACGGCCCTCGGCGAGTGCTACACGGGCGCGTTCGACTCCATCGCGTCCCTGAAGGGCGCAATCCACGTCGAAGGTCGGGCGCCCGGTCTCGGGCTGCTGCTCCCCGAACAGCCCCGCTTCGGCCGCCGACATCAGCGTCTTGTCGCCGGCCACCAGGATCTTGCGGTAATCCTGGTGAATGGCCGCGTTGTCATCGATCACGAGGACCCGATGCGTGAGGGAGTCGGCGTCACCGGACATCGGGCGACTCCGGCGAGGCGAGCGGCAGCGCCAGGGTGAAGGTGGCGCCCTTACCCGGGCCGGCGCTTTGCGCGTGCAGCGAGCCGCCCAGTTCCCTGGCCGCGAGCGCGCTGCTGTGCAGTCCGAAGCCGTGGCCGTCCGAGCGCGTCGTGAAGCCGTGGTTGAAGATCCGCTCCAGGTTCTCCCTGGGGATGCCGACGCCTGAGTCGATCACCGAGATGAGCACCGACGAATCGGTCGCGCGGATCCGCACGGTCACACGTTTTTCGGCCGGCCTCGCTTCCTGGCAGGCGTACTTGGCGTTGCGGATCACGTTAACCAGGATCTGCAGCACCTTGTGCTTATCGACCTGGATGAGCGGCACGTCGCGGTAGTCGCGGACGGTCGTCACGCCATGGCGGCTGAAGGCTCCGTCGTTCATCCGCAGGCTGTCCTCGACCAGCTCACGTATGTCCAGTGTCTCGATGATGCCGCCACGTCTGGCATAGCTCTGCTGCATCGCGACGATTTCCTTGATGTGCTCGACGTTGCCGCGCAGCGCCGACAGTTCCGCGACGGCGGTATCACGCTCGCCCGTCAGATCATCGGCAAGCTCGCGCAGGTAGCCCGGCAGGTGCTTGCCTTGAGCTCCCGCCAGGAAGCTCGCCAGGTCGCCTGCATGCTCGGCGAGCAGCGCGGCGAGCTGCCCGAGCCTGGTGCACTTGGACTTTGCGATGCGCTCCGTGACCAGGCTGGCCGAGACATTCACGCTGTTGAGCACGTTGCCGACGTTGTGTAGTACGTTGGTGGCTACTTCGGCCATGCCAGCCTGCCGGGACGCGACCAGCAGTTGCTTGTGTACGTTCTCGAGCTCCTGTTCGGCGCGCCGCCGTTCGGTGATGTCCTGCACCACCGCAACGGCGCCCAGTGCCTGTCCGGCCGGACCGACGAGCCGTCGCGCGCTCGATAGCGCCGTGCGCACGGCCCCTGTTGGTGTGACGATGACGAACTCGGTGTCGCTGACCTCGTCGCCGCGCAGCGCCCGCGCCAGGGGACGGTCCTCGGGGGGTACCGGCGTCGTGCCATCCAGCTGATAGACCTGAGACGTGACGGGGTAGGCGGCGCGGGGGAGGGCGGTCGTGTCCTCCGCGGGAATTCCAAAGAGCTCGACCGCAGCGCGGTTGTAGTGCGTCACCCGTCCGGTGACATCGCAGGCCAGCAGCGCAAGCGGCAGTTCGGCAATCACGGTCGCGAGCAGCGTCTGGTTCTGCAGCAGGGCCGCCGCCATCTCCTTGCGCGCGGATATGTCGCGCAGGAACTCGACCGAACACACCGGCTCCGCGCCGCCGGCGCGGACGAGCGAGGTGCTCACGCGAACCCACAGCGCGCTGCCGTCCTTGCGAACGTAGCGCTTCTCGACGTCCAGGTGCGCGATGTCGCCGCGCCACAAGCGCGCGTGACCGGCGATCGTGGACTCGCGGTCCTCTGTGAGTGTGAGGCTCGCGATCGACTTGCGGCTGAGCTCTGCGACACCGAATCCGAGCATCGAGCAAAATGCCCGATTGCAGTGACGAAAGCCCCCATCGGGGTTCGCGAAGGCAATGCCGACCGGCGCATGCTCGACGGTGTTGCGAAACAGCGCTTCCACCTGCCCGAAGTGCGCGGGTGTCTCCAGCGGCTCCGTGAGAGCGGGAAGCACGGCGGTCTCGGCGCTTGCGATCTTCATAGCAGCACTCCGTCGCTCGGGCCGGGGGATGTCAGGCGTGACACGATATTCATGGGCGAGAGCAGTGGGGCGGACATCTCCAGGGCAAGCCAACGCTGGCGTGGCTTTGGCAAAGAGACGTGAATTCCAGCACCGCGGCCCACCGGGGACAGCGAACTGTGTCGCACCTCCGGGACCACCAGGCCCTCCGAGCGTGCACGACGCGAACGCGTTCACATTAGTGCCGCGCGGGCCGTGTGGCGGCTTCCGGTGCACGGCGCCCCGCGCAGCGGTACTTCGTCCCGGTGCGGCCTGGAGTTGAATATACAGCTGCTTTGTAGCTACAATGGGGTACCATGAAAGAGGCAGTTGTTCGCGCTCGAATTGATGTAGAGCTCAAGGTGCAGGCCGCGGCGGTACTGAAGGCCAATGACCTTGAGCTCAGTGATGCCATCCGGCTCTTTCTACGGCAGGTCGTGCGCCGCGGCGGTCTGCCTTTTGCGGTGCGCGACCCCGGTGTGCGGGTGATCTCGGGGAAGCAGATGTGGGCCATGAAGCGCAAGGCGCAGGCGCGCGATCATGCGCTTGCGGCGCGCAGTGAGGCGCCAGCGGAGGCGATGCTGTTGCTGCGGCCCCAGCGTCTGCGGGGTGCACGCATCGAGTGGCCGGATGCACCGCTGATCGATGCCTGAGCCGCTGCCCGAAATCGCTCTCACGGAGGAGGAGATCGATCAGATTCTGCGCAGCTGCGATGGACGGGCATTGCTCGTCGGCGGACAGGCTCTGGCCTTCTGGGCGCAGCACTATCAGCTCAGGCTCCCGGGAGTGCTCTCGGCCAACGTGACGAGCGACGCCGACTTCGTCGGTGCCGCACAGGTGGCGCGCGACCTCTGGCGGTCCTTGAAGCCCATGGGCTGGAGGTACTGGCAGCCCTCCGCTGACGATGCGACATCCCAAACGGCAAAGCTCACCAAGCGGATCGAGGGGCAGGGCATCAAGCAGATCGACTTTCTTGGCAGCATCGTTGGCCTTAAGACCGAAGGCATCCAGCAGCGTGCCACCGTGCTCAATCTCGCCGATGGCATGCGCATCCGCGTGTTGCATCCTCTGGATGTGCTCGAAAGCCGCCTAAAAAATCTGGCCGAGCTACCCTCCAAACGCGCTCCCCAGGGGATCGCGCAGGCGCACTTGGCGATCGATGTTGTAAGGTGCTTCCTCGAGCAACTTCTGCGCGAGGGGCCTCCGCGGCGGCTTTTCAATGCCATCGACCGTGTGGCTCGCATGGCGCAGGAGAAGAGTCTGGAGAGTGTGTTTTACGGATACGGACTTGATCTCCTGGCCGCGGTACCGGCAGACCGTGTTCCGAGTGAGGAATTTCGTACGCGACGCTGGCCGCAGATCCTGACACTCGTCACCGATCAGCGCCGCACCCACGCGCAGCGTCGGGCGCGGCGGGCTAAACCCACGTCCAAGTCCTGATTGGGGCGCATGGCCCTGGATCCGCGGGAATGCCTAATTTACCATAATATACATTATGCGAACTAGAATGGGATGCTCCTGCTGCAGCATCGCCCCGGCTGCTGCACGTTCCATCAGTGGACAGCCGTTGTTATTCGTCGTCACCGTCGTGGTCAGCGACGGCAACGTCGTGACCGTTGTATTCATTTTGCGAACTAGCATGCCAGAGGCCGAGAGGCCCATCGGCGAGTTCAGGCTGGCGTGGCGCGGCGCGAGCCGCTAAGGCCCACGCATCGAGGGCGGGCGCTCGAGCCTCTTCTATCCACCCCGAGATGTGCCCGCAGGTGAGGTAGATCTCCCGCCCGCTGGTGAAGTGCACGACCTCATCATCCCGGTCGTCCTGCGAGGGGTCATAGCGTCTCACATTGCCGTCGCAGAGGCTGAGCATATAGCCCACCGTGTGGAAGGCCCCGTTAACAATCGCGTCAGCGGGAGAGAAGAAGTTGGCGAACAGACGGTTGTGGTCGGAGCAGATGTGAGTGTGATAGTCCGCCACGATCCGCCAGCCGCTCTCGGGTACACCTTCAGTGTATTGGGGAATGACCAGCCCGAAGTGCTTGTGGGACGTCAGCGGGGCGCTCACGTGGTAATGGTGCCCCGAGTCCTCATAGATCACCCCGCCGCACTCATACTGCCGCGGGCAGTCGAGTGCGACGGTCAGCGCGCCGTTAGCGGCTGAGTCCATGTCCCCGAAGATGACGAAGATGATCGGGATCATTGTCCGTGCTCCCACACCATTAGGCAGTCGCTGTGATGCGAGCGTTCAATGCTCATGGTTGCCCTTTCCGGGCGCTGTGGCGGCGGATGCACTTCACAGCGTGGACCTGAGGAATGTGGACCCACTCCGCAGGCTGGACGGGTAGTGCCAGCGGGTGCGCTGGCTGTTTGAAGGCGTGTGACCTGGTCGGTGAAAGCTCCAGGAGAGCCTGTGAAGCAGGCCCGCTGTGTCCTGGCGCACGGTCCCACCGGCGCGTGACAGGATTCACGTTCCGGAGCACGTGCGATAGCGGTCAAGCACCCCCAAGATCTCGGTGTCCGAGGGTTGCGTCAATACGCAGTCAGCCCCATTCCACGTCTGGCGGGGCGTTCAAGCGCAGGGGGTGTTGCGCCCATGCGCGCACCTAAAGATCACAACGCACTCAGCAGCTTACACGCGATACATCATTTGCAATCTAGATACGCACTTCGACCCGCTGCGGGTCGCGAGCCTGCGGCCGCAGACCTCTTCAGACCTGAAATCCCCGGCTCTGTTTCTTTTCCCGCTTCGCGGCGCGCTTCTCCTGCAGAGACTTGGCTGGCTTTTTCTTCGCTTCCTTCTTCCTGTCCATACCCTTGCTCATGGTTCGCCTCCTCACGATGGTGAGCGCGGTGATCTGAAACCCACAGGTCAACCTTGGCGCTTAAGGCTGCAAATCGCAATGGCCTGAACTCTATCTGCGCGGGGCCGGATGTGGAACGGGCATG
>WNGI01023931.1_pt1 | contig 10014 bp, 9 predicted proteins | sample 5400621 | NCBI WGS metagenome assembly WNGI01 (sample SAMN13153374, study PRJNA577476) | soil metagenome | isolation source: 20 cm soil or saprolite under Garry oak tree replicate 1 | place: USA:California | collected 2016-06-15 | reverse complement strand
AGTGGCATCATGCACGCCTGCGTCCGTCACAACGTCGATATCGTGCTGACGGGTTCGATCCGCGACGAGGGACCGATTCCTGGTGTAACGACAGATGCGATCGAGGCCCAAAAGATGATGCGCAAAAAACTCGCCGACGTGACGCACGCCCTGCTCTTAGCGAACATTCAGCATTCGCTTGCGGTGGCGAGCATGCTTGCGCCAACGGTGAAAACGGTGTGCGTTGATATCGATCCTTCGGCAGTAGAGCGCGCGGTCGAGCATCAGCCGTTGCAATCAATCGGCCTGGTCACGGATGTGGAACCTTTTCTTCGCGAACTCGCCGATTGTCTCACCCAGTCCCAAAGCTAGCAAAATACCGCCTCTCCCTTCCGAAGGGAGAGGGTAGGGTGAAGATTCGGACGATTGACTGGTGCAGCATATCAAACCCCTCACCTCAATCCTCTCCCCTTGAGCAAGGGGAGAGGCGGCGTGATGTTCCGGCCAGTTAATTGTCGATGATGCGCAAGCTGCTTCTTTGTCCGCCCGATTACTACGGCATCGAGTACGAGATCAATCCATGGATGAGCGTCGCCCGCGCCGCCGAGACGCCGGTTGCTCAACAGCAATGGAAACAATTGCACGCGACGCTTTCAAAATTGGATTGCAAGGTTCATTTGGTTACGCCACAGCCAGGGCTTCCCGACATGGTTTTCACCGCCAACGCCGGACTGACCGTCGGCCGCAAATTCATCCCCAGTAATTTCCGCCACAAAGAACGCGCCGGTGAACAGCCGTTCTTTGCCGAATGGATGAAACAACATGGCTACGAAGTGTCCTGGTTGCCGGAAAATCTTTACTTCGAAGGCGAAGGCGATGCGCTCTTCGGCGGCGACGTGCTCTTTTGCGGCTACAAATTTCGCTCCGACATCCAATCGCACAGGGCCATAGCAGAAATGCTCGGTTGTCTCGCTGTCTCCGTCGAATTAGTCGATGCGCGCTTCTACCACCTTGATACCTGCTTTTGCCCGCTGCCTGACGGCGGCGCATTTTGGTTCCCCAATGCCTTCGATGAATACGGGCAGCGCGCAATCCGCGAACACGTGACCGATTTGATCGATGTCGCGCCCGCCGAGGCGATGCACTTTTCATGTAACGCCGTCGTTATCGAGCGGGATATCGTCTTGCCCGAGGGCGCGCCGCAGCTCGTAATTACACTGCAGGAGCGCGGCTATCGTTGCCACGAACTGCCGATGAGCGAATTCATCAAAGCCGGCGGCGCCTGCAAATGTCTCACCATGTTTATGCCGCAAAGGCAGCGACTGGATGAAAGGAGTATTGGAGCAATGGAGTAATGATTCTCAGCACTACTACCCCATTACTCCACCCTTTGACGTTTGACCCGTAATGCAGCCTCGATTTTTCCCAGTGGTAAACAATTCATTACGTCTTCTTTGGTGAGCCACCCTTTCCGCGCGATGCCGATTCCGAACCATAAGTCCTGCAAACGCTCGGTGCGGTGAGCGTCGGGGTTGATGACGCATTTGACGCCTTTCTGTTTCGCTAATGGCCACCAGCGCCAGTCCAGATCGAGCCGCTTTGGTGCAGAGTTGAGCTCAATCCACGTGCCGGTGCGTGCCGCTGCATCGAGAATTGCCGGGATGTCGATCTGATACGGCTCGCGTTTCAGCAGCAGCCGGCCGGTCGGATGCGCCAACATCGTGACCAACGGGTTCTCCATCGCGCGAATGACGCGCTGCGTCATGGCCTGTTCGTTCAAATTGAAGACGGAATGAACGGACACAATAACGTAATCAAGTTGTGAGAGGACGTCATCGGGCAAGTCGAGCGAGCCGTCACGCAAAATGTCGCATTCGATACCTGCGAAGATGCGAAAGCCGCGCAGTTTTTTGTTCAGCTTTCTAATCGTGCCGATCTGTGCGCGGAGTTTTGGTTCATCGATTCCGTGTGCCTGAATTGAGCTGCGGCTGTGATCGGCGATGCCGAGATATTCCAGCCCCAGTTCTTGCGCGGCAGCCGCCATTTCTTCGACGGAATTGTGTCCGTCACTCGCAGTGGTGTGACAATGAAACGTGCCCCGCAAGTTTTCCTTCTCGATCAGCTTCGGCAGAGAATGTTTCTCGGCAGCTTCGAATTCGCCCCAGTTTTCCCGTAGCTCCGGCGCGATAAAATCGAGATCAACCGCGCGATACAACTCGGCTTCATCATGCACGTCCGGAATTTTCTTCACCGGCCTTTTCTTTTTTGCTTTTGGATCGACCGGAACCTGGGCAAGCCGGTATTCGTTGAGCGTCCAGCCTCGCTGAAGCGCGCGGCTGCGCAGCTCGATGTTGTGTTCCTTGTTTCCGGTGAAATAAGCAAGCGCGAAAGGGTATTCCGCAGTGCTCACAACGCGCAGATCACACTGCACTCCGGAGCGAAGCCGCACGCTCGATTTCGTCGGCCCGTGCACGATGGTCGATTCGACCAGCGGATGGGAAACGAAGAATTGCATGATCGCTGCCGGATTTTTTGTGGCGACCAACAGATCGAGATCGTGCAAAATCTCCTTTCGTCGCCGATAGCTCCCGGCGATATCGACCTGCGTAGCGTCGCTGTGCGCCGCCAGATCAGAACGCAACGTTTCCGCTTCAGCAGCGACTTGCCCGAACTGAAACGAACCGGCATGCGATGCGCGTTTCGCGATCGCGTCGCAGAGTTTTTGCTGCGTGGTCTGCCCAAAGCCAGGCAATTCAGCGACACGTCCGTCCTCGCACGCCTTTTGCAGCTGCTCGATTGAGCTGATGCCGACTTGGTCGTAGAGGGCTTTAATTTTTTTGGCGCCGAGGCCCGACAATGAAAACAGTTCCATGATTCCGGGCGGAAACTCGGCGCTCAATTCCTCGAAGTATTTCAGCGACCCGGTCGCGGCCAGCTCTTTGATCTTTTCCGCGATGCTTTTTCCGATTCCTGGAATTTTCGCCAGCGCTTCTTCGTCCTGAAAATTCGCGATGTTGCCGCCAAAGGTTTCAATCGCGCGCGCTGCATTAGTGTAAGCCCGAATCTTAAACGGATTCTCATTCTTCAGCTCGAGCAGCGTCGCAATCTTCTCCAGCACTCCCGCGATTTCCTCCTTGGTCATCACAAAAGACCGTTAACCTGAATTGCGCCGCCGTCGATGAGCTTGTGCCCCTTCGCCTCTTGTTTACAAAACTCCGCGCAGTTCATATCTCATCGGGCTTTACGCGACGGACTAAGCGCATGCTTCTACTACCGCAAAACCAGGGGGCGACCCAGCTCCAGCTAGCGGGGACCAATGGCCTCATTGGCGGTAGCGACAAAACTAATGTTTGGACAATGACCAAACCCACTCGATACGCGCGGTGTCCTCGAGAAACAATATCAATGCAGATCGTACGCTTCGACTAGAGCAACTCCGGTGGTGTTATTTACCCCGCGCACAATCGCGGTGTAGTTACCCGGTGGCAGGTTTGCAATGATCGCAGATTCGCTCGGGTCCCCGGGAGCACGGCCGCTGTTCTGAATATCCTGGACCTGGTCCTGGGTGATAATCCCGCCGATGATGGTTGTCTGCCAGTTATCATTAGAGGCAATCAAAGCTCCATTGCCATCGTGCAGTTCCAGTGTCGGATCGGCCAATGGATTGGGAACGCCATACTGACTGAGCTCAGGCCCAATGGCACGAATAATCACGTTCTTTGGTGTTGTCCCTTGAACAATGAATCCGCCAATCATCACGTTGTCTCCTGTCTGCACAAAGCTGCGAGTGCTGATGTTACCTAGAATTGAGTCAACGTCGGGACTAAGATCGTACACCTCCACCAGAGCAACTCCGGTGGTGCTGCTTACGCCACGTACAATCGCGGTGTAGCTACCCGCTGGCAGGTTCGCAATGATCGCAGACTCGCTCGGGTCTCCAGGAACGTGACCGCTGTTCTGAATATCCTGAACCTGGTCGTGGGTGATAATCCCGCCGATGATGGTAGTCTGCCAGTTATCATTGGAGGCAATCAAAGCTCCATTGCCATCGTGCAGCTCCAATGTCGGATCAGCCAATGGATTGGGCACGCCATACTGACTTAGCTCGGGGCCAATAGCGCGAATAATCACTCTCTTTGGTGTAGTCCCTTGCACGATGAATCCTCCAATCATGACGTTGTCCTCTGTCTGGACAAACGCGCGAGTACTGATGTTGCCAAGGTGCGTCCCCTGTGTTGGCGTAAAGATCTGGTTCGTACGGGTAGGACTTATCGCGGACGCCCCGGCGCCACCACCGGGGATATAGATTTTGTTTCCGATAACCGATGCCCAGATCCCATGCCGCGCCAAAGTCATGTCAGGCTCCTGGCGCCAACTGTTACTGACAGGATTATAGACTTCCACCTCGGCATGCAAAGCCAGCTCCGGAACGTCTTCGCCGCCGAAAACCCAAAGCTCGTTGTTCACCACCGCAGCCGCGATGCCGGAGCGGGGCGTGGGCATCGGTGCACGAGTGAACCAGGTATTTGTCTGCGGATCGTACATCTCAAGAGCGTTTGTTGAATCCATGATTCTTCCACCTACAACATAGAATTTCCCGTCGATCACGCCGCCGGCGGTGTGGTTGCGATGAACACTCATCGGCGCCTTAATTGTCCAGGTGTTCGCGACTGGATCGTACACCTCCAGTTCGCGCTGGCTCGGGGTACCCGTGCCGCCGGCAACATAAATCTTGTCGTCGATTACTCCGACGGCCGCAGTGAAGCTGTGCACATAATGGCTGGAAGCCCTTCCGGACCAAGAGTCGCTGTTCGGATCATAAACAAAGGTCTCGCCTGCTCCAGCGCCGAAACTGTAGAGTTTTCCTCCTGCCACAGCAGCCGCGTTGTGATTAACTGGATAAGGAAGGTCGTGCGCGAACGTCCACGTGTCTGTAGTTGGATTATAGACCTGAACCGTGGCCGTGGAATTGGCGCCTGGCTCGTAACCACCGAGGACGTACATCTTTCCATTTAGTGCCCCGGTGGCCAGTTCCTGTCGGCCCTCAGGCATTTGGGCGCCTAGTTGCCAGGTATAACCATTTTGAGTCCAGGCGGTGCTCACGAACATGAGCCACAAGAACAGGCCCAACAGGAAAGCGGCACAATTCCGTCGCATTTTGCCCTCCTATTACTTCTACAGAAAACAACAGGTAAAGTTCCTAAATGATTTCCCTTTCAACGACCAGCAATTAGACCTTTCCGCGCTGTTTCTCTTCCGATAGGATTCGCTGCAATATGGATTCCCTTTATCTTGTCGGTATCGCAGTGCTGGCGCTTTTCGCGTTCGTGCTGGCGGTCATTCTTTTTAACTTTTTCGGTCTCTGGCTTCGGGCACGAATCGCAAATGCTCCGGTGAGTCTTGGCAAAATGATCGGGATGCGGCTGCGCAAGGTGCCAGTTGGATTAATCGTCGATAATCGGATTACCGCTGTGAAAGCAGGCATCGAGATTCCGAGCGATCCGCTCGAGGCGCATTATCTGGCGGGTGTTCTCGAAGCGGTGCGGACGAGCATCAATCCGAAGGTGATCGACGCGCCGAGTCCCAACATGGGACGGAGCACGATCGACGGCGTCGCGCAAGACGGAATCGGCGTAAAGGTGAAAGCGCGCGTGACGGTGCGTTCGCATCTCGATCGCTTCGTCGGCGGCGCGACGGAGGAGACAATCATCGCGCGGGTTGGTGAGGGAATCGTTAGCTCGATCGGCTCGGCGAAAACCTACAAGGATGTTCTGGAAAATCCGGATCGCATTTCAAAAACCGTGCTGGCGAAAGGGCTCGACAGCGGGACTGCATTCGAAATCTTGTCGATCGATATCGCCGACGTCGATGTGGGCGACAACATCGGCGCGAAACTTCAGACCGAGCAAGCCGAAGCCGACAAGCGTGTCGCGCAAGCCAAAGCGGAAGTGCGTCGCGCCGCGGCGGTCGCAGTGGAACAGGAGATGCGAGCCAAGACGCAGGAGATGCGCGCCAAAGTTGTTGAAGCTGAAGCGCTCGTGCCGCAGGCCATGGCCGATGCCTTTCGCGCCGGCAATCTTGGGATCATGGATTATGTCCGGATGAAAAATGTCCAAGCCGATACTTCCATGCGCGAATCAATCGCCGGCGGAGACAAGCCGCGGACGGACGGAACGTGATTCAGTGATCGTAGTGATGTAACGACTCAACGATCGCCCACCGAATGCTCGCAGTTCATCTCGAAAATCTACTTTTTCTTCTGCTTCTGGTGGTCGCCGGCTTGTTCCAGTTACTGGGGAGAGCGGCCCGCAAGAGAAGCGGAGAGGAAGAAACACCAGCATCCAAACCTGCACCGCGAACGGTGAAACCAATTCCGCGGGTGGCAAAGGAGTCCGATCAGGAACGCATTCGCAAATTCCTTGAAGCACTTGGCAATCCTCCCGCGTCGCCGCCGCCGCCGCCTGTGATGCCTCGCACCGACATCCCACCAAGGCCGTTGGCACCGGTGCGGCCACCGGTTGAACCGTTGATACCGCGTTGGAAACTCACGCCGGAAGAGCGGCGCAAACGTCCCTACATTCTGAAAGAAAGCTCTTTGCCGGGCAGTGTCACGCCGGCGGAGCAAATTTCTGCGCCAGCGATGACGATTGCGCCTGCGTTCGAGGTTCACGAAGGACCGTTACCGATCGAACCGCCCCAGGTTATCAAAACGCCAATGGAAACTTACGCCGCGGCCACGCGCGCAGTTCCCAAAGGCGGAGATTTAAAAACAGACATCGCTATCTTGCTTGCATCGAAATCCGGTTTGCGCGACGCAATCATTCTACGCGAAATTTTCGGACCGCCCCGAAGTTTGCAAGCTCTCGATCTGCTGTAGCGGCCGCTGGTCTCTTTCTGCGCTGAGGACAGCGCACTCCACAGCGTCATGCCCTTGAGCTTCCGCGCGAAGCTCGTCCTCTTGCTGCCATTCCAAACGCCGGCGCGGTGGAATTTGGCAGTCAGCCTGGACGCCGAATGAAAAATTCGCGCCCATATTTGCCTAACCGAGGCGACCAAACCAGCTTCTGAATCCGAATTGGACCCTTAGTCGTTTCTCGGTTTCTCCCGGAAGGAAGTCAAAAACCGTGGACATCTACATATACATGCAGGGCCGACGACGCGGGCCATACGAAAAGGCGCAACTGGAAGAAATGTGGAACGGCGGCCAAATTCCTGCGGACACGTTCTATTGGCAAGCGGGTATGCCCCAGTGGGCGGTGATCGCTGATCTTTTTGCTAACACCACGATCGCGCCTCCCTTGTCTTTGGACGCCGGCAATGCCGAGTCGATGAGGTTTCCCGCTGCATCGTGAATGGGGTTACCGCATGTTTCGGAACAGGTCAGTTTGCCGCCAGCGCGGCATCTACATCTGGGAAAATCTGAAATACTTGATCAAGCCGCGAGGTTTCGAAGATCGAGCGGATGGTTTCGTGCAGACCAGTCAGGAAAAACCTGCCGCCATAGGCTTGAACCGTCTGCATGGCTAGAATAAGGGCTGCCAAGCTCGCGCTATCGATGTAAGTCGCGCGGGAAAGATCTATCACCATCCGTTCCGGTTTTTTCTCCGTCATTGCGTTAAGTGACTGTGTGAGAACAGGCGAAACGTGCAGATCGATTTCGCCTTTCAGCGGCAGGACATTCGGGTGGTGTTGACGCGGCACCAGACTGGTTGAGGAAGCGTTTGCTTTCATCAACCCTTTTCAATCGTGAATGCGTCACCATCCGGGTGTATCACGCACGATTTTTCAAAGGCGTGGCATGCGGCGAAGCGGCTACAAGTCGGAAACGCTTGAGCTTCGCGTTCGAATCCGTAGTTTCAGACTTTCCAAAAGCCGGCGTGGCGGAATTGGCAGACGCGCTGGACTCAAAATCCAGTGGCCGCAAGGCCGTGTGGGTTCGAGCCCCTCCGCCGGCAGATTCTCTGACGTCGCATGTTGAGCGTTGAGCGTTCGACGTTTGAACCAGTGATTTGCATCTGATCCAAAAATATTTCGGAACTTCGGTTCTTATTTCCTGTAGGAAATAATAGATCAGAGAAGGTAAAACTATAGAAAACGCGAAGGGCCTTGTACTTGGCATTTTCTGCTTGTATGGCCAAAGGAAGATCACAATGTTCATTCGTGAACGGGAAGAACGGCCACGCGGATGCAGGCGGAGCGCATGAGTTTGTAACTACGCGCTGGAGCTTGATCCTTTCCGCCGCGAAGTCGGACAATCAGGAACAAAATGCGCGCAATGCGCTCGCCGAGCTCTGCCGGACTTATTGGCGGCCCATATTCTCATTTATTTGCGCGCGCGGCCATTCGACGGAGGATGCGCAGGACCTCACGCAGGATTTTTTTTCGATCATTCTAAAGGACAACTGGCTGCAGCACGCGGATCGCAGCCGGGGCCGGTTTCGTTCGCTCTTGCTCAGGTCACTCCAAAACTTTCTCATCAATGCCAGCGAGAAAACTCATGCGCGCAAGCGAGGCGGCGACGTGGAATTTGTTTCATGGGACGACTGGGCAGTGGAAGAGCGGTCGCATCTATCTCTCTCCGCGCGCGCGCTCAATTCGCTACCTGCGGAGCGACTGTTCGATCTTACGTGGGCTACAACGGTGGTGGAACGCGCGCTTCGGCGCTTGCGCGAAGAATGCGAAAGCAAAGGCAAGCTCTGGCTTTTCCAATCGCTGAGCCGCTACCTGACAGAGGAGCGCGATGAAGTGTCATATGCCGGCCTTTCCTCGGAGCTGGGAGTGTCGGAGACTGTGATCAAAAAACAACTGCACACAATGCGGCAGCGTTACCGGTCCTTACTGCGCGCAGAAGTTTCGTGCACGGTGGACAATCCCGCCGATGTGGACGAGGAGATCCGTTACCTGTGCGCAGCCCTTGCAACGGGAACCGAGTAACTGCAATGACAAATTCAGATCCACGCTGCGCTCCTCCTCCAAGCGCTACCGAAGAGCACGCAAAATGCGAGAAGTGTGGAGCAACAATGCGGTCCGACGCCGGAGTTTGCGTGAGTTGCCTGCTGCGCCAGGGATTGGAAGGCGGTGACGAGGTATCTCACGCGGTTTATGAAACCGTACTCGACGAACTAGAGGCGCCGCACAAGCCCTGGTTCTTAGGCAACTACGAAATTCTCGAGCAGATCGGTTGCGGCGGCATGGGCGTGATCTATCGCGCCAGGCAAAGACATTCGCGGCGGATCGTCGCGGTAAAGCGCGTCCTTAGTTATCGCGCTGATTCACACGGAGCCCTGCAGCGTTTCCGACGAGAAGCACAGGCGGTGGCCAGTCTGGATCACCCGAACATCCTTCCGATTCATGAGGTGAGCGAAGGCGAGGACGGCCTGCCGTTTTTCAGCATGAAACTCGCAGAGAAAGGAAGCTTGCACGAGAACGCGGCTTCTCTGCGCGGCCAACCGCGGAAGTGCGTGGAACTCATGGCAAAGGTCGCGCGTGCTGTTGAATACGCTCACAGCCGTGGAGTGCTCCATCGCGATCTTAAACCCGGAAACATTCTACTCGACGATCGCGGCGAGCCACTGGTGAGCGATTTCGGTTTGGCAAAACTACTGGATACCGACAACGATCTTACAAGGTCGCTGACTACGTTCGGAACCGCAGGTTTTATCGCCCCCGAACAGGCCGGTCACGCAGCCGTCGATTTTACCCCAGTTGCCGATGTTTACAGTCTCGGCGCAGTTCTGTTCAACGTGCTTGCCGGACGTCCGCCATTCCTCGGTTCGAATCCAGTTTCCGTGATTCGCCAAGCGTCTGAAACGCAAGCGCCCAAATTACGCTCGCTGGCACCATCGCTCGATCGCGATTTGGAGACGATTTGTGCACGCTGTCTCGAACGTGATCCAAAAGCGCGGTATCAATCCGCCGGAGATCTCGCAGCCGACTTGGAGCGCTGGCTCACTGGACGCCCGATCGTCGCCCGTCCTGTATCACCTCCAGTGCAAATCTGGCGCTGGTCGCGTCGTAACCCCAAATTGGTGGGCG
>WNGI01007463.1_pt1 | contig 10014 bp, 8 predicted proteins | sample 5400621 | NCBI WGS metagenome assembly WNGI01 (sample SAMN13153374, study PRJNA577476) | soil metagenome | isolation source: 20 cm soil or saprolite under Garry oak tree replicate 1 | place: USA:California | collected 2016-06-15 | reverse complement strand
GGCTCGGCGAAGGTCGCCAGCGTCGACGTCAAGGACGAGAACCTCGCCGGCCACCTTCAGTCCGCCGATTTCTTCGACGCCGAGCGCTACCCGGAGCTCAGCTTCGAGTCGAGCGAGATCGACCGCGCGGGCGATCAGATCACGGTCCGCGGCGGCATCAAGATCAAGGGCGTCGAGAAGCCGGTCGAGCTGACGGGCACGATCGCCGACCCGATCACCGACTACACCGGGAACGAGAAGCTCTCGGTCAAGCTCGACACGACGGTCGACCGCACCGAGTTCGGCGTCAACTGGAACATCCCGCTCCCCGACGGGAAGCCGGCACTGGCCGACGAGGTCAAGCTCTCGGCCGAGCTCTTCTTCGTCAAGGAGGCGTAAGAGGCATGAAGGTTCTCGCGATCTCGGGCAGCCTCCGCCGGGACTCGTACAACACGAAGCTCCTCCGCGTAGCGGAGGAGCTTTTCCCTCCGGAGGTCGACTTCGTCCTCTACCAGGGCGTGAAGGAAGTGCCGCCGTACGACGAGGAGGACGACGTCCAGCCGGCGCCCATGGCGGTAGCGGCCTTGCGCAGTGCAATCGGCGAAGCGGACGCGGTTCTCTTCGCGACGCCTGAATACAACTCGTCCATTCCTGGCTCGCTGAAGAACGCACTCGACTGGGTCTCCCGGCCGGTCGCGACGAACCCCCTTCGGAACAAGCCCGTCGCGGTCGTTGGTGCGAGCACCGGAGCCTTTGGAGCCGTCTGGGCCCAGGCCGAGCTGCGGAAAGTCCTCGCCGCCATCGGCGCGCGGGTGGTGGACGGCGAGGTCGCCGTTGGGCATGCGCCCACGCGGTTCGACGAGGATGGCCGGCTCGAGGACGAGTCGCTGCAGGAGCAGTTGCAGGAGACGATCGAGGCGCTTCTGACCGAGGCCCAGGCAAGGTCGCTCGTTCTGGCCTGACGAACATACGTTCGTAACATCCTGGGTCCACTGCAAACGTCTTGTAAAGACCAGCGGTCCTTGCTATCTTCTCCCTCAACCTTAGGGTGAGACTTCATGTCTTGCCCCTGACCCCGGGGGAGGCCAGGATGGCCGCACGGCCCGCAACCGCTGTCCAGAAGGCCCAGAGGGAGCTCGAAGACCTCCAGCTGGTGATGCGAGCCCGGAACGGCGACGGTGGGGCGCTCGACACCCTGATCCGGCGCTACAACGGCTTCGTCCGACTCAAGGCCAGCTCGTACTTCCTCGCCGGCGGAGACTCCGAGGATCTCGTGCAGGAAGGCCTGATCGGGCTCTACAAGGCCGTTCGCGACTTCCGTGCCGACAAGGAGACGTCGTTTCGCAGCTTCGCAGAGCTGTGCGTCACCCGCCAGATCATCACGGCCATCAAGACCGCTACCCGCTTCAAGCACGCTCCCCTGAACACCTACGTTTCCTTCAGCCATACGCCTGCCGGCCAGGAGTCCGACGGCGAGTGCTCCCTGGGGGACGCCCTCCCTGGGCCCGGCGTCGACGATCCCGCGGTCTGCGTGATCTCGACCGAGGAGCTCCAGAGCCTCGTTTTCACCCTCGGCAGCGGCCTCTCCCAGCTCGAGGCAGACGCCCTCCGGCTCTATCTGGAGGGTGAATCCTACGAGCAGATGGCGGAAGATCTAGAATGCGACACGAAGACGATCGATAACGCGCTCCAGCGGGTAAAGAGAAAGATTCTTACCCACCAGAAGTCCCGGCAAGTCCTGCTTTAAACCGGGAATTTTGGCCGCCTCTACCGCGTTTTAGAAGGTACGGAGTTCTAGGCACGGTCCGGATTGGACCGCCGCGAACGGGCTCCCGACCGAAATCGAGAGGAGATGAACCAAGCTGACCAACCTTGCTGAACTTGATTTGCACTCTTTCATCCACGAGGCCGAGGAGATCGGCTCCGTAGAAGAGGCGACCCTCGAGGCGTTCGCCGTTGCGAACGAGCTCGAGGACGACGACCTGGCGGAGCTCCGCGGCGAGCTCGAGGAGAAGGGCATCGAGATCGTCCCGGTCGAGGACGACGCACCCCCGGCACCCCGCGTGGGGGCTGCTGCAGAGGTTTCCGGGACGACGGACAGTCTGACGCTGTTCATGAACGCCGCAGGCCGCTATCAGCTGCTCACCGCTGCCGACGAGGTCGCGCTCGCGAAGCGCATCGAGCGCGGTGACCTCACGGCCAAGGAGCTGATGATCAACTCGAACCTCCGGCTCGTGGTCTCGATCGCGAAGCGGTATCAGGGCCGCGGCATGCAGCTCGGCGATCTGATCCAGGAAGGCGTGATCGGGCTGAACCGCGCAGTCGAGAAGTTCGACTGGCGCCGCGGCTTCAAGTTCTCGACCTATGCCACCTGGTGGATCCGCCAGGCCTGCCAGCGGGCGGTGTCGAATCAGTCGGCGACGATCCGGATTCCGACGCACGTCCACGAGCGGCGCGTAAAGCTCGCCCGTGCACGGGCGCGCCTGCAGGCTGCGACCGGAGAGGATCCGACGCGTGAGGAGCTTGCCCAGGCAACCGGGCTCGACCTCGTGTACGTCGAGGAGGCTCTCGGCGCAGTCGAGGCATCCGTCTCGCTGAACCAGGCGATCGGCTCGGACGGCGACGGCGAGTTCGGCGACCTGTTCGCCGACCAGAACGCCGAGGATCCGTCGGAGGAGGCTGGAGAGGCCCTCCGCCGCCAGTTCGTCCGGAACGCCCTCGGGCGTTTGCCGGAGCGCGAGCGTCGTGTGCTCGAGCTTCGCTTCGGATTCGACGGCGAGGCCACTTCGCTGGAGCAGATCGGCCGCGAGCTGAGCATGAGCCGCGAGCGGGTCCGCCAGGTGGAGCGCGACGCGCTGGCCAAGCTGCAGGACGAGCTTGCCGGCGTCGTCGAGATCTCACCCGACGCGCTCGTCGACGCGGCTTAAGTCGCGAAATGAGTCGGACGCGTGGATTCCCACGCGTCCGATCTCATACTGGCGTGCGTCACGAATGAACTTCTGCTGATTGTTCTTTGAAGGTGTGACGCGCAGAGATCCTTGCCGATGCATTAGTAGGTCGGCGATCAGATAGACGCCCTGAGTCTCTGGGCAGAAGACCCCGAAGTAGTCAACCTCTCCTTGGTAATCGCGATGAACTAGACGAGGGTTCTTTTGGTGCCCGTAGTTGCTGCACATGCTCCAGAGGACCGCGCCTTTACGCAACCTGCCGGTCTTGCACTGGACCTTCGCCATCTTCGCGCCGTCGTCTATGACTAGGTCGTAGCGCGTGTTTTCGCCGAAAGGGACAAGCACGGCAAAACCAAGCTCGCGAAGGGCCAGCATGACGGCAAGGGTTGTTCGGTCACCTTTGTCCTTGGGATGCTCCACTTCTCCAAGGTGCCTGGGGCATCGGCTGGGCCATGTCCAAAACAGCCCGGGACCGCCTTCGCTTACGATGAGGAAAGCGCCGGAGTAGCTCAGTTGGTAGAGCGCAGCTCTTGTAAAGCTGATGTCGTGGGTTCGAGTCCCGCCTCCGGCTTACTTGCCTAGAAGGCGCTCACCAGAGACTTCGACTCTTCCCCTACGGGAGGAACTCTTGGCGCTCGTCCATCACTACCAGCACCTCCACAACGAGCTCGAGCGTGAGAAGCCCGAAGGCTCGACGCGGCGCCAGCTCGAGGACAAGGTGCTCGACGTTCGCGAACGGTTCGATCGCCTGCTCGAGGAATGGGTTCCGGACGAGGAGCTGCGCAAGCAGTGGCGCGAGTACATCCACAACCGCCGGCCCGAGCCGGACGAGCCCGACCCCATCGAGCCGCTTGCCTTCCAGGGCCTCACCGACGCCGGCTCGGTCGTGCAAGTTCGCGGCCAGGCGGACGAGTACCAGGTCTGGGTGGACGGCTCGCTGCAAGAACGCATCGCGGCGCGAAAGGATCTCTCCGTCGACAAGCCGGTGCTGCACTTCCGCTGGGACGCTAAGGAGATCGCGGAGACGTTCGACGCCTCGGAGGAAGCGCTGAACGCGCTCGCCGCATACCGCGACGAGCGCGACGCATCGCCGCCCTGGGAGTACGCGTCAGAGCTGCTCGTCGACGGCCTGATCGACGTCCACTTCGATCTCACCCCGCGCGGCAAGCGCGCAACCGCAGGGCTCTAATCCACAACATCCACACCCGTCTGTTTGGTGACATGTCTTGGGGTCAGACCCCAGGACGAGTCGTTTGCGGACAGGAACGAAAAGCGCCCCGCTGAACGCGGGGCGCTTTTCCTGCGAAGGAGCCGGGAGGAGCTAAGCGCCGAGTGCGCCCGCCGGGGCGGCGTCGGGTGCCCGCTCCGCCGGAGGGGACGCCTCGTGCTCCAACCTCGGCAGCCACTCGAGCCACCGCGGCAGGTACCAGTTCGCCTCGCCCAGCAGCTTCATCGTCGCCGGGAGCAGCACAGCCCGCACGATCGTTGCATCGATCAGCACTGCAGCCGCGAGGCCGATGCCCATCTCCTTCATGTCGAGGATCGGCATCAACGCGAACACCGCGAACACCCCGACCATCACCAGGGCGGCACTCGAGACGACGCCGGCTGTGGTGCTGATGCCGTGCGCAACCGCGTCCTCGGTCTTCAGCCCGCGGTCGTAAGCCTCTCGCACGCGACTCAGGATGAAGACGTGGTAGTCCATCGAGAGCCCGAAGAGGATTACGAACATGAAGATCGGCAGCCACGACGCGATACCGCCGTTCGACTGGAAGCCGAGGAAGCTCTCGCCCCAGCCCCACTGGAAGACGGCGACGAGCACGCCGTACGCGGCGCCGACGGAGAGCAGGTTGAGCACGATCGCCTTCACGGCAATCACGATCGACCTGAACGACACCAACAGGAGGATGAACGCGAAGACCAGGACGAAGCCGAACACGATCGGGGCCTTCTGCTTCAGTAGCGCGTTCTCGTCTACGGACTGTGCCGTCGGCCCCGTGACCGCGTAGGTCGCGCCGGACACCTTGCCGACCGTGGCGGGGAGGATCTTGTTCCGCAGCGTGTCGAGAGCTGCGTTGGAGACGGAGTCGCTGCCCTTGCCGGCGAGCGGAATCGAGACCCGCGCGACCGTGTGGGACGGACTCACCTCGACGACGACCGGGCCGTGCATCTGCCCGCTCGAGATCGCTTGCGACTTCAGGTCCGAGATCGCCTGCTGGGTTGCGGACGAGTCGGTGTTTGCCTCGATCGCGACGATTGCCGGGGAGAGGTCGCCGTTTGAGAACGCCTTCTCGATCTTCTTCATCGTGCCGACCGTCGGTGCGCTGTTCGGCATCGCGTCCAGCCCGCTCTGTGCGGTGTGGAGCTGCAGAACCGGCGCGGCCAGGACGAGGAGGACGCCGCCCGAGATGGCCGCGGCGACGACAGGTCGCCGCAACACGGGCGTCAGGATCGCCTTCCAGAACCGATTCTCGCCGCTGTCGCGCCGGAGGCGGTGCAGGAAGGGGATCTTGCCCTTCTCGACCTTGTCGCCGAGCCGCGAGAGCAGGGCCGGCAGCACCGTGAGCGAGCCGAGCATCGCGATACCGACGACCATCATCGTGGCGATGCCGAAGCCCAGATAGGCCTTGTCGCCGGAGAACATCATCCCGGCCATTGCGACCATCACCGTGATGCCCGAGATCAGCACCGAACGGCCTGATGTGGCGGCTGCCGCCTCGAGTGCCGCCCGCGGACTTCTCCCGAGAGCCCGTTCCTCACGCTCGCGCTTGAGATAGAAGAGCGCATAGTCCACACCCACTGCGAGCCCGACAAGCAGTATCACTGCCGACACGTTCTGATCCATCGGCACGATGTGACTCGGGAGTGCGACGAGGCCGACTGTTGCCAGCACGCCCGAGAGCGCGAGCAGCAGCGGCACGCCGACGGCGACAAGGGCGCCGAAGACGAGCAGCAGGACGATGATCGTGATCGGGATCGAGCGCTCGCCGGCCAGCTTGAGCTGGTCGGAGAACATCTTGTCGAGCGCCTTGCCGGAGCTGACCGAGCCGGCCTCGGCGACGTAGAAGCCCGGATGCCTGTCAGCTGCCTGCCCGACGGCGGACACGATGCCGTCGATCTTCGGCTTCGCGTTCTCGTACGTGCCCTTCATGTCCCAGACGGCCATGGCCGAGCGACCGTCTTTGGAGACCTGGTCGGCATTCGCGGGGTCGAGCGGCGAGCGGACGTTCTTGATCGCCGGGTTTCCTGCGATCGTCCTCTCGACGTCCTTGATCGTCGCGCGAAAGGCCGGGTCCTGCACCGTCTTGCTCGAGCTCTGAACGAGCACGAGCTCGGTCTGAGGATCGACCTGCGGAAATGCGTGCTTGAGGATCTGGTCGGCCTTGTGCGCCTGGCCGACGTTTGCGTCCGCAGTCTCGATGTTCTTTGTGCCGACGAAGTTGCCGATGAAGAGTGCGGCAACGACGAACGCGAGCCAACCGAAGACTGCGGTCTTCCAGTGGCTCGCGCTCCAGCGGCCCATACGGGCCGCGATGTTGTTCGAGCGCTTCAAGGGTGACATCTGGACTCAGCTCCTTCGCTTGGGGGTAAGCCCACGATCGCAGCGGCACGCCGAAGCGGAAATGCGGCTCGCAGGCCTCTTTCCAGGCGGAGAACCGCACCCGGAGCGGGGGGGAAAGTACGCCTAGTTGGTGGAGCCGAGGTACGTGAGAACCGCGAGCACGCGGCGGTGATCCTCCGCGCTCGCCGGCAGGCGAAGCTTCGAAAAGATGCTCGTCACGTGCTTCTCGACTGCGCGCAACGTGATCACGAGCTTCTCCGCAATTGCCTGGTTGGAGCGGCCTTCCGCCATCAGCCCCAGCACCTCGCGCTCGCGAGGCGTCAGCTCGTCGATCGGATCGTCACGCCGGCGGCGTCCGACGAGCTGCGACACCACCGCCGGATCGAGCGCCGATCCACCTTCCGCGACCCGCCGCACAGCAGCCGCGAACTCGTCGACGTCGGAAACGCGATCTTTCAGCAGGTAACCGACGCCCTCCGCGTTCTCGCCGAGCAGTTCCATCGCATAGGCCGGCTCGACGTACTGCGAGAGGACGAGCACACCCGTGTCGGGCCAGCGCTCGCGAATCTGCTTCGCGGCGCGCAAGCCCTCGTCCGTCTGCGTCGGCGGCATCCGGATGTCGATCAGGGCGACGTCGGGCTTGTGCATGCCGACGTGCCGCAGGAGATCCTCGGCTGTGCCGCTCTGAGCTACGATCTCGAAGCCGGCATCCTCGAGCAGACGGGCGATCCCCTCACGGAGCAGTACGGAGTCCTCCGCGAGCACTACGCGCACGCCGCGAAATCCCTTTCGTGCGGTGCTGAGGGGTGGAAAGCGAGAGGGCAGGCCCGGGATGTTGAGCTGGAAGAGCTGCACGGGCTCGTCGAGCCCGGGCAGCTCGTGCTCGCCCAGATCGGCGAGCTCGTGCGACGCCTCGAGCGCGTCGCGCGTTCGCTGCGAGAGCAAGATCTGGCCGCCGCTGCCCGCCTGGGCGATGCGCGCTGCGCGATGGACATCCAGCCCGAAGTACGCGCCGTCGCGAATTGTCGGCTCCCCGGTGTGGAGGCCCATGCGGACACGCAGCTGGACGCCCTCCGGCCAGGGATGAGCCGCGAACGCGCGCTGGGCTTCCGAGACTGCCTCGGCTGCTTTGCGGGCGTCCTCGAAGACGACGAAGAACTCGTCGCCCCGATGGTCGACGACGTGCCCCTCGCAACTCTCCACCGCCTGGCGGAAGAGGTGCCGGTGATCCGACAGCAACACGGCGTAGCCGTCGCCGAGCTGGCGGACGAGCTGCGTGGAGCCCTCGACATCTGTGAAGACGAGTGTGACCGTTCCATGGGGGAGATTTGGGGTCAGAGCCTACTCCAGCGGGATCTCGGCCCGGACGCGGGTTCCCGCGCCCGGAGGGCTGTCGATCGCAAGCTTGCCGTTTAGCGACGCGACGCGGTCTGCCAACCCGCGCAGGCCGGAGCCGCGGCCCGGATCCGCGCCACCGACACCGTCGTCGGCGACCTCGACGTGCGCACAACCGTTCACCTGCTCGACCGTCACCTTGACCGAGGAAGCCTGGGCGTACTTCGTCACGTTTGCAAGCGCCTCCGAGACGACGTAGTAGGCCGCAGCCTCGACAGCGGCCGGCAGGCTCACCAGCGGCCCCTCGATCTCCACCGGGAGCGGAGCGCGAGCCGCGAGCGACTCGAGCGCCGCCTCGAGCCCACGGTCGGTGAGCACCGCCGGGTGGATTCCCCGGGCTAGCTCGCGCAGTTCCTCCAGCGCGCGTGCCAGCTCTTCTCGTGAGGCCTCGAGCACCTCTTGCGCAGCCGCCGGATTCTTCTCGAGCTGGCCCTGCGCCAGCCGCAGAGACAGCGAGATCGAGACGAGTCGTTGTTGGGCGCCGTCGTGGAGGTTCCGCTCCAGCTTGCGGCGCGCATCGTCGCCGGCCGCGACGATTCGCTGGCGTGACGCCTCCAGCTCTTGCTGCTGTTGCTTTCGCTGCGTGATCTCGCGGACGATCATCAGGAACTCCTCGTCTCCGCTGGCGGCGAAGCGTCCTTCGTAATGGCGTGTCTCGTCGTCGAAGTCGAGGGCATACTCGATCACGCTCGGCTCTCCGGCCAGCGCGGCCCGTCCCGCCGTCAGCACGCGGTCGGCGAGGTCGCGTGGCAGGCGTTCCCAGAGCGTCTTGCCGACGACCTCGTCCTCGATGAGATCGTGTGGATTGGGCGCGTTGTAGGAGAGATACGTCCCCTCGTCCGAGATACGGAACATCAGGTCGGGCATCGCCTGCAGGAGGGCGAAGTAGCGCTGGGCGCGGGCGCGGACCTCAACCAGCAGCTTGTCCCGCTCGAGCGCGATGCGCGCGGCGTTCGCGATTCCTTCCAGTAGCTCGGGCTCTTCGAGCAGCGCTGCGTCGTGCACGATGGCAGCGACCGGGTCGTCCGCGTAGTCGAGCCGGGTGACGACGCGACTGCGCGTGTCGGGCGGCAACTCGAAGCGATTCCCGTCGACGTCGACGTAGTGCCCGCCTTCGTCGTACCAGTACGCCACCTGTGCCGTGCCGTCGCGCAGCGCCTGTCTCAGGCCTTCTTGCACCTCGCCCGGGCTGGCGCGCTCGGGCACCGAGCTGAAGATCGTGCCCAGCCCGGCGCCTCGCGCGATTGTCGTACCGAGCAGGCCCGCGAGGAAGAGGAACGGCACCGCGGTGAAGGTCACGATCAGCGCGACGCTCACGAGTGTGCCGCCGAAGCCGGAGAACGGCGTCACGATGAAGCCGATTGCGAGCAGTACGACGCTGAGGCCGCCGGCCAGATAGACGGGACGAAGGATGCGCCGCAGTGCCGGCGTGCCGCGTCGCCAGCGACCGACGAGCAGCGCAAAGGCTGCCACGAACAGGGCCACCGAGCCCGCGGTCCACAAGGCCGTCTGAGCCCAGTGTGCAGCGTTGTTGTGCGAGACGAAGACGAGGTTGTCCGGACAGGCGTGCGGCTTGCACGTGTGCGGTTCCGGGAACATGGAGTCCAGCAGCGGTGCGACGAACGCCGTCACGTACCCCGCGATCACGAGCGCCCGTGCCTTCCGGCTGATCAGCTCGCCGCTCGGATATGCGAGCAGGAGGTGGATGAAGATTGCGATGAACAGGCTTCCGAGGAGCGCGCCGAGCGTGTACGGAACCGAGTAGTTCGCCTCGCTGAGACTTCCAACGAATACGCCGAAGCCGACGGCGACCATCAGCATCCCGGTGCGGTTCTTCGGGCGCCGCGTCCAGCCGATCAGGCCGGCGAAGATGAACGACCAGCTGACGAACAGCCCGAGCGCGGTCGCCACAGCGGGGTGCTCCTCGTGGTCGCTCGTGAGAACGAGCGCAACTGCGATCCCACCCGCGACGAGCGCAGCCGGCCCGAAGTAGAGCCAGGGCCGCCGGGCGAGGGTCACGCGATAAGAAGAGCCGCGATCGCGGCTCCGGACAGATCAGCCTTCGGGACGAAGCCGCTGGCGCCGCAAATCTGGATGCAGCTGCCGTAGTCGGCACTGTCACGGCTCGAG
>WNGI01020031.1_pt1 | contig 10016 bp, 10 predicted proteins | sample 5400621 | NCBI WGS metagenome assembly WNGI01 (sample SAMN13153374, study PRJNA577476) | soil metagenome | isolation source: 20 cm soil or saprolite under Garry oak tree replicate 1 | place: USA:California | collected 2016-06-15 | reverse complement strand
CCGTAAACTCTCCCGAATAACGGGCCAATATCTTGTTGATTAAAGCGCGCTGGTTTACTTCCACCGACTCGTCAAACCCATTGGCCCACTGATGGACGAGTCAATTAAAGAGACACTCGACTCGTAACACCTCCATACCAATTCTCTCCGAGCCATGGATCGTTCGCGTAGTCTTCTTACTCCAACTGCCGCAGATTAGGTCTGGCTGAATGAATAGATGGCTACCAATCGTCAGCGTTGAACGTTCCAATGATGTCCAGCTGGTTTTCCACCCTAGATAACCTAAATAGTCGATTACAAGGGAGACTTATGTAATAATACACGAACAACCCATTGGTTGTCGAATCAAGAGGGTATGTACTCTAGTCCGTCCGCAACATTAGCAACGTGGGATATCAGATGACATATATACGAAATGCAGAGTCTTGAAGGAGGAGCACTCTAGCGCTCAGATTCTAGATGTTGGATCCAGAGGACCAAGTGGACCATAATGTCCCCTCTGGGCCCCTAAAGATGGTTGGCCTGAGACTGTCCTGGGTGATGTAGGTGACAGTGGATCTGTTGGTGTCATTGAATGAGGCGATGCTGACCTCGTCAGTGGTGCATAGCCATTCACAGCCAGGTTAGCGAGTTGAGTTGTGGAGCCATCTGCAAACTGATATGGGGCATAAACTGATGACGGAGGCGTTGGTTCATCATCAAAGCCAGCATCCAACATTGCCTTGAGTTCCGCTCCGCCAACCACCGCACCTCCGTGGATATCCGACGGTGGCAAAAGGCCCACTGGGGGTGGAGGATACTGCGCATGGTGTTCGTTGTAGCCACCAATCTGGGCTCCCCAATGGTCGTCATCTGACGAGGCAACAGATTGCGTGTCAGAGCCATCGTATTGACTCAGCACGTCAGGCGCCGTTAAAAGTTCTCCACCCGCGTAATACCCGGCTGGGTGCTTACGTCCGAACTCTTTTCTTCGTCGTTCTTCTCGCCGCAGTTTTCGAAGTCTTGATCTCTCCCAGTCTTCCCAGCGTCTCATGGGTATTGCAGCACCTCGATGAGTACCGCCACCATCTCCATGTCCTTCACCTTTGGCTTCACCTTCCACTTTTCTGTAGAATTATAGTTAATATCGTGTAAAAAAAGCGAAATGGTAAGATATCTTACCTAGTCTCGCCCCACGAAAAATCATCAAAGTGCCAAAAGGCATAAAGAGGTAATACCAGATTCCAGATTGGCAAAGCCAGAAGATAGATTAACATCCAGAAGACATAGACTACTTTCCTTGTCGTTATTAGAATCAGTACAGCGGGCAGACCGAGCACTGCTATTAAGAGCATGAGGGGAATTGCTTCATCAAAAGAGTGTGGGGGATGAAGGGCCATTCCAACAATCAGTGAGTAGGTTAACGCGATGGCAATTGGCAGAACGACCGTCCCAAGAAGATCCATGAATACGACGAATTGCATACTGAAGCAAAACGTTCCACAAGTATCACGTACAAGGACGAGCTCCATCAGATTGTGAACGGTCGAGTTGATCCACCGACGACGCTGTGAAAGTAGCACTTTGAATGTGTCAGGAACGATTGTCCTACACCGAGCCTGCGGCAAGAACATCATTTTCCTGTTTGGAAAAGTGCGAAGTAGAATCGTGGTCAAAAAACGATCTTCTCCTAGTAGCAATAGATTTTTCTGGTGTAGAGTTGTCACGACGCTCTGGCTGTATTCTTTTACGATTTCAGGTTTAAGAATGAGAGGTACCCAGTCGTCACCAGTGGCTTTCCTTGCCTTGAGTCTGAACATAGAGAAACAGCCCGGAAGACAGGAAACACCTCCAAAAACGGACTCGAAAGCCTTGGCAAGATGGTGGGAAATGAAATACTCGAAAACTTGGATCGCTGTCACCCATGACTGTCTCTTATTTGCTATGCGAGTTTCGCCGCACACGCCCATGATCATTTGATCGTGATGCATGCAGTTGACAAGGTAGCCAAGAGAATCCGGAAAGACTTTTGTATCGGCATCAACCTTGATGAAAATTTATTGAGGATGGGAATTTTAACAAGAATGAATTACAAACCATGAGACAGACTTCAAAAAAGTCAGGCGTCACCCCCATGAGAATATGAATTTTGCGAAAAAGGTCAAAGTCGAGAGGTGTCATGCGGTCGTTAAACGTAACGCGAGAAAAGAAATTCATCAAGATGAGCTGACTGTCTCGCTTCCCCCTGTTTCCAGGTTTCTTGTCATGTGCGGCCTCGGCTTCCGTACCACACTTGACGACGATTATAGTTGGCGTACGACGTCCTGCGACCGCTAGTCATTGACCGAAAGGTATCAGCTAGAATTTTGTGAAGTGGTAAGAGCTGCTTACTATAATGTCCGGCATATACCATTGCTCTATTTTGTGCTTTTGCACCTGCGCCTACGGCGCCATAACTCATAGGCATTGGATTTCCAAATCGAGGATCCGATTCCAATAGACTGACGCATATATCTGGAGTACTTCTTTTCTCTCCTGCACCAGTGATCATACCATCCGCAATGACGAACAGTAACTTTCTTGCGTCAGAATAGGTGGTCGATGAGATGGAATCCAGGGTGGTTCGCAGGGATTCTTCTCCTTCAGAATAGCATGTTACGAGACAAACCGCAAAGAGTTCAGAGCCGATTTGTGCTAGACTCATCACTGGAGTGTCGGAATTGGCACTTGAAGCTGATGCGCTGGATCGAGCGGATTTGTTGACTTTTTCAATCTTTTTGGTACCGCTACGAGCCCATGGTGCCGTCCCGTTCTTATTGTCTATGGAAACGTTTGCACCCCCCGGTAACACAGCAGGACTAATAGCAGAACGATTTAAATCCTGACTTGTCGGAGGTCCTGCCAGTCGTTCGGACAAGAACCAGTTGAACACGCAAGCCATGGCGAATCGAACCATAACCAGGCCAAGAATCACAACCAGACCGATGTAGAGAATCAAGCTCGAAATAAAGCAACCGGGGGTCACCTTATCGATGTTGCCGGCGGCGTAGCGTTGTTTGATGCAGGGGACGGCTGAGACGAGATCAGAATGACTGTAAAACAAGCGGGTGGCGTCGTTGCCGTAGGAGGTTAACCCGAGCTGGAACACTGTGCGAAGAGCAGCGTCAACACTATCTCCGTCCACGGGTTGTGGATGTAGTGTGGCGTATGGCCGCATGTCGAGCACCGCACCGTCTATTACGAAGTAGTATTGAAGTTGTGCAACCTGATTCCAGGTGTACCCAACAAGAGAACCCGTTGGAATCAATGAGAGGGAAGTGAACGTCGAAGAAGTGTTGAGGGGAGGGAGGGGACATGGCGTAGCTGATGAGCAAGGTGAATCGACTGCGACACGAAACGACAGATCTTGACAGGCAGTGAATTGGGACACGTCCCTCTGAAAATAAGTGGTGATATCCTGCCCTGGAAGCTGCTGGGCCAAAGTGGTGAAATCGACTTTCGCGGTGGATTTCGCGTTGGTTACATTGTAGATTATGCCCTGGATGCCGAGAGTATTTGGGGTTGAACCGACGTCGATAAAGTTTCTGTTTCTGTTGGCGGACGGGGGACAGAGCAGGGTCTGAAAACCGACGGTCACGAAGCCTAGGGCAGTGCAAAGGATGGCGATTATAAAACAAAGAGCGACTTTTTCCCGCCAGGCCTGCCTGACCAAAGGGTCCTTCATACCGCCGAGGGAAGCGAGAAGAAAGTCTGGGACCCAGAAGGTGACTATGCGGGAGAAGATGCGCCAGGAAAGGGAGCCATCGTTGGAGGGATTGGTTGCAGAGGATGCGGGCCCAACGAGAGGAACGGGAGCGACACCGCGCTCTGGGCGAGTGAGGGTCTTGGCGCGACGGATGGTTGGGGCAGAGACGGAATGAGGGGGACGGGTGGTAGGTATTGGAACGTCGGAGGGGTGAAAATGAGGGGCCATGAAAAGGAAAGTGGTAGGAGGGAGAGGAAGAGTGCACGTGCGGCTATGCCTTTGCACCTTGATCAGGCAACCCGCCCCCCGCCCGCGTCGGCACCTCTCCTCGCCGCCCTCGCCTCCCAGCACCACCGCAGCGACTACAACCGCCTTAAGTTCGGCCCGAACGGTACGTCTCCCGTCCGCCGTTCTCCCCGTCCTCACATTCCACCTAAGGCGCTCCCGTCCCTTATAAGCCCCTCTCCCTCCACACCCCCGACCTCTTCAACCTTCTCCTACTCCGTCAAGCCCGCACACAACATATCCAGGCCTGGTGGCTGTACCAGTCCACCTCCTCTCTTCAATCCCATGTCCCCGTCTTTGGTCCCGCCGGTCCTCAGTCCCACGACGACCTCTCTGCTCTTCAGTCTCGCATCTCGGCTGCTATCCTTGAGCCTATGCGCGCCGGTCTTGCTCTTCATCCCTCCATCAAGACCTCTGTCTCTCATCCACTCAAGTAAGTTCTCCTCCCATGATACTCCCCGCTGACCGGCCCAATAGCATATCCTCCATTATACCACCTGACTTGATATCCCTCATCTCCTCGGTTCTCTCCTTGTCTACAACGCCGACTCTTTTCAGTATACCCCTTTCTTTCAGTCTAGACCATCTTTTGACATGCTATGGTCGTAGAGGTCGCCATTGTCTTCAGCCTGAACAACGTTATGTCAACCCTATGGACAGTGCCGCAAACCCCGTTTCTTTCCACTCGGGTCTCCTAGGCAATCTCTTCCTATCGTCTTGTCCTGGGAAAAAAGGTGGGCTTGCTCTGTCGAGGAAGCTGGTAACAATTAAATGCTCCAGCAGTGCGGCTAGAAGGATTTACAAGTGGCCGAAGTGGAGTATATAGAGATGCCGAAATAGACCTGAAGAGAATCAAAGATCTAGGGATAGGCTGTATTATCTGGTGCGTCTTCGCTATGCACCCATCCCCAGACCCCTCTCAACCAACTGCTAAGCTGTCTCGATGACGAAGAACTGTCCTTTCTAGGGATACCGTGGCCAAATTACCAAAGCTATGCGTGTGATATCGGCATTGACATCTCGAGGTCAGTTTTTCTAACCAATAGCCTTCTATGCTAAACCTTTACTAGGTTGCCAATGCCCGAGGGTCTTGCTCCACTTGACCCCGCCTTGCTAGATGATGTATTGTTGACCGCCATAAACAATTATACTTTACATGGAACTTCAGTCCTCGTCCACTGCCGCGGTGGTGTGGGTAGGGCTGGAGTGGTGGCTTGCTGTTGGCTCATCAGGCTTGGGCTTTGTGGGTGGATCCAAGAACAGTCTGAACAGACGGGCCAGGCCTTATGCGACGCCTGCCACGTGCCAGGCATGATATCGTCTGCGACAGAGAACACCAGACATATCCATCAAGTCGTACATTACTTGCGCCGAGTAATAGGGGTCGTTAGATCCCGAAGGAGCACAAAAGCTGTCGAGACGTATGAACAGGTAAAATTCTTAGTTGAATACGTCGAATATTTAAGGCAACGATGATAACCATTTAATGTAATACCAGTTAAGCGTTGGCGAAAGCCGAAGCGATTCCGAGAAGGGAGTGCAACTTTTATATATTGACATGATACTGTGTTACTACAGGGCAACTATATATATGCATTGTGTTGGCAATTTTGTTTAATTCTCTTGCAAGGTCCAGAGTCTGATAGACGAAGAATCTTGCACTTCTCTGGCAACGAGCGAGGCTCTTCCAATACGCGAAGAACAGGCAATCGCTCATTCATTCTTGTGAGCGATCGAGGTGGCGCACGGGGTAGTTGCATTGAATGGTTCTTCCTTTATCAGGCGGTCGGTGGTCGAATGTGAACGACCGAAGGAATGTATTCGACGGGGGCGTGGGCACAGCCGATTAGCCTCCGCGGAATGACCCACAGTCTTGCGCGGAACAATGGGCGACCCATAGTCTACCCGTCGCCCGTCTTTCACCTGTCGCCAGATTGAATCCCGGAAATTGAGAAGGCGAGGCTGTGAGAAGCCGTCAGCGCGGAATAAAAGAAAGAGACGAGAAGAACATACCGTCATCCCAGGAATGCTCTTGTCGTTGCCAGATAATCCAAACATGCTGTTCTTGGGGAGCGACGCGACGTCTAACTCCTGCAATTTCCGCATGGATAAAAGACGGGAGAGAGATAACTCATAGTCATTCGTAGAAAAGAGAACTGCTTTCTTCACGCGTGAGACGGGTTCGGCTCCGCAGCGGGTCGACCCGATCCGAGGCAAAGGAACGCGTGTGTGCCAATGGCAATAGTTGAACAAATACACCATATATATGAAAAACCAAACCGAATGCCCAACGACGAAGAGGAAAACCCTATACTTACAAATATTCCGGAATGCTGCTCATCGCCTGCTCGGACATGTCGGGAAACGGAAGATCGTAGGATGCCAGGTCATATCCTCCATCCATGTCATACGCCAGGACCCCGTAATTGTCGGTTCCAATTGTCCCGACAGGCTGGTATTCTGCACACCATGGTTCCAGGCTATCCGCCGGTGAATAAGGCAGTCGATGTACGACGGGGTCTGATATCTCGGACAGAGGTGTGTCAGGCGGAACCGACTCCGCCGGTTCTGCCTCCGCCGGTTCTGTCACCACCGATTCTGCCACCGCCGTAGTGTAGATGGACTACAATCTGGCAGTCAATCCCAGGGTGTATGAAAATCAGAGTTCTGTCTCACATATTTAGATAAAATTTTTTCAAGTGCTTGCCCCAACAAATTCCATTTGAAGACCTTCAGATCTTTCTCAATATTGCGTGGCTTTGGATCAGGGAATTCCATGATGCGCTGGAAGAAATCTTCAAATCCCGGTTTGTGTTTGGATACCGTTGTAGGGCGAAGTCCCTCGAGGTTTCTTCTGATTCTGTTCTTCTCCTCCACGGGAAATTCCCCGTTCGTAAGACGCTCTAATAAATATATGACGTCCACGGATGTAACGAAACATGTCTTCGAGTCTTCTCGATAAATGCACGAAATGACGCTGTCTTGCTCGCAGTATTCATCCTGCGAAATGGGCTCGCATGATACTATAAGGCGACGACCATCCTGCACTTTTCCGAATCGGACAAGTCGACGGCCTGCTTGAATTTCCGCCGGTGCCCAGTCGACGCATATACTGCTGAGAGGGGTGACAAGGTCGAGGATGGGGGTTTGTGCATACAGTTCTTCTCCCAATTCCCCAGCCGCACCTGCCTTCGTGCGCATCAAAGACTGGCTCTTCACGCGGCGATGTAGTCGCACTTGCTGAGTTGGCATCGAAGAGTCGGTACTGTCAGATATGGTAGGACTACGGTGTTGTCCTTGGGACGTAAGACGTCTCCTAAGGTGAGGCCTCTGGCTAAGTCCGTTCACGCTCTCTGTTCGTACGGCAAGGGGCCTTGGTGCCCAATACGAGAACTCGCCAAAAGCGACGGTGTCGACAATAACGCCATCGTCGTTCAGCGCCTGTACTGACAGGTACTCAGAGGCATTGTCTTCCTCATGAGATGGGGCGGCTGCGTCAAGCTGCCAACGCCCATATGCGGGGCCAGAGACCTCGCGGACCTTCGTGGGTACGGGCTTGAGGCCGACGAGAAGGCGTACATATATAGGCTCGGATAGATCGCAGCGAAAATGTATGCGGACAGTAATAGGTACGCCGCGCTCCCCCTCCTTCGGGGTATACCCCAAAACGTGGATTATGCCTTTGGGCGAGATGATGGGACTCGGCGGGTTAGAAACGCTGAACAGCGATAAGTCAGATTCGCGAGCAGGGTGACCTGTGGAAAGGAAGCGCGATGCTGCCATGACGCCAAAGCTGCGAGGATGACGGGGGGTTAACATGGTCATTCAGAGGCAGAGAAATGATAGAGCATGCCTCAGTTAAAAAGCAGGTACAGTTACTGGATGGGCGGTGGTCTGTGAACAAGATGAAAGAGCGACAGGGGTAAACGCAGGAGCGGGGAAGTGATATGTGAAAATAGGCAACTTTGTTTGTGGAGAGGAGACGAGATAGATTCCAGAAATGCGGAAAAGAGTGTCATAAAGGAGCCAACTCGTATTCCAGAGTCACGATTTGTCTCCGGACCATCCGATCACACCAACAGGGGTGCCACCCTAGGCATCCAACAGTCAGTGCCGGTTCAAGGCCAAGCGCGCAACCTGATAACACGGCGCGGTGACTCTCGAGGGCACACTCGCCTTGGCGCTAGTTCCTAAAACGAGAACTCTGTGCGCCACCTACGAGCATCTGATTCAGCCACAAGCCGCCATTGATCGAGTGCCTCGATCGCATGCGTGGGTATTTTAAATTCACACCGTGGAGCTGAGCAAAGGCCCCGATTGTACGCTGACTTGACTGGTTTGCTGACGAAAACGTTAGATCAGCTATATGATTCCGAGTCTCCAAATTGAGGGTACAATGATGCGCTAAACATAGCAGGAAATTACATTGCAGATAATGGAAATTGATTGCTTACTAAATACGACTACCCTTGACGACATGTGATATGCCTAGGCTCCCATTTCCCACTTCCGTCTTTATCGTCAGGCGTCCATATTCTAACTACCGGGGGAATATGACCCTCCGCCGATAGTACTCGCTCACATATCGTACATCTCTCGATAAACAGGCCGCTGTATGCTCCCAGTAGTTCCTGGTGGTTGCACCTTCATCTTGTGTTCACGAGCGTCTACTGCAGCACGTACCACTATGCACTGTAGAGGTAGTTGAGTCCGCAATTGCAGCATCTTGCCTATCTGCTGAGTTAGACATTTGTAGACCATGAATTCTGACTGCGTATGTGGTGCCTTCTGTGCACTGGGTCAATACAAAGGCAGGACGACCTAGCACATTATACCTTTTCTCTGGGACCAAAAATAGATATGGTTTCGACGATCACATTTCGGTCTACCTGGCTGTAATTAAGAGAGAGAAAAGAAACGAGGACGTCAGGAATGAAGAAGCGCAGAGTGACGGGTGGGCTAAGAGCATCCTGATGAGGAACATGAGCCCAAAGATGGAGTTTGGACTGATGCTTGTCATTGAAGTTACGAATGTAATCAACCAGTCGATGGGCAGTTACTGGCTCATGCGTTGCATTATCAAGAGGAAACACGAGTGATCTCCTTTGTTCCTGGGGAAAATATGGCTGGGGAGATTCGGGGGCATGCACACGCCTGTTGGCGGTGATCAAATTGTTACGGCCGGAGGGAACCGACGTACCTGCGCTTTCTGTCGTCACGTCGGGGATTTGGGGCGAGCTCAGAGGCATCATTGACAAAACTATCATGGGCCGAGCGAAGAGCGTGTTGGACGGGGTGAGAGCGGAGGATTTGGGCAATTTCGTTGAGTTGCTGAAACTGGGAACGGAGAGTTGGGACGGATGGGGGAACGAGACCGGAAAAAGTGGGTAACTTAAGGAGAATACGTGGAGTGTGACGCAAGGACTGCAGACGATTATGGAGATCTGTAAGGGACTGTATCTGGCCCGAAAGATGCGAAGTGGATTCGGCCTGCATAATCCTGCGCTGGCCCTGTGACCGTCACAATCGCCGAGCAATGGCAACATTTCGCCGTCCCGAGACGTCGTCCTGCGTCTAAGACCAGTGAAGGGTAAATCAGACTAAACGCTAGGACTGAGTACGACGTACGATTAAACAGCACCGACAGTCTGAACATTATACCACGACATCTTAGTACCCACTACGCTCAAGCGCTCAATGCTCCAACTGCTTTTTTCGTGTCACACGTGACGACGTGACGCATCCGCCTTTCAAGGTCCAGCAGAGGATGCTGCGTTCCTTGCCAAGAAATGTAGCAATACCAAGGTTTGTGCAAGAGCTCCATGCAATTTTTTTCACCTAATGTCTGTGGCCACAGATCAGTGTTTTCAGTCCGTTATGTAGATCAGCGTTACTCTGTACGCCTCGTTTCATCCGTTCCCGAAACAAGAGAAAATTCCTCGGCGTCGAAACCGGCTCCATCGTCTTCGCTATCACAACCTGCTTTTCATCGCAAAGCTAAAGTCGA
>WNGI01008019.1_pt1 | contig 10018 bp, 10 predicted proteins | sample 5400621 | NCBI WGS metagenome assembly WNGI01 (sample SAMN13153374, study PRJNA577476) | soil metagenome | isolation source: 20 cm soil or saprolite under Garry oak tree replicate 1 | place: USA:California | collected 2016-06-15 | reverse complement strand
GGCTAGCGGGTCTGCGGAAAGCCGAGGTCGACCTTCGACGTCGCCGGATCCGGCCAGCGTGAGGTGACGACCTTGCCGCGCGTGTAGAACTGGATCCCCTCAGGCCCGTAGACGTGCAGATCACCGAAGAGCGAGTTCTTCCAGCCGCCGAACGAGTAGTAGGCGACGGGCACCGGGATCGGCACGTTGATGCCGACCATGCCGACGTTGACGTCGAACTGGAACTGCCGCGCGACTCCCCCGTCCCGCGTGAAGATCGCGACGCCGTTGCCGTACGGGTTCTCGTTCACGAGCCGCACCGCCTCGTCGTACGTTCGACGACGACGGTCGCGCCCTGATCGGCTCCCGAGTCGATGTACGACGCGACCTTGTCGCGGTGCTCGCGCGTGATCAGCGGGCCCATCTCGACGCCGGGCTCGTCGCCGGCGCCGACCTTGATCTTCGGGATTCGCTCCTTGATCGCCTCGATCAGCGGCTCGGCCGCGTGACCGACCGCGACGACCATCGAGATCGCCATGCAGCGCTCGCCCGCCGAGCCGTAGCCCGCGGAGACCGCCGCATCCGCGGCCATCTCGATGTCCGCGTCGGGCAGCACGATCATGTGGTTCTTCGCGCCGCCGAGCGCCTGGACGCGCTTGCCGTGGGAGGTGCCGGTCTCGTAGACGTAGCGTGCGATCGGGGTCGAGCCGACGAACGAGACCGAGTCGATGCCCGGGTGCTCGAGGATCGCGTCGACGGCGACCTTGTCGCCGTGGACGACATTGAAGACGCCGTCGGGGACGCCCGCCTCCTTCAGCAGCTCGGCCGTGTACACCGATGCGGAGGGGTCTTTCTCGGAGGGCTTCAGCACAAAGGTGTTGCCGCAGGCGAGAGCCGGAGCCCACATCCACATCGGGACCATCGCCGGGAAGTTGAACGGCGTGATTCCGGCGCAGACGCCGAGCGGCTGCCGGATCGAATAGACGTCGATGCCCGTCGAGGCCTGCTCGGTGAAGCCGCCCTTCAGGAGCTCCGGGATTCCGCAGCAGTACTCGATCACCTCGAGCCCGCGCGCGACCTCGCCCTTCGCGTCCGAGAGCACCTTGCCGTGCTGGGCGGTGAGGATCTTGGCGATGTCCTCGCGGTGCTCGTCGACGAGCTTGCGGATGCGGAAGAAGATCTCGGTCTTGCGCGACAGCGACATTGCGCGCCAGGTTGGGAATGCGTCCTTGGCGACCTGGACGGCGCGGTCGACCTCCTCCGCCGACGCGAAGTCGACCTCGCCAGACTGGATCCCCGCCGCCGGGTTGTAGACGGGGCCGCTGCGCCCGGATTGCCCCGCGACCAAGGCTCCGTTGATCCAGTGGTTGATCCGCTTCAGCTCTTGTGCGCGCTGCGTACCTGGTGCTTCCGCAACCTCGGTCATCGATCCTCCTTCGTCGATCGCCACCCTAGCGCGGGGCGACCGGGTCCGTGGACCTGTCCCGGGACCCGGTCGCCCGACATGTCCCTGGACCCGGTCGCCAGACATGTCTGGGGACCAGGTCCCGGGCGAAGTAGGATCGGGACATGGCGGTCGAACAGGCTCTAGATACGAAGCGGATTGAGGAGCTCGACCGGCAGTACGTCCTGCACTCCTGGTCGGTGCAGAGCCAGATCTCGCCGCTCGCCGTTGCGGGCGGAGAAGGCCGTTACTTCTGGGACCACGACGGCAACCGCTACCTCGACTTCGCCTCGCAGCTCGTCAACGTCTCGATCGGGCACCAGCATCCGAAGGTGGTCGCGGCGATCAAGGAGCAGGCGGAGAAGCTGACGACGATCGGCCCGCCGATGGCGCACGAGACGCGGTCGGAACTCGCCCGGCTGCTTGCGGAGGTGACGCCCGGCGACCTGACGATGTCGTTCTTCACAAACGGCGGCGCCGAGGCGAACGAGAACGCGATCAAGCTTGCCCGCTGGTACACCGGCCGCGAGAAGATCGTCGCGCGCTACCGCTCGTATCACGGCGCGACCGCGGGCGCGATCACGCTCACCGGCGACCCGCGACGCTGGCAGGCCGAACCGGGAATCCCGGGCGTCGTCCGCATGCTCGACCCGTACACGTATCGCTGCCCCGCTGGTCATCCCGATCCCTGTCCCGTTTGCTCCGGAGGGCCCCACCTGGAGGAGATCCTCCAGTACGAGGGCCCGCAGAACGTCGCGGCGGTCATCCTCGAGACGATCGTCGGCACGAATGGGATCATCGTCCCGCCCGACGGCTACCTGCAGTCGATTCGCGAGGTCTGCGACCGGCACGGGATCCTGCTGATCTGCGACGAGGTGATGGCCGGCTTCGGCCGCTCGGGCAAGTGGTTCGCCTGCGAGCACTGGAACGTCGTCCCCGACATCCTCACGGTCGCGAAGGGGATCAACTCGGGCTACGTGCCGCTCGGAGCGATGGTGATCGGCGAGAAGATCGCCGACTGGGTGCGCGACAAGTACTTTGCAGGCGGGCTGACCTACTCCGGCCATGTGCTCGCCTGTGCCTCGGCGATTGCTTCGATCGAGGCCTTCCAGGAGGAGGGCATCGTCGAGAACTCGGCCGCGATGGGCGAGGTGCTCGCCGTGGAGCTCCCCCGGCTGCAGGAGCGGCACGCCTCGATCGGCGAGGTACGCGGCAAGGGGCTCTTCTGGGGCATCGAGCTCGTGCGCGACCGGCAGACGCGTGAGCCGCTCGTCCCCTACAACGCCTCAGGCGAGGCGTTCGCGCCGGTGGCGAGGCTGGCTAAGGCGGCGATGGAACGGGGCCTCTACCTGATGACCCACTGGAACGTGATCATCGTCGCCCCGCCGCTGACGATCACACGCGACGAGCTCGACGAGGGCCTCGGCGTCCTCGACGAAGTGCTCGAACTAGTCGACTGATCGGTAGGCGGCGAGGCCCGCGCCGCAGCGGGGCCCCGCCTTTCTCTCACTGGGAGATCTTGGGCGCAGAACCTCGGCGTCCCCCTCGCCTCGTCGCGCCGCAGCTACCCCTGCTTCGCAGATAAGCGACCTTGGGGCCGGAGCACAAGTCAAATCCCTCGAATGAGGCATTAAGAGTCACAACGAGCGAAGGCCGCCGGGGCGGCCGTCGCTTCGATTGCGCGCTGGGGGAGTGGGCGCGCTGCGGGTAAGCCGGTTATGAAGGGCGAGTTCCGATCGTGACCTGCGTCGTCTTGGTGCTGCCGCTACGCACGTAGGTAACGCTGACCTTGTCCCCTGGCCGCTTGGCGGCGACCGCGGCGGTAAGGTCGTCGGGGCTCGTGATCGTCCCGCCGTCAAAAGCGGTGACCACGTCGCCGGCTTTCAGCCCGGCCGAGGCTGCGGGAGAGCCGCTCTTGACACTCGCGATCTGCGCACCGCTTCGGTTTGTCGACGTCTGCACATAGACGCCGAGATACGGGTGAGCGACCTTCTGGCCATTGACGAGCTTGGAGACGACCTGGGAGATCGTGCTCGACGGGACAGCGAAGCCGACGCCGTCGTTGCCGCCCGACTCGCTCTCGATCTGCGTGGTGATCCCGACGACCTCGCCGGCCATGTTCAGCAACGGGCCGCCCGAGTTGCCGTGGTTGATCGCGGCGTCAGTCTGGATGACGCCCGAGATCGTGAAGTTGTTCGTCGAGCTGATATCACGGTTGAGAGCGCTGACGATTCCGCTCGTGACCGTCTCGCTGAGGCCGAACGGGCTGCCGATCGCGACGACGCCGTCGCCGACCTCGAGCTTCGTCGAATCCCCGAGGGTCAGTGGATGGAACTTGCTCGACGGCGCATCCACCTTCAGCACCGCGAGGTCGGACGAGGGATCCGCGCCGACTACCTTCGCGCTGTACTTCGAGCCGTCCGCAAAGGTGACCGAGATCGAGCTCGCGCCGCTGACGACGTGGTTGTTCGTGATGATGTGGCCGTCGGAGTCGTAGACGAAGCCGGAGCCCTGCGCCTGCGAGCTCTGCGAGCCGCCGAACGGGAAGGGTGCGTTGTTGTTGGAGCCCGCCGACGTGGTCGTCGTCGTGACCTCGACGACTCCGTTTCGGTCGGCTTGGTAGATGCCGTTGACCGACATCGTCTTCGTGGCCGCCGCCGGGGAGCCCTGTGCGGCCGCTTGCTGGACGATGGTTGTCGTCTTGCCGCTTTGGCCGCCGAAGGCCGCATAACTGCCGGCGCCGGCACCGGCGCCTAAGGCCAGCGCAGACGCGGCGAGCAGATAAGGCGTGCGCTTGGAAAGCATTTCCTCGTTCCTTTCGGGCTGATTCGATTGCCGTTGCTCGCATCAGACCAGCGGCGCGTAAGAGCGAGGTGAACTGCGCCTAAGAGGCTGCTAAGAACTCAGTCCGCTCGGTCTTAGAGACTCCTTAGCCGCGTCTTAGCTGTTTCTCAGACGCGCGTGCGACCTTGCTGGGGTGTGACTCCTTCCCCGATCCCTGCCGACAGCGGCAAGCCCGCGGCCGACCTCCTGGCAGCCGCGGGTTTGCCGCTAGGGGACTGTCACACCCTCACTCTTAGCGTTCTCTAAAGCTTTCGGGCCACAATTCGCCAAGTGAACACTGCACAGATCCTCGTCGTCGACGACGAAGCTGCCGTGCGCGAATCGCTGCGGCGGGCGCTTGCCCTCGAGGGCTACGACGTCGAGCTCGCCGCCGACGGGGCGGAGGCACTGTACCGCCTCGACACCGGCGACGTGCAGCCCGACGCGATCGTCCTCGATTTGCTGATGCCCAACGTCGACGGGCTCGAGACGGCCCGCAGGCTTCGCGGTTCCGGCAACAGGACCCCGATCCTGATGCTGACCGCGCGCGACGAGGTCGAGGCCCGCGTCGCGGGGCTCGACGCCGGAGCCGACGACTACGTCGTCAAGCCGTTCGCGCTCGCGGAGCTGCTCGCCCGGCTGCGGGCGCTGCTGCGGCGGACGACCAACGGCTCGGGCGAGGTGCTCCACTTCGCGGACCTCGAGCTGGATCCGTCGACCCGGGAGGTTAGGCGCGACGGCGAATCGATCGAGTTAACGCGCACCGAGTTCTCGCTGCTCGAGCTGTTCATGCTCAACCCGCGACAGGTGCTGACGCGATCGTTGATCTTCGAGCGCGTCTGGGGCTACGACTTCGGGCTGTCGTCGAACTCCCTCGACGTCTACATCGGCTACCTGCGGCGAAAGACCGAAGGCGGCGGCAAGCCGCGCCTGATCCAGACCGTGCGCGGCGTCGGCTACGCGCTGCGCGAGCCGTGAGCTTCCGCACCCGGCTGACGCTCGTCGCCGCGGCGGCGGTCGCTTTCGCTGTTGTCGTTGCATCGCTCGTCGTGTTCCTCGTCGTGCGGAACCAGCTGCGGGGCCAGGTTGACAGCGCGCTCAAGAGTCGCGCGGGCAACTTCGACCACGGCCTCAGCATCGATCATGGTTTCTTGGAGGGCGGCCCTGTGCCACTCGGCGGAGGCGACTATGTGCAGCTTGTCGACTCTCGAGGACACACGATTCGAACGCAGTTCGAATTGCGCGGCGGCAGCTTGCCGCCGAACAAGGCGGCGCTCGACGTCGCTAAAGGCCATCCAGGGTCCGGATTCAGTGACGCGAAGATCGGCGGCGAGCAAGTTCGTGTCTTCACGACTGGGCCGCTTCACGATGACGCAGGCAACACGTACGCGCTGCAGGTCGCGCGCTCGCTGGGCGAGGTCAACCACACGCTGCACCGAGTCACGCTCTTCCTGATCCTGATCGCGGCCGGCGGCGTCGCGATTGCCGGCGGCATCGGGCTCGCGGTCTCGCAGGCTGCGCTTACTCCGGTTCGCAGGCTCACCAGAGCAACGGAGAAGGTCACCGAGACCGGCGACCTCTCCGAGCGAATCGAGGCTCACGGCGAGGACGAGCTCAGTCGCCTTGCGGCCAGCTTCAACACGATGCTCGCCGCCCTCGAAGAGTCGGCGCGCTCCCAGCGGCAGCTTGTCTCCGACGCCTCTCACGAGCTGAGGACGCCGCTGACTAGCTTGCGCACGAACATCGAGGTGCTCGCGCGGGACCGGAAGATGCCGGATGAGGAGCGGGAGAAGCTGCTCAACGACGTCGTCGGCCAGCTGTCGGAGATGACCGCGCTCGTCACCGAGCTCGTCGAGCTCGCACGAGGCGAGACGCATCCCGAGGAGGCCGAGGACATCCGGCTCGACCTGCTCGTGGGCGATGTCGTCGGGCGCGCGGAGCGCGACTTTCCGCAGGTCGAGTTCGTGACCGACCTCCAGCCGTCGGAGCTCTACGGCGTGCGGAGCACGATCGCGCGCGCGGTCTCGAACCTGCTCGACAACGCGGCCAAGTGGAGCCCCCCTGGCGCCAGAGTCGAGGTCGCGGTCAGCGAGGGCCAGGTGATCGTCCGCGACCATGGGCCAGGGATCGACGAGGACGACCTGCCGTACGTCTTCGACCGCTTCTACCGCGCGCCCGCCGCGCGCAAGCTGCCGGGCTCCGGCCTTGGGCTCGCGATCGTGAAGCAGGTCGCGGAGGCGCACGGCGGCGCCGTCGGCGCTGAGCGGGCCGAGGGAGGCGGGACGCTGATGCGGCTCAGGCTGTCCGGCTCGAACGGCGCCAGCCCCACCTAGATCAGCCGGCGCTCGAGGTAAGCGGCGAGCCGCGTCAGGGGGAACGAGACGACGAAGAAGAAGACCAACACGGCAGCGTAGATCGCGAACCCATGCTGCTGGAGAAGGCCGGCGGGGGGCGGGGCGGCGAGGCGCTCGACCTGCTGCTTCGCCGCGAACAGCACCTCGGTGACGCTGACGAGAGCGGCCAGGGTCGTGTTCTGGATCACGTTCACGAGCAAGCTCACGAGTGGCGGGAGCAGGCGGCGCAAAGCCTGCGGCAAGACGACGTGGACGTGACGGCCGACCCAGCCGAACCCCAACGCCGAGGCGGCCTCGTGCTGCTCTCGGGCGATCGACTCGACGGCGCCGCGCGTCGCCTCCGCTACCTGGGCGCTCCCCCAGAGGGTGAGACCGATCGCTGCGCCGACCCAGGGACGGAAAGTGAGATGGAAGGTCGTCTGCGGCAGCGCATAGACGATCAGGAACAGCGTCACGATCAGGGGCAGCCCCCGCCAGACCTCGATGTAGAGCCGGATCGCCGCGCGCAGCGGCAGGAAGCGGATCGTGAGCAGCGTGCCGAGCACGATCCCGATCACGGCGCTGCCGACGACTGAGGCGCCGGCGATCTTGAGCGTGAACGGCAGCCCCTGCTCAAGGACGTACCTGAAGACCGGCCCCGCCCAGTCCGGGATCAGGGCTGCCAGAAGCACTAGACCGCCTGCCACAAGCGCTGCTGACGGGTGCGAACGCGCTTGGCCTCCGGCAGCGCGAGCCATGCTTCGAGCGCTCGGATGAGCCCGGAGAGCACCCAGACGACGACCAGGTAGATGACCGCGAGCGTGAAGTAGATCTCGGTGGCGCGGAAGCTCACGCTCTCGAGGCTGTACGCCTGATACGTGAGCTCGGGCAGGCTGATCGCGGGCCCGATCAGGGCGCTGTTCTTGAGCACCGACACGTACGTATTGATCGAGGACGGGAGCGCGATCCGCCCTCCGATCGGCAGCGTCACGTTGAGGAACGTCTTCACGCGTCCGAAGCCCAGCGCGAGCCCGGCCTCGCGATAGCGGTACGGCACCGCCTCGAAGCCGGCCCGAAAGTTCTCCGTGTTGAAGGCGCCGCCCCAGACGACGAGCATCAGCCAGCCCGCCGTGAACGCCGTCAGCCTGATGTTGAACGGCGGCTCGCTGAGCCCGAAGTAGACGAAGTAGACCTGGACCAGGATCGGTGTGTTCCGGATCACCTCCACGTACACGGCGGCGAGCTGGCTCAGGACCGGAATGCGGTGGGCGCGCGCGGCACCGAGGACGACGCCGACGGCAAAGGCTCCCACGATCGCAATCAGCGAGACCTCCAGCGTCTTCCAAAGCCCGTGGAGGAACTCGTCGCGGTTCTCCCAGATGAAGGACCACTCGAAGCTGGCGACGAGGTTCATGGCAAGGCGGGGAGCGGCCCTGAGGTGGCCGCTCCCCGGTTAATTGCTACCTACAGATCGTCTCGGGATCAGGCCCGCTCGGATACCTGAGCGTGTTGGTCGGGCGCGGCACGTTCTTCTTGAACGTCGCGTAGAACCGTCGCGGGATCGTGTGGCGCATGATCAGCCAGAACTGGTCCCGCTTCTTCATCAGCTTGACGCGCGAGTTCACCCACGCACGCATGTCGGCCTCGCCCTTGCGGATCCCAATACCCCATGGAATCGCCAGGAACCTGGCGCCCAAGAGCTTGGTGTTGGGGTCGTTCGCGGCGACGCCGACGAGAAAGGCGTCGTCGAACATGAAGCCGCCGGCACGCCTGTCCTGGACCGCCAAGAGCGACGAGCTCGTCGTGTCGGTCAGGATGACGTTCGTGTTCTTGTAGCAATTGTGCAGCCAGCGGTCGTAGATCGAGCCGCGGGTGGTCGCGATCGTCTTCCCGGACAGGTCGCTCAGCTTTTGGATGTTCGAGTTGTTCGGGACGAGCAACCGACCCGTCGCGCCGTAGTACGGGAGCGAGTAGTCGATCACCTCGGCCCGCGCCTTGGTGTACGTCAGCGTCGAGATGATGATGTCGACCCGCTTCGACGTCAGCGTCGGGATCCGGCTCGGCGTTGTCACACAGGTGTAGGTGACGCGGTTTCCGTGGCCGAAGGCGAGTCGCGCGAACGCCTTTGCGACCTCGACGTCGTAGCCGGCGTGCTTCCCGCTCGCAGTGATGTAGCCGAACGGCGGGAAGTCGCATTTGACGCCGATGATCCACCTGCCGCGGCTCTTCACCGCAGCGGGCAGCGGCGGTAGCTTCGCCTGCGCGGCTCCCACTTTCGTCCCGCTCTTGCCTGCCGGGGCCGCCAGCGTCCACGCTGCGGTCCCGGCGGCGATCAGGGCGGCGACCCCGACCGCGATCAGCAGCCTTTTCATTCCCTGCCTCCTTCTTCGTCGCTTTCGACTTCGAGAACGGTCAGCTCCTCGAGCGATTCGGCGAGCTGCAGCGAGCGCCGCAGGAAGCGGCGAGTCCGCTCCTGCTTTGGCTGGTCGAGCACCTCGGCCGGCTTGCCCTGTTCGACGATCCGGCCCTCGTCGATGAAGATCAAGTGGTCGCCCACGTCGCGGGCGAACTGCATCTCGTGCGTGACGACGATCATCGTCATCCCGCTGCGTGCCAGGTCGCGCATCACGATCAGAACCTCGCCGACGAGCTCGGGATCGAGCGCCGAAGTGATCTCGTCGAAGAGCATCACGTGCGGCTCCATCATCAGCGCGCGGGCGATCGCGACCCGCTGCTGCTGGCCGCCCGAGAGCTGGTGTGGGTACTGGCGCGCCTTCTCCTCGAGCCCGACGCGCCGGAGCAGCTCGAGCGCGCGCGGCTCCGCTTTGGCACGTGGGATCTTGCGGACGCGGCGCGCAGCGAGCGTCAGGTTGTCGATCACCTTCAGATGCGGGAAGAGGTTGAACTGCTGGAAGACGATCCCGATCTGCTGGCGAACCTGGTCGACCTTGACTCGCCTCGTGGTGATCTCACGCCCCTCGAAGAAGATCCGGCCGCTGTCGATCGGCTCGAGCAGGTTGATGCAGCGGAGCAGCGTGCTCTTGCCGCTGCCGCTCGGGCCGATGACGACGAGCACCTCTCCGGCGTCGACGGTCAAGTCCACGTCATCGAGCACCACGTTATCGCCGAAGCTCTTGCGGATCCCTTCAGCGCGGACGACGGGAACGCCTGCCGCCTCGGGCATTGCTGGCGCAACCGCCGCGCTGGATTCGATCGTGTCCTTGGCCAAACCCGCTTCCCTCGATTTCCAGGACGATCAAACGAGACGGCGCGGCGGAAGTCAAGGATCGGCGCCGCTGCATAGACTCCGGGCGTGGGTTTCCTCGACCGCATCCTCGGCCGCAGCCGCGGCAGCGCGGCGAAGCAGGAGGGTGATCCGGACGCGCTCGATCGCGAGGACGATCCTCGCGGCGGGCTGCAGTCGCACGAGTACCGGACC
>WNGI01032810.1_pt1 | contig 10019 bp, 8 predicted proteins | sample 5400621 | NCBI WGS metagenome assembly WNGI01 (sample SAMN13153374, study PRJNA577476) | soil metagenome | isolation source: 20 cm soil or saprolite under Garry oak tree replicate 1 | place: USA:California | collected 2016-06-15 | reverse complement strand
GCCGCACCCGCCCGATCTCGAGCAGCCCATCCACCCCGTTCGTCGCCTCGACCACTTCCACGTCCAGATCCGAGTTCTCGATCGTCAGCACCATGGCCCGCAGGTACCCGGGATCGTCGTCCACCACCACCACGAGCTGCGTGCCGTTGCCGTTCTCGAGCTCCGGCGGCACCGACATCTCATGCGCCTTGAGAAACGCGGCCAAGTCGTCCGCCTCGACCCGGCGCCGACCCGTGGGCGTCTTGTGCCCCTTGAGTAAGCCCTGGTCGATCCAGTTCGCAACCGTCGCGGGCGTGACTTGGCACACCCGCGCGACCCGCTGCGTACCCCAATACCGCTTGGTTTCCGATGAATTCACAGAACCCAAAAAACCACCAAAATGGCTAAAGCGCAAGTGGTTTTGTTGGATTGGCGCAACAGGCGAGGTGCACTTTCTGTAAGTTACTGTATCACAACAGCTTGGCAACAGCAGCTAAACGCCTGCGGCCCCCTCAAGGACCGCGAAACTGGATTTGTTGAAACTGGATTTGTTGATTCCCACTGTGGTGTTTATCCAACACCGGCAAGACCGCGATTATCGCCGGGCGTCGGCCCACCGATTGGTTGCATCCAGCACCGCCAGCACGGCGCTGCGCTCGGCGCTCTCGCGGATCTCCGCCGTCCCCGTCAGCAACTGCGCCTCGCGACCGCCCAGCCCATGCACCGCGACGAACACGAACTTGCGGTCGAACGCGTCGATGATCTGGGCGCCCTCGAGCGCGACGGAGTTGTCGGCGAGCAGCTCTTCCAAACAGAGCGACGCCGCCCGCGCCGCCGCCTCCACGCGGTTGCGCACCGTGTCGGTCCCCTGCTCCTCGGCCTGCGCATCCTTCCCCTCGAACGACAGCTTCACCCGCACCAGCACCCGCTGCGGTCGGTCGGAGGGCCGCACCTCGAGCCCCTGAAACACGACGACGCGCCGCTTGGCGCGGGTCCGCACGGCCTCCTCCTGGAGCTGCTCGATCGGCCGCACGTCGGCGGTCTGGGCGACGCTGATCTTGCGGTGGTCGATCTTCAGGCCGAGCTGCGCCATCAGCGCCGACTCGATGTTGCGCACCACCTGCTTCGGCTGCGTGTCCGACATGGTGAGCACGTGGATCTCGCTCACCTCGCCGATCGGCGTCACCACGACCCGCGCGGACAATACCCCAGTGAGGCTGGCGATCAGGTTCTCGGCGCGCTTCACCCCCCACGGATCGGGCATCTGCCCCGTGGCCGTCAGGGGCAGGGGCTCGCGCTCGGGCGAGCTGTCGGGTGTCTCTACCGTCTTAGGATCCACGCGTCACGATTCTCCCATTGCGACCTGATTGCGTCCCGCGGCCTTGGCCCGATACAGCGCCCGGTCGGCCGCCACCAGCACGTCCTCCGCCGCGGGGTCGCGTCCCGGAGCGAACTCGGCCACCCCGATGCTCACCGTCACCAGCCCGGCGGGATAGCCCACCCGGCGCCCCATGCCCTCCACCCCGGACCGCACCTTCTCCGCCACCCCCACCGCCCCCTCCGCCCGCGTGTGCACCAGCACCATCACGAACTCGTCCCCACCGTAGCGCGCCGCCAGGTCGGTGTGGCGCATGTGCGATCCGCACTCGAGCGCAGTCCGCCGCAGCACCTCGTTTCCCGCCTCGTGGCCGAACTGGTCGTTCACCTGCTTGAAGTTGTCCAGGTCCACGAACAACAGGGCGAACGGCTGGCCGGTGCGGTCGCTGCGCGCCACCTCGCTCGACAGCCGGTCCCGCAGCACCCGGAACGTAGCGAGCCCCGTCAGGGCGTCTTCGGCCGCCTGAAGCTGCGCCTGGGTGGCCGTCTTGTCGAGGTAGGGCGGGCACGACTTGAGGGTCGTGCGCTCCAGCGCCGCCGCCTCCGCAAACGCCTGACACGTCCCATAGCCGCACGCGCCGCAGTCCCAGGGCCGCCCGTTGGGCGCGAGCCCGATCTGCTCCAGAATACTCTCCACCTGCTCGGCACCCGGCCGGCGCTCGGGGACCTGCACCACGAACGACTCCCCCACCTGCACGCCCTGCGCAACCACATCGTCCACCACCGGATGGAGCGAGCGCGTGGGCTCGGTCGCCCCCACGATCTCGCGGCGCCGGAACAGCTCCTCCCGGGGACCGAGCAGCGGGTGGTCGAGACACCCCTCGCACGGCAGGATATCCACGAACCCCAGCTCGATCCGGTCCACTGCGACCGCCCGCGCGATCCCTTCCAGCGCCCCCAGCCCCCGCACCTTGCGGAACCGGCGGCTCGCGTGGCTCTCCTCCCGCAGCAACTCGAGCGGCAGGCCCCCCGCGGTGCTCCAATGCCGGCGCCGCTCCTCGGGGAGCCGGCTGAAGTACGGCTCCTGCTGGTCGATCCGTACCTTGCGCTGCTCGAGCAGCGCCGTCAGGTCGTCCAGCGTGATGGCCGCATCCACGTCCGAACCTCCCTCCGTAATGCACACGCCCGCGTACACCACCTGCGTCCCCGCGCCGTACATGCGCTTCAGGTAGCGCGCTTCGGCCGCGATCGGCGTCGCCACCGGCGCCAAATAGGGGATCAGCTCCGGGTACTGCGCCCGCACCGTCTGCACGATCACCGGGCAGGTGCTGCGGATCATCGTCCCCCAGCCGTCGTCGTTCCATAGATCCAGGTACTCCCGGGCGACCAGCTCGTCCCCCAGCACGCCGCGGTGCACGGTGCGGAACCCCGCCGCGGCGCGGCCGCCGATCGCGAGCTCCAAGGCCCGCGCTACGTCGCCGGTGGCGACGATGGCGTCGTGAGGACACGCAGGCAGGCACAACCCGCAGCGCGTACACGCCTCATCCACGATTCGGACTTCTGGACCCTGGACCGTCACGGCGTCGGCGGGACACACCCGCACGCACGCCATACAGGCCACGCACTGCACCGGGTCGATCCTAAAGTCCACAGGAATCCGGGCCGGGGCGCTGCAGCACCTCAAAGAAAGCTGTTCTAGGGCGACGTAACATGTGATTCACGTCACAGCCTGTCAATGGTCGTGCCATTCCAACAGCATGTCAAACAGCGAGTTAAGCTAGTTGGTATTCCTTGAGCTTGCGATACAGCGTACGCTCGCCGATTCCCAACACTTCGGCCGCCTTGCGGCGGTTGCCTTTGGTCTCGCGGAGCGCCGCCTCGATGGCGGCACGCTCCACCTCTGCCATTGTCATGCCAGGGCGGTACACAACGTCGCCCTCAGGCGCGGCCGCCGCTTCGACCGGCGGCGCGACAGGCGCGACGCTAGAGCCGGGGCCCACTTCGATGACCTCGACGCGCTGCGGCACGCGGTCGTCCAGGCGCCGCCGTAGCTCTTCCACCTGTAGCTTCAGCTCGACAAGTGACCGAAAGATGAACTCCAGCTCCCGGCCCGGGACGTCCCGCATCGCCCCCACCACCCGGACCGGGAGGCCGCGCGAGCCCCCGTGCTCCCGGATGTCGCGGGGGATGTCGCTGGCCCGGATCTCGCCCTCGGGCGCCAGCACGACCATCGACTCGACCAGGTTGCGGAGCTGGCGCACGTTCCCGGGCCAGTCGGCGTCCACCAGGATCTGGAGCGCCTCCGGGGTGATGCCGCGGAAGTTGCGCTCATGCAGCTTGGCGAACTCCGCGATGAAGCGCCGCACCAGGAGCGGGATGTCGGACTTGCGCTCCCGCAGGGGCGCCAGCGCGATGTGCAGCACGTTGAGGCGGTAGAACAGGTCGTCGCGGAACCGGCCGAGCGCCACTTCTTCTTTGAGGGACTTGTTGGTGGCGGCGATGACCCGGACGTCCACCTTGATCGCCTGGGTGCCGCCCACCCGGAAGAAGCTCTTGTCCTCGAGCACCCGCAGCGTCTTCACCTGCGTGGCAGGGGCCATCTCCCCCACCTCATCCAGAAAGATCGTCCCACCCTCGGCCAGCTCGAAACGGCCCAGCCGGCGCTCCGCGGCACCGGTGAAGGCGCCCTTCTCGTGTCCGAACAGCTCGCTTTCGAGCAGCGTCTCGGGGATGGCGGCGCAGTTCACCGCGATGAACGGCTTGGCGCGCCGGGGCGACAGATCGTGGATCGCGCGCGCCACCAGCTCCTTCCCCGTCCCCGACTCCCCCTCGATCAGCACCGTCGCGCTCACCGGCGCCATCTGCTCGATCTTCACCAACCCTTCCTGAATGGCGGGGGACTCGCCCAGGATGCCGGTGCGCGCCTGCAGCCGGCGGCGCTCGATCAGCCGCCGCACTGTGGCGGTGACTTCGGCCGGGTCGGCGGGCTTCTCGAGGAAGGCAGTGAGCCCCAGCTCGCGCGCCAGGGCCTTGGGGTCGGGCTCCGTCTCCTCGACCAGCCCGAGCGTCGAGATCGAGCGGTCGTGCGCGATCCGCAGCAGCTGGGCCGCGGACGACTCGTGCAATGCGCCGGTCAAGACGATGCAGTCGGGTGTCGCCGCGCCGGTGCCCACCGCCCGGCGCACGTCGTCGAACGACGAGGCGAGCGTCGTGTGGAAGCCCGCGGTCTCGAGATGGGCGTTGATCCGGACCGCGTGCTCCAGGTCGTCGGTGGTGATCAGGACGCGATCAGGCATCGTGCGCCGTGCGCGATCCGCTCACCAGCTCCACCGCGTGCTCCAGGAGCCCCTCCAGCACGGCCAAGCCGTCGGTCACCCCGCTGGTCGAGCCGGGGAGGTTGACGATAAGGGTCTTGCCGCGGGTGCCCGCTAGCCCGCGGGAGAGCCAGGCGCGCGGAAACGCCGGTGCGGCGCCGGCCCGCAGCGCCTCGGCGATCCCCGGGGCCGCGCGCTCGAGCACGGCCTGCGTCGCCTCCGGGGTCACGTCCCGCTCGGTGAGCCCGGTGCCGCCGGTCGTGAGGATCACGTCCACCTCGCCCGAGTCCGCCCAGCGCGCCAGCTTGGCGGCGATGCGGTCCGGCTCGTCCGGGACGACACTGCGCACCGCCACGTCGTAGCCCCGCTCCCCGGCCCACGCGAGAATCGCGTCGCCGGATGTGTCGGCCCGCTCTCCCTTGGCCCCCAGATCCGACACCGTGAGTATTCCGATGCGCATCGCCTCCCCATCCTCCACCAACCTCCACCAACCTCCACGTCTATTTCTTGGTCACGAACGGCAGCCGCACCACTTCCGCCGGGGCCCGCTTCCCGCGCACGTCGACCTCGAACCGCGCGCCGGGCTTGGCGTGCGCCACCGGCAGGTACGTCATCCCGATGGCGCAGTTGGCGGTGGGGGTGACGGTGCCGCTGCGGACTTGATCGACCGAGGCTCCGTCCAGGTACACGCCGTAGCCGTGCCGCGCCACGACCCGCGGCTCCGTCATCTTGAAGCCGACCAGCCGGCGTCGCACCCCTTCCAGTTTCTGCCGCTTGAGCGCCGCGAGCCCCGTGAAGTCGGCACCCTTGTCGAACTTCACGATCCAGGCGAGGCCCGCCTCGAGCGGCGTCACGCTGTCGTCGATGTCGTTGCCGTACAGCGGGTATCCCGCCTCGAGCCGCAGCGTATCGCGCGCCCCCAGCCCGCACGGCTCCGCGCGGCCCGTGCCCGCGAGGGCGTGCCACAGCTGCTCGAGATCCCGCGCGCGGCAGTACAGCTCGAAGCCGTCCTCGCCGGTATAGCCGGTGCGTGAGATGAAGCACTGCGCCCCGGCGACCTTGCCTTCGGCGAAGTGGTAGTACGGGATCGCGGCGACGCCGACCGGTGTGAGCGGGGCCAGCAGCGCCTCCGCCTTTGGGCCCTGCAGGGCGAGCAGTCCGGTCTCGTCCGAGACGTCGCGCAGCCGCACGTTGGCGCCGCGCTTCTGGTCCACGACGTGCGTCCAGTCCCGCGCGATGTTCGCCGCGTTCACGACCATCATCACCCGGTCCTCGAAGCGGTAGATCACGCAATCGTCGACGAAGGTGCCCTGCTCGGTGAGGATGGCGGAGTACTGCGCCTGCCCCGAGCGCAAGGCCCCGACGTCGTTGCACGTCACCCGTTGCACGAAGGCGTTGCGGTCCGGCCCCGTGACCTCGAACTCGCCCATGTGGGAGACATCGAACAGGCCCACCGCCTCGCGCACGGCCCGATGCTCCGCCGCGATCCCGCGCGGGTACGTCACCGGCATCTGGTAGCCGCCGAACGGCACCATCTTGGCGCCGAGGCTCACGTGGATGTCGTAGAGTGGCGTCCGCTTCGGGGCCGGGGGGGCCGGGTCGGCCATCAGCGCAGCAACGTGGCGAGCAGTGCCTTCTGGACGTGGAGCCGGTTTTCGGCCTCGTCCCACACGCGCGACTGGGGGCCCTCGATCACCTCGGCGGTGACCTCTTCACCGCGATGCGCGGGCAGGCAGTGCAGGAAGATCGCCTGGGGATGGGCCAGGCGCATGAGGTCGGCATCGACCGTGTACCCGCGGAACGCGTTGCGTCGCGATTCGGCCTCACCCTCCTGCCCCATCGAGGCCCACACGTCGGTGTTCACCACGTGCGCGCCCTCGACCGCCTCCTCGGGCACCTCGGTCACCTCGAGGCAGGCGCCGGCCCCCTTGGCGCGATCGAAGATGCCGCGATTCGGCTCGTACCCTTCGGGGCAGGCGAGCCGCAGCTCGAAGCCGAGCACCTGCGCCGCCTCGATCCAGCTGTTCGCCATGTTGTTGCCATCCCCCACCCAGGCGACCCGCTTCCCTTCCCACCCACCCAGGGCTTCCCGCACGGTGAAGAGATCGGCGAGCACCTGGCAGGGGTGCGACAGGTCGGTGAGGCCGTTGATGACGGGGACGGTGGCGTGATGGGCGAGCTGCTCCACCTCGCCGTGATCGAAGGTGCGGATCATGATGCCGTTCACGTAGCGCGACAGCACCCGTGCCGTATCGGGGATCGGCTCGCCGCGGCCGAGCTGGATGTCCCGGGACGAGAGGAACAGCGCGTGCCCACCCAGCTGATAGGTCCCCACTTCGAAGGAGACGCGGGTCCGGGTGCTCGACTTGGCGAAGATCATGGCCAGGGTCTTCCCGGCGAGCGGCGTCTCCCGATACGCCCCGGTCTTCATGCGGCGGGCGAGGTCGAACAGGCGCCCGACCTCGTCGCGGCTCAGGTCGGTGACGGCGAGAAAGTCGCGCTTGGCCATGGGTTGCCCCATTCTACCTAGAGGATATAGCGGCGCAAGTCTTCGTCATCGACGATACGGGCGAGCCGGTCGCGCACCCTCTGGCCGTCGAACACGATGTGCTTCTCGGGGAAGTCGGGGAGGTTGAACAGCACTTCTTCGAGCAGCGTGGTCATGACGGTGTGGAGCCGGCGCGCGCCGATGTTCTCCATGCGCTCGTTCGCCTTGGCGGCGATGCGCGCCACCTCCTTGATGCCGTCGGCGGTGAACTCGAGCGTCGCGCCCTCGGCGGCGCACAGCGCGGCGTACTGCTTGGTGAGCGCGTTCTCGGGCTCCGTCATGATGCGGACGAAGTCCTCCTCGGTGAGGGGCTGCAGCTCGACGCGGATCGGGAAGCGGCCCTGCAGCTCCGGGATCAGGTCGGACGGCTTGGAGACGTGAAACGCGCCCGCGGCGATGAACAGGATGTGGTCGGTGCGGACGTAGCCGTAGCGGGTCTGCACCGTGGAGCCCTCGACGATCGGGAGCAGGTCGCGCTGCACTCCCTCGCGCGAGACGTCGGGCCCGACGGTGCCGCGCTCGCCCGCGATCTTGTCGAGCTCGTCGATGAAGATGACGCCGTGGTTCTCGACCCGGTCCAGCGCCTCGTTCACGACGTCGTCCATGTCCACGAGCTTCTTGAGCTCCTCGTCGACCAGGATGCGACGCGCCTCGTGCAGGTGCACGGTGCGCCGCTTCTTCTTCTTCGGCATCATCTCCTGCAGCCACTCGGTGAAGTTGACGTCCGTGCCCTCCATCCCCTGGGGCGGTTGCATCATCTCGAGCATGGGGAAGCCTTGCTGCTGGACTTCGACCTCGACGTCACGTTCCTCGAGCTTCCCCTCCTTGAGCTGCTGGCGCAGCTTCTCGCGGCTGCGGCGCCGCCGCTCCTGCGCCTCGGTATCGGCCTCGACGGGCTTGGACGTCACATCCCCCTTGGAGGAGACCACGAACAGGGGACGACTCTCCCCCGTCTCCCGGCTCCCATCTCCCGGCCGGGAGGCGGGAGGCGGGAGCGGGGAGGGTGGAACGGGCGGCAACAGGATGTCGAGCAGCCGCTCCTCGGCGCGCGCTTCCGCCTCGGGATAGACCTCGTCTTCGCGCTCGGTGCGGACCATGTTGATGGCCACGTCCACCAGCTCGCGCACCATCGACTCGACGTCGCGCCCCACGTACCCCACCTCGGTGAACTTCGAGGCTTCGACCTTGAGGAAGGGGGCGCCCGCGAGCCGGGCCAGGCGGCGCGCGATCTCGGTCTTCCCCACGCCGGTGGGGCCGATCATGATGATGTTGTTCGGCAGGATCTCGTCGCGGATCTCCTCGGGAGCCTGGGCGCGCCGCCAGCGGTTCCGGACCGCGATGGCGACCGCCTTCTTCGCCACCTCCTGTCCCACGATGTAGCGGTCCAGCTCCGCCACGATCTTGCGCGGCGGCAGCTCCTCCAGCCACGGGAGCTGGTCTTCCGCCGTCGCCGGAGCGGGCGGGGGGGACGGGGGGGACGGGGGGGGCGGGGGGGGCGGCGCTTCGTCGCCGGGTGTGCGCGTAGGCTCGGCCATTAGAGCTCCAGAATGGTGATGTGCGTGTTGGTGTACACGCAGATCTCGGCGGCGATCTCGAGCGACCGCTGTACGATGTCCTTGGCCGCGAGGCCCGACGACTTAGCGAGGGCCCGGGCCGCGGCGAGCGCGTAGTTGCCGCCCGAGCCGATCGCCAGGATGCCGTCGTCCGGCTCGATCAGCTCGCCCGACCCCGAGATCACATAGCCGTGCTCCTTGTCGGCCACGACCAGCAGCGCCTCGAGACGCCGCAGCACGCGGTCGGAGCGCCAGTCCTTGGCGAGCTCGACGGCCGCCCGCGGCAGGTTCCCGGGATAGCGCTCGAGCTTCTCTTCGAACTTCTCGAACAGCGTGAACGCGTCGGCGGACGCCCCCGCGAAGCCGGCGAGGATCTTGCCGCCCTTCAAGGCCCGCACCTTGTTGGCGTTCGCCTTCATCACCGTGTCGCCGAGCGTGACCTGGCCGTCACCGCCCAGGGCCACGTGCCCGTCGCGCCGGACGCACAGAATCGTGGTGCTGCGGATGCCGCTCATCGCGTTGGTTGTAGCCTCACGCCCGCGGATGGGCCTGATGGTACACCTTCTTCAGCCGTTCCACCGACGTATGAGTATACACCTGCGTGGTGCTGAGCGAGGCGTGCCCCAGCAGTTCCTGGACCGCCCGCAGATCGGCGCCGGCGTCGAGCAGATGCGTCGCGAACGTGTGACGCAGCGAGTGCACGTGCAGGTTCCGCTCCGCCAGGGCGCCGAACAAGCGCTTGACCACGAGCTGCACGGCACGGGGCGTGAGCCGCTTCCCTCGCCCGCTCACGAACACCGCCCGCCGCTCGTGGCCGGTTGCCGCGAGCACGACGTCACGCAGCCGGTAGTAGCGCCGTAACGCGCGGCCCGCATGCTTTCCGACCGGCACGATCCGCTCCTTCTTCCCCTTGCCCCGGACCTTGAGCTGATCGGAGACGAGATCCACGTCCTGCTCGTTCAGGCCCGCGAGCTCGCTCAGCCGGATCCCGGTCGAGTAGAACAGCTCGAGCATCGCGAGGTCCCGCGCCTCCCGGAAGCCGCCGGCCGCCGCCCGCCGCTCCGCGTCGTGGAACAGGAGATCGATCTCGACCCGCTCGAGGTGGAGGGGGAGCCGGCGCTCGAGCTTGGGCGTGCGCGCCGCCTTCGCGGGGTTCACTTCCACGCCGCGCGTCGCGCTGAGAAAGCGATAGAAGGTGCGCAGCGCCGACAGGGCGCGGGCCGCGGAGCGCTTGGCGAGCCCGCGCTGCTGTTGCGCGCCCAGCCACGCGCGGATCGCCTGCCGGTCCACGCCCGCCCAGCTCCAGGC
>WNGI01007456.1_pt1 | contig 10019 bp, 11 predicted proteins | sample 5400621 | NCBI WGS metagenome assembly WNGI01 (sample SAMN13153374, study PRJNA577476) | soil metagenome | isolation source: 20 cm soil or saprolite under Garry oak tree replicate 1 | place: USA:California | collected 2016-06-15 | reverse complement strand
CAATTTATAGTCGGTGAAGGATACAACCATTACGAAATGCCCGAGACCTTCGGTAACCCGTACGGTCTCATGGGGCGCGCGGCGCTCGAGCAAATGAAGCTCGCGCTGGCTGCGGCGCAATCCTAGTTGTGTTCTCTCTTCAATCGCCGACGAACACATCGGATTTCTAGGTCGGCTGATTTAATTTACGCAAGCGGGCGCGCCGACGGTAGTGGGAGGAAAGATGAAGCGAGAAGTGGCGGCGGAGATTGTCGAGTCGCTTAAAGATGCCGGCGTCGATTTTGTCGCGACGCTGACCGAAGCGAACCTGCACGACTTAGTCATGGCGCTGGGCGAAGACAAGGCAATTCACCACGTGCCGGTGACGCGCGAGGAAGAGGGGATCGGCATCTGTGCCGGCGCCTATCTGGGCGGGAAGAAGCCGGCGATGGTGATGATGAACGCGGGATTTCTCTTGTCGACAAACGCTTTGGCGACGGTGTGCATTCATCCGGGCATCCCGGTGTTGATGTTGATCGGCCACAGCGGCGGTGTCGGCGAAGAAAACGCCGGGCACGCGACGGTCGGCGCTTTGACCGAACCGGTTTTGCAAGCCATGCATATTGTTTACGAGAAGGTGGGTCGTTTCGAGGATATTCGTCCGACCATCCGCGATAGCCAAATGCTCGCGCGCTCGTCGCGCCGGCCCACGGCGATCGTTCTCAACAAACAGGCTCTGAGGTAGTGGAATGAAAAGATACGATTGTTTACGCGCGATCGCGCCGCACTTCGGCGAAGAACTCGTGGTCACGAACCTGGGTGCCGTGCGCCACGAATGGCAAGCGCTCAGACCGCATCACGGTAACTACCATCTGCAGAATCTCGGCCTCACGTCTTCCATGGCGCTGGGTTTAGCTTTGGCGCTCCCACGCCGCCAAGTCGTGGCTTTCGACGGCGACGGCTCTTTGTTGCTCAATCTCGGCAGCCTGGCGACGATCGCCAACCAACATCCGAAGAATTTGATTCATATTGTCTTCGACAATGAATGCTACGAGTCTTCGCGCGGCGCGCCGACGGCGACGGCGGGGCAGGCCGACTTGGCGGCGGTTGCGCGCGGCTGTGGTTTTGCCAACGTCATTACGGTCAAGACGTTGGTGGAGTTCGAACAGGGATTTCTACGGGCTTTGAAAAGTAAGGATCTTTACTTCATTTTGGCGAAGGTCGAGGCGGGAGTTGGGGATGTTCCGGCCGCTGCATTAGATTCTCAGGAGAACAAGTATCTGTTCGTGCGCTACATCGAAAAGAGCGAGAACGTGAAAATCCTTTCCTCGACGTTGTCGCGCGCCAGCGAGCCGCGCGCCAAGTGAATCGGACATGGGGTGATGGAGTATTGGAGTTGTTGGGTCATTGGTTTCGGAAACTCTTCGCACCTCAGGCGCGAAAAACCCTCCGCACATTTCACGCGAAGTTTGATCCTTATTCCCTTCGACCTGGCGATAGCCGGCGCGACTCGAATCTAGGATTGCGCCTTGATGCCGGCCTTTCTGCCGTGACGCTAATAAATGCCGAGAGCTAATCCCGCTGCCAGTGTGGCACCCAGTTCTTCGCAGCGTTGGAGGTCGTACTCGCCGATCTGCTTGGGGGCGAGGATTGCTTGCGGTGTCTGCGCGTGGGTGCAGACGATGATCGGTTCGGCAATGGGCTTAAGCCGCCAGCCGGTGGCGATTCTTTGGATCTGGCGCGCGGCGTTTTCGCCGTCGCTGCCGGCGCAAATCATGATGGCATAGGGACGGCCGACGATGCGGTCAAGGACCGGATAGTAAGTTCGGTCGAAGAAGTCTTTCATCATGCCGGACATCATCGCGAGATTCTCCGGCGTCGCAAAGATGTACGCGTCGGCTTCGAGCATCTCGTCCGGGCCGGCTTCGGCGGCGTGGATGAAGTTGACCGCCACTTCGGGTTCAGAGCCGGCTCCCGCGGCAGCGGCTTGGGCCATTTGAAGGGTGCCGCCGGTTTTGGAATGAAAGACAATTAGAAGCCGCTTCATCGGATTCTATTTAATCACAAACCGGAGCCGAATCGACCCGCCGATATTTGTTACGACAAACGCTCGATGAGCCCGTCAATGAAGCCTTCGTCGTCCAATTCTTTGAGCCAGTGGAGATCCCATAGCATGAGTGGGTTTTCGACAGCTGTGCCGTACTCATGGGCTGCCGTCTCGTTGGTGTTCATGATCGCCTCGACCGTGGGAAAGGGTTTGACTCGGAGCATCTCGGCGATGGAATCCACCTGGCGGCGCAATTCCGCGAGATTGGATACCTTCATCAAGCGCAGGGGCTCCTTTGCGACGATCTCCATCGCTTCGTCTCTCCGGTAGATCAGCAGCGCGATCGCGTGCACGACCGCTTTCAAGTAGTCCTTCATCAGCGCGGGATTCTGCAGGGCGAAGCGCGATACACATGCTTGGGCAAAGTTGCTGACGATCTCGGCTTCCGGCACGGGAAAGATTTTCAATCCCGCAGCGAGTGCCGCGGGCAAATAAATCGGCGCGACAAAGCAAGCGCCGCATTCGCCTGAGACAACTTTTTTCCACTGTTGCCACCGGCCGATCCTTTGTCTCTGACGAGGACTGTTTGAACATCCTTCTCCAGGTTCATCTTCCTAAGCCACAGCGTAACGGTATGCGGCCGTCCCCGATCCCGCACCGCCATCGTCTTACCACGAAGGTCGTCGACGGACTTGAAACCTTGCGGCACGACGAGTTTCAGACCGCGATGGATCTGCGGCGCGCAGAACAAGGTAATCTTTTTGCCCTTAGCCGCTTCGGTGTGGAGGTACTCGATGTGCTCGATGATGACGTCACAGGAATCATTGAACAGTCCCGCCTCGAATTCCCTTTCCGGCTCAATTTGAATGACTTCGACATGGACGCCGTAGTGACGCTCGGCCATCGTTTTAATGCAGTAGATGACCGGCGTGCGGTCGTTATCGCGATAGGCAAGCCTGACGGTTCGCACTGGCTGCTCCAAAGTGAAATTAGAACGGGCCCGTTGGCAGTGACGGCCACTCTGACAGCAATTTGCCGTACCCCGTGATTTGATAATTCAATCCGAGCTTGGAGAGAATTACCCAGAGCATGGCCGGGTTGCTGGCGATGATTGGGAGATTTAGCTGGGCTTCGATCTTTTCCAGGATGGGTATGGGATCGAGCAGCGCGCCCTGAAAATAGATTGCCTCGACGTCGGGATATTCCGCCAGCGCGCGGCGGGTCATCTCTTCAACGTCACCGGCGCTGAGCTTCAAAGCGTCGGTGTGCGCCCGCAGAGTTTGCGGCGGGTAGAATGATTCGATGCCAAACCCGTCAAGATAATCACGGTAAAGTTTCTTCAACTCGTCGTCCACCGGTGTCATCAGGAGAATGCGTTTGGCCGCGAAGGCTTTGAGCGCGGCAACCGACGATCTGAGCGCCAGCGATACCGGAACTTTCAACCCGGCAGAAACCCGCTCCCACATGCCGGGATTGAGCGCCTCTTTCGGCGCGCCGCTGATGATCACGCCGTCCCAACTATGCTCGGCGATGAGTTCCTGCACTTGGCCGATCAACGCGTCGACTTTGCCACGAGCGTCGTAGAGCGAAGTTTTCGCGCCGGCTTCCTGGACGAAGGTGAATTCGAGATCTTTGGGAATAAACCTTCGAAAGCTATCATGGTGCGGGCTCGACGGCGCGCTCGAGCCGATAAAGCCAATTTTGATTGGCATGGAATCTCCTGTTTCGATCGAGGTGCGGTTAGCGATTTACTTCGGCGGCGTTTCTGAGGCGAGGGAGCCACGGATGCCCCAGTCGCTCTTTTCCACGTCGTGAAAGAGCACGTTGAGAGATTCAGGCTTGATGCTCAAGACTTCTTCGAAGTCTTTGGAAATGCGCCTGACCATTTCGTTTTTCTGTTCTTTGCTTCTTCCGGCATACATGTAGATATGAACCACTGGCATGACAACCTCCGGCGATTTGAAAGATGTCCTCAGCAATATGAAAGACGGCATGGAAAGGCAACCGCTAAACGGGTCCGCTTGACAGCGGGCGGCGGTTGGTATGAATATGCAGTTGAATATCGCAGGAGACGCGAACATGGATAAAATTGTTGCCATTTGGCTGGGTTTAGCAGTATCGGAGCAAACCTCCTTCCTAATCAAATCAGGAATTTTTCTATCCGTTTGTGGCGCGACTTTGTTTGTTGCGTTGGCGGCGAGTTATCCCGCGGTCCATGACACGCTGCACAATGTTCGCCACGCGTTAGCCGTAGTTCCTTGTCACTAAACCTCTGCGCTGTTTTTGCCTTCGTCTTCGTTTCCTTTCTGCCCGGCGGGATGGTTCGGGCCGAAGACCTCAATATTTATTTTAAGACAACGCCAAGGATCGAGCTGCTTCGCCCGTATGCCGATCCAGCGAATATGTCGTTGTTGATCACCGGCGCTGACGGCAGGCCGGTGAAGCAGGGCGTGGTGGACATTCGCCTTGACGCCCCCGAGCCCGGAAGATTTTTCTCGACGGATTTTCCCTTCGTGGAGGGGACGCCGCTGAGTGAAATGCGTATGGAATTGCGCCAGGGCCGGGCCAATTGGAAATATCTTTTTCCAATCCGCGGCGAGTATCGGTTGGCGGTCGTCGCCACGACGGCGGACGGTAGGAAAGGGAGCAAAGCTTTCAAATTCTACATACGCGAGAATCAAAAAAAGTGGTTTGCCCTCACGGGATTTTCCATTGGCCTGTTCTTGCTGGGCTTGATGGCGGGGAGAGTTTTTACCGGGGCCAAGAGCGCGGTGATTGCGCTATTCGCCGTGGCGCTGTTGGTGGGGTCGAGTCGAGCCGCAGAACCGCCGCGCGCTGAAGAGATGGAGAATGCCGGTCTAGAGATCGGCGCCGCTACGGTGGGCACGCCTACGGCGGTCCGCTGGTTTTTAAAAAATGCCGAGATCGCCAGCAAATCGAACGCTCTGCTCACGCTGACGATTACTCACCTGGAAAAGGAAAAGATCGCGTTCGAGGTAGAGAGAATACCGGTTGGCAACGAGTTTTCGATGACATTTCAATTCACCGACGGTGCAGAATATCGTGTTGTCGCGCTTGCCGAGGTCCCGGGTAAGCCGCCGCTTCGAAGTGAGAAAGTCATAGGTGTAACCGCCATCGAGCCGCCGGCAAAAGCTTCTGTGCCGGCACTGGCGTATTTCGTCGGCCTGATTGCGCTAGGATTGGGTACCGGGAGATGGACTAAAAGGCGCGCCATAGTTCCTTAGCCCAAGCTCAGCATTCACAGCGTCCAAACAAAAAGGGGCGTCCGTCTCGCCGACGGACGCCCCTTTTAGAAATTCCTAAAAACCGAAGACTAATTTTCCGACACGTCGATCAGCACGCCGTCGGGATCAGACGTGTGATACTGGCCGAAGCAGCAGGTCGCGAGGAGTTTTTGCCGGACCTCACGTTCCGGGTTTTTCTCGGGACGGTCTTCGGGCGCCGGATTGGCGCTCTTGAATTTTTCCAGGTCGGCTTTGAATGCGGTCAAACTTTCGACCTTGAAGCCGATATGGTCCAACGCGGGTCGCTCGATACCGGAACCGGCGAAGTCGGAAATCTTCCAGGGCATCACCGCCAGCGTGACTTTGCCGTCGGAGAGATAGTGATTGGGATCTCCGGCCGGTTTTTCCAGCTCGGTCAACTCAAAAACGTCGCGGTAGAACTCGCCGCATTCTTCCGGCTCGACGCAGCGCAGGCCGAAGTGGCCGATGCGGCGTTTGCGCTCCTCGACCTTGTCCGTGTAGATGTCGCGGCGGTTTTCCATGTTCGCCTGGGACAGATCGAAAACGTTGCCCATCGGGTCGTGCATGCTGATGCCGGCGAAGGGGCGGTTGCTCGGCCGATGGAGCACTTGGATTTTGGGATACTTTTCTTTGAGACGGGAAAACACGACCTCAACCTCTTGCACTTCGAACCCGAAGTGATCGAAACCCGCCTGGCGCCCTGGCGCGCGCGGGTTGAGATTCAGTCCGACGTAGCCGTCACCGACGACCACCGCGCCGCCTGCGCGCTGCAAACTCGAACGGCGCATGCCGAATACGTCCCGATAAAAATCGCCTTCGTTATTCGCGTTGCTGGTCACGATCGCCATATGGCGCATTTGTGCAAACATGGTCGTCCTCCCTTAGGATGTCAAGATTACCACAAAGTAGTTGAATGTAGCGTCCATTGTCAATGGAGGTTGTAGGGGCGATCCCATGGGGCCGCCCGTCCGTAAGGGCAGACACAGGGGTCTGCCCTTACATCATTTTCAACTTCACACGTTGACGACGACCACGCCTTTAGGCTCGAGGTAATAGTCCAGAGCTTCGGGGCCGTGCTCGCGGCCGACGCCGCTCGATTTGACGCCGCCGAAGGGCAACTCGTCGTAGCCGTAGTGAAGCGAGTTGACCCACACGTTGCCGGCTTGGAGCTTGTCGATGGCTTTGTTGGCGTGCAATAAATTGCGCGTCCAGATCGACGAGCCGAGGCCGAACTCGGATGAGTTGGCTTTCTCCAACGCTTCGTCCAGCGTCTTAAAAGTATAGACCGGCAACGCGGGACCGAAGACTTCTTCCTTGGTCATGCGCGCGTCGTCGGGCACGTTCGTCATCAGCGTCGGCAGATAGAAGAAACCTTTGTCGAAGTCGCCGCCTTTCGGCCGCTCGCCGCCGAATAACACTTTGGCGCCGCGCGCTTTGGCGTCTTCGACTTGCTCTTCGACTTCCTGGCGCTGGGAGCCGATGTGGATCGGTCCCATCCGGGTTTCTTTGCTCATGCCGTTGCCGACCGTTTTCTTTTTGAGAATTTCCACCAAGCCGCCGACGAAATTATCGGCAATCGACTCCTGCAAGAATAAACGCTTCACGCCCAGGCACATCTGGCCGCAATTAAAATAGCGGCCGACGTCGGCCATCTTCACGGCGAGATCGACGTTGGCGTCTTCCATCACGATCATGGGATCGCTGCCGCCCAATTCCAACGTAACACGCTTGATTTCGCGCCCGGCCACTTCCATGACATGGCGGCCGACCGGCGTCGAGCCGGTGAAGGCGATGCGGCGTATGCGCGGGTTGCGCAGCAATTCCTCCCCAACGCTGCCGCCGGGACCGGTGACGATATTGACCGTACCTTTCGGTAAGGTCTTCTGTGCTTTGCCTTCGCCGAAGGTCGCCTGGGCGATCAGTTCGATGACTTTGATCGTTGCCAGGGGCGTTGTGCTCGCCGGTTTAATGATGATCGTGTTGCCGGCGGCGAGTGCGGGGCCGAGTTTGGTGCCCATCAACGTCAGCGGAAAGTTCCATGGCACGATACCGCCGCATACGCCGATCGGCTGGCGCACGACCATGCCGTAGGCGCCTTTTTGCGGCAGCGGCACGTGCGAGCCGCGCACTTTCGAGGAGAGTCCGGCGTAAAATTCCAAACCGTGAACCAGATGGTGAATTTCCAAACCGGCTTCGAATAGAGTCTTACCTTGCTCTTGTGTTAAGAGTTGAGAGATTTCGCCGGCATTTTTTTTGATCAATTCGCCCGCGTTCATCAGCGCATTGCCGCGATCTTCAGGCGAGACGTCGGACCAGACTTTGAAAGCTTCTTCGGCGGCCTGGATCGCCTGCTGCACGTCTTTGTCATTGCCCTGCGGCACGGTGTCGACGGTGGCGCCCGTGGCGGGATTGCACACTTCGGTCGTGTTCTTGGTTACGGAGTCGACGGAGTCGCCGCCGATAAACATCTTAGCCATTGGATAACCTCCATTGAATTAAAAAAGTTCCAAACGTTCAAATCGTTCAAGCCGTTCCAATCGTAAACTGGGATCGGAACGCTGAAGTGGAGAAAGGGAACGATTACTTTCCCTTGAATTGCGCGGTGCGTTTTTCGAGATAGGCTTTGACGCCTTCCTGACCGTCTTCGCTGGCGAATGTTTGCGCGAGCAGTTCTCTTTCGAATGCCAGTCCGTCCGGCAAGGAGAGTTCCAGGCCGGTCTGAATCGCGCGCTTTACTTTGCCCACGGCGAGGCTGCTCTTGTTCGGTATGGTAAACTGGCGCGCGTAGTCCATCACTTCCTGCATGAAGTTATCTTTTTCGTAAATGTAATGAACCAAACCTATTTCAAGCGCTTCTTCAAACGCGATCGTTTTACCGGTGGCGCAGTGTTCCAGCGCGCGGGCTTTGCCGACCAGGCGCGGCAAGCGCTGCGTGCCGCCCATGCCCGGCATGACGCCGAGATTGATCTCGGCGAGCCCGACCTTGCCGCCTTCTTTTTTGGCGATGCGGATATCGCAGGCCATGGCGATCTCAAGACCGCCGCCGATGGCGTGGCCGTTGATCGCGGCGATGACGATCTTCGGCGTGTTTTCCAGTCGCATGAGGACTTCGTGGCCGTGCAGCGCGAAATTATTCTTAAAGCCGAGCGACTGCTTCGAGAGCATGTTGATGTCGGCGCCGGCGGAAAAAAACTTTTCCACCTTGCCCGTGATGACGATTGCGTGCACGTTATCGTCAAAGCGGGCGTCCAAAATCGCCGCATCCAATTCCTTCAATAACTCGGTCGTGTAACTATTTACCGGCGGGCGATTGATTTCCACAACCGCGATGCCGTTATCGACGCGACATTCGATCATTTTCCCGTCTGCCATGACCGTTCCTCCTGATTAAGAATCAATCATTTCAATTAGCTGGCATCCCATCGCAAGTCAAGACGACGAGTCGCGAGTTTCGAGTGCCGGGTTTTCGAACTAATTTCGAAAGAGGAGGATAGGTTTGCGATAATCGGACTGTCGCGCTCAACAATACGCGCGATCGAGTTTGGAATCGCCCAGGAACTATGGCATGAAGAAGCAAATTTCACCCGTGCGAGGAGGCAAGATGAAAGTTAAACCCAAACGGAAACCGATCAAGTGGCCCGATGGCGCGCGCATAGCGATCACGCCCTGCGTTGCCTTCGAGACCTGGCCGGTAGACCTGGGTGGCCCCAATACCTTGCAACAGGAAAATCGGCGCAGCTTCCCGCGCAATGCTGAAACCAAACGGAATCTGGCGATCATCACGGATCGCGAATTTGGCGAACGCGTCGGGATTTACCGCATGCTTGAAGTCTTTGAATCGGAAAAAATCCGCACGAGTTTCTTTCCCACGGGAATCACCGTGCAGAACTATCCCGAGATCTTCAAAGAAGCAGCCGAGTACGGCCACGAGATCGGCACCGAAACGTGGATTCACGATTACAGCTACATGAAGAAGCGCGCCCAGGAGAAAAAAGATCTGCTAAAAACCGCGGACGCGGTGAAGAAAGTAGTCGGCAAGTCGCCCGTCGGTTATCTTTCGACGGGCGTGGCGCCGAGCGCAGCGACTCCGGAGGTCATCGTGGAGTGCGGCTACACCTACTGGATGGACCCGCAGCATCAGGAGACGCCATACACGCTCAAGATCAAGGGAAAGGAGCTCACGGTACTATCCTATTTTCAGGACTTGAATGACTACTCCAGCTATCAACGCGCCGGCAGAACGCCGCGGGATTTGTTGCAGATGTGGAAGGACTGCTTCGATTGCCTCTACGAAGAGGGCGAAAGCGATCCAAAATTCATGATGTGGGGCAATCACCCGTTCGTCGGTGGACGACCGTTTCGTGCGCTCCTGCTTCGCGAGTTCATCCGCTACGCGAAGAGCCACGGCAAAGTCTGGTTCGCCCCGGCCGGAGATATCGCCAAATGGTACCGTGAAAACTATCACGATGCGCAAGTCGAAGAATGGCCAAACTTCGCGTTCGCCGGCCGCCCGGGCAAGATCAGCGATCTCTCGAAGCTGTGAAATTGGGCATTGACGACGGAATGATGTAAGGGCACGGCATGCCGTACTCCGGCAAAGGCATTGGCAAGGCTGCCAAGAAGCTCTCTCGGAGTCCTTCCACTTGGCCCAAGACGAACGGAGAGAATTTGAAATTCTTGATGATTTCTCCGTTCATGCTTACGCTCTCGAGGTATTCGTAGTTTTT
>WNGI01011375.1_pt1 | contig 10021 bp, 9 predicted proteins | sample 5400621 | NCBI WGS metagenome assembly WNGI01 (sample SAMN13153374, study PRJNA577476) | soil metagenome | isolation source: 20 cm soil or saprolite under Garry oak tree replicate 1 | place: USA:California | collected 2016-06-15 | reverse complement strand
AAGAAATTCATGGTGGTATGTGCCGCTTAATTTCAATGTCATGCAGAGTACCTATGCATTCGCAGGTTCGCCTTGGGGTGCTGGAACTGTATGTTCCCCTGCTGGCACCCGGGACCCCAGTGCTCTTGAGCTAAGACAAGCCAGAGTGCAAGCCAAAGTCTTCTACGAGATTCTTTCCAGGTATAGGTTTGATTAGAAGCGTAATGTTTACAGTATATTTACATTAATAACTTTACAATATATTCCCTGTATTAACGATACGGAGTATTAGACGGTCGAGGGCTTATGAGCGCACAAGTTGCAAATCGTTACGAAAATATACGGTTTATTGGACTTATTGTCTCTCTGTTATTATATATTTGAGGAAGCGTACATTTGTGGTCAAAAGTACGACGGCACAGACAGCGCGTCAAACTCGAACAACAATATATGGAATAAAATTACGCTCCAGGCAAGGAGTCTTAGTTTGGCTCCATCAAGTACAGCGCCCTATGCTTCAGTGTTACGGAGGATGGAAGGAAGCGGTAATCGCCCGCAACCTCCACCCGATTCGTCTTGACATCAAAGTAATAAACCACAGGTTTACCGTCATAGCGCACGTAGACCACATTAGGTTGAACGTTTTCAAAGCCCACAAAAATATGGCTTTCGCAATGATTCCCCGGCGGATCGTTTAAGATCGCAATCGGCGCCCCGAATTCGCAGAAATCTTCTACATTCGGTCGCTTCCCCGACCACTTTTCTATCGGGGTGATGTCTCCGATGGTGCTTGTGTATGTTCTGTTTCGCACGTACGCCGCATGCAATGTTGCGACTCCCCACAATGTTTTCGGAAGATCCTTCACTTCCAGCATGATTTCCATGAAAGCGGATGCTAAAATCTTGCAGCGCTCCGCAACCCCATTCCAACCCAGTGCAGGTGTTCCTCTCTTCATTACAAGGCCTTGACTGAGGCACCACTTCTTGAAGTTGCCGTCCAGATAATTTTTGCCATTATCTGCGTGAATACTCTTCACCACCTTTCCCAGTTGTCGCTCCACGTATGCGATGTACTCCTTTAATCTTTGCCCTGCTTCGCTTTTATCCTTCAACAACCGTATCGTCCAATGACGCGAATAATCGTCGACAATGATCATATAGTATCGCGCTCCATTTGTCCCAAGTTCGCTTGCTGGTCCCCATACATCCGTATGAATCAATTCCCCGGGATATGTCGCGGTACACTCCGTCACTGCCGGAAGTTTTAAAGGCTGTCGCATTTTGCGAACACATGTTTCGCAATCCTTTATCTCCGACTTTTCGTCGACGACAAACCCATCGACGAGGCCTTTGCGATGCAATGCCTTAAGATTGGAAACAGTGGCATGGCCGAAGCGCAAATGCCAATCATGCCACGTCGGTTTCGCAGCCAGCGCGAAATCTATCTTCGCGTGCACGTCCAAATAGAATAAACCGTTTATTCTTTGTCCGACGGCAATCACTGTGCCGTCATTACTGAGGAGTGATGCGCGCCCGTCCCCGGTCTCGTAAGAACCGCCAGATTTGAGAAATCTCCCGATACAGAAAATGTTCTCTAATGCCGTAGGAATGTGTAAAGTGTCTTGTAGCACGAGTTGACGGGTTTTATTTTCCACTTTTGATGTAAGGATTACTGTTCCGCGTCCAATCGCGAATACTGGATTATTCCCAATATCCCGTAACTCTTTAGTTTCCTTGGTGTATGTTGAGAACATACTACGATCTTTGGCAACATGTGATGCTGTCGCACTGCCGACGACCCAAGGATAGTTGAGGCTGTCGTTCCTGCATTCGTTGGTCCAATGTCCCCCAAATCGACATTGGGTACAGTAGCCACCCTTTTGCCTCCAGTGACAGTCATCGGTGGTGTGATTTGTCTTGAGGCATATTGTGCAAGGACATGTCTTTGCATCGTCGGAAATACGACGCTGGTTTTCTAATTCCAATGCCGAGATCAGCGTGTCGGTGGGTACATCTATGCCATGCACGCTGAGGATGAAGGACCCATGGACGCTCCATGATTCGGGTAGGGATGCGATGAGCATAGGATTGAAGATCTTGTCTTCAAGAACAAAATCAAAGTACGACAACTCGACACGTTGCGCCTGGACATTGAGTAAATGCATCATGATATCGTCGCCTTCCTCGGCTATGGTAGCAAAAAACTTTCGTAGTCTGATTATGACCGCCCGAAAGGCCTGCATTTGATGTTTCTCGCAGAGAATTTCCCAAATTTGCGCCGATGTCATGAAGTCTGGTTCATGGGTCCCAAAAATGTCCAAAATTCGACTTGAGCCGATGTTATTGAGTATAAGGAGAGTCGCCAACTGGTCTGATTTTCGCCATACGGCGTATTCTTCCGAATCGCGTTCGCTTGGTTCTTTAATCCAGGCAAATGCAAATTTCTTCAAGTTGAATAGGTTGAGGAGATGGAGTATGCGTGGCTTCCACGTTCCCCAGTTTTCGTAATTTAGGACGTCTTCGCTACTCATCTGTTGTTCCAGGATGTCGGACAGGAGAGACCTAGGAAGCGTGGCCCCCTGCATTTCTAACAAGGTTGAGCTGGACGGAGACTCTGGCACGCTGTCATGTGCATTTTGCCGTCGTGTACGTCCGCCGCCGCGAGCTCTTCCCCTTGAACGGTTACGGTCCGGCATGTAAAAAGACTGGTTGTAAGGTGTTTGATCCGAGTTTGATAAAAAAAAATTTCCTTTATAAGAGAGTACCTGTCAGACATTGGAAGGAAACCAAAATGCAGACGCACGTTAAGCAATGATAGGAGAGTCAAAAGTGGCTGGCCAAAAAGTTGGCGGCCCGCTGCGGACTAAGTCACACGTCACACGCCGTCATCAGGGCCGTCAGCCTTTCGTAGCGAGCGTATTACGCGCCGTTTAAAGCCTTCGTCCCAATATCTCCGTGATTTCTATGAAGCTGAACTGTACCAGACTGTACCTGGTATCATGGAAAGCCTCAAAGCGTGAGGAAATATGGTAGAATTCCATATGGTCAAATTATCCCAGTATAGTAGCTATCGATAGAAAAGTTCCGGAGAAATGTGAAGCAGATTGAAAAAAATAAAAATAAAAAAGGAACGAATATGACGGGAGTATATAACAATGGCGCGGTTCAAATTGGTATCAACGCTATGCAAAGGGCTAAGGCTAAGACTGAAAGAGGGATATTCACGAAGGGAGATACGGTTGATGTTTCTGGTGTTGCCGCCGAATGTTGAAGAACTTGCGGTAGAACATGAGATGGCCCATCGTCGTCATCGTCGGCAGCATCGGCATAGCGACAGACCCGGAGTAAGTGGAGAAGAGGATGCGATCCAGATCCAGAGGGCGGGGAATCACCATGGACCTCGTAATCCGATGAATGCCCAGTGGGTCGTCCCGACCACAAGGTCCGCGGAGAACTGCGGAGGAACAAAGCGAGTGAAGATGGTGGTATGGTGGTGTCCTGAGCACCGGTGAGGCTTGCGGAGGAGGAGGTAGAAGTGGTGGCTGATACTAATGCCGAGGTTGCATTTGCATTTGCATTTACATTCGAGCCTGTGATTGCCTTAGAACTCGAATTTGTGGGAGCGGTGACGCATATAACGACAATTAGGACAACGATGGTAGTCCCTTTGCTGTTGCATGACCCGCGGGGAGTAGGCGAAGGAATGGAGATGACAAGCATGAGATATAGTGGAGGCACCCCTTTTGTCACGACCTGAGGTTGAACAGGCAGCGGTGCCATTGCTTGGTGTAGTCTTCTAGACTATGACTTGGGTATGCGTTCGCGTTCACCGGCCATCATTCCGTCACTCTCTTCCTTCCCTCTCTGCAATAACCGGCCCATTAGCAACGTTCGTTATGTTAACCGACAATGACAATGACAACAGGGAAGGCCAAGACTGAGCTCGATCTCGATCATGCTGGTGCTCGTCTGGTGGTGACACGACCTGGTGATGACTGAACCCATCGTCCATGTTTCTCCGCGTGGCTAGATGCGTACGGGCTGCAGCCCAGACCACTAATGATCCGAGAATGTGTAAAGTGCTGGTTCAGCAACTTGGGACTCTGGTGGCGGCTGGGGCCAACATGACGATGAGGTAGTATATGCTTCAGAAGCGGGCAGTTGGAGAACCGTTTCAGTCGTTATTGGAACAAACACAGGTTCCGAGCTCGGCTGAACATGGCATGTAAATCTTTTTCTTTCACCAACTCTATGAATAAGATCGTATGTCATTCTGGTAACGGGTAAGATGAACGAACGAGCAAACAAACGGAAGAGTGACAGACTCGAAAGCGAGAGTAGACCCACGCCCACATCTGCGTTCATCTCATTGATGAAGCTGAGGCCAATGAACAAATACAGTCCTTGAGGCGATGGAAGGCGAAGGCATCAAAGATACCGAACTCGCTCGAACTCGTCAAAGAGCGAGCAACACCATGGCGTCTGAGTGTACTTGACATCCGGAGGAAGGAAGCACGGGTGGCGATTTGTTGGGCAGAAGTGTCGAACTCGGGAATGTTGTGCTGAGGCCGATTTGGGCCTTGGCGTCGCATCTGGTTCACATGCTTTGAGCAGGCACTCTGGTCATTGCGGTAGCTGAGGTAAATGTAGGATTGTTTGAACTTTGAGGATGCGTGAGAGATAGGGACTGTGCATGTACGATATAGTAGATGTGAAGTCAATGCGGCAGTCATTTGAAATGACTGCGTTGACTGGATGCATAAGCGAGTGCAGGTAGAGGCCGAGCGATGCGTTGTACGCCGGGCGACCGGACTGTCCAGGGTGACTCAAAAACTGCGAACGAGACGATAGCAAGGCAATTTGAAAGGGCGGGGAAGGAATGCAGTCGGAAGGAATAAAAATGTCACTGGGCAGCCTGCGCAGAGGATTCATTCGTCAGTCCACACTGGATCACGGTGGAAGCTTCAGTGACGTACTAGACAATCTGGACTGCACCCCATCTTCGACCCTCGCTCTCATTTTCCGGTCTATCCTTGCGTCTAGTGGCTGGCAATGAACCATGGAGAGGGGAGGATGCGAGGCAAATGCAGGCGCAGTATAAGGCTCGGCTGACGGCGTGAGGTCGACGAATGAACAAAGAAGGGACCAGGGCGATGATGCTGATAACTCATTGTACCTTTCCCCGTCCATCAATTCGCTGTGTCCTATGCCAGTCTAATGGTTAACCCCGCAATGGGCTCCTTCTACGCAACACGGCGGACTTTGCCTGGGCAGATATGACATGTGACATGTGACACGGCACAGAGTGTTACATGATACGCGCTCGCATCTTTCCTCCAGACCACGAGGTACGCCTACTGAACACTATCAGGTAAGTTTCAGATGGACCTCATTGCACTTTAATTACAGATAATGGTATATGTTAGAATACTCTACTAGTTGCATATCCAGCATGGCAGACCCTCAACAGGCTGTGAACCAAATTTTCCCTGCAGCCCACCACTTCTCTATTACAGGTGCCCAGTTTATTGAGGTATTCAAGTATTTTCTATTTGTAGCATGTCATAACTCTGACTCTGACCCATAGACAACTACCATCAACTTTAACTTTCACCAAGTCCCTTCTGAGACAACTCCACCTCCACCTGCACCCCTGAAACATTCCAGTACCTTCTTCATAGGTAGAGATGAGTACTTACAAAGGTTAAAAGACCACTTTAGTACCCATCAGGAAGGCCAGAGGAAATCATTCCTTTTGCATGGTCTAGGAGGCATTGGAAAAACTCAGATTTGCTTGAAATTCTTTGAACAAAATCCTGATTTGTGAGCATACATATCAATCACATAACATATGTAAATTAGATCAATAACTTCTCTTAGATTTTCTAACATACTCTGGCTTGATGCTTCTTCAGAGGCTACTATTGAAGTGGGTCTAATGCAGATAGCTCATGCCAACAACGCTCCACCAGAAGCAAAGCAATCAGCAGGAGCTGTGCTCAAATGGATTTCTCAGGGATCAAAATGGCTTATGGTATATGATGGTGCAGATGGTCATTATTCAGTGGTTGAAAAGTTCCTCCCACCAGGGAATGGAGGAAATATCATGATTACAAGCAGGAATGTAGGACTGAAGAGGCTGACACAGGACTCAGTTAATGTTCTTGACATGACAGATGATGAGGCTGTTCCTCTGCTTTTGAAGTCAGCCATGCTTGATGGGACATCTGGCCATATAAAACATATGGCACAAAAGGTTGCATTGGAATTGGGTGGAATACCACTTGCCCTTGACCAAGCAGGAGGATACATTCAAAGCTGTGGATGTAGCATTGATGACTATTTTGAACTGTTCAAAAAACATAAGCATCAGTTATTGTCCAAGAAAGGATTCAAGGGAGCATCTGGTTATGGAATGTCTACCTATGGGGCATGGGACATTTCAATGCAGCAGATTGAGAATATGGCTGCAAGCAAAGTTGGGGAAGAAGCTGAGGCAGCACATAGTGCAATCAGGCTATTAAGGATTTTTGCCTATCTAAATCATGAGAATATACCTGAAGAGTTATTCAAGAATGCCACAAAGAATTACATACAGAGACATGTAGATGGAGAAATGTACGAGTCTCTGTTATCAGTAAACCTACTGAATGACCAGACCCTGTTCCTAAGTGAAGATGGAGAATGGGATAGAATGCAATTTCTGGATGGAATACAAGTTTTACTATCCTTTTCTTTGGTCAAAAGTGTTAAACACTTGTACTCAATGCACAGTCTGGTTAATGCTTGGAATAGGGGTTGTGTACCAAAGTTAGAGGTTGAGAATGACTATTACAGGGCAAGAGCACTGTTGTCCTGTTCAATAGTCCTTGATTGGAACATTGACAACTATGAATTTTGCAGATTACTTGCACCACATATTAGGTCAAATTGGTTGCATGGATTAGAATTAAAATTGAACAGCAAGTACTATGATGATGAGTATGAGAGATTTGTACTTGTATTTCATCATATTGGGAGCTGGGATGAGCAGGAAAAATTGTTACATGTTATAGTTCATGAAAGGATGACAAAGCTCGGATCAGACCACCCATCCACTCTCACCAGCATGGGCAATTTGGCATCAACATACTGGAATCAGGGAAGGTGGGATGAGGCAGAGAAGCTTCAGATGGATGTGATGAATGCAAGAAAAACAAAGCTTGGATCAGACCACCCAGACACTCTCACCAGCATGGCCAATTTGGCATCAACATACTGGAATCAGGGAAGGTGGGATGAGGCAGAGAAGCTTCAGATGGATGTGATGAATGCATTCAAAATAAAGCTTGGATCAGACCACCCATCCACTCTCACCAGCATGGCCAATTTGGCATCAACATACAGGGGTCAGGGAAGGTGGGATGAGGCAGAGAAGCTTGAGAAGGATGTGATGAATGCATTCAAAACAAAGCTTGGATCAGACCACCCATACACTCTCACCAGCATGGCCAATTTGGCATCCACATACAGGAATCAGGGAAGGTGGGATGAGGCAGTGAAGCTGGAGATGGATGTGATGAATGCAAGACAAACAAAGCTTGAGTCAGACAACCTGGATGCTGTCACCAACATGTCCAACTTGGAAACAGTATGCAGGGATGAAGGAAGGTTGAATGGTGCAGAGACACTGGACCTGGGTGACTTGGATGTGATAAATGCCAAGACAATGAACCCTGAATCAGGCCATCTGGATGCAACTCTCACTAGTATTGCTAACCAACTCCAGGCTTCCAATCAAGTTCTTCAGACAGTTCAGCAAGACCATAACCAACCTGAACACATGGTAAATTAAGCAAGCTCACCTTGGCTTTATATTTAATCATTGCTTTTGCTTAGTCAAAGCCCTTTGACCAGCTAGGGATTGAACAAGCTGAAGAACAAGACCCCATAGTAGTAGGTTTCATGCACACTGACTTGATTGTCATAATTTTGTATAGATCTCCAGTACCTATGACAATTTCAAAGAGGTTCCACATCAGGTGCAGGGGCCTGAGCAGAGTCACAATGTGGTGCCCATGATGGTATTCAATCATTGCACACTAACTCCCATGTTACATCCAACTTATTCTCTGATGTAGCCTTCCAGTTCTAGTGAACAACAAGTTGAAGACATTGCAATGCAGCCTAAGAATAGGTTCATTAAGGGATTCAAAGGCATATGGAGACATCTGAAGTGTTGAGTATGCCCAGTCATGAGTCACAGTTGCTTGCCATCACATTTTCTTTGCCAGTGAAGTCTACAAATTGACTACAAGCTGATTGACATGGTAAACCGTAAACAAAGTCCACACTTTGTACAGATGTCAACTGATAATGATTGTCTTCAAGACGCAAAAGATGTTATGATCAGAGACAGGTTTCTGCCAGTGATTAGATAGAAGGCTGCCCTTTGATAACTTACATGATTGTTACAGAATAATGGCAGTAACTTGAATCAATTTTGTCTAAGATATGCCATCAAGTAATAGTAATGCCTTGAATTGTCCTGTCTTAAGTTGATCAGCATGTTCAAGTTGTCCTACTATGCACTTAGTATGTATTATATGGTCATCATCAGTGGTATACTATAGTATGTATGTCATGCTTGCCCACTTCAGTGTTATGTCTAAACTTCCAGCCTAGCCATCCAATTCTAATCCTGAAGTAAAGCTAGAGATTTCAAAGCCTCAACTGGTGATGATGCCAGTGATTCACAACTTCAAGTCAATGTTGAAGCCATTGACCGTGGCTTGAATGATAGGCTGATAGCTACAGGGTGACAGTCACAACGCGTAAATGGAATTCTGGAAATTGACCAGCTCGCGACATCGCCATCGCGCCGCCGCCCTCTGTCTTCGTTCAGGACGCGGTTTGCCTTCGAGACACCATTCGCGCCCTAAAGAGTGTTTTGACATTAGAAGAGCCTAATGCTGCAGCACATGTTCGGCGCGCAATCGCTAACGGAATCTCGTGCTTCGCTCCTCGTTGTTGTACGATCACGTTATCAATGATTCAATTTACTAGCTGATTGGTCTGTGGAATGGGACGAAGGATGTGCAAGCTGGACTCTACCATCTTCTTCTGGGTGATGGAACGACTCATTTGACTCATTTATTCGTGGATTGAGGACCCTCCATACTCATATACGGAGCAGTAGAACGTCAAAGGCAGACCGCGATAGAGGAACTGGAGGAAAAAGGAAGGAAGGGAAGCGAAAGCAAATAGAAGAGGAGACAGTGCGTTTCGCAATCATCATTGAACACGCGGAACGTCTGCGGACTCCAAGCCTTGCTGATACATATACTGAAGATTAGGCGGAAACATCGTGTCAAATTGCTCAGAGGTGCAGAAATTCGCCGTCGACGCTTTCAACTCCTGACGCGCCTTTTCGTTTGCCTCCAGGCTAGCGACGAGGAAAGCCGCATGGTGCAAAAGCTTCTGCATATATTCTGCGTCAGCATGAGGAAGAAGGGAGCGCTTATCTTTCGTGAGTTTCCCGGCAATTTGCCTTTTCCACTTTTTGAACACGGTAGCAGTGGCAAGCCAACCCTCCTTGAATGCGGAAGGATGATCCTGGGTATCTTTTTCCTCGACCACTGGCGACTGGGCGACCGGCGTGTCCTTGGCGACTTGGACGTGAAGAAGGCCGGTAATCACCTCTATGGCATCAATGTTCAAGGATGGAGTATGTTTGGATTGACGACCAGCGCCAATGGTAGCAATGAAAGATGTGATAGCGAGCATGGTAAATGTGCGTGGATGTGGGTTCTATAGAAGAGGAGCTAACTTATGCGGACAGGTTTATATAGACGTTTTAATGACAACTGCATGATCGGTCAGCCACTTAACCTGCTTGCACAAACAAGTGGAGCGCGCTGGTTGACTTTTGCGCGTGTTTGAGGCTTTGGTACCTTCCTTGGGAAGTACTACTTCTCGTAGAGGAGCTGGAGAGGTAGACGATGGAATGACAGGACCAACAAATAAGGTACTTGTCACGGACGCTACCATTTCGGACACATTT
>WNGI01007453.1_pt1 | contig 10021 bp, 7 predicted proteins | sample 5400621 | NCBI WGS metagenome assembly WNGI01 (sample SAMN13153374, study PRJNA577476) | soil metagenome | isolation source: 20 cm soil or saprolite under Garry oak tree replicate 1 | place: USA:California | collected 2016-06-15 | reverse complement strand
GTCCTCGGGACTCCGGCAAGACCGTCCACTCACCGGTGCTTGATTTGAACAAGTAGATACCAAACTTGGGCTGCGTCTTTTGTTCGCGCATGCTGACGACGATTTGCGTGCCATCCGGCGACCAATCAGCATCGGAAGCCTCGCGGCTCTCGGGTAGGACCGCGCGCAAGGCGCCGCCATCCGCGGAGAGGAAATAGATCTGGGGCAAGAAGCCGGGACGCACGCCGGTGAAAAGAATCTGCTTTCCATCCCGCGACCAGTGAGGGGCAGAGGCGACCAGCGGAGGTTGCGTTAGACGGAGGCGCTGAGCGCCGTCGATGCTGCTCCGCCAAAGCGAGCCGTCCGGACGATCGGTATACAGAGCCAGCTGGCCGTCGGGAGAGATGCTCGCTACTTCCGCGTTGGCATTGAGAATCAAGGTTTCGGCATGATGAGATCGCGGCTCGATTTTCTGCAGTTCACGATTGGAGCGAAAGCTGAAAGCAAATACGCGGGAACCCGTTTGCGTGGGGATGTCCACGTGCAAAGAATCAGGGCCATGCGTCAATTGCACAGGATCACGGTGCGATCGGCGGAACCAATTCCAGGCTTCGCGGATGCCCCAGAGATTGCAATCGTAGTTTTCGCAATCGGAAAAGAGAAAATACCTGCCATTCGCCGTCCACTCACCGGCGGACTGAGAGGCCAGCGGCCTTCCGCCGGCGAGAATCGCATGCAAACCGGAGCCATCCGCGGCCATCTCCCAGACTGCTTGAGTGCCATCCTCGCGCTTGTCCATGTTGAAACGAATGGTTTCGCCGTCGGGGGACCAGGCAGGGAAGTGCGGAAGCCCAGGGCCATGCGCCAACTCGCGGAGCTGAGTCCCATCGGGATGGATGGTGTAGAGGCTGCGGCCGCGAACATAAATGATCTGGCTGCCATCCGGTGACCACGTGGGATCGTGTCCAACGGCTTCGCCCATGCGGCGCGGCTCACCGCCCTGCACCGGCCATAGCCAGAGCGGCATCTCATCATCGCGCCGGGTGAACTGTCCGATCAGAAACTGCGAATGGTCGGGCGAAAGGGCGAAGATCCGGGTATTTTCAAAAGGAGCGGGCATTTTTTCCGCGTTGCCGCCTTCCACCGAGGTTTGCATCAGATTCCAGTGGCCGCCGTCACGCTCAAGAAAAAAAATCCTCGTGCCATCGGACACGATCCCGCCCCATTCATCGATTCCACTGGCGTTGGTGATGCGCGTCATGCGCTGCACGCTGGGACGAGGGACGGGATAGACGATGAAAAAGAGCAGCCAGGAACCAAAAGCAATCGCGCCGGAAAGAAGACTGAAATCGATCCAGCGCGCCGCGCGCGCCGCCATTTTCTTTTCTCTGGAAAGCTCGGCAGCCCTCTCGGGCGAGAATTCCGGATTGAGGCGCATACGGACTTCGAAGCACTCTTCGGAACTCTCCGGAGAAACACTTGTCGAGGGAGAAATGGAGTTCCTAGAACCGTTGACGGAATGGACCGGCGCGAGGAAACGATAACCCTGGCGGGGAACGGTTTCGATAAAGCGCGGATTCTCGGCGTCATCTTGAATGGCCGCACGCAGCTTCTTCAGGGCGGCATTTAGGCTGCCGTCAAAATTAACGTGAGTACCTTCGGGCCAAAGTGACTCCTGGAGCTCTTCGCGTGTGACGATCTCACCGGGGCGCTGCAGAAGCAGCGCCAAGATACGGAAAGGCTGTTCTTGAATCTTGAGGCGTACGCCCTGCCGGGAAAGTACTCCCTGAACCAGATCGACCTCATAAAGGCCGAACCGGAGGGCGAGTTTGGGGTCGACGCGGTGTTCCACCTAGAATAAGTCCCCCGAAATGAATGGGCGGACTATACCACGCGAAGGGCCATCGGGAAAGAGCCTGGTTCATTGCGAGATATAACATGCTGATTATAATGACTTTACTGGGTCACAGTATTTTCAGAGTTAGTTCGTTTGACGCTGCAGCGCGATTCAAGGTAAGCCAAGTAAAGTCCCCGTAGCAGAACAGATCATTCCGTCAACTGATCTGCTCTGGGATCCTTGAACTCAAATAGGAGGACTTGGGAGAATCAACTTTTTAAAGCCCGTAGTCCCAAGAACCATCGAGGTACCCGCGTTCGCGCCCTCTGAACCAAGCCTACCTAGAGTCGGACGCGGGCATTTCGATACTCCTCAAAGAAACTCATTCCTGCTGTCTCCCGATTCCAGATTTTCCAGCAAAGCCCTGTCTGCGGAATTTCATTGGATGGACACGGGCTTTCCCCCTTGACACTATCTTGACACTATGGCGTGTAACGATATAGCGTATGACGACAGAATCCTTCTTCCGCGGAGCTTAAACCTTGCCTGCTGCTCAAAGCAACGCTGAACCTTTCGGGCCACTGACGCCGTCCATGTTCCATGTGCTGCTGGCGCTGGCCGGCGACGATCTCCACGGCTATGCCATTCTCAAAGAAGTGGAGCTGCGCACCGGCGGCAAAGTCCGGCTGAGCACGGGAACCCTCTATGGAATCATCAAGCGCTTGCTGAACGACGGCCTGATCGTTGAGCTGCGTTCCCGGCCCGCGGATTCAGAAGACGACGAACGGCGCCGTTATTACCGGTTAACGCCGCAGGGCCGCCAAGTGGCAACCACGGAAGCGGAGCGGATGGATGAAATACTATCCATCGCGCGGTCGAGAAATCTGCTGAAGAAAACTCGGACGGTGTAAAGAAATTCCCGGAGCCAGTCAGGCTAGTTCCAGAAACAACGAGTGGTCCGAAGAGCGGTGCTGTGAGGGCGCCGCAGGAGGACACCATGGCAGCGGCTGATCCCAGGGCGACACGATTTTATCGAGCCCTTCTGCGGCTTCTTCCCTTCGATTTTCGGAGTGACTTTGGCCCCCTCGCCCTGCGCGTGGAATAGCGAGGTGGGACAGACATTCTTGTCTGTCCCTTTCCAAGATTGCGTTAACAAGAAGAGAACAGGGCAGGAATGCCGGTCCTACATTGTTGGCCGTCCGGAGAGCGAGTCTGTTAAACTATAGACTGCTGCGCCGCACCTAAGGATGTGTGACCGCCAGGCGGTCAACCTACATAAAGGTACATTCGTCAAGGCTGCTGGTTGTTTCAGCGGCTATTTTTGTCTTTAGTGGATGTGGCCCCGAAGCGGCCACGACAAGCAGGAATTATGAGTCAAAATATCCGCAACATCGCCATCATTGCGCACGTGGACCACGGCAAGACCACGCTGGTTGACGCCATGCTCCGCCAAAGCGGGATTTTCCGCGCCAACGAAGCTCTCGTTGAGCGCGTGATGGATTCGAACGATTTGGAACGCGAGCGCGGCATCACCATTCTTGCAAAGAACACCGCGCTTTTCTTCCACGACACGAAGATCAATATCGTGGACACGCCGGGGCACAGCGACTTTGGCGGCGAAGTGGAGCGCGCGCTGCGCATGGTGGACGGAGTTGTGGTGCTCGTCGACGCCAGCGAAGGACCGCTGCCGCAGACGCGTTACGTCCTGCAGAAGGCGCTGGCGGCGAAGCTGCCGCCGGTGATCGTGCTGAACAAGATCGACCGCACCGACGCGCGCGCCAAGGAAGTCCTGGACGAAATCTACGACCTCTTCATCGATCTCGACGCCACGGAAGACCAGCTCGACTTTCCGGTGGTGTACACGAATGCGCGCGACGGCGTGGCGCACCTCACGCCGGGCGACGGTTCGAAAGATTTGCTCCCGCTATTCGAGACCATCGTAAAACACATTCCTGCGCCTCCGGGCGACCCCGAAGGAGTTCTGCAGATTCAGGTGATGAACCTGGATTACAGTGAATTTCTGGGACGCATCGCGATCGGGCGCGTTTTCAACGGCACCCTGAAGCGCGGCGCGGACGTGGGCATCGTCAAGCTGGACGGCCGGCTGACGCCAACGCGCATCACCAAGCTGTATACCTTCCGGGGCCTGGAACGGGACGAAGCGCAAACCGTCCCCGCTGGCGATCTGGTGGCCATTGCCGGCGTCGAAGGCATCAACATCGGGGAAAGCATTACGGATTTGGCAAACCCGATGCCCCTGGAGCCGCTGCTGATCGACGAGCCCACGCTGGCGATGATTTTCACCGTCAACAGCAGTCCGCTTTCCGGCAAAGACGGAACGTATCTGACTTCGCGCGACCTCCGCGATCGCCTGCAAAAAGAACTCCTGACCAACGTTTCCATTCGCGTGGAAGACACGGACACGCCGGAATCCTTCCGCGTGCTGGGGCGCGGCGAATTGCAGCTCGCGATTCTGATCGAAACGATGCGGCGCGAAGGTTTTGAACTGATGGTGGGCAAGCCCGAAATCGTTGTCCGCACGGAGAACGGCAAGAAACTCGAACCGCTGGAGCGCCTGGTGATTGACGTGCCCGAGAATTTCATCGGAATCATCATGGAAACCACCGGCAGCCGGCGCGGCGAGATGATCAAGATGAGCAATCACGGCTCGGGCCGCGTGCGCATGGACTTCAAGATTCCCTCACGCGGATTAATCGGGCTGCGCAGCCAAATGCTCACGGACACGCGCGGCACAGCGCTGATTCATTCGATTTTCGAAGGCTGGATGGAATACGGCGGAGAGATGGCGCTTCGTCCAACCGGCGCATTGGTGGCGGACCGCAGCGGACCATCTACCGCATTTGCGCTGTGGAACATCCAGGAGCGCGGCGAATTGTTCATCGGGCCCGCCATCGACGTCTACGAGGGCATGATCGTCGGCGAGAATTCGCGCGAACAGGACATGGACGTAAACGTTACAAAGGAAAAGAAGCAGACCAACATGCGCTCATCCAGCGCGGACGAAGCGATCCGCTTGATTCCCCACCGCGAATTGAGCCTCGAGCAGGCCATCGAATTCATCGCCGACGACGAATACGTGGAAATCACGCCGAAATCCATCCGCCTGCGCAAGAAAGTTCTCCAAGCCAACAAGCGCCCCCGCCGCTGGCAGGAAATCCGCGCCAGCCAGGCCACCACCTAACCGGACAGACATACTTCGCTGTCATATCGGAGGTCGCCGCAAAATCTTCAGTGCGCTGATTTTTCGAGCAGTTCCGCAAGGTACTGTTTCCAAACGGCAGCCCGCGTATGCGTTCCATGGCCGCGCGTTTCATCGCTGATGGGGATTAAGACGAAGCGCGCGTTTTTCACTTTTTTGATTTCACGTTCGGCCATACCCAGTTCGGGCGGATTGATGAAGTCGTCCGCGGAATTAACGTACATGACCTGCGCGATGATTTTCTCGAGCTGCGGCGATGGATCGTAATTGCGCGAAGCGTTCACCTGGTACCAGAGGTCGTTGGCGTCCAGCCCGGCAAGACGCGCCTTGAAATAGTCGTCCAGATATTTGTCAGCGACGTCCCGCGTCGGCAAGGTTTTCTGCATATAGAGCGCAGCGCTGCCGGCAATGAGCAAAAGGTCGAGCGCCGTGCGCAATCCTTGCTGCGGTTCCGCCGAGTAGTCCCCTCCCTTCCATTCTGGATCGTTGCGAATCGCGTCCATCACCATCTTGCGCCAGATGCGGTTGCGTCCGGCGATCTGCACCGGCTGGCACGCCAGCGGCATGAGCGCCTCCATAAAATCAGGATACGTTTCTCCCCAAACAAAGGAATGCATACACCCCATCGATGTGCCGAGGATCAAGCGCAGATGGTTTACGCCAAGGCCCTCGCTGAGAAGCTGGTGGTGCGCGGCGACCATGTTGTCATAGTCGTATTGCGGGAAGCGCGCGTGCAATCCGTCGCTGGGCTTCGAAGATTTCCCGTGACCAACGCCGTCGGGAAGAATGATGAAGTAGCGGTTCGCGTCCAGGAGCTGCCCGGGACCGAAGAGCTCCCCAGCAAATTGCTGCTGGAGGAACTGCTGACCCGAGCCGCCGGTACCGTGAAGAATCAGAACGGCGTTTGTGACGCGGCCCTCCGCGTTACGCACCGGCTTGCCAAGCGTCGTGTAGTGCAGGCGCAATTCCGGCAGCGTTTCGCCCGACCGGAATCTGAAATTTTTGACGACGAAATCGCCTTCGGTTGTTGAGGGAAGTCCAGCCTGCTGGCCTGACGAAGCCGTAGAAGCCAGGACAATGATCGTCGACAGCAAGATGGAATTGCGGATAACGGACGCCGTCATGGAGCACCTCTTCGACGAAAAATCTAACACACCTTGCAAGCGCGCAGCTGCGACTTCGAACGATCCTGAACTAGGAAGCCTGGCCTTACTGAAAGCCGGGAATAAATGAAATGGCGCGCCGGTCTTTACAAAGCCGTGATCGGGAACAACGGATATGCAGGCGCGACCCGGTGCCAGGCGCTCAGCGCAAGTCTCCGATCACGGTTTCCAAGCCTTCCAGACTGGCCAGCTCCTCCGCGCTGAAGCCGCCGGTATCGTCCCCGATAGGATCGAGTGCGGTGAAGTGCAGCGCCGGCGCGCTTGGAAATTTTTCCTCGACTATCCACTACGCGTTAGTTCCGTGGATATTGCCGCCTTTAGTCACACAAAATAGTGCGCTCCCTGCTAGAAATGATATAAAGTCAATAGGTTCGAACGCAGCCTGCCTCGGAAACGCCGCATCCAAACGGTTTATGCGGCGGAGAACTGACAACGCTGGTTTTGTGCCCAAGGAGACTGATGGAATCCGTGCGCAATCGACCCACAGAAGCTGCCGCAGTCTCGTATCCCACCATCGCCGCGACGGCCACCGCGCTCCCGCCCTACACCATCACACGCGATGACGTAAAGGTGTACATGGGACGCGTCTTTGACATTCCCGAGCGCCGCCTCGAAGCGATGATGAGCATCGTCGATAACGCCCAGGTTCACAAGCGGCACTCCATCTTCCCCCTCGACTACGTCATCGAGCCGCGCCCGCTTTCGCAAACCAACAACGAATACATCGAGCATGCGGTGAAGCTCGGCCAGGAAGCTGCGGAAAAGTGCCTGGAGCGTGCGGGCTTGAAGGCCGATGAAATCGATATGATCATCACGGTGTCCTGCACGGGCTTCATGATCCCGTCGCTCGATGCTCACCTCATCAATCTGATGAGATTCCGCTCGAATATCCGGCGGATGCCGTTCACGGAATTGGGCTGTGCCGCCGGCGCCATGGCGCTGGGACGTGCGGCCGATTACTTGAAGGCCGAACCCGGCGGAAACGTCCTGATTATCGCCGTGGAGCTGCCCACCCTCACGTTGCAACGCAAGGACATTTCGCAGGCCAACCTGATTTCTTCGATTCTTTTTGGCGACGGCGCCGCAGCCGTGGTCGTCAGCGGAAAGCAAATGCGCGGGCCGAAGATTCTCGCCTCGGAGACTTATACGTTTCCCGATTCGCTGGGCGCCATGGGATTTGATCTCCGCGATTCCGGATTCCACATCCTGCTGGCAAAAGATGTTCCGGAAATGATCGGGGGAAAGATCGGCGGGCTGGTGCAGGGTTTCCTCGATCGCCACGGCCGGAAGCGCGAGGACATCAAGGGCTGGATTGTGCATCCCGGAGGAGCTCGGCTGCTCGGAAATATCGAGACGGAACTCGGCTTGTGCAAGTGCGACACCCAGCCGTCCTGGGACATTCTCGGAAACGTCGGAAATCTATCCAGCGCGACGATCCTTTTTATTCTGCAGGAGTGGATGGAAAAGAGACCGCTCCAGCCTGCTGAATACGCGCTGGCAGCGGCGTTTGGCCCGGGCTTCAGCGCGGAGTTTTTGCTACTGCAATGGACCTGAGCGTCATTGCGTTTCTCGGTCTGCTGCTTGCCGTGGCGGTGCTGCGGCTGGCCGAGTTGCGCATCTCCAAGCAGCACCAAAGGGAAATGGCCGCGCGCGGCGCGTCGAAAGTCGAAGAGCCGAAATTCCGCTGGATGGTGCTGCTGCACACCGCGGTGCTGCTTGGCGCGGCGCTCGAAGTAGTCCTCCTTAGGCGTCCTTTCATCCCCTGGCTGGCGGCGCCGATGTTTGCCGTCTTCCTCGCGGCGAATGCCGTGCGTTGGTGGGTCATTCGCTCGCTCGGGGAGCACTGGAACGTTCAGGTCGTGGATTCCACGCGCCTCGGCGTGGTGACTTCCGGACCTTTTCACTACGTTCGGCATCCTAACTATGCGGCCGTTTTTGCCGAGATGCTGGCGCTTCCCCTGATACACACGGCGTGGATCACCGCTGTCGCGGGAGCCATTGCGCACATCGGAGTCCTGGCGCAACGGCTCTCCACGGAGGAACGCGTGCTCTTCGCCAATCCAGACTATCGCGCGGCGATGACTGGCAAGCCACGCTTCTTGCCCGGACTCTTCTGAAGAGCAGGCCTCCAATGTGCTGGCGAATCTATTGCATGGCGTCCCTGCTGTTGCTCTCCGCGGTTATCTGTGGCTCGCGGCCGGAGACCGACGCACATAGTCCGGCGTTCATCAAGGTGCCGGAACTCGCTTCCGGATTTCAGTCCCTCTATGTTCAGAAGTTCACCGAAGCGCGCGAAAAATTTTCTGGCTGGGAAACGAAGCATCCCGACGAGCCTTTTGGCCAAGTGGCCGTCGCAGCCAGTTACCTCTTCGAGGAGTTGTATCGTCAGGGCGTCCTCTCGAGTGATTTCTTTTTGAACGAGAAAAAATTCCTGAGCGGCATTGACGGCAAACCCGATCCCGCGCGCATGAAGAGTTTTCAGGAAGCCATCCAACTCGCCCGAAAACTCGCCCGCCACCGCCTGGAGAAAGACGCCCGCGACCCGGAAGGGCTTTTCGCTCTCGCACTCTCTGCAGGAATGGAATCGAATGCCGAATTGATTCTCAAAAAGGAACACCTGGAAGCCTTGAAGCGGCTCAAGGAAGCCAGCGCGCATGCCAAGGAATTGCTCGCGCAGCAGCCGGACGCCAATGACGCGTACGTTGCTCTGGGCACGGCCAACTACATTATCGGAAGCCTTTCGGGAGGTAAGCGTTTCCTGCTCCGGTTCGGAGGTATCCACGGCGACAAAAAGCTCGGCATGGAACAGCTTGGAAACACCATTGAAAAGGGACGGTACCTGCAACCGTATGCCAAGATCTTGCTGGCCTTGGCGGCTCGCAGGGAAAAACAAAATGCCCTGGCGCAGAAGCTGTTTCACGAATTGAGCGAGGAATTTCCGGAGAGTACGCTTTACGCCACTGAATATGCAAAAGCGATGGGGCGGCCCATTCCTGCCCACATGCATCCCTAAGCTTGTTTACCTGACTTTCATCCCGCCATCGGACGCCCTTCGAAATAGTCTTTCGCAATCTCTCTGATGGATTAGAATCGCGTTCCGCAGGTGACGCGCGCGTTCAGTCAGCTGCACGAGGTGGTGAAACGTGTTCCAAAAGGACCTATTGAAGGGCCGTGCGATTTTTCTTACCGGCGGAGGATCGGGACTCGGCAGGTCGATGGCCTTGCGGTTTGCCGAATTGGGCGCGCGCATGTTCCTCGTCGGCCGGCGGGAAGAGCCGCTGCGAGAAACGTGCGATGAGATCCAGCGGACGGGCGGTGCAGCTGCCTACACGGCTTCTGACGTACGGGACTACGAGGCCGTTGAAGCCGCGGCAGCAAAGGCTGATGAACAATTCGGCGAAATCAACGCGCTCGTCAACAACGCCGCCGGAAATTTCATGGCGCGCACCGAAAAACTGACTCCCAATGCCTTCAACGCCGTCGTCGGCATCGTACTGAACGGATCATTTAACTGCACGCAAGTGTTTGGCAAGCGCTGGATTTCCCGAAAGCTCGGCGGCAACGTGCTGAATATCGTAACCACCTACGCGGCGGCCAACTGCGGGTCGGGGTTTGTCGTGCCGTCGGCTTGCGCGAAAGCGGGCGTTTTGGCGTTGACCACCTCGCTCGCCGTGGAATGGGCGAAATATCACATCCGGCTGAACGCCATTGCGCCGGGGCCATTCCCGACGGAAGGCGCGTGGTCGCGGCTGATGCCTTCGAAGCCATTCGAAGATCACGTCAAGGACAAGCATCCCATGAAGCGCTTCGGGCTGCACGAGG
>WNGI01024226.1_pt1 | contig 10022 bp, 10 predicted proteins | sample 5400621 | NCBI WGS metagenome assembly WNGI01 (sample SAMN13153374, study PRJNA577476) | soil metagenome | isolation source: 20 cm soil or saprolite under Garry oak tree replicate 1 | place: USA:California | collected 2016-06-15 | reverse complement strand
GTCGCATCCCCGACGAGCACCGTGCCCCGTGACGCCGCCCCCTGCAACCGTGCCGCGACGTTGACCGCGTCGCCCATCGCGGCGTATTCGACCCGGCCGCCGGCACCGATCTCCCCGACGACGACCAGGCCGGTGTGGACCCCGACGCGGACGCCGAACCCGGGGACGTCCCAGCCGCGCTCGACCTCGCGCGCGTACTCCTGGATCTCGTCCCGAACGCGGATGGCGGCCCGGACCGCCCGCTCCGGATCGTCCTCGTGGGCGATCGGCGCGCCGAAGAGCGCGAGCACGCCGTCGCCGGCGAGATCCTTGATCGTTCCCCCGAACGACTCGACGGCAGCGATGATCCGAGCGATCGCCTCACCGACGATCAGCTTCAGCTCCTCGGGGTCGAGCCGCTCGGCGAGCGCCGTGGAACCCACCAGATCGGCGAACACCGCCGTCACGACGCGCCGTTCGTCGCGTGTGGACGCGTCGGAGCCACTCATGTCCAGCATCCTCCCATCCTCAAACGACCAGGGATGCCAAGGCTTGGGCCTCGGTGGCGATCGCCTCGCCGTCGGCGAGGCGATCGAACCAGTCGGTCGGGATCTCGTTTCCGCCGTGGCGGGCGCCCAGGACGGCGCCCGCCACGGCAGCGTTCGTGTCGGTGTCGCCCCCCAACCCGACGACGTGGCGGAGCCCTTCCTCGAAGCCGAGCCCTTCGCCGACGACCTGCAGCGCGATCCCTGCCGTGAACAAGGTGAAGCCCATGGCCGGCCCGTCGATCTCGCGGGCGCGGCCGGCCTCACCGACGAGATATTCGAGCTCCTCGCCGCCCTCGCGATCCAGAACCGCGGACAGCGCTGCGAGGACCGCGGCCGCGTGCTCCTCGCCACGGACCAGCGCCGCGACCGCCAGCGTCACGGCCAGGCATGCCGTCGCGCATCGCCCGTCCCAGTGGGTGATCGCGGAGAGCGCCGGCGCTTCGACGAAGAGCCGCTCGGGGTCGCGCGCCCGCACGACCCCGAGCGGGGCGCAGTACATCACCGAGCCGTTGCCCGCAGAGACCTCGGGACCCCGGCGCTCGAACACGGCGCGGGCCGCCTCCGGCGTCCCGCGCCTCGCCTCCTCGAGGGCCTGACGCGTCTGGTTCCCGACGTCCGGGGGACCCTCGGCGAGCCAGCGCAGGTGCCTGGCGAGCACGTCGTCGGGAGCGAACGCACCCCCATTGTCGAGCAACGACGTCCACAGGTTCCGGGCGAGTGCGGTGTCGTCGGTCCAGGTTCCCGGTGGCATGCCCATCCAGGAGAGATCGAACGCGGGAAGGGGATCGGGGATCTCCTGTCGGCGGCGGAACTCGAACGGAGCTCCGAGCGCATCTCCCACGGCGAGCCCCAGGATCGACCCCGCCGCACGGTCGCGCAGGTCTTCGTGCATGGCGCGAGGATACGCAGGGCAGACGCATCCTCGCAGGTCACGCCAAATGAACGTCTGGTAGCCTTGCCAACCGCATGGACAAGAACGGCCCCAAACACAAGATGTGTCGGCGTGTCGGCGCGCCGCTCTGCGGGCGCCCCAATTGCCCTTCCAACAAGCGACCCTACCCGCCGGGACAGCACGGCCGCGGCCGCAAGCGGATCTCCGAGTACCAGACGCGGCTGCTCGAGAAGCAGAAGCTCCGTCACATCTACGGCATCGGCGAGAAACAGATGCGCCGCTACTACGAGCGTGCCAACCGGAGCACCGCGGTGACCGGCGAGGAGATGATCCGCCAGCTGGAGACGCGCCTGGACACGGTGTGCCTGCGTCTCGGTCTGGCGCTCACCACCAGCCAGGCCCGCCAGCTGGTCTCCCACGGCCACGTCGCGATCGACGGCCGTCGGAACGACGTCCCGAGCGCGCAGGTCAAGCCGGGACAGGAGATCACGTTGTCGTCGAAGGCGCGGAACTTCATCTACGTCCGCGAGGCCCTCGAGGTGACGCCGGAGCCGCCCGTGTACCTCTACCGGAACAAGGACGAGGTCTCGGGGACGCTCTCGCGGAGCCCCGAGCGTGACGAGATCCCGCTCCCCGTGACCCTCGACGAGCGCCTCATCGTCGAGTTCTACTCGTAGCCCGAGCCATCCGATCGGTCCGTCTCCGGATACCCTTGGACCGATCGGTCCGATATCTTCTTTGTTATCATCCCGTACGTGGACGCGGCGAGGACCCTTCGGGACGCACGGCGGCGGGCTGGACTCACCCAGCGCGCGCTGGCGTCGCGGACCGGGACCCCGCAGCCCGCGATCGCGCGGATCGAACGCGGAACGGTCGTCCCTCGGGTCGACACCCTTGATCGGCTGCTCGCGGGATGCGGAGAGCAGCTCGGCACCGAGCGGCGGCCGGGGATCGGGGTCGATCGGACCGCGATCCGCGCGCTCCTTCGGCTGACGCCGGTTCAACGGCTCCGCGTCGCGACGCGCGAGGGGAGGAACCTCGAACGGCTCGAGGAGATGGCCTCCGCGTGACGCAGGCGGCGTTCGATCCGCTCCGGGCGCTCCGAACCCTGACACGACATGAGGTGCGGTACGTCGTGATCGGTGGGCTCGGCGCGCGCCTGTACGGATCGCCTTCCGTCACGAACGACACGGACGTGTGCTACCAACACACGCCCGCGAACCTCGATCGACTCTCGGCGGCGCTCCGACAGCTCCACGCCGAGCTCCGTGGAGCGGACCCCGACGCACCGTTCCAACTCGACGCGAAGACCCTGGCGGCGGGAGATCACTTCACGTTCACGACCGACGCCGGCAACCTCGACATCCTCGGAACGCCGGCGGGCGTCGAGGGCTTCGACGCGCTCGAACGGGAAGCGAAGGCGTTCGAGCTCGATGGACTGACGATCCCCGTGGCATCGATCGAGGACCTCATCTCGATGAAGCTGGCGGCAGGAAGACCGAAGGACCTGATCGAGGTCGAGGTCTTGGGCGCCGTCAGGGACGAGGTCGAACGGCGGGGAGAACCACCCGCGGATCCGACGGAACGGATGAAGGAAGGGCGGCCGTAGCCGCCCATCCTCATCCCGTCGCACATCGGCGACGGAACGACATCAACCCCCTATGGGTCGACCGAGATGCCGTTCGTGGTGTCGGTCACCGTGATGTCGCTCCAAACGACCGTCATCGGCGGGGTGCAGTCCGGCTTGAACGTGGCCGTCGCCGTGAGGCTGAAGTCGGCCTTGCCGTTCTGAACCGGGAAGGTCCCCTGGGCCGTGACGGAGGTCTTGTTCGCGGCCTTCGGGTGGTGATCTCCCGGGTTGACGCACGACGCTGTCGCGGTCACCACGATGTGGATCTGTGCCTCGCCGCCCAGGCCTGCTTCCTTGCCGGATACGGTGAGCGTGTTTCCGTCCGTGGCCTTGGTAACGGCACCCACGAAGTGCGGGCTACCCGCCCACGCGGCGGTCGCTCCCAACAGCAACATCATCGTTGCGATGGCCGCAACCGCGACCATCCTCACTGATCTCCTCATCTGGCTCCTCCCTCTTGATCCGTCGGGTCGAGGCGCCACCGTGACTCTTCGAACCACCTCCCCGCGCTACGGTGCTCGCACGACCCATCTAGCCCACACGAGATGTCGTACGCGCCGCACCGGGTGATCGCTGGAGGTCGCACTTCTCTTCTCCAGGGAAGATCTCGTAGGGTCCTCGCTGGAAAAGAGCCGCCCTACTCGGCAGATGCCCATAGCATTTCTGTGCAATGCAGGAGTACGCTCCCTACGGAGGTCGCACGACGGCGAAGGGCAGTTGCCCACCAGCGATATCCGGACCCCCGCCGGGGCGCCTGAGGCCGGAGTCGACATCCTGCAGAGCTAGCGCGGCGCGAGGGTCCGTCAGATCCTCGCTCGTCGTGTCGGCGGGAGAGGTGTGGGAACCGTGGGGATCGAGGGCCCCGTCTTGGTCGCGAGCGCCGACGCGCAGGCACGAGCCGTGATCGTTCGCGTGTTCACGAGAGATGGGTACGAGACGTCGGACGTCGCGAGCGGAGAGGAAACGCTGGCAAGCGTCAAGGAAGACCCCCCATCCATCGTGCTGCTCGATCTCGAACTGGACGACATGTCGGGGTACGAGGTCTGCCACGAGATCCGTCAATACTCGGGAGACCAGTTGCCGATCATCTTGCTCTCCGGCGTGCGGACCGAGGCCCCCGACCGTCTCGTCGGCATCCTGATCGGCGCCGACGACTACGTGACCAAGCCGTTCGACCCCGACGAGCTCCTCGCACGGGCCCGACGGCTCCTGACTCGAGCACCCAAACCCTCTCCCATCCTGGACGTGCAACTGACCGCACGGGAGATCCAGGTCCTCCGGATGCTCGCGAACGGATCCGGCCAGGACCGGATCGCCAGGGAACTGTTCATCAGCCCGAAGACCGTTGGCTCGCATATCCAGAGGATCCTCGCCAAGCTCGGCGTGCACAGTCGAACCGAGGCTGTCGCGCTCGCCTATCGTGAAGGATTGATGGGCGAGGCTCGACAACCGAACAAGGTGTGACCTTCGCGAAACGCCTTCAGTCGGGTGGTCTCAGCGAAGCCCGGACCAGCTCGACCACCTCGGTCTCGCGGCGTTTGAGCGAGGACCGGGCGTCGTCCGCGCCGACGAACGACGACAGGACGCTCGCCTCGGTGAGCGAGCCGATCACGGCCGTGTAGAGCGTGAACAGCAGGAGCGCCGGATCCTGCTTGCGGATCAAGCCGGCTTCCATCCCCGTTTGGAGGAACTCCATCGCGCTGATGCGCAGCGGCTCGAGCGATCCCGCGAAGCGCTCGAACGCCGTCGGGCCCAGCCTGCCGGCCTCGCGGATGAACATCGGGAACTCGGGCCACTCCTCGGCCAGCGAGTAGACCGCGTGGATCACGTGCTCCGCTCGCTCCCCTGGCGTGGCTGGCCCTTCCAGCGCGGACCCGATCTCCTCCGCGACCCGCTGCCCGGCCGCGGCGAGACAGGCCTCCAAGAGGTCGTCCTTCGTGGGGAAGTAGTAGAGGAGGGTCTGCTTGCGCACCCCGACGGCCTGCGCGATCCGCTCCAACGACGCGCCGTTGTAGCCGTCGCGACCGAACTGTCGGATCGACTCCTCGACGATCGTGGTCCGTCGGCGTTCCCCACCCGTCCTCGGCACGCCCTACTCCCAGGCTCTCGGCCGGCCGCGGCGCGCGACCGGTCGCGACCCCTCCCACGTCCGGCGCCACGCCGGCGCGATCGGCCCGGCAAGCGAGGGCGTCTCGCTGCGTTCCGCGCGCGAGATCGCGTCGAACCAGGTCGTCCGATCCTCGTCGAACAGCTGCGCGACCGCCTGCTGCATCCGCAGCGACAGGCTCTGATGGGTCTCGCCCTCGACCGGATAGATCGGGTCGCCGTAGCGGATCGTGACCACCGGTCGGCCCGCACCAGGCCACCATCTCCCTTTCGGCATCGCCTGGTACGCGCCCACGATCGCGATCGGGACGAGCCCGACGCCGAGCTCGAGCGCGAGCCGCGAGGCGCCGTGCCGGAACCGCTGCATGTGGCCGTCCGGCGTCCGGGTCCCCTCGGGGAACACGACGATCGACCAGCCGTCGCGGACGAGCTCCTTCGCCTTGTCGATCCCCTTGCCGCCCTTCGCTCGGTCGATCGGGAACCCCGCGTAGACGAGCGCCGTGAACGCCTGGCGCCACCACACGTCGAAGAAGTAGTCGCGGGCTGCATGATGCCCTGCAGGATCGCCTGGCGCGCGGCCACGCCCGCCTCGGTCCGCGCCCAGTCGGTCGGGAAGCCGACGTCCTCGCGCTCCTCGGTGTACGGCTCCGCCGACCGCGGCACCATCGGGCGTCGTCCCCAGCGGAACCCCCGGGCCATCTCCTTCAGGTCGTCGCGAGCGCTCATGCAGGTCCCCTCAGCGCACGTCCGCGATCATGATCGGCGGCGCGTGGAAGTACGTGATGGACGGGGACGGGCCGACCGAGTCCTTGGCCATCTCGAGTGCGTCGCGGAGCGAATCGGCGCGGCGGTACCCCAGCCGCGCCACGCTCTTCGGCTCCCCGCCGACGAAGATCACGTCGCCGCAATGGTCCCGGCCGTGCGCTCCCCAGTACCACATGTAGAACGGGTGCACGCCGTGATACGCGTTGGACGTCCGGTACAGATGGACGTACCACGGATCGGTCGCGTAGCGCTCCTCGTACCGATCCTCGATCTCCTTCGGGTCCGTCGTATCCGCCAGGACCTCCTCGAAGAAGTCGATGTAGCTGGGGTGGTGGATCGTGTGGAACTCCCACGGGACCGGGTGGTACATGATCGCGACGCCGCCTTCACGGACCAACGGCATGTTCCGGTACATGTTGAACAGGTAGCCGAGCCCGAGGCAGTGCACCAGGATCGGGTTGAGGATCGAGTTGACGTTGTACGGGCCGACGTACGGGATTCCCATCACGACGATGTCGGACTGCCCGTCGACCTCGACCAGCTGCTGCCGGTGGAGGTTCCCGAGGGTCCGGTCGTGGACGGCCTCGACCTCGCCTCCGTTGACGCCGGTCACCTTGTACGAGGCTTCGATCCGTCGGAAGAACTCGCGACGGACGCGCGGCGGCGCGACCTCGTTCGCCTTCTTCGCGGCCATCATCAGCGCCTGGTCCTTCGTGGACCACTCCCATTCACGCTTGTTGAGGAAGCCGAGCTGGGAAGGGAACGTCTCGCTGTTCAGCGTGGTCTCGATCTGGAAGATCTTCAGACCGTTCGCCGCGAGCAGCCGGCCCATCCGGACCGTGGAGTCGTTGATCGCCGAATGTCCCGGGCGCGGGTCCATGTAGCTCTTGGAGTGCAGCATCGTGTGGACGTTGTGGTGGTGGCGGAGGCTCTTGTAGCTCGCCAGCCCGACCGCGACCGACTTGTGGCCGCCGTCCATCGCCACGAGGTTGATGTTCACGTAGACGATCAGGTCGGACTCCGCGGCCCGCTTCATGATCTCGACGTCCTCGCCCTCGTCGGTCTGGCCGATGAAGGCGATCCCGTCCTTGTCCTCCGCGTCGAAGTTGGAGAGGCGGGTCGGCCAGAAGGAGCGGTACACGCGCTCGCCGACCATCCGGCGGATCTCGGCCGCCGTCATCCGGCGGTGCAGGGCGGTCGCGACGACGATCTCGAGGTCGTCGACGCCGGCGCGCGCGGCCAGCTCGATCACGTGTTCGAGGATCCGCTGCCGGATGTCCGGCGTGACCATTGGCGGGAGCGGGATCGAGATGTCGTCCACCGCGATCGTCAGCTTCATCCCCGCGAACAGGAGCTCCGGCAGCGGCTTCGAGTCGCCGACCGGGTCGAGCAGCGCGCGGCGGATCTGCGCGTTCAGATCACGGACGCCCGGCAACGCGTCGGGCGGATAGATCACGCGCGTCCCCAGCGGGAACTTCTGCATCCGGTACCCCTCGCCCTCATGGACGATGAGCGGTGGGGTCCGTTCGTCAACCTCGAGGACGAATCCTGGCCGTGGCATCGTGCGTTCGGTCTCCTGTCTAGTTAGGTCTGCGGCGCGAACGCCACCTTGAACGTGCCGAGCTTCCCCGCAGACATCGCGTGATCGATCGCGTCGCGCCACCGATCGAGCGGGTACGTGGCGCCGACGAGTCGTTCCAGGATCGGCAGGTCTTCGGACGAGCGGATCGCCAGGTCGAACGTGGGCTCCCGCGTCCCGTCCGGGAACGTCTCGGTGCCGCTCGTATACGCACCCACGAGCTCGAGCTCACGGAACCAGAGCGGCGTGAGATCGGCGCCGGTCGCCGGGATACCGCTGACGACGACGCGCCCGCCGGCGCGGACCGAGACGACCTCGTCGGCGCCGGCCAGCCGCGCGGCGGTCCGCTGCTTCTCGTGCTTCGCGGCGACGGTGACGTGACCAGGCTGTACGAATAGCCGGAGCGCGATCAGGGTCAAGATCCCGACCGTGCCGGCGCCGACGATCAGCACGGTCTGGTCCGGCTCGACCCGCGCCCGGAGCGCCGCGTGGATCGCGCACGCGAACGGCTCCACGAGGACAGCAACGGCGTCGCTGAGACCGTCGGGGATCGCGTGGAGCTGTGACCGATGCGCGACGAACATCCGGCCCCACCCGCCGCCGGTCTGGTTGCAATAGCCGGTCTGGAGGCCCGGCTTGAGATGTCCGACCGCGACCCGATCGCACCGCCCCGTGTCACCGGCGGCGCAGTTCGCGCACGGTGGTTCCTCGCCGCGGGCCTCGCAGCTCAGCACGCTGCTCAGGACGACGCGCTGGCCGGCCTTCAGGTCGTCGCAGTCCTCGAGCAGCTCGCCGACCACCTCGTGCCCGGGGACGAACGGCGTGGAGACGAGCGGCGAGAAGTAGAACGACGAACGGCCGGCCAGCGTCGAGAGGTCCGACCCGCAGATGCCGCTCAACGAGGGTTTCACCCTGGCCCAGCCACCAGGCCGGGGACCTTGGCGCCCACGGAGCGTGCCCCGAGGAATCGGGGCACGCTCCGGAAGTACTCCAGCGCAAGGGTCGTCATGCGGCGCGGCCGGGACGGTTCTCTACCATGTGGCAGATTATGCCGCGGGCCGGCCCCGTTTGTCTACCGGTTGGTAGAGAACCCAACTTGCCTCCGGGAGCCGGTACGGAGCAGACTCCGGTGGGGAGGTCGCCGTGCCGTCGGTCTGGGGGTTGTCGAAAGCGAAGGCCAACTACCGGGATGCGCCGACGCCCGCCGTGCAGTGCAAGGTCTGCAAGTACATGTTCCCCCCGCTCGCGATCGGAAGCTGCCGGTTCGTCCGCGGGGTGATCGAGGGCTCCAAGACCTGCGACGAGTTCGCGCCGCGGAAGGGCGAGCCCACGCAGCCCTAACCTCAGGCAGGGTTACCTCGCCGCTGCCTTCGGGAACCGAACCTTCGGCATCCCCTTGGACATCGCCCACGCCTCGATCGGCCACCGGCGCCGGCGCGCGTAGCGGTACAGCGACGAATCGGGCGACACCACGACCGGGTTCCCCACGGCGCGGAGCAACGGAAGGTCCGAGTACGAATCGGCGTACGCGTACGAGTGTCGGAGGTCGACGCCCTCCTGTTGCGCGTACCGCCGGAGCCATGCCGCACGCGCCTCCCCGACGAGCGGGGGCTGCGACATGAACCCGGTGTAGCGTCCGTCACGCTCCTCCAGCTCGGCGCCGATCAACACGTCGAACAGCGGCGCGAACGGCCGGACGAACGGCTCGGCCGCCGCGGTGATCATCACGGTGCGATGCCCCGCGGCTCGATGCTCGCGGATCCGGCGGACGCCGGCCGGCGAGGCCTTCTGCAGCATGAACTCGGCGACGTGCCCGTCGATCAGCGCCTGCACCCCTTCCACGCTCGCCCCCTCGTACCGGCGGAAGAACGTCCGGAGGAAGTCGCCGCGGTCGCGGCGATCGATCGTGAGGTAGGTGGGGATCCGTCCGAACACGCTGACGAGCTCGGCCGGCCACTCGTCCGCCTCCAGATCGGCGAACCGCGTCCAGACGTAGGACTCGACGACGTTCGAGGAGATGACCGTCCCCTCCATATCGAACAATGCCAGCACGGGTTCGTCGCGCGTGCGGATCCTGACGGTGGGCTTCTCCCGATCGCGCCGGCTGAGCTCCCGGAGCGACTGCGTCACGGCGGGACTGTGCACGTCCTGCAGGTAATGCTTCCAGTCGATCACCCCGGCGTCGAACGGGAACCGAGCCCGGTCCTCCGCCGTCAGCGAGGTCCAGAGCGCGACCACCCGCTCGTCCGTGTAGACGACCTCGGTCTCGGTGTACATGCCGTAGAGATCGGAATAGCGCTTCACGAAGTCGACGCGGGCCTTGTCGCGGTCGAGGCGTGAAACCGCGTCGCGCATCGTCTGGGATTTCGGCAGGTGCGTGACGATCTGCTCGGCGACGTCCGTCAGTCGCTCCGCGCGTCGCAGCATCCGTTCCACGGTGATGTTGCCTGGGAACTTCCATTCGGGGACCTTGTGCTCCCCGCGACCACGTTCGGGGAGCGGATGCGCCTCGAAGTACGCGCG
>WNGI01013256.1_pt1 | contig 10022 bp, 8 predicted proteins | sample 5400621 | NCBI WGS metagenome assembly WNGI01 (sample SAMN13153374, study PRJNA577476) | soil metagenome | isolation source: 20 cm soil or saprolite under Garry oak tree replicate 1 | place: USA:California | collected 2016-06-15 | reverse complement strand
CCTCTACCTTGCGGCCTTCAACATGATCCCGGGATTCCCTCTCGATGGCGGTCGGGTCCTCCGTTCGGCCATCTGGGGAATTTCGGGCGATCGGACCAGGGCGACCACCATCGCCGCGCGCGGTGGGCAAGTCGTGGCGGTCGCGTTCGGTGCGTTCGTCTTCTATGAGGTCATCGTCCTTCATGACGCCAGCGGGGTGTGGTTCGGCCTCATCGCGTACTTTCTGTGGAACGCGGCGAGCTCGTCTCTCCAGCAGGAGCGGATCGCTTCCGTGGTCGGCGGCGCGAAGGTCGGACCGCTCATGACGACCGATTTCAAGTCGACGCCGCCCGGCGTCATGGTCGGCCAGGTCATCCGCGATCTCGTGCTCCCGATGAACCTCCGCGCGATCCCGGTCGTCTCCGGCGACCGCCTCATCGGTCTTGTCGCGATCGGCGATCTGCGCAAGGTCGATCAGTCGCGCTGGGTCGAGACTCTGGTCGAGCAGGTGATGACCCCGGCATCGGAGCTTCCGACCGTCTCGCCGGACGATCCGCTCGGCACCGCCCTGGAGCGCTTCAGCGCCACGGAGCTGCCGCTCCTTCCGGTCATCAAGGACGGACGCCTCGTGGGAATTCTGTATCGCGAGTCCGTCATCGGGTACCTGCGGATGCAAGAGATGCTCCGCGCCGAAAGCCGCCGCTGACACACGCGCGCGGCCCGGTCGGCGTCGGTGTGATCGGCGTCGGCCTCATGGGTCGTCGCCACGCCGAGAACCTCGTGAGACACGTGAGCGATGCGCGGCTGCTCGGGGTCACGGATGCGGACGAGTCGGCACGCGAACGCGTCGCCAAGGACCTCGGCGCGACCGCCTGCGCATCCGTCGACGCGCTGCTTCACCGGACAGACGTGCGGGCGGTCATCGTCGCATCGCCCAAGCGATTTCACGAGGAGCACGCCCTCGCCGCGGCGAAGGCCGGGAAGGATGTCTTTCTCGAGAAGCCGATCGCCATGTCCCTCGAGAGCGCCGACCATGTGATCGCGGCCGCCCGAGACGCAAGGATCCGTCTTCAGGTCGGCTTCCAACGGCGCTACGACCCCGCGTACGCCGAAGCGCGGAAGCTCGTATCGAGCGGCGCGCTCGGGCGTCCACTCTTCTATCGCGGCATCAATCGCGATCTGCTCGCACCCGTTGGTCCACCGGGTTCGATGGACGCAAACGACATCCTGACGGAGTCCGCGATTCACGATCTCGATGGAGCGCGCTGGATGATGGCCGACGAGGTCGTCGGAGTCCGTGCCACTCTCGCCATCGTCGGCGATCGCGCCACCTCGCCGGCATCGGATCTGGCGATGGTCGAGCTCACCTTCGCCCGCGGCGCGGTCGCTCACATCGAAGCGATGTGGGGCGCGCGGTACGCCTACGACATCCGAAGCGAGATCCTCTGCGAGAACGGCGCCGTGATCGTGGGCGGATTCGCGCAGACCATGCTCACCGTGGTGCGCGCCGGCGAGCGGCGCGACGACCTGTACCCGGGATTCCTCGAGCGGTACGCCGATGCGTACGTCGCGGAGCTCCGCGACTTCGTCGGCGGGATCGTCGACCGGCGTCCTCCCGCCGTCACGGGTGAAGATGGGCGGCGCGCTCTGTCGATCGCCCTCGCGGCCGAGCGCGCTGCCGCGACAGCTCAGCCGGTGGCGCCGGAATGACGGATGGTCGGACATGGTGAAGTCATCTGGTCGTAGCACTATCCACCTCGTGACGCCTGACGGTGAAATTGCCTGCGGGGCGACAAGTTCGCGCACGTGGCTCTTTGGCACGCACTGGGAACTTGGACCTGACGGACGAGTCCTTACCCAGTCGACGAATGTTCTCGCTCGAGGGGCGCGTGCCTGCAACGAATGTGTCCGAGTCGTCGAACGTCGAAGTCTTAACCGGGAGCAATAGCCTCTATGAAGCGGTTCCCCGTTCGGCGGCGATGAGGTCGAGCACGAGCGCAGCCCCCAGTAGAGGTACCAATTCACGTTGACCCAGGTCGGCCCGCGCCAGGTCGTGTCGGTGCGCCACTTCGAGTCGAATGACGGTTCCGTGGCGGCCACGCTCGGCACTGGGTAGGGCAACCAGAACTCGCGCTCGTTCAGGAGGTGCTCGTCGATCAAGCGCTTCGCCTTGCGCGGGTCGAGGTCGTCGAGGATCAGCGGGAAGAGCGACGAGAACGTGAGGGTCTTCGCGGGCTGCTCGTCCCAGCCTGCGAGATCCCAGAACACTCCCGCCTGGTCATCCCAGCACTTGGCTTCGAGCGCGGATCGGACCCGATCCGCGCGCGCGTTGAACTCGTCCGCCTCGCGCGCCAGCTCGGTGAGGCGAGACAGCGAAGTCCGTCCGCGTAGATCGCGTTCACCATCACGTCTTCCCAGGTGAACACGTCGAGCGCCGCGATGCGCGCGGGATCGGCGCGGTGCGGCGCATACGCATCGAAGAGACGCTTCATCGACCGCCGCAGCTGTGGCAGCGTTTGCTCGGGTGGCCCGGACGCGATCCCCATCAGACCGTCGTACTTCGGGCTGGCGTCGAGGCCGGACTCGTCCGGCTGGATGATCGCGATCAGCGAGTCGTCGTCGGGATCGCGGTACGCCTTGAGCCACCGGAAGAATCGTCGGATCGGCGGCAGCACGTCGCGCACGAACTCCTTGTCGCCGGTCGCTTCGTAGATCCGCAGCACGGCGCGCGCGACGACCGGCGGCTGGATCGTCGCCGTATAGAAGGGATCGGCAAGGGTGATGGAGTACTCGCGGAGTGCGGCATCGTGCGCGCTCTTCTCCCAGAGCAGCATGTGCGGGATGAACCCGTCGGGCCGCGCGCCCTGCATCAAGCAGCGGATCTCTTGCTTGGCGAGCTGTGGGTCGACATGCAGGAGCGCGATCGCGTGAAACGCGCTGTCCCAGAACCACTGGAACGGATACGTCGTCGGCGACGGGCATACGAAGTCGTACCGCTGGCCCGCCCACGCTGAAACCCCGCGTTGGCGATTGCCTTGGAGGACTCGACGCGCATCGGCGGCGACCTTGTCCCAGTCAGAGCGCATGCGCGCGGATTATCCGACGCGCGGCGCGGGTATGATGCGAAAACAGGCGCCCGCGCAGTCACGCGCGCGGCAGGGGAGGATCTATGGAAGAGCGAACCGTGTCTCTCTCGCGTCGCGCATTCCTTCAGGCCATGGCCGCGACCGGCGTGGTCGTCGCGTGCGGTACGACACCCTCGACCACACCGAGCGGGAGCGCGAAGCCCGCGACCCTGTCCGGCACGGTCACCGTTTCCTATCCCGATGAGCTCGGCGCCAAGCCGAAGTACGTCACGAAGGCAGCGGATGACCTGAAGGCGAAGTACTCCGGCCTCACCGTCAACATCGACCTGCAGAAGATCGCGAGCGGCGACTACTACACGAAGCTTCTGCTCGCGCTGTCGGGCGGCGGCGACGTTCCCGATGTCATCCACGTTGGCGGCGACCGGATCGGCGAGCTCGCCGACGCGGGTTACATCGAGCCGCTCGACAAGTACGTGTCGCAGTGGGACGACTGGAAGAACTACCCGCAGGCGGTGAAGGATGGCGTGAGCTATCAGGGCAAGGTCTGGGCGATCCCATACGGCCTCGACATGCGCTGGCTCTACATCCGCCGCGATGTCATGGAGAAGGCCGGCCTGGGCGGCGACTGGACCCCCAAGAACGTCGACGACATCCTCGTCGCTGCTAAGGCCGTCAAGGACAAGAACGCGACGTCGATCCCGTACGCGCTCTACGCCGGGGTGGGAGCGGACACGGGCACCGCGAATCACTCGTTCGTGCCGCTCGTCTGGGCGTACGGCGGCGACATCATCGACAAGAGCAGCGGCAAGTGGATCGGCGACAGCCCCGCGGTGCGCAAGGCGCTCGACTACTACCAGCGCGCGTATACCGGAGGTCTCTCACCCAAGGAGATCCTGACGACGACCAAGCCCTGGACCTCCATGCGCGAGAAGGAAGGCAACGGCCAGCTCGCGCTCCTGTTCGAGGGCGGCTGGGTCTACGGTGGCTGGCAGACCGCGAACAAAGCAGAGACCGAGAAGAACGTGCATTACGTGCTGCACCCGACCCTCTCCGCCGGACCATCGTTCACGATCGGCGGGCCAGGGACGGTCTGGTTCGTCACATCGAAGAGCAAGAACAAGGACGCCGCGTGGGCCTTCATCGCCCAATGGAACAACAAGGACACCGTCGCGAAGCTCAACATCGAAGACCCGCACCCGGTCGCGCGAAGCGACTCGGCGGACGTGGCCGAGTTCAAGGCTCAGCCGTACCTCGTCGACTCGACGAAGGCGCTCGAGAAGGCGCGGTTCATTCCGACCGACGCGAACTACGGCAAGGTGATCGGAGCGATCCAGAAGGCGACCGGCCGCGTCGCTGCCGGCGAAATGAGCGCGGACGACGCGTCCAAGCGGTACACCGATGACCTGAAGCAGGCCATCGGCGCCGACAAGGTCATCACCCAATAAAGACCGCGGTCGGAGCGGGGGCGATCCGCCCCCGCTCCACGGCCGCATCCTCCGCGCTCCGCCGCAACAGCGCGTATCTGGCGGGGCTGTCGCCGGCGGCGATCCTCCTCACGCTCTTCTTCGTCGGGCCGTCGCTCTGGGCGCTCTACACGAGCTTCACCAACAAGGCGCTCGTCGGGATCGATGCCGCGCGCCCGCGTTTCGTCGGCCTCGATAACTACCAGCGTCTCTTCAGCGACCCCGACTTCGCGACGGTCGTACTCAACTCTGTCGTGTTCGTCGTCGGCTCAGCGGTGATCGGACAGTTCGTCCTCGGACTCCTGCTCGCGTTGCTGCTCGATCACTCCGAGCGCCGTCGCTATCGCTTCGCGACCGTCGCCTACGCGGCGGTGCTCCTGGCGTGGGTGAACCCAACGGTCATCGCGGGATTCCTGTGGGTCGCGATGTACGACTTCTACTACGGCTCGCTGAACACGGGCCTCGCCCTCCTCGGCCTCGGTCCGGTCGACTGGCTCGGCCGTTTTCCGATGCTCGCGGTGATCATCGGGAACGTCTGGCGCGGGACCGCGTTCACGATGCTCATCTTCCTTGGTGCCCTGAAGACGATCCCGAGCGACATCTACGAAGCGGCCCGCGTGGACGGAGCGAACACCTGGCGGCGGTTCTGGGACCACACGCTGCCGAGCCTTCGGCCGATCGCCGCGCTCGCGCTCCTCTCGATCACCATGTCGACCTTCGGCACGTTCATCCTCATCCAGACGCTGACCAACGGCGGGCCCGGCAGCCAGACGGAGGTCATCGCGCTGTACGCGTTCCACGAGGCGTTCCGGTCGTACGAGATCGGCTACGGATCGACGATCGCGGTCGTCATGCTCCTTCTGAACGTCGCGTTCGCGATCGTCTACCTCAGATGGTCGAGGGCTCGCGCGTGAGCATCGGGTCGGAGGCACGCGTTCAGACCATCGTCCCTCCGCGCGTTCGTCCACTTGGCGCCGGGTCGCGGCTCGAGTGGGTGCTCATGCACATCGCCTACGTGATCATCACGGTTTTCTTCCTCGCTCCGTTCGTCTGGCTCTTCACCGCGGCGTTCGATGCACAGGCCAAGGCGTACATCCGCTTCCCCAGCCAGCCGACGCTCGACAACTTCGTTCAGATCTTCGACAAGTACGCGTTCGCGACCGCGCTCGGCAACAGCGTCTTCGTCGCCGTGTCGACGATGCTCCTCACGGTCGCCGTCGTCGCGCTCGCGGGCTACTCGCTCTCACGCATCGAGCTCCGCCAGAAGGCCTGGATCACGTACGCGATCCTCCTCCTCCAGACGATGCCGCTCTCGGCGACGATGGTCCCGATCTACGGGCTCGCGCGTGAGCTCGGCCTTCGGAACTCGTACCTCGGTCTGATCCTCGTGCACTCGGCCATCGAGCTGCCCTTCCTCGTCTGGCTCATGAAAGGCTTCTTCGATTCGGTCCCGCGGCATCTCGAGGAGGCGGCCTGGCTCGACGGGCGCGGCAAGCTGCGCGCGCTGTTCGAGATCGTGCTGCCCGTCGCTCGTCCCGGCATCGCCGTCGCGGCCGGACTCTCGTTCCTTTCCGCGTGGGCCGAGGTGCTCATGGTCCTCATCCTCGTCGACCAGCAGAACATGAAGACGATTCCCCTCGCGTTTTACGAGACTTTCCGCACGGCAGGCGGATACAACGAGGTCCAGTACGGGCTCATCGCGGCGATGGGGGTGCTCTACGTTCTCCCCGTCATGGCGGTCTTCTTCGCGACGCGACGTCTCATGGTGCGTGGGCTGATGAGCAGCACGCGAGGTTTGTAATGGGGAAGGTCGAGTACGACGATGTCTGGAAGCAGTTTCCGACGCGGGACGCGCCGGCGGTGCGCGGCCTGACGCTCGACATCGCCGACGGCGAGTTCCTCGTCCTGCTGGGCCCGAGCGGCTGCGGCAAGACCACCGCGCTCCGGATGCTCGCGGGACTCGAGCAGCTCGACCGAGGGGACATCCGGATCGACGGAAAGAGCGTCGTCGGTCTCGAGCCGAAGGATCGAGATGTCGCGCTCGTGTTCCAAAGTTACGCGCTCTACCCCCACATGTCGGTACGCGACAACATCCAGTACCCGCTCAAGGTTCGAGGTCACACCGCGGCGGAGCGCTCGAGCAAGGTCGAGCGGGCGGCGAAGCTGCTGCGCATCGAGCACCTGCTGCCGCGGAAGCCGGCGCAGCTTTCGGGCGGAGAGCAGCAGCGCGTCGCGCTCGCGCGCGCGATCGTCCGCGAGCCGCGGGTCTTCCTGATGGACGAGCCGCTCTCGAACCTCGACGCGAAGCTCCGCACGCATACCCGCACCGAGCTGAAGGCGCTGCAGCAGCAGCTCGGCGTCACCACCATCTTCGTCACGCACGATCAGGCGGAGGCGATGACCATGGCCGACCGCATCGCTGTCCTCGACGCGGGGCAGTTGCAGCAGCTCGGCACCCCCGACACCGTGTACCAGCGCCCCGCGAACCTCTTCGTCGCGCAGTTCATCGGAAGCCCGCCGATGAACATCCTCGACGCCACACGTGATGGGGACGCGCTCCTCCTCGCCGGTGGGTGGCGGATCGGTGCGCCGCGTCGCCTCGACGGGGGTACGGCCGCGCTGAAGGTCGGCCTGCGGCCCGAGGCGATCGGTCTTGGCCTCTCAAATGGAGACGGAGCGCAACCCGCCGAGGTCCTCGTCTCCGAGCCGCTCGGCAGCGAGGTGATCGTGAACGTGAAGCTTGGCGAGACGCTCCTCAAGGTCCGCACGGCGCCGGAGGTCCGGCCCGACCCGGGCACGCGCGTTTACCTGCGCGCCGCGCCGGAAGGCGTGCGCGTCTTCGACGCGGCGAGCGGCGCCGCGCTGAATTGACCGCGGCCGATCTCTCGCATCCGTCGCTGACGCTCAGCGGCCGCTTCGAGAAGGATCACGAGCGCCGCTACTCCCACGTTCCGTTCGAGGTTCCCGCCGGACTACGGCAGATCCACATTCGCTACTCGTACAGCGATCAGATCGACTCCGACCCACTGGTCGGCGGCGGCAACACGCTCGACATCGGATTGTTCGACGAGCGCGGCATCGCTGAGGCGAGCCCCGGATTCCGCGGGTGGAGCGGCAGCAACAAGATGGAATTCACGATCGACGAGGGGTGGGCCACGCCGCCGTACCGCAGAGGGAAGATCGGCGCCGGTAGGTGGCACGTGCTCCTCGGGCCGTACAAGGTCGGACCGCGGGGCTGCGACTGGAAGGTCGAGATCTGGTTCGACCCCGGTCTGCGTTCGCCCTGGAAGTCCGCGAGCTTCGGTGGCCGCCGCCTCGACCCGGATCCGCTGCCGGAGGGGCGACCGGGATGGCTGCGCGGAGACCTCCACTGCCACACGCTGTATTCGGACGGCGACTCGTGGCCACCGGAGATGCTGAACGCCGCGGCCGAGGCCGGCCTCGACTTTCTCGGCGTGACCGATCACAACAACGTCGCGCATCAACTCGCGTACGGGCCCGGAGGGGACGGACTTCCGATCGTCCTGCCCGGTGTTGAGGTCACGACGTACGGCGGGCATTGGAACGCGTGGGGCACCGATCGCTGGTGGGAGTTCCGCGAGCCCGAGACGCAAGCAGTCGAGGCCACGATGCGAGCCGCGATGAAGAGCGGCGCGGTCGTGAGCATCTGCCATCCGAAACCGTTCGGCCCGCCGTGGGAGTACGCGAACGAGGGCGGATTTCACGCGATGGAGGTCTGGAACGGCCCCTGGGCGCAGCTCAACGCCACGTCCCTCGAGCGCTGGGACGGCCTTCTCCGGCGAGGCGTCCGCTGCGCCGCCGTCGGCGGGAGCGACACCCATTACCTGAAGCGCGCGAACGCTCCGCTTCGCCATCAGGATGCTCTCGGTACGCCGACGACGTGGGTCCATGTCGACGGACCACCGACGGTGAACGCGATCCTGGCGGCGCTCCGTGAGGGCCGATCCTTTGTCTCTCGATCGCCTCGAGGGCCACAGCTCTATCTCGAGCCGGATCGCGGTCGGGCGGGCCGGATCAGCGTCGAGGTCCGCGACGGCGCGGGCGCGACGCTGATGGTGCTTTCGGATTCAGGCCCGCTTGACGCGGCGCCGGTGAACGGCGCGGCTTGGGACCGCGCGTTCGACGTTCCGGCTAGCCTCCGCTACGTTCGCGCGCAGCTCGTCGGTGCGAATGGGGACCTGCATGCCCTCACGAACCCGATCTGGGCGGATCAGGTCTAGCGAGGAGCACGCGGGGGTCGTCGGTCGCGAGTACGTCGATCCCGACTTCAGCGAACGCGCGGGCCTCGGCCGGGTCGTTGGTGTGTGGCGCCATGACGAGCAGTCCCGCTTCATGCAGCCCATCGACGACGCTCCCGTCGAGGGGCCGGAAGCAGGGATGGGCGTAACGCGCGCCGACCGCGGCGCAGACCTCGATCATCTTCCGGGTCGTCGTCCGCGCGAAGAGCACGCTCCTCGGAAGGTCCGGCGCGGAGCCGCGCAGCTCGCGAACCAGCATCGGGTCGAATGAACCGGAGATCAGCTCGACTCCGTCAGCAACTCCAGATCGGGCGAGTCGGCCCAGCGCCGCGCCGGTCCGCATGCCTTTGAGCTCGACATAAATGCCGATCCGCCCGCGCGCCAGGTCGAGCGCGTCGGCAAGGCTCGGGACCCCCTGGCCCTGTCCGACGTCTACGCGCGCAAGCTCGGCCGCGGTGAGGTCGGCAACCGATTCGGGGCGGCGGGCGACCCGCCGCAGGTCCTCGTCGTGGATCACGACGAGCTCTCCATCGCGACTGAGGTACACGTCGACTTCGACCAGGTCGAGCCCAAAATCGATCGCAATCTCGATCGCACGGAGCGTGTTCTCGGGCGCAAGGGCGCTCGCTCCGCGATGCCCGACCGTGCGTGGGCGCTCTCGATCGAGCTTCACGAACCGCTCACGCAGCGTTCACTCACCCATACAGCCCAGGCGTATATTCGCCCCGAATTTGTTGGGGAGGCGTGTCCATGGGCAAGCGCACCGTGGAAGGACGCACCGATGGGGATGCCCCGTACCGCATCTCGCGGCGCCACTTCCTTATCAGCACAGGAGCACTCATCGCAGCGTCAGCATGCAGCACCGCGCCGCAACAGCCGGCGGCGCAGAACCTTCCTGAAGGGACAGTCAAGCTCACGGCCTGGACGATCGGTCCGGATGCTCCGTCGTACTACCGGCGCGACAACCTCATCGCCGCCGGCGAGACACTCGGCAAGGCGGTCGCGGCCCAGAGCCCGAAGACCTCGATCCAGGTCGACGCGACCTTCGAGAGCGGCGGGCAGTGGGGCGACTACCTTCAGAAGTTCACGCTGGCCGCCGAGGCGAAGACGTCGCCGGACATCATCCTCGCAGGCCACGAGAACTTCGCGCCGTGGGTCGGACCCGGATACATCGTGCCGCTCGACGATCTCATCAAGAAGTACCAGAACGAGGGCGACATCAAGGACGTAATCCC
>WNGI01007451.1_pt1 | contig 10022 bp, 8 predicted proteins | sample 5400621 | NCBI WGS metagenome assembly WNGI01 (sample SAMN13153374, study PRJNA577476) | soil metagenome | isolation source: 20 cm soil or saprolite under Garry oak tree replicate 1 | place: USA:California | collected 2016-06-15 | reverse complement strand
ATCACCAAAAAATAGGGCCGCGATATACGCCCGCTACTCGAGCGACCTGCAAAAAGTGACCTCGATTGACGGTCAGCTCTTACTCTGCCGGAAGGTCGCCGCACGCAATAGCCTCGATGTCGTTGGTGAATTTGTCGACGCTGCAAAGTCTGGCCTTACCGAAGACAAGCGAGATGGCTATCAGCGTTTGCTCGAAGGTGTGCGAAAGCAAGACTTCGACGTGATCATCGTCGAGCATTTCGACCGCTTGTCGCGCGACCCCGCGACTATCCAGCGGCTCAAGCAGGTGTTTGAGTTCAACCGCGTCGAGCTGATGGATCAGAAAGGCGTTTATGCGACGGCGACTGACATCAGCATCGCAAGTCTCTACAATACGATTTACAAACCACAGCTCGCCGACAAGGTTCGGCGCGGGCACGATAACGCTGTCACCAACGGAAGAATTCCCGGCTCATTCGCCTATGGTTATCGGCCGAGGCCGGGCGCGCCTGGCGAGCGGATGATCGACGAGAGCGAAGCAAAGATCGTGCGCCGTATCTTCATCGAGTACACATCGGGCCATTCAACGCGAGATATCGCCGCCGATCTCACCCGCGAAGGCGTGCCCTCGCCTGGAGCTACGCGTCATAAGAACAAGGCTGGTCGTACCACCTGGAATCATCAGTGCATCACTGGCGGTCGCCATGGTCGCGGCATTATCGGCAACGAACTGTATATCGGCGAAATACATTGGAATGTTCGCTCAACAATTCTCAATCCGGAAACGCAGAAGAAGCAGAAGCGCCGCAATCCGGAAGAACGCCACATCATCGTCAAAAACGCCGAGCTGCGGATCGTTCCCCAAGCGCTCTGGGATAGAGCGCAGAAGGTTCGCAGTGAGCGCGCTATTCACATGTTCGGGCCGACCGGCAAGCCGCGGCGCCGACCCGTGGTCCCGCGCAACAACGAGCATCCGCTTGCAGGAGTCCTTCGGTGCGGCGTTTGCAATGGCCATATGCGAATCGCTCAATCCTCCCGGAATGGCGGACCACGCGCCGCATGCGCCAACGCGCATCAGCGAAGCACCTGCGAGCACACCCGCAGCTTTGACATGGACGTTCTACTGAAGGATGTTGCGGAGAAAATGGAAGTAAGATTGCTTTCTCCGAAAGCCATTGAAGAGGCGATGCGTGCCTGGAAGGAGGAGCGGAAGAGTGATCAGCGAAAGAACAGCGAACGCTCTAACCTGGAGCGTCGGCGCCATGTGCTGAATACAGAGATCGAACGCTTGTCATATGCGATCGCGAACAGCCGTCGCAAGCCGGATGAGTTGGTCAAGCGGATAGATGAATGTGACGCGGAGCGGGAAACTGTCGAGGAGCGCCTGCGGTTGCTCGGCAACGGTGGCGAAAACGTGATCCCGTTCGATCATCCGAGGTTTGGTGACCGGTACCGTTTGGAGGCAAAGAGACTGGTCACCGCGCTCAAGACAAATCCGAAGGCGATCGAGACTCGTGTCGCTTTCCGTAACTTGGTCGACTGCATTATAGTGCATCCGGTGCGCAAGCGGATGCCCTACGAATACACCCCGTACATGAACGCCGCAGCCCTTTTCAGCATGCAGCTTTTCCCAGAAAACTGTCCCAAAACAGGGAAGATCAGCACGTTTGTCTGTTACGACAACGTCCAGTCAGAGAAATCGGTGTCTTCATAGTAGACCCGAATCTGCATGTGATGACGGCCGTCGCGGATCACGCCGTCGAGAGAGGAAGTCATTTCGATTTCTCTTGATCGACGTCTATCTGGCTGTCACCGGCGCGGATTCCCGCACGACGCGAAAGCCATTCGTATAGAATCTGACATCATGATCGTATTTGAACCGGGCGGCTGAACGCAAATATCGGGGATCGTTATTGAAGGAGCCGCCGCGCAACACGCGTTCGCGGCATTGCGGCTTGATCCACGCTGATCCGTCGGTCGGGGCCCCGCGGTAGCTGTCGTTCCAGCAATCCTCGACCCATTCCGCCGCATTGCCCGTCATGTCGTAGACACCAAATGCATTCGGCTTGAACGAGCCGGTGTCGATCGCCTTTCTCACGGGATCGCTGGTGCAGCCGACACAATTGGCCTTGTCCTTGTCGACAGTCTTGCCCCACGGATAGGTCGTGGTCGAGCCGGCTCTCGCGACGTACTCCCATTCGCTTTCCGTGGGCAGTCGGTAGGTCTGCCCGGTCTTTTGCGACAGCCATGCGGCGTAGCCCTTGGCGTCGTCCCAATCCAGATCCGTGACCGGGCGCCGGCCGCGTCCGAGCCCACGGTCATCCGGCTTTTGCTTGCAACCGCCGTCGGCGAGACAGGCGTCCCACTCCTCATAGGTGACTTCGCGCCGGCCAATATAGAACTGTTTGCGGATCGACACCTGATGAACGGGTGCCTCGAAATCGAACATCTCGCTCGAGCCCATGTCGAAGACCCCCGGCGGTATCGATATCATCTCGGGACATTGCGAACAGTCACGGATGGTGGATTGAGGCGTGGCGGGCGGTGGTTCGGGAACGGCCGGCCTGGATGCGACCTTGGCTTCGGCCTTGGGTTCGGTTTTGGCTTCGGTCTTCGGTTCAGTTTTGGGTCCAGTCTTGGGTTCAGGCTTGGCGTCAGTCTTGGCTTCGATCTGCTGAAGCCGGTCCCGTGCCACAACCGCAAAGGGCCCGTCCGGGTAGGAATCCAGATAGGCCTTGAAATCAGCGGCGTTGTTGCTGCCCTTGATCGTATCCCAGAACCCCAGTTCGACCGGATCGGCTGCACGAGGCGGCGAAGCGGCCACCTTTCGCGTCGAACTGATCACGAGATTTTCCGGCGATGGCGATGATTCCCACGGAATCTGCTGATCGCGCGTCGCTTGCGCAACCGCTGTCCGAACCCGCCGGAACACTTCCTTGAAGGGCAATCCCTGTATCTTTGCCGACTTGATCAGTTCAACGGCGAACAGGTTCGCGCCGCGCGGCGCATCGCCGACCACCTCTCCGGGGGCGGCCGGGTAGATCACCGTCAAACCCTGTATCGGCGGTTGGTTGGCAAGACCGCGGACGCGGGCGGACGCGACCTGCTGCGACGGATTTCTTCGCGCGGCATCGAGAATGACAACGCAGCCGGCAGGACGCGAGACAATCAGCGGATCGAGGATGAGATCGATGTCGATGCCTTCGGTCCGGACATCGGCCTCGGTGGTGATCCTTGAATCGACCGCCAGCAGGAAGTTCCTGTCCTGGTATTGAACGGCGTGACCGCCATAATAGACCACCGCGGTAACGCCCCATCCGAGCTTCCTTGTAAACGCGCCGATCGCGGCTTCGATCTCGGTACGTCTGGCATTCTCGGCGTATACCACCTCGAAACCGCCATCCCTCAACACATCGGCAAATGCACGAGCGTCGCCGGGCATTGAGCCGATCGGGGACTGCGGATAGGACCCGTTGCCGATCACGAGCGCTACCGGCCGCGATGTCTCATTCGGCACATTCTGACCAAACGCGACTGTCGCCGATAGCAAAACCATCACAGCAACGCCTGCCAGACTCAGCTTCAGCATCGCGGCAATCCAGTCTGCCCGCGATCCAGATACAGCGGTCTTCCGGACTTAGCGCACATAGATCGTGATCTTCTTCGACATAACGGGAGGTCGATGCGGGATGTGTTCGTGGTCCCCGAGCAATAATTGCAAGGTATGAGTTCCCGGAGGCAGCGTCAGGACTATCTCGGTTTGTCCATTTCCCAAATGAACATGATTATAATCGGAGGGGATTGGCTGATCCAGTGGCACCATTTCGGTATCGATCAACAGATGATGATGGCCGGTGAATTCCTTGGTGACGCCGGCGGGAGCCACGCCCATCTCTTTCAGCCCTATCTTCACCGCGAAGCGCTGGGGTACGCGAGCGCCGTCGAGCGGAGAGTGAAAATAGACCACGGCCCCCGGGGCGGACGCGGTGGGCTCCGCCCGCGCCGACGCGACCTGCGACGCCGTCAACGCCAGTGCCAACCCGACGATGAGGATCATTAGAGAGCCGGCTTTCGCAAACGGTCCGCGCCGCACGATCATGTCACTCGCTCCTCATCTGCGAAATCTCTTCCTCACCGGTCGCATGGCCTTGACGGCCACCTTGATCCGCTCCGAGATCACGGGCGGATCATGTGGGATGTGATGATCGTCGGCCAGGATCAGTTGAAGCGTATGCTCTCCCGGCGACAGCGTAATTTTCTTCTCGGTTTGGCCGTTGCCGAAATGAATGTGATTTAAATCGCTCGGCAGCGGACGATCCAACGGCGGAGTTTCGACATCGATCATCAGGTGATGATGGCCGGTATTCGGCTTGGCGACGCCCGCCGGCGCGACGCCCATGCTACGCAGGCCGAACCGGATCGTCGAGTTGGGGTAAATGCGCTCGCCATTGCTCGGATAGATGAAATAGACGGCAGCATCCGGCGGCGAAGGCCGGCGGCCATCCGCGGGCACAGCAGCCTGCGGAGCCTTCTCCGGCGCCGTGTCCGCGACATGGATGCGAATGACCTTGGAGAAGATCGGCGGATCGTGCGCAAGATGTTCGTGGTCTCCCAGCAACAGCTGCAGCGTGTGGTCCCCTGGCGTCAACGAGATTTCCGTCTCGGTCTGGGCGCGGCCGAAATGCACATGGTTCAGGTCGCTCGGAATCTCGCGGTCGAAGGCGGAAAGCGGGGCATCGATCAGCAAGTGATGATGTCCGCTGTTGGGCTTGTTGGTCCCCGCGGGCACCAATTCCATGCCGGAGACGCCGAATTTCACGGTCACCTTGCGCGGCACTGTCGCGCCGTCCGCCGGCTCGACAAAAAAGACACTGGCGCCCGCCGGGGCCGGCGTCCGGGTCTTTTCAACCGTCGCCGGATCCACCCGGACGTGAATAACTTCGGAAAACACCGGCGGCCGGTGCGGAATGTGAGCTTGATCACCTAACAAGAGCTGCAAAGTATGCTCACCTGCGGGCAGTGTGATTTCCACCTCGGTCTGACCGCCGCCAAAATGAATGTGGTTGAAATCGCTCGGAATCGGCTGATCGAGAGGCGGCAGTTCGGTATCGACGAGAAGGTGATGATGACCGGTATTTGGCTTCACGACGCCGGCCGGGGCGATCTCCATGTTCTCAATTCCGAAACGGATCCTGACCTTGGAGGCGATTGTCGTTCCGTCCTTGAGATCGATAAAGAATACCCTGGCATTCGGAGCCGAGGGCGTCTTCACTGGAACGGGTTGCTGCGCGCCGACGTCGATACGCGCATCCAAAATCGTTGCCGCGAGAATAATCAGGAAAACACGGATAAAAAATCGATACATAAAATGCTCCCACATAAAGCTAACATGAGCTTCGAAGGTGAACAAGTTGGCGCCGCAAGCCATCATCGCCCGTCAGGCTTTGAACCGCGCTGTCGCGGGACTCATGCTTTGCCGCAAATGCCTCGGCGGCCGATTATTCGCAACTGGCACCGAGGCGCTGTGCGTTGAAATCAGGCCTGTTTTCCGATATGCTGCAGGAATTATGTTTATGAATTTAGCGGTCCGATGCCTCCTCCTCGGTTTCGCGTTCACCGTCGGCCTCTTTGCCGAGGCGTACGCCGCCGAGCAGCGCGTCGCGCTTGTGATCGGCAACGGCAGCTACCGGTCGGTGCCGGAACTTCGCAACAGCCGAAATGACGCCGACGACATCTCCGAACAGCTCAAACGATTGGGCTTTGCGGTTATTGATGGCCGCGATCTCGACAGGTCGGCGATGCAGACCGCGCTCAGCCGCTTCGCCCAACGCCTCAGGGGTTCGGAAGCGGGCCTGGTCTACTATTCGGGACACGGGCTGCAGATCAACGGCCAGAACTTTCTGGTTCCCGTCGATCTGAAGATGGATGGCGGTGCGTTCACGCCGTTCGAACTGGTCAAGCTCGACGACGTCATCGAGGCTCTCAGCTATACCGATGGTGTTCGACTGCTGGTGCTGGATGCCTGCCGCGACAATCCGTTCGCAAATGTCCTGGCCCAAAGTAAAGGAAGTCGCGGCGCCGGCATGACGCGAGGCCTTGCCAAGATCGAGCGCTCGCAGGGAATGCTGATCGCCTACTCAACGCAGTCCAACGCCGTCGCCGCCGACGGCTACGGCCGCAACAGTCCTTTTACTTCCGCGCTGGTGCGCGAAATGCAGGTTCCTGGGCTTGAGGTTGCGACTGTGTTTCGCCGTGTCGCGGTAAACGTGAATCGCGAGACCGATGGCGCACAAACGCCTGAGCTGTCAGTATCGCTGCTTCAGGATTTCTATCTCAATCCGCAGGAGAGCGATGTCAGCGCCTGGCAGAGACTGGGGCCCTCGGCAAGCGTTGCCGATTTGAAGACGTTTATTGCAAAATTTCCCACCAGTGTGATGGTCGATGCCGCGCGCGCACGCCTGGAGGCGATCGAGAATGCCAACGAACGGGAGCGGCTGGTCCGCGAATATGCCGAAAAGGAGCGTCGTCTGCGACAGCAGCTCGAAACGGTCGAAGCCGGTTATCGCAAGGCCGCCTCGGAGCTCGCCGAGCGCCGCGAACGCGAGGAGCGCGACCGATTGGCGACCGCGAAAGGCAGCGGCCCTCCCGGCGCCGCGTCGCCGGCGCTTGCGGGCGTGAGTGCGGGCAGCCGCCCGGAGATCGCAGTTGGGACTCGCGACGACAAGGAGCGCGAGCAGCAGACGAAGGAACAGGCCGCCAAAGAGCAGGCAGCCAGTGCAGAGCGCGAGCGGCTAGCGTCGCAGGTTGCCGCTTTCGAGGCCGACAAAGCAAGGCTAGCCGACGAGCGCCAGGCTCTGGAGCGCGCGATGTCGGAAAGCCTCGCCAAGGCGCAGGCCGAACGCGAGCGGGCGGAAAAGCGGGTCGCTGCGGAAACTGCCCGCTTGCCGGTCTTTGCGCTCGATCAGCAGCGGACGATAACACCGGCGGCGGCGCCACGGCGCGCGGCGTCAACCTGTCAGGAGATCAACGCGCGCGCTCAACTCGGCGACATCTCCGAGTCGGATCGTGATATTCTCAGGCACGGGTGCCGCTGACCGCAGATCGGAATTCATAACGGGCAAGGGATTTGGCGACCTGAGGATTTGATTTGTATGTCTGAATTTTCGCGACATGGAGACGACACGTGACGACGCCGTTACGAAAATTGAACGTTCTCGTGTGCACGGCCTGCTGTTTCCTGGCCACCGTAACCGCAGCCTTGCCGCAGCCCACACCAAGCCCGCAGGCCGCGCCAAGCCCGCCAGCCCCGCCGACACCGGTGCCGTTCGACGACGCGCTGCTGCGGGCGGCCAATGACCTGTTTTCGAAAGCCGTGGTGCCGCCGGGCGACGGCAAGATCGAACTCGTGATCGACCCGCTGATCGACGGCATCAGCGGCGCGCAGTCGACGGCGACACGCTTGATGCAGGAGCGCATCGTGGCGCTGGTCAGGAAGTCCTACCCGCGTTTCGACGTGCGTCCATTCTCCAGCGAAGCGTTGTCGCGTGGTCCCGTCGTGCTGATCGGCACCTTTACCGCGATCAACAATGCGGGCGCCGCGGATGGACCGCGCGACGCCTATCGGATTTGCCTGGCGCTTGCCGATCTTCGCAGCAAGAGCATCGTCTCGAAGGGCGTCGCCCGCGCCAAGCCGGAGGCGATCGACGTGACGCCGACGCCGGCATTTGCGGACAACCCGGTGTGGGCCGCCGATCCGGCGACCAGTATTTACATCAAGGCCTGTCAGGGCACCAAGCCGGGTGACCCGATTGATCCGGTTTATGTTGAACGCATCGGCACATCGTCGCTGATCAGCGATGCCATCCTGGAATATGACGACCGGCGCTATCGAGAGGCGCTGGCCTTTTACCGAACGGCACTCAAGATGACGGGCGGCGATCAGCTGCGCGTCCGCTCCGGCATCTATCTCACAAACTGGCAACTTAACCGCAGGGATGACGCCACCGACGCATTCGGCAGTCTGGTCGATTACAGTTTGGCCGGGAAGAAACTATCGATGCGTTTTCTGTTCAAGCCCGGCTCAACCCAGTTCGTCGACGACCCGAAGATCTCGGCGCCCTATCCGATGTGGCTCAGTCAGATCGCAACCCGGGCGGTGCAGCGGAACACATGTCTTCAACTCGTCGGGCATACCTCGAAAACAGGACCCGCGCAGGTCAACGAGCGGCTTTCCGTCCTGCGCGCTCAGTTCATCAAGGATCTCCTGCAGAGCAGTTCCCCTCGCCTCGCCGATAAGCTGAAAGCCACCGGTGTCGGCTTCAGGGAGAACCTGATTGGCACCGGAAGGGACGACGCAAGCGATGCGATCGACCGCCGCGTCGATTTCAACGTTTCGGATTGTTGAGAGCGGACGAACGTCTCACTGGCATCAATGCGAACGCGGCGGCGTCAGCTACGACACGGCCGGGCTTGACCCGCCCAACGTCACCAGCACGATTTCCGGCGGAACGCCGAGACGAAACGGCATGATGCTGCAGCCAAGGCCGCCGGAGACGATGACATCGCAGTTCTCGCGGGTGTGGCCATAAACGAATCTCTTGCCGTAGCGTGACGGCACCACCGGCGACCAGCCGAGCAACCGTACCTGGCCGCCATGGGTATGGCCCGAGAGCTGCAAGGCGACCCGCGCCGGCACACGCATGGCAATGTCTGGCTCGTGCGCCAGCAGAATGACCGGCGCGTCGTCGGTGACTTTCCGAAGTGTCGCGGTGAGATCATCGACGCCGATACGCCGGACCGGCCTGAAGCGGCGCGCCGGAAGATAGGCCAACTGGTCGCCGAGCCCGGCGAGCCAGAACGGCCGGCCCGCGCTCTTCAGCCGCGCCACATCGTTTTCATAAACCGGAATGCCGGAAGCTTCGAGCGCGCGGCGCGCGACCGTTGGTCCCTGCCCGTCGCGTTGCACGCTCTTGTCGTCCCACCAATCGTGATTGCCAAGGATCGCATGCACCCCGAGTGGCGCCTTCAACCCGGCAAGCACGGGCGCCCATTCGCGGGCCGGAATGGCACGCGTCACATGGCGGTGACCGGCGACGTAATCGCCGAGCATGACGGTGATATCCGCATTGAGCGCATTGGTCCGATCGACGATCGCCGCAATGCGATCCAGCGTCATCCATGGATCGCAGGCATGGAGATCGGCGATGACGGCGACCTTGAGCGGAAAATCCGCCGGCCATTGCGGAGGCGAGATGTCATAGCGCGCGACGCGAAGCCGCAGCACCGGTTCGACGCCGAACCCGTAGGCTGCGGTCGAAACACCGAATGTGCTCAGTCCGGCGACGAAATGAAAGAAGTGACGGCGTGAAATCATGACAGGCTATTCGTAGTGCATCCCGTCTCTGATCGGGAATTACAGCGGAATTGGGTTGCCTTTGTGCAGATAGTCAGCAGTTGCGGCGTTGGAGCCTGACCGGTTCTGATTGAACAGAGCGCGGGAGGCCAGTGGCAAAACGTGGTCGCGTGTCAATGGCGCAAGGGGAATATCGGGAGGCGACGCCGGGTTGATCCAGAGCACCTCATCAATCTCGGCTTTCGGTGAGATATCGCCGGTCACATCAATCCCGTAGAGCGAAGCCCGCACCCGCCATCCGGGCTCATTCGCGGAAACGGCCTCGAATTCACCGAGCGAGCAGATTGAATCACGGACCAGGCCGCAACCAAGCTCCTCATCGATTTCGCGCGCGAGCGCCGCGATGTCGCCTTCCCCGGGGTCGCGCTTGCCACCCGGCTGCATGAACGCGCTCGTTCCGCGCTTGCGCACCAGCAGCACGCGACCGGCATCATCGCTATCAGCGCCGCAACGATCTTGATTGTCCCGATGTCCATCACTCCTCCTCGCCTTGCCCGAACAATCCGAACTGCGCCGGATCGCGCGCGGGTTCGGCGAGGCCGAGATGACGGAACGCATGCGAGGTCAACAGCCGGCCGCGCGGGGTGCGCTGCAGATAGCCGCACTGGATCAGAAACGGCTCGATGATGTC
>WNGI01007450.1_pt1 | contig 10023 bp, 8 predicted proteins | sample 5400621 | NCBI WGS metagenome assembly WNGI01 (sample SAMN13153374, study PRJNA577476) | soil metagenome | isolation source: 20 cm soil or saprolite under Garry oak tree replicate 1 | place: USA:California | collected 2016-06-15 | reverse complement strand
CAAGGCAGCGATGGCCTTCGCCAGCTTTTCAATGGCCTTGTCGTCCCCCGAGGCGACGGCCTCGACCAAGTCACCCGACAGCGCGACGCCGGGGGGGACCGGGAGACCTTGGCGCGCGGCGTCGCTCAGTCCAACGGCCTTGGATCCAAAGAGCGACCTCTCGCAGGCCTTCGTGAAAGGGACGACCTTTTTCACTTCTAGCCGAGCATCGTGACTTCGCCAGCATCGCCGTCGACGCGGACAAGGACGCCATCGGCGATGCGTTCGGTGGCCTCGCGGGTGCCGACGACACCAGGGATGCCGTACTCGCGCGAGATGATCGCCGCATGTGAAAGGAGGCCGCCGGCGTCAGTGACGATCCCACCAAGGAGCGGGAGGAGGATGTTGAAGGCCTCGGTCGTTGATTCGGTGACGAGCACGTCGCCCTTAACAATCCGGCCGAACTGGGAGGGGCCGGAGACGCGACGTGCGGGCCCTTCGTACACACCCTTGCTGGCGGCGAGCCCGTGGAGGACTTTTTCCTCGTGCTGAGCTTGGGAACTGCCGAAGAGGTGGCCCAGGGCAATGAAGATTGCGCGCATGACGCGGGCGACTGATGGCGGCAGCGCGGCGAGGTCAGGCGGGGGCGGTTCGGGAGGGCCGAGGAGTGGCGGAGCATCTTTGGCGGTGTAGGTGGCGCGGTATTCCGTGCGCTTGGCGAGTTCGTCTGCGGACGGGCCACCGGCGTCGGTGACCAGCGCGCACATCTCGTCGAGGCTGGCGTCCAGCATCTGCTGAGGGTTAGCGATGCGACCGCGACTCGCGACCCGCCGGCCTGCCGCAAGGGCTGCGCGCCGCATTATGCCCGAGGCCCAGATGTCGCTGTAGACGCCACGCTCGTCGCGGAGGCGGTAGGTGAGGCGGGCCTCGCCGAGCAATTCGTCAAACTCATCCTGGTGCGCCGCGGGAACCAGGGCGCGAACTTCGGCAATGCGGGCATCGACGTCCGAGGCGGCCTGAGCTTCTCCGGAGACGGCGATGCGGATGGCCCTGAGGAGTGCGTCCGGCAATTCGAGCGCCGAGGGCTCGGCGATGTCGAAGCCGTCGATGAGGCGGTTGCCGACCAGATCGAGGTAGCCGGAGACGGCCGCGCCTGCTTCGCCGCCGAGGGAACGCAGGCTCGCGAGCACCTGCGCGGGGTCGCCGTCAGATTCGAGGATCCTGCGGGCAGAGGGGTCCTCGGCAAACGCCTTCTTCAGGCGCTCCATCTCGTCGGAGCCACCCGCGGACACCACCGCCGAACCGCGCATCAGTCCCAACAGCTCGGATGCCGGCAGGCCCGTCCAGTCCCCAACGTGTGCGAGGAAGTCCCCGGTCGGCAGCACGGCACCGGCGGTGAAGCGCATGTGCTGGGCGATCATGGCCGAATGGTGGTCGCGGCAGCGCGTCAGATAGGCGACCAGTTCCGCGTCGGAGAGGGCGTCCGGATCGATGGCCTGCAGCTCCCGGTGCAGGGCAATGGCGGATGGTTTGCGGTTCTCGTCCCAGTCGCGAAGCTGCTCCCGCCACAGCTTTTGTGCGAAGACCTGTTCAGCGCGCTGAAAGCGCTGGGGGATTTCCGCGTCCGGAGCCGGCAGCACCTGGTTGTAGCCGAAGCCCTTCACGTAGCTCATCTGGAGACCGTCTATGAGCATCCCGTAGAAGCGAGCGAAGTCGTTGGTGCCCCTCTTGAAAGAGGGGGGATGGGTCTCCTGGAAGTAGCGCGTCATCGGGCGCGGGAAGTGCACGGGGTCCTGCTCCCACGATCCTGGCCCTGGCGGGTCAAGACGAAGTTTGGTCGAGGTGTCTGACGCAGTCATGGCGGTTCCTCTCTGGGACAGCCCGCCGATCTCGGGGCGTCGCTGGCGATTATTCCGGGATTCTCCAGATGGCCGGCTTCGGAGGCCGACAACTAATCTGACATTCCCCGAATGAACCCTTGGAACGGTGCGAAGGCTAGCATTCTGCTGGTTTCCCGTGAAGCCATGGGTGGGCTGCGATGCTTCCAGCTTTGCGCCGGCGCCGACGAGGTGATCGAATAAGCGGTTCCCCCATGTCGCCTTATGGCACTAAGCGGTCGCGGATTGTCGGCCCGTCCTGGTCAGCTCTCCGGGGCAAAGCGGACGTTCGCACCGGACCAGCGGACTTCCTCCAAAGTGATCCATTGCGGAGGTGCCGTTTTTCGCTGCGACCGCGCCAGGCGCAAAGGCGACGAGTGGCACGCTAATGGTGCCGAAATCGCGTTGCATGGCTTAACGGCAAACTCGTCCGATTAGTCGGCACGGTGCTTACCGGATTGTGCCGGGCGGGTTACTCTGGGGCTGTTGGGGCTGGACCAAGCCCTCGCGAACGAGTCTAGATGTTTTTCACTTTCGAGGACGCCGTTCTTGCTCGCTTCGTTTTGCTGTGATCCTCAAGCACAGCTGCCCGGTGCGGCCTGTTCGTTTCCAAAGCCGCGCTTTCCACAAATGCCCGGCTGCGTTTTTCGGCATATTCACGGCCATCAATCGGCCCGATGTGGGGCGGATCTTTATCGAGGTACGGTCGGCCGATCCCAAACTCTTGGCCGTGCGCGTCGATCCACCTCCACAAGCTTTCGCTCGAAATACATCGCTGCGCCCGTGTCTCGCCCTTTACGCTCACGAGATCGGCCGCAAGCCCGTGGCCATAGCCGCCGCGGCGGCTCCCACCATGGTATGAGCTATCATTCGCGGCCTTGTTGCCGCTTGCGAGCGACTGTCGGTAATCGTCGCGAAATCCGCTGGTCATGCCCGGGGACAATCCGGCGTCATCCATCGCGCGAAGAGCATGATACAGCCTCAGTTTAAAGGTCCGATCCATGCCACCGATCACGTAATCCATCAGCGACATGCCGGCGTTTTGTGCCGCCTTCGGATCCTTCCACGTGAAGTCCTCGTCAACTAGCTTCATAACAGTCTTGGTGACAGTCTGCGTCTTGCCCTTCTTCTTTACTGTTACTTTTATCTGCTCAGCCACCTTGATGGTATCGAGTTTGGGGGCCCGTTGGTACACAGACCAGAGATATTGGTCGATGCAGGTTTCTGCACCAAGGCATTCGTCGGCAGTTCCTACGGAGCTATCTGCCTCTCTTGAGTAGCCTTGGCCCGGGTCACGGCTATTCCCTGAGGTCACGTGTACGGGTGGTATTTCGGACCGTGGAATAGGTCGAGCGTTGGGAAAGGCGTTGCCCAATACATCGGCGGTGGAAACAGCATCCTTGCCCATTGCGGTCCGTTGCGGAGCCTCGATGCGCTCCGAAGCGGCAATTCCCGATGTTGCTCCCCGGTGCTCCTTCCATGCTTCGGTATTCCGCACATCGGGCGAACCGAAGCCGAGCCGTCCGGCAGCACCCCAAGTAACGAGGACAACCATTCCGCACAATGCCGCCAGTCCGGCAAGTCGGCACAGGGTCATCACCTGCACGCTTCCTTTCCCGTCGAGGCGCCTGCGTGATCCCATGCTGCACACCGAGCACTACGCTGGTTTCGAACCAAATGTGGCAGAGAGGCAAGAAAACAGCACGTTATTATCTTTTCCGGCATGGGTCTGAAATGCAAGCCGATCCCAGAATGACAGTAAATTGCTCGCCCTGAAGCGGCTATCAGCCGAGACGCGCGGAATCGGCTGGGGGAACGCACTTTCAGCGCGGTGCAGCTTTGACCAACCTAAGAGACTTCTGAGGCCTAGTTCGGAACGTTTTTACCCTATTGGAATTATCTCAGTGTGGGACCCCAGAGGTATGCTGGTTCTGGCCTTATGGGTTCTGCAGGGTGGCTATTCTAAGCACTGCAAGCAGTTCAGTCCTGGTACCGGTCTGAAAAGGGCAGGTCCGATGTCTGCGTCTCGGCCTTTTTCTACTCTTGCGAGCGCTGCGGTCGCCTTGGTTCTCGCGACTGGCTTCCTGTCCGATGGCATGGCGGGACAGGGACAAGAGCTCGGCGAACGCGGCAGCGGTCAGGCGGCGGAGACGCCTCCGGATCCGGGGTCTCAGCCCGTTAAGCCGAGTATTGCGACTAATCTCGTGCCGGCCGATCTGGCGGTCGCCCAGAAGCTGCAGGAGATGCTCACGGGCGGGTCCGAACGCATTTTTGAACATAAAGAGCAGCGGACGGCTGCCCTGGCGTTTTATGCCGGCCGAGGTTATGCCCCGCTCTGGGTTACTAACGGCATCGAGAGCAAGCATGCCCGATCGGTAATATCTCGCCTAAAGGAAGCCGATAATGATGGGCTCGATCCTGCCGATTATCCGATCCCGGACCTCAGGGCAGCAGTTGGTGGACCGGAGGCACTTGCGGAAGCCGAACTCACCCTTACTAAGTCGGTGCTGACCTACGCACGCCACGCTCAGATCGGTCGGGTTCATTACTCCCGCATCAGTGCGGATATCGCCTACCAGTTGGCGCCGACCGAACTAAGTGAAGTGTTGGCTAACATCGCGTCCGCAGCCAAGCCCGGTGATGTCCTAGGGTCCTATAACCCGCCCCACGAGGGCTTTCGGGCGTTGCGCGCCAAGCTCATCGAGCTTCGCTCGCGGCAGTCTAAACCGATCGATCTGGGCGGAGTGATCCTCAGGTTGGGCATGCGGGATTCGCGAGTAGCGGAATTACGGCAGAGGCTGGGAGTACCTCGGACCGCAGACAACGTCGTTTACGATCGCACCGTGGTCGAGGCAGTGAAAAAATTTCAGCGCGAACATGGGCTAAAGGCCAACGGCGAACTTGGCCCCGCGACCGTTGAAGCGCTCAAGGTGCGAGGCTCTGATCATCGGGCCGTTGAGACCATCCTCGCCAACATGGAGCGTTGGCGATGGCTGCCACGGGACTTGGGCAAGATATACGTGATGGTCAACATCCCCGACTATTCGTTAAAGGTAGTGCGTGACGGAGCCACCATTTGGCAAACAAAAATTGTGGTCGGAAAACCGAATATGCCTACTCCGCTCCTGAGCGAGCAGATGAAGTTTATCACAATTAATCCGACGTGGAACGTTCCCCCATCGATTGTCAGAAACGAGTATTTGCCCGCTCTAAGGCAAGATCCCTATGCGCTGGCACGGATTGGCTTACGGATTGAGCATAACCGCGATGGCTCCATTCACGTTTTTCAGCCGCCAGGCGAGAGGAATGCGCTTGGACGTATTCGCTTTAATTTCCCAAATAAGTTTCTTGTTTACCAACACGACACGCCCGACAAGCGCCTTTTCACTCACGAGAAGCGGGCCTACAGCCATGGATGCATGCGCGTAGAAAATCCGCTCGACTATGCAGAGGTTTTGCTGTCAATGGCGCGGCCGCAAGATGGTTACACGGTTGAGCGATTGTATAGAATGTTTGGCCAGGACGAACGCGACATCACTTTTACCAATCCAATCCCGGTGCATCTCACGTATCAAACGGCCTTTGTTGATGAGTCTGGATCTTTACAAATTCGGGAGGACGTTTACGGTCGAGATACTCCCACTATCGCCATTTTGAAAAGCGAAGATCGAAAATATGCGTACCTGCCAATAGAACGTCATGACGAGCGGGTACGGTCCCGCCAAGTTGTCCATCTTCCCTACAGGTCAAACCTGAGTAGAAGTACGTATTCGAGATCCCCTGAATATCAATCTAACAACTGGGGATTTGATAATTGGGGGTATGGTTATAATACCAATGCAACTTCTCCATTTTCCTGGTGGCGTTAATACGACGATTGACCAGACTCAGCAGCCCTGCGCCGTTCCATCACTTAGGTCGGCTTTAAAGGCAAAGCGGCATAAGTGATTCACGGTCGCTGATGACCCGAAGCGATCATACCCAGCATTGCATCTGTCCTAGCCGAAGGGCAGCGTTTCAGGTGCTGCTAGAGTTCAGGTTCCTCTCCTTCGCCGAGGTGCCGGATTTCGAGTACTATTGGACCCCGACCCCTCATCTATCCCAGGAAGATATTCGCGATGACGAAGCTGAAATTCGGAGCCTGGATCCCGACCTATGCGTGGAGCGGTGGCAAAGGTGACCCCAAGAACGTCAAGCGCATCCGCGCGTCCATTGAGAAGTGCGAGGACCACGGCATCGACGTGTGGGTGGTCGACCATCTACTCTCCGCCCCGGGACTCTACGGCAACGCATGGCTGGAGCCGCTCAACGTGCTCGCCTTCGCGGCCGCGCTGACCCGGACGGTGAAGATTGGCACGGGCATCCTCGTCCTGCCCGTGCGCCATCCCGTGGTGCTGGCCAAGGAGATCTCTACGCTCTGCCATCTCTCCGATAATCGGTACGTCTTCGGCGTCGGCCCTGGCTGGTACGCGCGCGAGTACGAGGTGACGGGCTCGCGCATCGAGGAGCGCGGCCGCCGCACGGACGAGATCATCGAGGCGGTGACACTGCTCCTGACCAAACCGAACGTGTCCTACCAGGGAAAGTACTATCAGTTCAACGACGTGACTATCGAACCGCGCCCGCCCAAGATGCCGGCGATCTGGGTCTCGGGCGGCTCACGGGCCCCCGATCCCACCCATCACGACGTGCCCGTCATCGCCCCGACCGTCATGGACCGCATTGTCAAGGCGGGGAACTGGCTATCGCGCTGCTCGGGCAAGCAGGAGTGGGTCAAGCGCGACTGGTTGCAACTCCAGCAGCACGCGAAGAAAATGGGAAAGAACTCGAGAAAGCTCACCTTCGGGCACTGCAACTTCACCCACCTCGTGGACACGGCGAGCCACGAGAAGGCGGTGGCGCAGTCGAAGGCGCCGTTCCTCCGTGCCATGGGCACAAATCGGAGCTACGAGCGCCTGCAGGAGTGCTACATGGTCGGAAACATCGACCGCATCAACATGCGCATTGACGACCTGCGGAAGGCGGGGCTCCAGTACCTCGTGCTGGGACCCGTCACCGACGACCCCAAGCAGATCGACCTCATGGCAAAGCGGATCGTGAAGCACTTCAAGTAGCGCGGGCGCCACGCTCTAACCTTGGCCACGCGGCACCGGTCTGGGTTGGCGGCGACGCGTAGCGGGCGCGTTCTCCGCGGATTAGTCTTGAAACAACGATACCGCGGAAGGCGCTCGGCTTCACGGTGCCGCCAACACCGATATTGCCTTCCGCTATGGGGTGAATACCGGAACTGCGCAGAGAATCCGGCCATCGCCGCTAATGACCCCAACTCGGACATCCAGGCCGTCGGCTAATACCGGGACTGAGAGCAAACATGTCCGGTTACACGCTTTGGTCGCCAACAAAACTCATGTACGTCCGTCGGCCATTTGGTCCAAACGCCGAGCCTCAGGCCTTCAAATCTGTGATCCGCATGATTGCGACCACCCGGCCGTCATTGGCTGAATGCTCTTTTGTGTCCTTGTTGCAGGTCCAGACGAAGTCCTTTTTGGCCGTAAAGGTCTTGCCGTCTTGCACGACCCGAAGTTCTCCCTCGGTGACATGACAGACCATAGCGTTCATCATCACTTGATTTTCGGGAGTCTTCGAATCCGGTTGAATGATGATGTCACGCAGCGAGATAGTCTTGAAGCCGGGGATTATGGATGGTCCCTCGCCATAGACACGGTTCACGACACCCGGCGCCACTGTCGTGTCCTTATAGCCCGTGGTTTGCGCAGCGGCAGGCTTCACCATAGCGGCCGACGCGGCCGCCAATCCAATTGCCAATGCTGATCTTCGATCGACCTGAGTCATCGCTCTCCTCCTGATTATCTATAAGGTTCAGCACGCGCACCACAGCTGGCGCGCGGACGGCATGCAGGCACTGATGGGCACCCGCGAGAACGCAGCTCTATTTGGATTGCTATTGTGCCCGCCGACGGCACCAACGCTGCCGTTAAATCTCAGGACATCGGCACGTCCGGCTGGGAGCTCGCGGATAAAGCTACACTACTTGCCCGCATAGGCAAAGGGGGCGGCGCGATGTCTCCTCCTGGCACGTACCGGTCTAGCACCGAGGGGCGCTCTGGGTCAGCTTTCGGGACCAGAGCAGACCAGGTCTTCCTAGGGCCGTCGGTATGGGCCGCCACCATACCCGTAAGTATTTTGATCATCTCGGTACGGTTCAGGAGCATCGCCGTAGTCGGGCGGTCTCGGCGAGTACTCTGGCGGAGAGTATTCCGCAGCGGGCGGATACGAGTACTGTGGATAGGGCGAGTCGTAATAACCGGGCGGATAATAATAAGCTTGCCGTGCTGCACAGCTCGACAGCAGTGAAACGACTGCGAATGCTGCAACTGCAATAACAAGTTTCCGCATCATGCAACAAATTGACGCTCGATTTGACATGATTGTAGAAATTAAAAAACTTGGTTAATCCGAGCCGCGCGCCTATTTCGGTTTGTGCTCCGCGCAATAGCCGACCCTACAGGCGGCGGCAGACTGGGAGGCGGCTCACGACCCGAGGCGACGGCCTACGGTTCCTGCCGGACTTCCAAATCTCAGGGGTCGCACCGAGGCTGGGGATGTCTGGATGTGGTACGACTCAGAGGAGCCGATCGCGGCCCGGCACGTCCGTTCATTGGGGTGAAGCGGTCAAGGTGACTCCGCGCTCGAAATGACGCGATTGACCCGTAAGAGAAGTCCGCCCTCAAGATTTGCCGCTGCGCACAATGGCCACCTGAACCCTATTCTGCGGGCGACAAAATCCTGCTGTAATGCACTTTCACTGTCGGCGTAGTCCCAAGCCTTGGGGTGGCCAATGCGACGGCGCGATTTCATCAAAGGAATTGCTGGTTCAGCTATTGCTTGGCCAGTCGCGGTGCGGGCTGAGCAATCCTCTAATAAAGTTTTCATAGTCGGCATACTCTGGCACGCCGCCAACGCCGAACAGGAAGAGGTTTATCTGAGTGTAGTGCGAAAGGCCTTTAGCGATCTGGGCTACGTCGAGGGGAAAAATATTCGACTGGAACTTCGCTTCCCTGCGGAGAATCCGGATCGTTTTCGGACCTTGGCTCGACAGCTTGTTGGAGCCAACTGCGATGCCATTATCGGGGTGACAGCAATAGGCGCGATCGAACTCAAGAAACTTACCAGTACCATTCCAATAGTCTTTGTTCTGGCGGCGGACCCAGTCGGTTTTGGACTTGTCGAAAGTCTCGCTCGTCCGGGTGGCAATGCTACCGGCCTCTCGCTCATAACAAATGACCTGAGCGGCAAGCGTTTGGGACTGTTGAAGGAAGCGGTTCCAAATCTGTCGCGTGTTGCGCTCTTGGTCGATCGGACCGACCCATTCAGAGAGCGCGCGATCAAGCTCCACCAAGCTGCGGCCGAAGCCCTTGGACTTTCACTTTCGTCAGCGGTGATCGCGACGCCCGATGACATTGAGCCCGTGTTTGCCAAAATTATCCAGCACCGCGCAGACGGCGTTATGTGGGCGAGCGGATCTCTGTTGTTCGTTGAGCGCGAGCGAATGGCGGCAGCGGCTTTGGCACACAAGCTGCCGTCATTGGTCTCTATCGCCGAGGAAGTCCCGCCCGGTCTATTGATGTCGTACGGACAAGACTATCCTGATTATTTTCGCCGCGCCGTGGCTTACACTGATAAAATACTCAAAGGCGTGAAGCCCGCCGATCTGCCCGTCGAGCAGCCGACGAAATTCAAACTAGTGCTAAATGGCAAGACGGCGAAGGCGCTTGGTCTCGTGTTTCCGCAGACGCTCGTCGCGACAGCCGACGAGCTGATCGAATAGGACGCCATTTTGTTGCGCTGCCGTTCGTCGCCTTTTGGCACTTCTCGGAAGAACCGTTCAGCGACGGCAATGTCTGGTCATCGGGGTGGAACGGACGTATTCACCACGCGCATTAAATGACGCGATTGACCCTGCCTGTTCTCTAATTCCGGGTCTTGGGTCAAGCTCTCGTCTGATCGTCCTTGCCGGGTCCAGGGTTCTCTCCGCGGTAGGGGCGTGTCCTCCGCATGATGGCGTAAGATGACGCTGGTGGATCAATGTGTGAAGCGCGTTTTGCTCTGTTGAGCATCGCAAAGCCAGGGGCGATCTCACCACCGC
>WNGI01020022.1_pt1 | contig 10024 bp, 11 predicted proteins | sample 5400621 | NCBI WGS metagenome assembly WNGI01 (sample SAMN13153374, study PRJNA577476) | soil metagenome | isolation source: 20 cm soil or saprolite under Garry oak tree replicate 1 | place: USA:California | collected 2016-06-15 | reverse complement strand
TCCGCTTCCCAGCGCGCGCAGATCTTTCGGCGTCACTAACTCACGAAAACCGTCTTTGACCATCCGGAAGCCATGCGGCGGCGAGAGCACGGCGCCGTCGATCACGCCGCGTGACAATCCTGCAACGGCTTCGGGAAAGCCGCCCATCTGCAAGATGTTCACGTCTTTTATATTATGGCGCTCGATCAGGGTTCTCAGGGCAAAATCGGTGACCGAGCCGAATCGTGTGATGCCGATCTTCTTACCTTGCAGGCTCTTAAGATCGCGTATGTCGGAGCGCACGAGCAACGATTGTGTGAAGTAAGGCGCCATGGCGGCGACCTGGATGATGTCACCGCCGCGCAGCACGTTGGTAACCACCGCCGGACCGCCGAAGCCGGCGACGTTGGCGGCGCCGGAAAGCATCGATTGGACGATCACTGCGGAAGCGCCGACGTAAACCATATCGACGTCCAGACCGTTCTTTTCAAACAGGCGAAGTTCCTTAGCCGCAACCCAAGGCAGACTGTTGAGTCCCAGCGGTCCATAGGGGAAGGTTAGCTTGGTCAATTCCTGAGGCAGAGCGGACGCCGGTATGAACAGTAGCAGCGAGCAAACCATCCGGCTAATGGCGTTGGGAAGAAATCGAACTTTTGTCATTGAGCCTCCGAAGCCTTTGCGCCATGCGCGGCAGCCCTTGGAATATCGCCGCTGCGTCTCGGGAGTCAAGAAATTTCGCGCATCTCCTTGCCAAGATAAATTGCTTCAATTATGCATCAAGGCAGTTGCAGAGTGATGAGCGAGGAGGCGCAACATGCCGGCGGTTAAATTGAACGACGTTGACATCTACTATGAAGAGCACGGCAAAGGCCGGCCGATGGTATTTCTGAGCGAAACCGCGTGTGACGGCGAGGTCTGGAAAATCCATCAAGTCGAAGAATTTTCGCGGGATCACCGCGTGATCATTCACGACTACCGGGGCACCGGTCAATCGAGCAAGCCGTCCATCGACTACACCACCACGATGTTTGCCCAGGACGTTGTGGCATTGATGGATCATCTGAAAGCCGAAGATGCGATAATTGTGGGCCATTCGATGGGTGGCAGGGTAGCGCAATTGCTCGCCCTCGATTATCCCAAGAAGGTTCATAAGTTGATCTTAGCCTCCACGGGCGCACATTATCCGCTGACCAAAGGGTTGCCATTAAAGATCTGCAAAGAGATGATCGAATGGGGCTACGAGAAATACGAACGAGAGCATACGATTTTGGTCGGTTGGACGGAAGAATACGTTAAGAACAATCCGGAAAAAATCGATAACTACCTGAAAGTCAGAATGCACAACCTCTGCCCGGTGGAATTCTACCTGCGCCATCTGATCGCGCGCCAAAGTCACGATACCAGCCAACGGCTGAAGGACATCCAACAGCCTGCGCTGATGCTCGTCGGCGACGGCGACCGGAACATGACGAGTGAAATCAATCATCGGATGTCGTCGGAAATCCTGGCCAAGGGCATTCCAAATTCCAAGCTCGTCGTATTGCCGAATGAGCGCCATAGTTACTTCTTCTCGAACCCTGGCGAAGCCCACAGGATCATTCGCGAGTTCATCAAAGACTAAATACCGGAGAGTTGCATGCCGACAGTAAAAGTCAACGACGGTGAAATCTATTATGACATCCACGGCGAAGGACAGCCGTTTATCTTTTTCAGTGAGACGGCCTGCGACGGCGAGATTTGGAAACTCTTCCAAATTCCCGAGTTCTCGAAAGACCACAGGGTGATCACCCATGACTATCGGGGGACGGGAAGGTCGAGCAAACCGTCCATCGATTACACGACCCGGATGTTTTGCGACGATGCCGTTGCGATCCTCGATCACTTGAAAGTCAAAGATGCGATCGTTCTGGGTCACTCCATGGGCGGGCGGGTGGCACAACTGCTGGCGTTGGAATATCCGCAACGGGTCAGCAAGCTGATTCTTGCCTCGAGCGGGGCGTCATTTCCCGGCCCGCCGGGTTTACCGCTCTCCCTGTGCAAAGAGATGATCGAGTGGGGTTATGAAAAATACCTCAGGGAACATACACTGCAAGTGGGATTCACGGACGAGTTTGCAAAGCATCACGGCGAGCGCGTTGAAGCTTTCTTCCGTGTCCGGCTCGCCAATCTTTGTCCCGTTGAATTTTACCTGCGCCATGTTTTAGCGCGGCAGAGTCATGACACCAGCGGGCGATTGACAGATATTCGTGTGCCGACGCTGGTGATGGTCGGCGAGCACGAAGGCGATCCCAACGTCGCGATGACGCATCGCATGTCTTCCGATATCTTGGCTAAAAATATTCCGAATGCGAGTTTCGTTGTATTGCCCGGTCAGAAGCACAACTACTTTGCCAGCGATCCTGAAGCCGCGCATCGTGTTATTCGCGAATTTCTGTGCGGATGACGATTAAAGATGCACGAAGGCCCGGACCCAACCTTTTGCCACGGCGGTGTGGCCTTGACCGGTAAGGTCTTCGGCTAAAAAAACGTCTCCCGGTCCGAAGGTTTTTTTCCTGCCGCCGCCGATGCCGATCTCGACGGTGCCGGAAAGCGTGATGCACCACTGCCGGCGTGGCGCGGTATGCCAGCCGTGCAGATCATCGCGATTGGTATCGTTTTTGAAAACCAGTGCCTTGCAGGCAAGGGTTGCCAGAAAGTATTTCGATCCCTCGCTGTGATCTAAATCTTCAAAATGAGATTTGCCGTCTTCACCGGTATAGAGTCTACAGAATTCCATGGAACCTCCCACAGTAAATTTCATCATCGCTTAACAGCAACCGACGGATTGTTGCAAGTCATGAGCCTGCGCCCACGCGAGAGGTTGCGTTGACAGAATCACGGCGGTCAGTTAGCTATGAGAAATAATTTACCTAGGTTCGGAGGCGACATGGCGGAGACCGATTCAGCTTCTATGACAATAGACACTTCATGGCAACAAACTTGGGGCAGTCGCGAGTTCGTCGAGCGCTGGGCGACTAAGGGCGGCTGGCAGGCGCCGATCCGCGAAGTGCAGACCGCGATGGTGCTGCGCATGATGCCGCATCCGATCGATGCCGCTATTCGTGTGCTCGACATCGGCGCCGGTTACGGCGCGCTCGCGTGCGCCTTGTTAAATGAGCGGCCTCACGCTTCCGCGGTATGTCTCGACGTTTCCGAGGCGATGCTCACTCTCGGTCGAGAACGAAATGCAAATCTCAAGGATCGAATTAGCTTTATTCAAGGATCCCTTGAGACTCCCGATTGGCTCCGTTCCGTTGAAGGTTCTTTCGATGCCGTGATCTCTGCGCGTGCGCTGCATCATTTCACCGAGAATCAAAGACGCCGAGATATTTTCAAAGAAGTATTTAGCTTGCTCTGTCAGGGCGGATGTTTCATCAACGCCGACAACGTGCGCGCTCCGACCAAGACATTAACCGAACGATATCGTCGCGCTAGGGATGAATATCTTGACCGATTTGTCAGGCAATCGACCGGCGGCAAAACCACGTTGGCCGAGGTTCGCGCCGCGACGCCGAGCAGTTACCACGGTCCGCATAACAATGGTTACCTCGAAGAAGAGCTGGCTTGGTTGAAGGAAGCGGGATTCGAGGACGTGGATTGTTTTTGGAAACTGACGACGACCGTGGTTTACGGCGGATTTAAACCCTAGAGGCAGTTCAAAACGTTCAAGCCGTTTTCATCGGATTATTGTCGTACCGCTTTGAAACGCAGGCGCACGCTGCGAACTTCCTCGAGATATTTTTCCCGGCTTGTGTCGTCGCTGAGTGCTTTGGAAAACGGTTGGGCAAAAACTTCCAACCAGGCGGTAATATCTCCGGGGAGTTTTGTCGGCCGCGGAATGAGCTCGATGTATTCGACGGCGAATCCAAAGCGACGGAGTAAGAGCGAATACTCTTCCGCTGAGGGGTAGTACCAAGGATCGACCCGGGTTGGATCGACGTCACGCCGGCGCAAGCCCTCGTACAGCGCGGTACGGATGGTTTCGACATTTCCCTTGCCGCCAAACTCGCCGACAAAACGGCCGCCGGGTTTCAAACAATTCGCCACGCCTTGCACAACCAGTTCAGGCTGCTTCATCCAGTGCAGCGCAGCGTTGGTGAAAACGGCAGCGAAGCGGCGTTTGAGGGCGAGTTGTTCGCCATTGATCACCGCCACGCTCAAGCGGCGCTCCTGCGCCGCTCGAAGTTGAGCGAGGCTCGTATCGACGCCGATCACAACGCTGCCGAGCGCCGCGATCTTTTCGGTTAAAGCGCCGTCGCCGCAACCGAGATCCAGGATTAATTCGCCGGGAGTCGGATTGAGCAGCTCGAGCAAGGGCTCGCCGAGATCGGAAACGAAGCGGGCATTTTTCGCGTAGCTCTCGGGGTTCCAAGACGTCGAACGACTCATCGAATATAAAATTAACATTTCACGATCGTCTTGCAAAACCGCAGATTCTCCGTACCCTTATTGACTTTATGGCAACCAGGGACACGGATTTATCATCGCTGCGAATCGATCGCTCTTCCCAAGGAACAAGCTCGCCGCGGCGGCGACGATCGATGCGCAATTGGATCATCTGGCTGATCGTCGTTGCGATCTTGATAACCGGCGTGCTGGTCGCGAAAAACTGGCTCAACCCGGGCATCGAGGTTCAGCTGGTGAGCGCGACGCTGACTTCTCCTTCTCAAGCCAACGCAATTTTAACCGCGAGTGGTTACGTGGTGGCGCGGCGTAAAGCTGCGGTCGCCTCCAAAGGCACCGGAACGCTGGTGTATTTGGCCGTAGACGAAGGCGACCCGGTGAAGAAGGGACAGGTGATCGCTCGCTTGGACGACTCGGACGTGGCGGCCAGCCTGCGGCGCGCACGGGAGAATCTGCATGTCGCCGAAGCGGATCTCGACGACGCCAAGAAAAATTTTGAGCGCATGCGCAAATTGCTCGGCACCCGCGCGATCGCGCAAATCGATTACGATACTGCCGAGGCCCGGTACAAGCGGGTCATTGCGACCATCGACGCCGCCAAGTACGCGGTGAGAGAAGCGGAGGTGGCGGTTGAAAACACGCGCATCATAGCGCCCTTTGACGGCACGGTGCTGAAAAAGAACGCCGACGTGGGCGAAATCGTCGCGCCGCTCGCCGGCGCCGTGAGCTCGAGGGCGGCGGTGCTCACCATCGCCGATATGTCATCGTTGGAAGTCGATGCCGACGTTTCCGAAGCGAATATCACGCGGGTCGCCGCGAACCAGAATTGCGAGATCACGCTGGACGCTTATCCGCAGCAACGTTATCCAGGTTACGTAAGTAATATCGTGCCGACGGCGGATCGCGCCAAAGCCACGGTCATGGTGAAAATCAAGTTCAAGAAATATGACCAGCGGGTATTGCCGGAGATGGGCGCCAAGATTGCCTTCCTTGCGCTCGGCAAAAGCGCTGACGCGGAGAACGTCAAACCGATTTTAATGCTGCCGGCCACCGCCGTGGCGACCCGCGATGGCCGAGAAGTTGTCTTTCAGATCAAGGAGAATCGCGCTGTCGAGGTGCGTGTGACGACGGGCCAGAAACTCGCCGCATCCGTCGAAATAACCGCCGGTCTGAAAGAAGGCGATAAGGTGATCGCCACAGTCGATGAGCGGATCGGGCCGGGGACGAAGGTTACCCTGAAGACCGAATAGATTTGCTTCACCCGATGGAAACGCCGCTCATTCAAGTACGCGAGCTGTACAAATCCTACCGTCGCGACACACTCGAAATCCCGGTTCTGCAAAACATCAATCTGGAAATCGCCGAGGGTGCGTTCATCGCGTTCATGGGGCCGTCGGGTTCGGGCAAAACCACGCTGCTCAATTTGATTGCCGGCATCGATAAGCCGAGCTCCGGGAAAATTGTCGTGGGAGGAGTGGACGTCACCGATTTGACGGAGACGGAATTGGCGATCTGGCGCTCGCGCAACGTCGGGTTTATTTTTCAATTCTATAATCTGATTCCGGTTCTGACCGCCCTGGAAAATGTCGAGCTGCCGCTAACCCTGACGCCGCTTTCAAGAAAAGACCGCCAGGCGCACGCGGAAACGGCGCTGCGGGTGGTCGGCTTGGCGGATCGCCTGGATCATTATCCACGCCAGCTTTCCGGCGGGCAGGAGCAGCGCGTCGCGATCGCCCGCGCCATCGCCACCGATCCGACGATCCTCGTGGCCGACGAGCCGACCGGCGATCTCGACAAGACTTCCGCCGAGGAAGTGCTCGAGCTGATGGATCGGTTAAATCGCGAGCTCAACAAAACCATCCTCATGGTCACCCACGATCCGCGCGCGGCCGAACGAGCGCGCTCCGTGCGCCATTTAGACAAAGGGGAGTTGGCGTAGAGCAGCCTGCTGAAAAAGTCTCCTATGCTTGGTTGCGGGCGATCGCCTCGCTCTTTAACGTGTTCGTGGTTCGTGTTCGTGCTCGGCCGGATTCGTACTTCACGTTTCACGAACACGATCACGGCGGACTTTTCGGCTACGAATGTTATGAGAATTACTATTTTACACTTTATTCAGGACGCATGCCGTGGAGCTTTTTAATTTACTGCTGCGTAATTCGACGCGCCACAAACTGCGCACCCTGTTGACCGTGATCGGCGTCGGGGTGGCGGTGATGGCGTTCGGCTTACTTCGCACGGTCGTGACGGCGTGGCATGCCGGCGTCGAAGCCTCGGCGGCCAATCGTCTGATCACCCGCCATGCGGTGTCTTTCGTGTTTCCTCTGCCGCTCGCCTATCGCGACCGCATTGCTCAAGTGCCCGGCGTCGATAAGGTGACCTATGCTCTTTGGTTCTCCGGGGTTTATATCGATAAGAATCAATTCTTCGCGCGGCTGGCGGTGGACTCGGACACTTTCTTCGAGGTTTATCCGGAGTATTTGATCGAGCGAGATCAGCTTGAGGCGTTCAAGCGCGCGCGCGACTCCTGTATCATCGGGATCGATTTGGCGCGCCGGTATAATTTAAAGATCGGGGATATCATGAATCTCGAAGGCGACGTTTATCCCGGCCAGTGGGCATTTGTCGTGCGCGGTATTTACCGGCCGCGGGATCAAACCGCGGATCCCACGATCATGATGTTTCAATATAAGTACGTCGATGAGCGATTGCGCCAGGAGGCGGCGCAGCGGGCGGGAAATATCGGCTGGTATATTGTCCGTATTACGAACCCGGACGATTCGGCGGCGGTTTCCGATGCCGTCGATAAATTGTTCGAAAATTCTTCGGCGGAAACCAAAACCGAAACCGAGCGGGCCTTTCAACAGAACTTCCTGTCGTCGGCTAGCGCGGTGATCACCGCGATGAACATCATGTCGTTCGTCATCATCGGCATCATTTTGCTGGTGCTCGGCAACACCATGATCATGTCGGCGCGCGAGCGCACCCATGAGTTTGCCGTACTCAAGGCGCTGGGGTTTTCCGGCGGCCAGTTGTTTCTCCTGTTGGCCGGTGAGTCGCTCATCCTCTCGCTGATGGGCAGCGCAGTGGGATTGGCCGCGACGGTCCCGGCGGTTCGCGGTTTTCATGCCGCGCTGCCGAAGGGCTGGTTTCCGATCTTTTACATCAAACCCGAGACGATCATGATCGGCTGCGTCGCGAGCCTGGTGGTCGGACTGGTGGCGGCCATCATACCGCTACGCCGGGTGCTGACGACCCACATTGTCGACGGACTGCGGCACGTCGGCTGATCCACCGTGCAAATTCCGCTCAAATATATTTTGCGCAGCTCCTCTTCGCGCCGGCTGACGACGCTGATCACGATGCTCGGCATCGCGCTGGTGGTATTCGTTTTCAGCGCGGTATTGATGATGGCCAACGGCGTGCAAAAAACCCTGCGTTCGACCGGTTCGGATGACAACATGATCGTCGCGCGGAAAGCGGCGGCCAGCGAGATCATGAGCATCATCGATCGCGAAGCGGCGGCCATCGTGACCAATCTGCCGGAAGTCGCGCGCTATCCCGACGGCCGGCCGATGATCTCGAAGGAAGTCGTCGTGATTATCAATTTAAATAAGCTCGGCGGCAAAGGTATCAGCAACGTGACGGTGCGCGGCGTGGAAGAGGCCGCCCTCGAGTTGCGTCCCCAGGTGAAAGTCACCGCCGGCAGAATGTTTCGCTGGGGGGCGCGTGAAGTGATCGTCGGCGCCGGCATCGCCAGACGCTTCGCCGGCGCGCAGCTCGGCGAGAAGATCAAGTTTGGCGGAGATCTCTGGTCGGTGGTGGGAATCTTCGATGGCGCCGGCAGCGGATTCGATTCCGAGGTGTGGGGCGACAGCAACCAGATCATGGACGCGTTTAAACGTTCGTCATTTTCGACTGTCACCGCGCGTCTCAAGCGGCCCGCCGAGCTTTCGAGCGTGCTCAGCACCTTCGAAGCCGACAACCGGCTGCAGTACTTTGTCCCCAAGAGAGAAAAGAAGTTCTTCGAGGAACAGTCGGAGATGATGGCGATGTTTATTCGGATTCTCGGATTGTTCATCACCGTGATCTTCAGCACCGGCGCGACCATCGGCGCGATGATCACCATGTACGGCGCCGTGGCGAATCGCACCACCGAGATCGGTACGCTGCGCGCCCTCGGATTTTTTCGCCGCAGCGTGCTGCTGGCTTTTTTGATTGAGTCCCTGGCACTCTCGCTCGGAGGCGGACTCACCGGCCTTGGACTGGCGGCTCTGCTTCAGTTCTTTACGATTTCGACGCTCAATTTCGGCTCTTTCTCCGAGCTGGCGTTTTCCTTCGCGCTGTCTCCGTCGATCGTTGCGCAATCGCTCGCCTTCTCACTGGCGATGGGTTTGCTCGGGGGATTTCTGCCCGCGGTGCGCGCGGCGCGGCTGAATATCGTTCAGGCATTGCGGGCGGTATAATATAATAGGATGTCACATCTTCGAAATCGCCGTGCGTTAAGTCTTGATCTGGAGGATTGAAGAGCGCTGCAAGCAGCGCAATGAGAACGATACCTGCCAAGAGCGGGATGCTTTAGAGGAACCCGTCAAACTAAAAACTCATCGAGGATTTAGTGAGAATCGGTTGGCTGCGCCCGGCGAAATCTCGAGTACAAAGCGAGTTTGTGGAGTCGCTCGACGGTAAAATCTTTGCGTTCAGAGATGCCGGCCGGCATTTGATAGTCAACCGACATCGAATCAGGAGCACACGAGATCTGAAAAGTGGTCGCTTCCTTGGTATCGAGGTACTCACCTAGAGTACATAAAAGCTGAGCCAGGGTCTTCTGAGGCATTTGTGTGAAACCGTGATTTTGTCTTTTACTCCGTTCCTGGGCGTCAAGCCTTGCAATGTCAGGAGTACGGTAACAGAACGATCCCTCAACCACAGTGAGCTGGGTGGTTTTCGGGTCAGGTGGTGGAGCATCCCTAACGTCCTCGCCGAGACTATTGCTCAAGATCCATAGCCGGGTCGGTGTTAGAGACTCGCTCCGCACGACATAGGAGTCGCCTTCCTTTGCCAGCCTAAAGCTCTCAACATGCACTGTTTCCAGAGATTGACCGATGGCTCTCAAAGATTCGGCGTAAGGCATTTGGATCTCCCTGCCTAATCTTCACGTCAAAGTCGCGGCGAATCTCAGTTGCGGTGAATGGCGCAGGTATAACCCCGGCCGTATTGAGTTGTCAAACGTAACGAGCTTACGGATACGGTGTGTCGGGAGCTTTCATGCAGACCGGCAACGTTCATCATCTTGCCAGATCCTGACCGAAAGCCACGATTCCCCATAGACTCGGAGCACTTAGACAACAGATACTCGTCAGACATTGACGATCTTTGGAAGGTGCCGCCATACGTGGCAAATTTTCTCAAGACTATCATATCGTGGGTTGCGCTCTGTGCGCCCGTTTGATCTCGTTTCGACGTTTCGAGCATTCCCGAAACCTCCAAATTTCCCCTCTTGAGTCTTAATAGTATTAAACAATTTGAACGTAGCGGTTAAAGGGCTGGAACGTTTTGAACAGGCTTCGGGTCTTTGGTAAACGAAGCGGTGGAACGGCTGGAA
>WNGI01007852.1_pt1 | contig 10024 bp, 9 predicted proteins | sample 5400621 | NCBI WGS metagenome assembly WNGI01 (sample SAMN13153374, study PRJNA577476) | soil metagenome | isolation source: 20 cm soil or saprolite under Garry oak tree replicate 1 | place: USA:California | collected 2016-06-15 | reverse complement strand
GCCAGACGTCGAGATGCGGAATGAGGCGGAGGCTCGCCGCGTGCTCGACTGATTGATGCGTGGGGCCGTCCTCGCCAAGACCGATCGAATCGTGGGTGAAGACCGAAATCGTGCGCAGCCGCATCAGCGCCGCCATGCGTAGCGCATTGCGCATGTAGTCGGAGAACGTGAGAAACGTCCCCGTGTAAGGAATGAAGCCGCCGTGCAATGCAAGACCGTTGGCGATCGCCTGCATCGCGAACTCGCGCACGCCGAAGTAGACATAGTTGCCGGGCTCATGACGTGTGACCGTCGTGCTGCCCGACCAGTTCGTGAGTACGGAGCCGGTCAAGTCTGCCGATCCGCCGATCATTTCGGGCAGGAGCGCCGCATACGCCGCGATGGCTTGCTGCGACGCTTTGCGTGTCGCGACGTTTTCGCGCTTGGCGTCTTGTTGCGCAACGAAAGCCGCGACGGCATCGTCGAAATGTTCCGGTAAGGTACCCGCGATGCGGCGTTCGAATTCCGCGGCAAGGTCAGGATGCGCGGCGCGATAAGCCGCCAACCGCGCCGTCCATTCGCCGCTCAAATGCTTGCCGCGCTCGCGCGCATCGAAACCGGCGTAGACGTCGGCGGGAATTTTGAACGCCGGGTGCAACCAGCCGAGCGCCGCTCGCGTCGCCGCGACTTCTTTCTCGCCAAGCGCGGCGCCGTGTGCATCGGCGGTGCCCGCTTTCGTCGGCGCGCCCTTCGCGATAACCGTTTTACAGCACAACAACGACGGCTTGTCGTCGACGTCCCGCGCGGCGCGAATCGCCTGATCGACGGCAGCGATGTCGTGGCCATCGATGTTCGCGATCACATGCCAGCCGTAGGCTTGGAAACGCTTCGGCGTATCGTCGGTGAACCAGCCGCGCGTCTCGCCGTCGATCGAGATGCCGTTGTCGTCGTAGAACGCGATGAGCTTGCCGAGTCCGAGCGTTCCCGCGAGCGAGCAAGCCTCGTGCGAAATGCCTTCCATCAGGCAACCGTCGCCGGCGAACACGTATGTGTGGTGATCGACAATTGCATGTCCGGGGCGGTTGAAGTGCGCCGCGAGCAGCTTTTCTGCGAGCGCCATTCCGATGGCGTTTGCGAGTCCTTGCCCGAGCGGTCCGGTCGTCGTTTCGACGCCTGGCGTCAGACCGACTTCGGGATGCCCGGGTGTCATGGAGTGGAGCTGACGAAACCGTTGCAGTTCGGCCATCGGCAATTCATACCCGCTCAGGTGCAGCAGCGCGTATTGCAGCATCGAGCCGTGGCCGTTCGACAGCACGAAGCGATCGCGATCGGGCCAATGTGGATTGGTTGGATCGTGTCGCAAATGACGTGTCCACAGCGCGACGGCGATCTCCGCCATCCCCATCGGCATGCCCGGATGTCCCGATTTCGCCTTTTCGACGGCGTCCATCGCGAGTGCGCGAATCGCGTTGGCGAGCTCGTGATCCGGCGCGCGCTCGGCGGTCGCGCCGCTGCGCGCTGTTGTTGCGATATCAGCCATGGTTGTTCCGGTAGGCAGCGCCATTGCGCGCCGTAGAGGGGATTTAGACGCGAAGGAATTGAAAATTATCGCGAAAGCACAACATTTGTGCAATAATCGCGCGTTTTGTCCAATGCCGATGACGACACGATTATCCACGGCGGATGCATCCGCGAAGTGTGACAGATGAGTGTCAGATGAGGACTCGGTTTTCGGTTCAAGAGCTGGTCAATAAGCCCGATGCGGGCGGGGCCGTTTTTGCGCAAGCGCATCAGTGGAGTTTGCGCTTGCAAGAAACGAATTTTCGGGGGACGACTAATGGACGGAATCCATCTGTTAGGCGAATGGTACGGCTGCCCTGCCGACACGCCGGTTTTCACGCAGTCCGACGCATTGCGCGACGTTTGTCTCAAGGCGGTTGAACAAGCGGGCCTCACGATCGTCGGTGACCGGTTCTTCCAGTTCAAGCCCCAGGGCGTTACCGGCACAGTGCTCCTCGCCGAATCGCATCTCGCGATTCATACGTGGCCTGAAGCAGGATTCGTCGCGGTCGACGTCTACGTCTGCAACTACACCACCGACAACAGCGACAAGGCCGACCGCGTCTTCCGCGCGTTGCAGGCGGTGTTGAAGCCGCAGCGCTCTCGCTTTCAAGCGATCCGGCGCGGGGGCAAGGATGACGGCAAGGAATCCTGACGGCGATCTCGCGCCCGACGCGATGACCGAGTATTTGACCGACGACTGGGGATTCTTCATCCGGTCGGCGCATCTGATCGAAAAATTTCGCTCGTCATTCCAGGACGTCGAAGTCCACGACAGCAAGCCCTTCGGCAAGCTGTTTCGTCTCGACGGCCATTTCATGACGTCCGAAAAGGACGAGTTCTTCTATCACGAGAACCTCGTTCACATGGCTGCGCTGTCGCATCCGAACCCTCGACGCGCGTTGATCGTCGGCGGAGGCGACGGCGGCAGTGCCGAAGAGCTGCTCAAGCATCCGTCGATGCAAGCGGTGACGCTCGCGGAGATCGATGCGGCGGTCGTCGATATCTCGCGCAAGCATCTCGGCAACGTCCATCGGGGAAGCCTCGACGACCCGCGCGTCGATCTGCGTATCGAAGACGGCTTTGCGTACGTGCGCGGCGCGACCGAAAAGTTCGATCTGATCGTACTCGACTTGACCGATCCAGGCGGCCCGTCGATGCCGCTTTATACGGTGGATTTCTATCGCGCGTGCGCGGCGCGGCTCGAGCCAGGCGGCGCGATGACGTTGCATATCGCGAGTCCAATTGCGCATCCCGATCGCATCCGTGCCGGCTTATTGTCGCTGCGGCAGGCGTTTCCGCTCGTCCGGCCCTATCTCGCATCGATTCCCCTCTATGGCGGCCTGTGGATGATGGCCTGCTGCTCGGCAAAACTCGATCCCGCCACGGTCCCATCACGGGAAATCGACCGTCGGATCGCGGAACGCGGTATTCGCGATCTCCAGTATTACAACGGCTCGGTGCACAGTGCGGCGCTGGCCCTCCCCAATTTCGTACGGGCGCTCGCCGGTTGACATCGCTGTAGGCCGAACACTGCTCGCGTGTAGGCGGGACCCCGGCCCTTGAACGGGCTTTGCTCCGGCCGCATCTTGGAAATGTGCAGCGTATCGTCAAAGCCGAAAGGAGCCGCGAAAAGTGACTCATCTCATCGAAATGATGGACAACGCCGATTTCGTCCTGATTGACGGTGTCGTGTTCGAGACCGAGTATCTGCGCGTTCCCGACGAGGATACCGTTGCCGATGATGTCGTCCTCGAGGCCAAGCGCGGCGATACCGAGATCGCGCTCACGCGTGCCGAGATCGACGACGCCGAGCACGTCGGCGAGGGCGTATTTCGCCTGAAGAGCGGCGCGCATCTCCGCTTTTTGTCCAGCGCGACCATCCACTGACGCTTCGCGCGGATTTTCGCGCCGGCTCACAACGCGCGCGATGGTCGAAGATGTAGCTGGCAATCCGCGGTTATACCCCCGCTTTCGCCAAAATCACGACAGACACGCCGTGTGCGGCGCCCTGCGCATCGGGGTTTTGGTACGAATGCGGTAGGTTGCCGGGAAAGGCGAGCACATCGCCGGCGCCGAGCTCGAAGCGATCGCCGGCAACGAAGATCGTCACCTGCCCGCCAAGGCACGTAAAGAATTCCCGCGTTCCCGGCAAATGCGGCGTTCCGCGCATTGCGCCGCGTGGCGCGAATTTCATCACGCTTAGCATTTCTTCGGGAACCGGCTCCGGCACGAGCGGCCGCAGCGTGACGCCACGTCCGTGGCTTCGCGCCGCGATATCGGCCGCGGCCCACTTGCGAACCTTCGCTCGCGGTGATGCGAGCAGCTCATCGATTGGCACGCCGAGCGAATTCGCGACTTTGACGAGCACGGCAAGCGACGGATTGCCTTCGCCCGATTCGAGGTTTGCAATCGTCGAGCGCGGGATACCCGCGGACTTGGCGAGCGCGTGCTGCGTCAACGTGCGGGCGTGACGAAGCGAGAGGAGATTGCGCGCCAGATGCGCCGCGACGTGATGAGGAGCGTCCATCGATTCGACCTTCCGCCAATGTGTTGGACATAGCGCTGGGGATAACGGATCCGCGCTCTTATTATCGGTCCATCGACAGGAGAATACCGATGGACACGAGTTATCGAACTGAAATACGACATGACATCTTGCGCGGCGCTCGCGTCGCAATCACCGGCGGTACGTCGGGTCTGGGGCTTGCGCTCGTCCGAGAATGCGTGGCGCGGGGCGCAACGGTCGCGTTTGTCGCGCGGACGCGAGCCCGCGTAGAAAGCGTTGCGCGTGAAGTCGCAGGCGCCTACGGCGTCGTCGGCGACGTTGCGAAGAAAAACGATATTCATCCGATCGCCCTGCAAATCCTCGGCCGATTGGGCGGCGTCGATGTCCTCGTAAACAATGCGTCGAGTCTCGGTCCGGCGCCGCTTGCGTTACTCGCCGACACCGAATGCGAAGATTTCGAGGATGCGTTGGCAACGAACGTGCTCGGGCCGTTTCGTCTGACGAAGGCCTTGTTAGGCGCACTCGCTGCTTCTGCGCGTGACGGTCGTGGTGCCATCGTGCTCAACGTCTCGAGCGACGCCGCGATCAATCCTTATCCGACCTGGGGCGCCTACGGCGCCAGCAAAGCGGCGCTGCATCACATGAGCCGAATTTGGAACGAGGAAATGGTCGACGAAGGTGTTCGCTTCATATCGGTCGATCCGGGCGACATGGATACGCCGCTCCACGCAATCGCGGTTCCGGATGCCGACACGAGCGCCCTCAAATCGCCGGAAACCGCGGCGCGCGAGGTGGTCGAGCGCATCGAGCAGTCGCTGGCGGACCGCGATCGAATCGAAATCCAGGCATCAGCGACCACTGATCAGCATTTTGCGGACGTTGCATGATTGCCGGCAGCATCCCCATTCAGAGACGCCGTCACGCGAAGCTGTTGGTCATCGACAACAACGCGCGGATCGTTCACGCGCCACAAAGCGCATTCGCGGATTTCTTGCGGCGCTTTGACGTCGTCGTCGCCAACGATGCGGCAACGCTGCCGGCGAGTCTCGCGGGTGTTCACGAGCCCACCGGCGAAGCGATCGAAGTCCGCCTTGCGGGCATTCGCTCACTTCACGGCGACGATATGGCGCATTTCGTTGCGATCGTGTTCGGTGCCGGCGACTTCCACACGCGCACCGAACGTCGGCCGTTTCCGCCGCCATTGCGAAGCGGCGATGGCCTTGTGCTCGGACCGCTGCGCGCAATCATTGAGCGGACCCTCGACCACCCGCGCCTTGTCGAATTGCGTTTCGAGGGATCGACGCGGTCGATCTGGGAAGGGATCTCGCAGCATGGGAGACCGATCCAGTATGCGCATGTTCATACGCCCCTCGCCTTGTGGGACGTCTGGACGCCGATTGCCGGCGCGCCTCTCGCATTCGAGCCGCCGTCGGCGGGCTTCATACTTGACTGGAAAACATTGGCATCGATACGCACTCGCGGCGCTGATTTTGTAACCATCACGCACGCGGCCGGAATCTCGTCAACTGGGGACGAAGCGCTCGATCGGCGCTTGCCGTTCGACGAGCCTTATCGGATACCTGCCGTGACCGCGCGAGCGATCCGCCGTGCGAAAAACAACGGTGGACGCGTTATTGCGATCGGCACAACCGTCGTGCGCGCGCTCGAACACAGCGCGCTGATCGGCGGAACGGTTCGTGCGGGCGCAGGGATCGCCATGCAACGCATCGGTGCGAACACGCATCTTCGCGTCGTCGATGCGGTTGTTTCGGGAACGCACGAACCCGGCACGAGTCACTACGAGCTGCTCCGCGCGTTCATCGATGATGCGACCCTTCGCCGTGCCGCCGACGAGCTCGACGCGCGCGATTATCAGACGCATGAGTTCGGCGATTCGATTTTTGTCGAGCGGCGCCTACACTGCGCGGCGGGCACGAAGCACGCGGAGCCGTTGCTCGCGGCGTAAGCGGACTAGCGAACCGTCACCCGGGCAAACTTGCGCTTTCCCGCCTGCACGACCACGGTTCGTCCCGGCGCGATCGTCATCGACTTGTCGACGACGACGTCACCGTCGATCTTGAGACCGCGTTGCGCAATGAGGCGGAGCGCTTCCGACGTCGAGTCGACGATGCCGGCTTGTTTGGCGAGTTGCGGCACGGCGAGCCCGGCGCCAGCGCTGTGCAACGTGACTTCCGGCATATTCTCGGGCAACGCACCTTGCCTGAAACGCGCATCGAACTCGATCTGCGCGCGCTCGGCCGCTTCGCGAGAATGGAAGCGAGCGACGATTTCCTCCGCCAGCAACACTTTGGCGTCGCGAGGATTGCGGCCGGTATCGCATTCCGCTTTGAGCCGCTCGATCTCGTCGATCGACCGCGACGACAGCAGCTCGTAATAACGCCACATCAGCGTGTCGGAAATCGACATCAGCTTGCCGAACATTTCGCCCGGTGGCTCGGTGATGCCGACATAATTGTCGAGCGACTTCGACATCTTGTTGACACCGTCGAGTCCCTCGAGCAGCGGCAACGTCAGAATGCATTGCGGCTCTTGACCGAAGTGGCGCTGCAGCTCGCGGCCGACCAGCAAGTTGAACTTCTGGTCGGTGCCGCCCAGCTCGACATCCGCTTTCAGCGCCACCGAATCGTAACCCTGCGCAAGCGGATACAGGAATTCATGGATCGCAATCGGCTGCTCGGATGCGTACCGTTTGGCGAAATCTTCGCGTTCGAGCATCCGCGCGACGGTGTACCTGGCGGCGAGCTTGACCATCCCGTCCGCGCCGAGCGCCATCAGCCATTTCGAATTGAACGCGACTTCGGTCTTGTCGCGGTCGAGGATCAGAAACACCTGGTCGGCGTAGGTCTTCGCGTTGTGGGCGATTTCGTCAGCGGAGAGGGGCGGGCGCGCCGCGTTGCGTCCGGTGGGATCGCCGATCATCCCCGTGAAATCCCCGATCAAGAAGACGATGTGGTGTCCGAGCTCCTGCAGCTGGCGGAGCTTGTTGAACTGGACCGTATGGCCGAGATGGAGATCGGGACGTGTCGGATCGAATCCTTCCTTGATCTTGAGGGGCGCTCCGCGCGTTAGCTTTGTAACGAGCTCGGACTCGACGAGAAGCTCTTCGGCGCCCCGTTTGAATACGGCCAAGTGGTGGTCGATATCGAACGCCATTATGCTTTCCAATCGACATCCGCCGGCATGCTGCTAGAATTCCGCACTTCGCCCGTCGACGCCTGTTGTGATCGTAAACAAACCTCCGATTCTAGCGCAGCGGATCGCGCCGTCCTCTGGGCGTCCGACGCGCTACCGGCTGTCGTCATGGCAGGCGTTCGCGCTTGCCGCCCTGGGGTTCTCCGGCGTGGCTGCGTTCGGATTCGCGCCCGATACGACGCTCGAAACGGTCGTCACGCAAAGCGTCGTGCGTGCGTTGCCCGCGCCCATCCCGCTGGTCGAGGACGACGACGGCAGCGTGTTCTGGCGCGAGGAGCGCGTGCAACGCGGCGATACGATCGGCAGTCTGTTGGCGCGCGCTGCGGTTGACGATCCGGACGCGTTGACATTCATGCGCGTCAACGCTTCGGCGCGGCCGTTGTATAAATTACAGCCCGGTCGGCCCGTGCGCGTGGCGACCGATGAACAGGGTCGCCTCATCGCGCGACGCTTTATCGCCGGCAGCGGCGAGCTCCTCGAGATTGCGCGCCAGGGCGATACGTTCGCTGCGCACAGCGCGCCTCCTGCGATGGAAACGCGGCTCACGTTGCGTGGCGGCGAGATCCGCTCATCGCTGTTCAGCGCGGCAGACGACGTTGGTCTTCCCGATTCGATTACGCTCGCACTCTCGGATGTCTTCGCCGGCGACATCGATTTCTATCATGACTTACGTCGGGGCGACCGCTTCAGCGTTCTCTATGAAACACGCTACGTCGATGGCGAAGCCACCGACGTCGGGCGCATTGTTGCAGCGGAGTTCATCAATCACGGTACGACGTATCGGGCGTTTCTGTGGCAGGCACCCGACGGCGGCGAAGGTTATTACGCCCAAGACGGCAAGAGCACGCGCAAAGCATTCCTGCTCTCGCCGATGGAGTTTTCGCGGATCACGTCAGGGTTCACCGCCGCACGCTTCAATCCGTTTCTGCAGAGCATGCGCGCGCACCGCGGCATCGATTTCGCCGCGCCAATGGGAACGCCGATCCGCACGACCGGAGACGGAGTCGTCACGTTCGCCGGCGTGCAAAACGGTTACGGCAACGTCATCATGATTGAGCATGCAGGCGCATATTCGACGGTCTACGCGCATTTGTCGCGCTTTGCGGCGGAGACAAAAACCGGAGCGCACGTGCGGCAGGGCGAGACGATCGGCTACGTCGGCCAGACCGGCTGGGCGACAGGACCGCACTTGCATTACGAATTTCGCGTTGGCGGCGAGCCGCGCAACCCGTTGGCAATCGATTTGCCGACTGCGCTTCCCGTTGCAACGGACGACCGTCCCGCATTCATGTCCGCGATCGCCCCGCTCGTCACGGAGCTGCAGGTCGCTCACGCTGCACCGGGATCGCGGATCGCAGCCTCCGACTAGTCGGGCGACTTCACGACAGTGCCCATGGCCCGCGAGCTGTTTGCCGGCGTCATGTCCGGCACGAGCCTCGATGGTATCGATGCCGTCGTCGCCGACTTTGCGCCGGCAAGCGGCATCGCTTGCGAAACGCTTGGCGCTGCGCATGTTGGATTGCCGACAATGTTGCGCGACGAGTTATTGGCTCTGCAAACGCCGGGCGCAAACGAGCTTGCACGCGCCGGTTCGGCCGCCAACATGCTGGCGGAGCTCTATGCCGACGCCATTCGCCGCGCGCTCGCGAGCGCCAAGCTCGATAAGAAGCAAATCATCGCGGTCGGCGTACACGGACAGACGCTGCGGCATCGTCCTGAGCGCGGCTTCACGCTGCAGCTCAACAATCCGGCGCGGGTAGCCGAACGCGCGGAGATTGCAGTCGTCGCCGATTTTCGCAGTCGCGATGTAGCGGCGGGTGGACAGGGCGCACCGCTGGTGCCGGGATTCCACGCCGCGCTTTTTCGCGATCGAAAACGGCATCGCGTGATCGTCAATATCGGTGGCATCGCCAACATCACCGATCTGCCGCCCTCGGGCGACGTGAACGGCTTCGACACAGGGCCGGGCAACGTGCTTCTCGACTTGTGGTGCGCGCGTAACCGCGGCGATCCGTTCGACGCAGGTGGCGCATGGGCAGCCACGGGTAAAGTCAACGACGCGCTGCTGACGGCGCTGCTCGCCGAGCCGTTTTTTACCGCCAAGCCGCCGAAGAGCACGCATCGCGACAAGTTCAATCTGTCCTGGTTGGAAGAGCGACTTGCCGCCGCGAACTGGAAGGGCGAGGCCGACGATGTGCAGGCAACGCTCGTGGCATTGACCGCGCGCACGATCGCCGATGCGATCCGGAAACAGGCGCCGCAGTCGCTCGACGGGGTGAGCCGCTGCGCGAAGGGCTTCGGCGTGGCGCAAATCACGTCGTCGAAGCGGGACATCCCGGCGCGGCCGTGAGCGTCGACCCAACGCCGCGGACACGGCCGCGCCGCCCGCTTCGCCGACTGCGCCACAGGCGCCCTTCGCGCAGCGGCTCACCCCGCTTCGACGCGTTCGGACGATTCGAAGCGTCTGATGCATCGACTATTCGTGCTGCGCATCAGCAGCGACGCAACGAAGGCAGCGGGCCGCCCGCGGCGAGCGCGAGTGTCCGCGGCTGCCGTAGCGGGTGGCGCGGCCGTGTTGGCGGCGTCGGGTCGACGCGCACGGCCGCGCCGGGTACCCGCAGGCAGCCACGTTTGCGGACATCCGAGCGCAAAGACGCGCCCTGTCCGCTGCCTTCAAAAGGGATTTGAGGCGATGTCCGAAAAGAAACGGAGCCACGAAGGCCCCGTCTCAGCATTGCGATTAGCTCGAGATCAGACCGAGAA
>WNGI01021693.1_pt1 | contig 10025 bp, 11 predicted proteins | sample 5400621 | NCBI WGS metagenome assembly WNGI01 (sample SAMN13153374, study PRJNA577476) | soil metagenome | isolation source: 20 cm soil or saprolite under Garry oak tree replicate 1 | place: USA:California | collected 2016-06-15 | reverse complement strand
CGAGGGACGACAGGAGCGCGCATGCCACTGCCCCGGATCCGGGTCGATCGATCCAGTCCGATTCCGCTGTATTTCCAGGTCACCGCGCAGCTCGAGGCGGCGATCGACGCGGGCGAGCTGGCACCCGGCGACCGGCTGCCGAACGAGATCGAGCTCGCGGGCTCGCTCGGGTTGTCCCGGCCGACGATGCGGCGGGCGATGGAAGTGCTTGTCGGCAAAGGACTTCTGGTCCGCAAGCGTGGCCACGGCACCGAGGTTGCCAGTGCCCAGGTGCACCGGCGGGTGGAGCTGACGAGCCTGTTCGACGACCTGGACGCGGCGGGCCAGCATCCGACCACCGAGGTGCTCGCACTCGATCCGACGCGGGTGAACGCGGCCGCCGCGGCGTCGATCGGCGTCGATCCCGCGACACCGATCGTCTACGTCGAACGGCTGCGGCTAGCGGACGGCCGCCCGCTCGCGCTCATGCACAACTGGCTGCCGCCCGAGTACGCGGACGTCTCGGCCGCGGAACTGGGCGCCGACGGCCTTTACCGGATGTTGCGAGCGCGTGGCGTCCGGCCACAGGTGGCCAAGCAGCGGATCGCCGCACGCACCGCGAGCCAGCGTGAGGCGCGGCTGCTCGACATCCGCCGTGGCCAGCCGGTGATCACCATGCAGCGCACCGCCTACGACACCGACGGGCGGGCCATCGAGTTCGGCGATCACGTCTACCGGGCCGACGCGTACGCGATCGAGGTGACGGTGTTCGACCGCTGATCAGTCGCGTGTTGCCCCGAACTCGCCGCGCGCCACACGGATCCGCAGATGTCCGGTCGCGTCGGCCGGGTCGCGGACGACGCGGCCGTCGGCGAGCTGCACGACGGCGTAGCCGCGATCGAGAGTGGCCTGCGGCGAGAGCGTCCGCACGCGTGCCCGCACGTGGTCGAGATCGCTCGCGGCGGTGAGCACCGCGCTGCGTGTCGACCGGCGCGCCCGCTCGCGCAACGCCTCCGCCTGGCCGGCCTCGCGTTCGATCCGGCCGCGGAGGACTCCTCGCAACCGCCCCGGGACGCCGGCGACCAGTTCGCGCTCGGAGCGCAGGCGGCGCCGGATCGACGACCTTGCCCGCTCGCGCAGCTCGGTCAGGCCGCGCCGTTGCTCGGCGACGTCCGGCACGATCCGCTTCGCGGCGTCGGTCGGTGTGGACGCGGCGACGTCGGCCACCAGATCGAGCAGCGGCGAGTCGGGCTCGTGGCCGATCGCGCTCACCACGGGCGTGCGGCACGCCGACACGGCCCGGATCAGCGTCTCGTTGGAGAACGGCAACAGATCCTCGACGCTGCCGCCGCCACGCGCGATGACGATCACGTCGATGTCGTCGTCCGCGTCGAGGCGTTCCAGCGCGCCGACCACTTCGTTGACAGCGGACGGTCCCTGGATGGCGACGTTCTCGATCCGGAACGACACCCCGGCGAACCGGCGGCGGGAGTTCTCGACGATGTCGCGCTCGGCCGCACTGGCCCGTCCGGTGATCAGACCGACTCGGCGCGGCAGGAACGGCAGCGGGCGCTTGCGGTCGGCGGCGAACAGGCCCTCGGCGGCAAGCAGCCGCTTGAGCGCTTCGAGGCGGGCGAGCAGCTCGCCGAGGCCGAGCTGGCGGATTTCGGTCGCGCGCAGGCTCAGCGTCCCGCGCTCGATGTAGTAATCCGGTCGCGCGCGCAACACGACCCGCGATCCCTCGCCGATCGTGTCGGCGAGCACGCCGCGCGGGCAGGTCACGTTCAGCGAGATGTTCGCGTCGGTGTCGCGCAGCACGAGGAACTGCGTCGCCATGCCCGGACGCCGGGTGAGCTGGGCGATCTGCCCGTCGATCCAGATCTCGCCGAGCCGGTTGATCCACTCGGCGATCTTCTGCGCGACAACACGCACCGGAACCGGCCGCTCCGGCGATGACTCCAGCCGGGCCATCAACCCTCGGACGTCCCCGGGGCCGCGCTGGCGTCGCCCACTGCGTCGAAGGCTGATGGTTCGGCCGAACGCTTCGCGCGCACCGTCTTCGCGCCGGTGCGCTTGGTGGTCTTCGCCTTGGCGGCGGCGGTCTTCTTGGCGGCGGCCTTCTTCGCGGGCGCCGCCTTGCGAGCTCGCGGCTGCTTCGCCGCGCTCGTCGGCGGGGGAGCAGGCTGGGCGCTCGGCGCGGCCGGGTTGGCGCCTGCCGGCTCGTCGTCGAATGTGGCCCAGTCGGGCGGCTCCTCGGGCAGCCCGTGCAGCCGGCTGAGCAGCTCGTCGCCGCGCAGCGTCAGTTCGGCATAGCGCTGCTGGGCGCGCAGTGAGAACTGCAACGCCGTGCTCACCGCCATGACGGGCAGCTCGACGGCCTTGTCGGGCAGCGTGCGCGCGCCTTCGATGGCGTTGGCCATCAGGCCGAGTGCCGCACGCAACGGTGTGGGGATCTGCGCCATGGCCTAGAGCTTGCACCAACACGGGCCGGTCCGCGCGAAGTGGGGTGCGCCGGCCGGCTGGTCGGTGCATTGTGCCGCGTGACGTGTCGCGCCGCGTCCGTACCATCGGGGGCATGACGGTATCTCCCGGCGGCCCGCCCGCTGCCCCGGCGGCCCGACGGCGCGTGCTGCTGGCCAAGCCGCGCGGTTACTGCGCAGGCGTCGACCGGGCGGTCCAGACCGTCGAGCAGGCACTGGATCTCTACGGCGCGCCCGTCTACGTGCGCAAGCAGATCGTGCACAACCTGCACGTCGTCCGCACGCTCGAGGCGCGGGGGGCGATCTTCGTCGAGGAGAACGACGAGGTGCCCGAGGGCTCGATCGTGGTGTTCTCGGCACACGGCGTCGCCCCGGAGGTCCACGCCGAGGCACGCCGGCGCAATCTCAAGGCCATCGACGCCACGTGCCCGCTCGTCACCAAGGTGCACAACGAGGCCAAGCGGTTCGCAGCCGGCGATTACGACATCCTGCTCATCGGCCACGACGGGCACGAGGAGGTCGTCGGCACCACCGGCGAGGCTCCCGACCGCATCCACCTCGTCGACGGCCCGGACGACGTCGCGAACGCGAACGTGCGCGACCCGGCCAAGGTGGTCTGGCTGTCGCAGACCACGCTGTCCGTCGACGAGACGATGCAGACCGTCGACGCGCTGCGCGAGCGGTTCCCGATGCTCGAGTCGCCGCCGAGCGACGATATCTGCTACGCGACGCAGAATCGGCAGGCGGCCGTGAAGGTGATCGCCCCGCAGGTCGACCTGTTCCTGGTCGTCGGCTCGGCGAACTCCTCGAACTCTGTGCGCATGGTCGAGGTCGCACTGGCCGCCGGCGCACCGGCTGCGCACCTGGTCGAGAACGTCGCCGCGATCGATGCGAACTGGCTCGACGGCGTGACGACGGTCGGGCTGTCCAGTGGTGCGTCCGTGCCGGAGGTGCTGGTGCGCGACGTCGCCACGTGGCTCGCCGAACGTGGGTACGCCGACCTCGAAGAGGTCACGCACGTCGACGAGCGCCTCACGTTCGCGCTGCCGCAGGAGCTGCGTCGCGACCTGCGCGCGAATCGCTGAGCCGTTCGCCCGTCGTCGATCTGAGTTGCTTCAGCGGCCGCTGAACATCCGGATGCCGGCAATGATCAGCACTGCCGCCGTGGCACCGGCAATCGCCGGGAAGCCGTACACGAGCCAGTTCGCAGCCGCGTCCAGGAGCACCTTGCGGTCGTGCAGCCCCCCGGACCGCGCGTAGAGCATGATCGCCGACGCCGCGAAGTAGACCAGCGGGGGCGCCACGACGACCGGGAACATCGCGCGCCGCCGGACGATGATGATCGCGACGACCGATGCCACGACGATGCCGACGTTGAAGCCGCCCCTTACCTGCGAGCCGCTGGCGACGTCGACGGCCCCGCCGATCGCGGCGATGAGGATCAGGACGAGGACGGCGAACCAACCGGCCACTCCCCGTTCGGGGACGCCCGGTCGCGGGCCGGTCTGGTAGGCAGCTGAGACGGTGTGTGTCGGGGTGTCCCAGCCGTCCGCGTACGCGGGGCCGGGCGTGGTCGGAGGCTGGTATCCGCCCGAACCCGGCTGGTATCCGCCCGAACCCGGCTGGTATCGGCCAGACCCGGGTTGATGGCCGCCCGGCGAGTAGCCGCCGGGCCCGGACTGATAGCCGCCGGGCTGGGCCGTCGGCGGATAGGCCTGCGCCGAGGGCCGCCCGTACCGGGCGCCCTGTTGTGCGGGCACGTGGGCCAAGACGTCGCTCCTTCGCGGCGTGGGCCAGGCGGGCGCGGACCCGGTGAGTCGCGGCCGGCCTGCCGGTGTCGTTTCGAGCGGGCGGACTGCTTGACACGGTACCCGTAAGACCTCGGTGTGGCGCGTCGACGAAACGCCCGAGATCATCGCGAGCGGCGCTGCGGCCCCGCTTTTCGGGCACCTCGTCAGGTGCCGGGCACGGCGACGCGTCTCAGGCGCCGGATGCCTCCGGCGTCACCGCGGGCAACTCGGCCTGGCCGACCGGGATGCGTTGCTTGGCGAGTGCCACTACCCGTTGTTCGGTCAGCTCAGGCGCCTGCGTGGATCGTGCGATGTCGGTCACCTGCTGCGGCGGCTCCAACTTCTCGTTCGGATCGATCACCTTGAGATCGACCATCCGCCGGGCCGTGACCAGCACCCGGCTCTCCAGCGACGAGACGGTCTGGTTGTACGAGCCGACCGCGGTGGACAGCGACCGGCCGAGCTTGTCGATGTGCCCACCCATCGTGGACAGCCGCTGGTAGAGCTCACGCCCGAGCTGGTGGACCTCGGCGGCGTTGGCGGCGAGCGCGTCCTGCCGCCAGGTGTAGGCCACTGTGCGCAGCAGCGCGACAAGCGTGGACGGCGTCGCCAGGATGACGTTGCGGCTGAACGCGTGCTCCTGCAGCGAGGGCTCCTCGCGCAGTGCGGCGTCGAGGAACGCGTCGGCCGGCACGAAGCAGACGACGAACTCCGGCGTCGGCGCGAAGCGCTGCCAGTACGCCTTGGCCCCGAGAGAGTCGATGTGGTCGCGCAGATGCCGCGCGTGGGCCTTGAGTCGGGCGGCCCGAGTCGTCTCGTCGCGCGCCTCCATCGCCTCCAGGTAGCCGCTGAACGCGACCTTCGAGTCGACGATCACGTTCTTGCCCCCGACGAGGCGCACGATCAGGTCCGGCCTGACGCGGCCGTCCTCACCGGTGGCCGAGGCCTGGGTGACGTAGTCGACGTGCTCGGTCAGGCCCGCCGCCTCGACCGCGCGTTCGAGCTGCAGCTCGCCCCACCGCCCGCGGATCTGGGGAGCGCGCAGGGCGGTGACCAGCTGCGCCGTCTCGGTGCGCAGCTGCTCGGACGTCTGGCGCATGGTGCCGATCTGCTCCAGCAGCGCGGAGTACGAGCCTGCCCGTTCGCGCTCGACCGCGCCGAGCTGCTGCTGCACGCGCTCGAGCGACTCGCGCAACGGCGCTACGAGACCCTCGATCGCCTGCTGGCGCTGCGCGAGAGCGCCGTCCGCGGCCGTCTCGGCGGTCGCCAGCTTGGCCTCGGCGAGCCGGACGAACGCCTCACTGTTCCGGCGCAGCGCGTCGCCGGCGAGCGAACCGAACGTCTCGCGAAGCTGGTCGTCGGTGCGCACCTGAAGATCCTGCCGCGCGACGGCAGCCGAACGCTCGGCCTCGAGCGCCGCACCGAGCCGCGCCGCCTCGGCGCCGGAGCGCTGGGCGGCGGCCAGCCAGCCGACGGCCAGGCCGGCACCGAGGCCGATGAGCAGCCCGACAATGAGCAGGACAACTTCCATGCCTCGATGTTGACAGCGGGCGGCGACAATTTCGGCGACCGACGCGCGGTCAGGCCTGCCAACGCCTCGGTGCCCGCCACTCCCCGGCCGGCGAGCTGGCACGTCCGGCTGCGCAACCCCGTCTTCCCCGCTGAAACCCAGCCGCCCAGCCGCCCAGCCGCCCAGCCGCCCAGCCGCCCAGCCGCCCAGCCGCCCAGCCTCGCTCGGTTCTGCTGGCCGGCGCCGCCGTAGACTGGCGGCCCGTGGCACTAACGATCGGCATCGTCGGCCTGCCCAACGTCGGCAAATCCACCCTGTTCAATGCCTTGACGAAGAACGAGGTGCTCGCGGCCAACTACCCGTTCGCGACGATCGAGCCGAATATCGGTGTTGTCGGCGTGCCCGATCCTCGCCTGGGCGTCCTCGCCGAGATCTTCGATTCGGCCAAGATCGTCCCGTCGACGGTGTCGTTCGTCGACATCGCGGGAATCGTCAAGGGAGCCAGCGAGGGAGCCGGCCTCGGCAACAAGTTCCTCGCGAACATCCGCGAGGCCGACGCGATCTGCCAGGTCATCCGCGCGTTCGAGGATCCCGACGTGGTACACGTCGACGGCAAGGTCTCCCCGCGCGATGATATTGAGGTCATCGAGACCGAAATGATCCTCGCCGATCTGCAGACCATCGAGAAGGCGCTGCCCCGCCTGCAGAAGGAAGCCCGCCTGCAGAAGGAGAAGGCCGCCGTCGTGGCGGCGGTCGAGGCCGCGGAGCAGACCCTTCAGGCGGGACGGACGGTGTTCGGCGCCGGGCTCGACCCCGAGCCGCTTCGTGAGCTGCATCTGATGACGGCCAAGCCGTTCCTCTACGTCTTCAACGTCGACCCGGACGAGATCACCGACCAGGCGTTCACCGACGAGCAGCGTGCCCTGGTCGCACCGGCCGAGGCGATCTTCCTGGACGCCAAGACCGAGTCCGAGCTGATCGAGCTGCCCGACGACGAAGCCCTCGAACTGCTGCAGTCGATGGGCCAGCAGGAGTCCGGCCTCGACGTCCTGGCCAGGGTCGGCTTCGCAACGCTCGGCCTGCGAACCTTCCTGACCGCCGGCCCCAAGGAGTCGCGGGCCTGGACGATCAAGCGAGGCGCTACGGCTCCGCAAGCCGCGGGCGTTATCCACACCGATTTCGAGCGTGGCTTCATCAAGGCCGAGATCGTGTCCTACGACGACCTCGTCGACGCCGGGTCGATGGCCGAGGCGAAGGCACGTGGCAAGGTGCGCATCGAGGGCAAGGACTACGTCATGGCAGACGGTGACGTCGTCGAATTCCGGTTCAACGTCTGACGGACGCGCCGAAATAGGCTGCACTCATGACGATCGCGATCGAGCTGGCCCGATTCACGGTGCGCGAGGACGCGACTTCCAAGCTGGTCGCCGAACGGCCAACGATGATCAAGGCGCTGCAGAAGCGGTTTCCGGCATGCCTCGCCGCCTTCCTGACCAAGGAGGACGACGGCTCGTGGCTGGACATCGTGCTGTGGCGCAGCAGGGACGAGGCTGAGGAGGCGGCCCAGCAGGTCGACTCGGTGCCCGAGTGCGCAGCGTGGTTCGGCCACGTCGCGACAAGCGGGGGACTACGGCACGTCGAGGTCGTCGACGCCTGGTCGGCCGACGGCGACGTCGCCGAATGCCGGTTCCGTCGGCCGCCCGCCTGAGACAAGAGGAGATCGCATGGAGTACCGCATGCTCGGATCGAGCGGCGCCGTCGTGTCGACGCTGGCACTCGGCACGATGACGTTCGGCACCGAGACCGACGAGGTCGGCGCGCACGCGCAGCTCGACCAGTACCTCGACGCGGGCGGCAATCTGATCGACACCGCGGACGTGTACAGCGCGGGCGTCAGTGAACAGATCATCGGGCGCTGGCTGGCCAGCCGGACGGGCGCCCGCGACGAGATTGTCCTTGCCACGAAAGGCCGATTCGCGATGGGCCGCGGCCCGAACGACCTGGGGCTGTCGCGCCGACACCTCGGCGCGGCGCTCGACGCGTCGCTGCGCCGGCTGGGCGTCGACGAAATCGACCTCTATCAGCTCCACGCATTCGACCCGTTGACACCGCTGGAGGAGACGTTGCGGTTCCTCGACGACGTGGTGCGCGCCGGCAAGGTGCGCTACGTCGGCCTGTCGAACTTCACCGGCTGGCAGTTGCAGAAGGCCGTCGACATTGCCGAGTTCCGCGGGCTGTCCCGGCCGGTCACGTTGCAGCCGCAGTACAACATGCTGGTGCGCGAGATCGAGTGGGAGATCGTGCCTGCCGCGCAGTCGGCGGGACTCGGCCTGCTGCCGTGGTCCCCGCTCGGCGGTGGCTGGCTGACCGGCAAGTACCGCCGAGAGGAGCGCCCCTCCGGTGCGACCCGCCTCGGTGAGAACCCCGACCGTGGCGTCGAGGCGTACGACCGCCGCAACCGCGTCGAGCGGACCTGGGACGTCGTCGACGCCGTCCGGGCGGTGAGCGTCGAGCGTGGCGCGTCGATGGCGCAGATTGCCCTCGCCTGGCTGGTTGATCGTCCGACCGTCACGTCGGTGATCCTCGGCGCGCGCACTCTCGAGCAGCTCGACGACAACCTCGACGCAGCCGAACTGCACCTTGACGCAGGCGAGACCGAGCGCCTGGACGCGGCGAGCGACCCGGCCGCGGCCGACTACCCGTACGGCGGACCAGGCATCGAGCAACGCGGGCGCAGTATCGCCTGACTCAGCCGGTACCGAGCAGCCGCAGGCCGGCCACGGCTGCGACGAAGAGCAGCAACCAGGCCATGTCAATGCGTGGCCGCGAGCTGGTCCGCGTCGACGTCTGCTCCCCGCACTTGCCGCAACGTGACGGTCGCGACCCGGCGGCCGAGCGAGGCTGCGGTGCGCAGGTCGGTGGCTCGCGGGACGACGTCGGCGGGCTGGTCGGAGTCGGACTGCGCCATCGCGCCGAGCCAGCTGCCGAGCCGGTTGACGTCCTCGATGCTGGCCTTGCTGTGCGACCAGCCGGGGTAGTCGTCCAGGCCGACCCAGATCATGCCGTGCTGCGCGGCCAGGACCGCGAAGTCGACGAGGCTGTTGAGCTTGTCCCCGGACATCGCCTTGGAGTTCGTGAAGCCCGCGGCGATCTTGTCCCGCCACGCGAGGTTGTCGGCCCACGGCTCGGCGCTCGCCTCGGCAAACGCTTTGAACACCGCGCTCGGGCTGCCCATGTAGGTGGGTGCGCCGAAGATGATGGCGTCGGCGGCGCGAAGCGTGCGCCACAGCTCCTCGGTGAGCTCGTCGAGCGGCAGCAGGTCGACGGCGGTGCCGGGCACCTCGCGCGCGCCGTCGGCGACGGCCTGCGCCTGCCGCCCCGTGTGGCCGAATCCGGAGTGGTACGCGATCGCGATCCGAACGGTGTCTGTCATTGCGGTCCTTGAGCTGGTGAGTATCGGTCAACCGGACTACAGTCCGGTACGTGCAGAAAGCTACCGGACCGCGGTCCGGTTCGTCAACCGCGTTCACGCGGTCGGATGCGCTGCCGCTTCTCGACGCGCCCGCCACCGAGCGAGCCGACGCGCAGCGCAACCGGCTGAAGATCCTCGACGCCGCCGAGCGGTTATTCGCCGCGAACGGCATCGCGAACGTCTCGATGGACGCCGTCGCGAAGGCAGCCGGCGTGGGCAAGGGGACGCTGTTCCGGCGCTTCGGCGATCGGGCCGGCCTCGCCGTCGCTCTACTCGACGAGCGCGAGCGCGAGCTGCAGGAACGGATCCTGCACGGGCCCGCGCCGCTCGGCCCGTCCGCCTCTCCGCGCAATCGGCTGCTGGCGTTCCTCACCGCGTACGCGGACTTCCTCGAGGCGCACGGCGACGTGGTGCTCGAAAGTGAGACCGCGGTCGCGGGTGCACGTTACCGAGTCGGCGTCTACCACTTCTGGCACCGGCACGTGACGCTGCTCCTCGAGCAAGCCGCTCCGCACGTCGACGCCGAGTACCAGGCGCACGCGCTGCTCGCCCCGCTCGCTGCTGATCTCTATCACGCGCTGCGCCGCTCCGGCGTGCCGCCGAAACGGATCCGAGACGGCGTGCGCGCACTGGCAATTGCACTGCTCGACGCACGGCACCGACGCGCGCGCAGCTGACTCCGGTCACCGGCGTGGCGCCCGCGGCGTGGCTGCGATGATTGCGGCGTGACCGCAGCCGCCCCGCCCGCCGCGTCCCTTGGCCGGCGCCCGCGGCGATTCGGCGGATGGCGCACG
>WNGI01012679.1_pt1 | contig 10026 bp, 9 predicted proteins | sample 5400621 | NCBI WGS metagenome assembly WNGI01 (sample SAMN13153374, study PRJNA577476) | soil metagenome | isolation source: 20 cm soil or saprolite under Garry oak tree replicate 1 | place: USA:California | collected 2016-06-15 | reverse complement strand
TGTTGTATAACATTAATTCGACACAAATGACTTTACTGAATCGAATCAAACAACGGGCTCTGGAACAGCAACGCCAGGTCGATACTCTCCGGCCCGAGCTGGCCGGTCGCGCTGACCGCGTGTGGCTGATCATGGAACCCTCTTTGAAGAATTTCCTGCCAAGCGAGCTGGGCCTGCTCTCTGATTTTCTCGTGGCGAAACTTCGCGAGTACCGCGCGAACGCCGAGCTCGAGATCATCAAGGCTGAGCAGGAACGGGATACGTACGTACGTTACGCAGATTGATCAAGCTTATTCTATGACGTATTTGCAACTCATTACTCGGCATTTCGAGAGAAACGACGCTTCGGCCGAACTCATCACCCGTCGTCGAGGATTATCTCGAGCACGCACATCCGCACGACGAGCCGCCGTGGTCTGCGGAATTTGACGAGATTTGTCAAAGGGCCGTCGCATTCGCGAACTCAAAAGCTGAGCGCCTACGCAAGCACAAGCGTGCTGCCAAATCGCCAGCCCTCAACGGTCGCCATCGGCAATCCTTAGCCCAGGAACACCACGCCATTCGTCAGGCACTACGCCAGCCCAACAGCGTTTCTGCACACCGCTCGATGCTTAAGCGGCGCGAAGAGCTAGAGAAGTTGATTACTGACTCCAACAAACGGAGGACCAAATGAAGTTCGTCGTGCGTCCAACCCAAGAAGGCGAATCCAGAGGTATTTATAATATTTAATGGAAAGAATTAGGAAAAACAGAGGTGGGTACCAACGATATTTTTGTTGTAAAGGTGCTGTGTCCTGACCTAGATGGAATTCGATTTACTATGTGGCGCCCGGGTCCAAGGGTGATCCCAGCGACACTCAAACGCCTGGAAGAGGCGAGGAAATGAATTTTCCTACTACCGGTTACGTGGTTTCGGTGACCCATCTGGACACCTACATCGACGTGAGGACTCAGGTCGCAACCGAAAAGAACCGGTACTGCGCAGCGCTCCTGATCGGTCACACTAATTACCAGATCCGGATAGGGGACCTGCTCTCATGGAACGATAATCGAGAGGTGCTCTGGTATCCAGCCGAAGAGGAGATCCCTGAAACCTGGAAAATTACCCCTCGGAAGCTCTGGCTAGTGAGAATTTTGAGCCGGGAGACTTATTCGGTATGAGCTATGGATGAGAGGGTACTGATCTACCTTGGCCTCACACTTCCAAAAGAAGAAGCCATTCGGCTTATTCCAAACGCGATTATTCGCCCGCCGGCCAAGCAATCGGACATCAATATCTGACATAGTTGAGGTGCGACGAGTCATGGAAACGCTAAAACCGGAGGCAATCGTCGGTGCGAATGATCGAACTGCGGGGCACTTAATGCACGGATTGATCCGCCTTGGTTATCGAGTTCCAGAAGATGTGCGAATCGTTGGAATCGATGATGTCGCATACGCCAATCTTTTGCCTGTGCCGCTGACGACCGTTCACCAGCCCTGCAGGCAAATTGGCGTCGCGGCCGTCGCGGCGATGCTGGAACGGATGACGAACCCTGATATGCCTGTTCGGGATATTCTTTTGGACTGTAGATTAGTAATACGGGATTCCTGCGGAGCCAAAACGTTGCATACAATTTCTGAGTGAAACACAACAAGAGGATTCCCAGCATTAGGGATGTGGCGAAAGCGGCGGGGGTTTCTCCCATGACCGTTTCGCGGGTTCTCAATCAACCCCAGTTGGTGACAGAGTCCAAGCGCGCGAGGGTTCAAGCGGCTATCCGTGATCTCGATTATGTGGTAAACGAATTGGCCCGTCAGATCGGAACAGGAAGGCGTCCCTACATCAGCATACTAGCCCTCAAGGTTGCCATTACTCCGTACTCGGTGGATATCACGCTGGCAGTAGAACAGGTGGCTCGAGAACACGGCTGGAGGACCTATATCGTTAACGCATTCACACATGATCCGTCTGCTGGCGTCTTGGATCATGTTCTCGCCTTAAGACCTGAGGGTGTGATCGTAGCAACGGTTGGTCACCATATAGTCGATGTAGATGAACGCTTAATACGAGCGGGTGTTGTGTTGGCTAATTGTCAGACTAGTCAGAAAGGCGTTGCCTGCTACGTACCGGATGATGAAGAGGGAGAATATGAGGGTGTATGCAAGCTCCTTGAGAAAGGATATCGTCGCCCGATATGCATTCACCTGCCAGAACGTAGTTTTGGGGAAAAACCAAACCCACTTCGTTTTGGATGATGAACCAGCTTACATGCAGTGTGTTCAATTCCTGAATGAAGCCCTGGCGAAGCGTCCTAGACCTGATTGTTTAATCTGCGGAAACGATCGAGTAGCTTTTGTTGCTTATCAGCATTTTCTTTCCTTGGGCCTTTGTATTCCGAAAGATATAGGCATTCTTGGCTTCGATAACATGGTGGGAATTGCTGACCTTTTTTTGCCTCCGCTGTCCACCATCCGCTTGCCTCATGAAGAAATCGGCCGAGCCGCAGCCTTGCACATAATACGTAGGCGCAAGGGTTCGGGTGTTTATAGGATCCCCTGCCCGTTTGTTGGGCGGGCTTCCTTTTAGGCCACCTGTTATCACGGCGAGGAGGTTCCTCGACCCGAACCCTGTCTCATTTGGCCGGTCCTCTATCTGTTTTTTGTTGCACTGGGACATAATAGACTTTAGAAGCACAAATGTTACAGGTAACAAATAACTGTAACAACTGTCTGCCTGCATCTTTTTCCCCCAATTTTTCAAACGTCAGGTAAAAAGTACTCCCTGTGCATAAGAGATCCGCTCACTTCACTCAGTTCTCCGCTAAGGACCCAAAAATATGAGACGAGAAATCAGTTCGTGCACCTCGCCAAAGAGGAGATGGACACCGCTCAAAAAGGCCTGCCTTTTAGCTTCTGCCGCCGCTGCCTTGGCCCTGGCCAACCCTTACCCGGTTTGTGCCCAGATCTACCAAGAGCCGTATCGCCCTCAGTACCATTTCACACCGGCCAAGAACTGGATCAACGACCCCAACGGGCTCGTGGATTATAAAGGCGAGCACCATCTGTTCTACCAGTACAATCCCTTCGGAAATGTGTGGGATTTCACCATCTCCTGGGGGCATGCCGTTAGCACCGACTGGGTGCACTGGAAAGAATTGCCTGTCGCCATACCCGCAACGAGCACTATTTCCATATTCTCCGGCAGCGCCGTGGTGGACAAGAAGAACAGTAGCGGCTTCGGCACCCCGGCCAACCCGCCGCTTGTTGCGATCTACGCCGTCTACTATAGGACGGCCGGCATTGATCCAAACGACGGTTCGGTGATCCCGCTAGGCACCCAGGCCCAGGACATTGCTTTCAGCAAGGACAGGGGGCGGACTTGGACGCCGTACGCAAAGAACCCGGTGATCAACCCGAACAAAGACTCTTCAATTGTTTTCACGGATTTCCGCGATCCCAAGGTGTTCTGGTATGAACCGACGCAACAATGGATCATGGCCGTGGCCCTCTCAGCACAGCACAAGATCCGGTTCTACTCCTCGACGGATCTCAAGAATTGGACTAACCTGAGCGACTTCGGCCCGGCCAATGCAGTGGGTGGCGTTTGGGAGTGCCCGGACCTGTTCGAACTGCCGGTGGACGGAGGTTCAGGCCACAAGGAGAGCGTGCAATCGGAGGATGGAGACCAAGGGAAGAAACCAGGTAACAGCAAGTGGGTGCTGGTGGTGAACGTGAACCCCGGCGCTGTCGCCGGCGGCTCGGGCGCTCAGTACTTCCTCGGCCAGTTCGACGGCAAGCAGTTCACCGCGGAGGACATCATTGATCCCACCGTGCCTCCGCCGGGAACAGTTTTCCAAAATTTCGAGGGCAGTACCACTTTTGCAGGCTTGGAATGGACCCCCACCAGGGATTTTGTGGGCAAAGGGCCAGTCACCGGGAGTCTCCCGGGTCAGAGCCCGGTAACCGGCTTTCCTGGCAAACAGTTTGTGGACACGTTCTTTAACGGTGATGCTTCCGAGGGAACGATTACTTCGCCAACGTTTACTGTTAATAGCAAATACATCAATTTGTTGGTTGGCGGCGGCAACCACCCGCACGACCCCAACGCCACCGACGCTCCCGAGCCAGCAGGGGTTCTGCTCTTTCCGGGCGCCGACCTCGAGCCCACTGTTCCGGGCACCACCACCTACGAACAGCTCGGGTGGGCTGCAACCGGCGGCCTGGTCAATCAGCCAGTGGCCACGGGTGCGATAGGAGGCCAACAGCCAGTATCTGGCTTCGAGGGGATAGGGTTAATCAATACATTCACGAACGGAAATGATCAGGCTCAAGGTACCCTCACCTCGCATGTATTCACCATCAGCAAGCCTTATATCAATTTCCTAATCGGGGGCGGCAATCATCCCTACCCGGGCAACAATGACGCTACGTCAGTGCTCCTGCTGGTGAATGGCAAAGTCGTCTTTTCAGCGACCGGTCAGAATAACGAGGCTTTGAACTGGGTGGCCTGGAACGTCAGCCAATACATTGGACAGCAAGCCCAAATCGAGGTCGTCGACCAGAACTCGGGCGGATTTGGCCATATCAACGCAGACGAGTTTTTAGCGGCCGATAGCCCGGCTCATCCACGCTCAACCGAAACCACGGTCAACCTCGTGGTAGGCGGCAACATTGTCCGCAGCGCTACCGGCCAGAACAGCGAGCAGCTGCACTGGACCGCCTGGAATGTGGCTGACTTCGCCGGCCAGAATGCCCAGATCGAGATCATCGACGGGAATAATGGCGGTTTTGGTCATATCCTGGTGGACGATATCTACTTCTCCGATGTGCCCAAGGAGCAGGCAAACTGGATTGATCGCGGTCGAGACTTCTACGCAGTCAATTCGTGGAACAACCTGCCCGACAACAAGAGGCGCTGGATCGCCTGGATGAACAACTGGGACTACGGGACGTCTATTCCGACCTCCCCTTGGCGCAGCGCGCAAAGCATTCCGCGCGATGTAAGCCTGGAGACCATCGACGGCAATGTTCAACTTGTCCAGACGCCGATCCCGGAACTGCGCGAACTCCGACAAGGCGACAGTTCTAACAATCAGAACGGTTTGATCACCGCTGGCACTACTGCTCTCGCCACCCGAGGTAAGGCATTGGAGATTATCGCCGAGTTCCAGGTCGGTACGGCGTCCCAGTTCGGTTTCAAGGTGCGCACCGGGACAGGCGAAGAGACGCTTGTGGGCTACGACGCGCCGGCGGGTGAGGTCTTCGTGGATCGGACCAATTCAGGCCAATTGTCCTTCAGCAATTTGTTCGCGGGCCGCCAAACGGCTCCATTACCAGCCGAGAACGGGCGCGTGAAGCTGCACATCTTCGTGGATTGGTCTTCTGTCGAGGTCTTCGGAGGTGATGGACAGACCGTTATTACGGATCAGATCTTCCCGATGCCTAGCAGTGATGGCTTGGCTCTCTTCGCGAATGGTGGGAACGCCGAGCTGGTCTCGTTGCATATCTGGCAACTGCGATCGATCTGGGGCAGTCAGTAGAGATGGTTGTAAGGGAGGTTTGCGAGGCTGGCGCGCGTTTGAGCGCCAGCCTTGACTAGCAAAGCGATGACGTGCTTTCCCTCCGAATAAACCAAATATAGCCGGGCGCCAGGAATTGTTTAACGATTCTATCAAGGAAGCCGATCCATCGGGTAATATTCTATTCAAGGATATTGGATTGCTACTCAAGAAACATATCGAAAACTATTTTAAGGAACGGTCACTTGACGTTAGGTTCAAATATATCGAGCCGAGCTATATGATTAGAGCAGTACCCGCTAATCCCCCACGACAGCATCTATTGCGTGCATCTGGCACAAAACGCCGTTCATGCCGCAATGGCCGGCAAAACAGGAGTGGCAATGGGATGCTGCCATGGACATTACGTGCATGTGCCAATCGGCCTTGCTGTTGCAGGGCGCAGGCAGGTCGATCCCAAAGGGGATCTCTGGCATTCGCTGATAGAAGCAACTGGCCAGTCACCAAAGTTTTTTAGCAGAAGCTAATGTCACGGCATGCCAACAGCTCGATTCCCCCCGAAATGTGAGATTTTCGCGCTAGATAGGTTCGAGAATCTTCTTGAATGGCCTTGTTCGATTATTCCGAAGAACATTCAGTTCCCCAACCCATGAAACGCTCAGTTCCCCCCAACCCATGAAAAAACCATCCTTTCCCCGATTTGTTGTCCAGGCAGTGGCTGGATTGCTCCTTGCACTCGGACTCGCTGCGCCGTCTTATGCACAGAAGCCGCTCAAAGCCGTTGCTGTAACCGTCGGCGATCTTGGCAACCCATTCTTCGTGCAGATCGCCCACGGCTCCCAGGAGGCTGCTAAAAAGATCAATCCAAGCGTCAAATTCACGGCAGAATCCAGCAACTACGACGTGAACAATCAAACCAACCAGATGGACAATTTTATTGCCTCTGGGGCCAACCTCATCCTTCTAAACGCAGCGGACAGTAAAGGAATAGCTCCGGCCGTTGTACGCGCGAAAGCGGCTGGCGTCACCGTGGTGGCAGTCGACGTGGGTGCTGAAGGCGGAGTCGACGCAACGGTGACTTCCAATAACAAGCAGGCGGGCCAACTGGACGGAAAATTCGTCGCGGATCGGCTCAAGGGCAAAGGCCAGGTCGTGATTGTCAATGGACCGCCGGTGAGCGCGGTGACTGACCGTGTGGCAGGCTTTCTTGAAGAAATCAAAAAATACCCTGACATCAAGATTCTCTCCCAGGATCAGAACGCCGGCGGCAGCCGTGACGGCGGGCTTCGGGTGATGACCGATCTCTTGACCGCCTTTCCAAAAATCGATGCGGTGTTTGCGATTAACGATCCGACAGCGATCGGTTGCGATCTGGCAGCCAAACAGGCGCAACGGAAAGATTTCTTTATCGTAGGGGTCGATGGAGCGCCCGACATCGTGCCATCTTTGAAAGACAAGGACAGCCTGATTGCGGCGAGCGCCGCGCAGGATCCCTATACCATGTCCGGCAAAGCCGTGCAGATTGGGTACGATATCATGAACGGGAAAAAGCCGGATCAACCGCTCACCCTCATTCCTGTAGACCTGATCACCAAAGAAAATGTCGACCAGTACAAAGGCTGGACAAAGTAGCGCTCGACCGATTCTGGAAGTACGCCAGATCTGCAAAAGCTTTCCTGGCGTACGCGTCCTCAAGAGCGTCAATCTCAGCATCTGGCCCGGCGAAGTCCACGCCTTCATGGGCGAGAACGGCGCCGGCAAGAGCACGCTGATGAAGATCCTCGCGGGGGCGTATCATCAGGACTCGGGTGAAATCATCCTGGATGGTAAGCCGGTGGAGTTCCGTACGCCCCACGAAGCGCGTAAGGCAGGGATCGGCATCATCTACCAGGAACTGACGGTTGCGCCGAATTTGACGGTGAGCGGCAACGTTTTTCTAGGCTCAGAACTGAAACGTTTTGGGTTCATGAAAGATACGGCTCAGATGGATCGCAAGACTCAGGAAGTGTTGAATCGGCTTGGCGCAAGATTCAAGGCTACCCAGCGCGCGGCTCATCTTGCGGTGGCCGAGCAGCAGCAGGTGGAGATAGCGCGCGCGCTGTTCTACAAGAGTCGGGTCCTGGTGATGGATGAACCGACGGCGGCTCTCTCCGATCGTGAAACGGATCGGTTGTTCGAGGTTGTGCGCCAACTTCGTTCCGAAGGGATGGCCATCATTTACATCAGCCACCGGATGGCCGAGGTCTATGAACTGGCCGACCGGCTCTCAGTCCTGCGGGACGGAGAATATGTCGGCGAGCTGAAGCGCCCGGAATTTTCCGCCGACAAAGTCATTGAGATGATGGTTGGACGTCGCCTGGAGGATTTCTACGAGCACGCCAAGCATTCGGCCGGACGCGTCGTTCTGGAAGTCAAAAACATGTCCGACGGCAACCGTGTGAAGGACGCCAATTTCCAGCTCCGTCAGGGTGAAGTGCTTGGGTTAGCCGGCTTGGTTGGGGCGGGAAGAACCGAACTGGCGCGCTTGATCTTCGGGGCCGACAAACGCAAATCGGGTGAGGTGTATCTGGATGGGAAAAAGCTCCGGATCAACAAGCCGCAGGATGCGATCCGGGCCGGGATCGGCTACGTCCCGGAAGACCGCAAGCTTCAAGGAGTTTTCCTCCAGATGTCTTCGGGAGAAAACATTACGATAAACATATTGGGGCGGTGCGCGAGAGGCGGTGTTCTCAACTTCAAAAAGTTGACCGATCGCGCGAACGCAGAAGTGAAGGCCATGCGGGTCCGGACCGCGTCGCTGAAGCAGCGAGCCGGAGGGCTCTCCGGCGGTAATCAGCAGAAACTTTTATTGGCGCGCTGGCTCGAAATAAATCCGAGGGTCCTTATTCTGGACGAACCAACTCGAGGAGTCGACGTCGGCGCCAAAGCCGAGATTTACGCGTTAATCCAGCAATTGCTCGAGAAAGGGATGGCGGTTCTTTTCATCTCCAGTGAACTGCCGGAAATCGTGGGCGTTTGCGACCGCGTATTAGTCATGAGGGAGGGAGAAATCACCGGTGAGGTCGGAGGCGAGACCGGGATCGAAATCACTCAACAGAGCATCATGAAGTTTGCAACCGATGTCACACGGAGGGCATCAACCAATGGCAACTGAAGCTACGACAGAGACATCCGCCCTGGCTGCTGCGAAGCGGAAAGAGTTTACCAGATCAATGATCGAGTTGGCCGGGATGCTTCCGGTCCTGGTAGTGATCTGCATTCTCTTTGCCATTCTTACACCGAATTTTCTCACCCAGAATAACCTCGTCAACGTTGTCCGCCAGGCGTCCATCAACATCGTGCTGGCTGCCGGTATGACGTTCGTCATTCTGACCGGAGGAATCGATCTGGCGGTAGGATCGGTGCTCGGATTTACCGCCGTTATCGCGGTGGTCGTTTCACTGATCCCCGCCTTAAGCTGGGCGGCAGTTCCAGCGGCTCTGTTTGCCGGGTTGGTCGTTGGAGTGCTGACTGGCGCTACAGTCGCCTACATCGGACTGCCTCCTTTTATCGTGACCCTGGGAACTTACACGGCGATTCGCGGAGCGGCATATCTCGCGGCCGGCGGGACCACCGTTATCAACAGTAAAATCGGCTTTGCTTGGATAGGCAATGGCTATGTCGGACCGGTTCCTTGGCTGGTCATCATCGCTCTGTTGACCATCGCAGTGAGCGCATTCATTCTGCACAGAACGGTTTTAGGAGTGCACATCTATGCTGTCGGCGGTAACGCGCAGGCGGCTCGATTGACCGGTATTCCCGTACCGTTTGTACTGATTTTCGCCTATGGCGCAAGCGGGCTTCTGTCGGGACTTGGCGGTGTCATGAGCGCCAGCCGTCTATACAGCGCCCAAGGCCAGCTGGGCATAGGCTACGAGTTGGATGCGATCGCGGCGGTTATCCTGGGCGGAACGAGTTTCGTCGGTGGAATCGGAACTGTCTTTGGAACCTTGATCGGAGCTCTGATCATCGCCGTGCTTAACAATGGACTTACATTGATGAACGTTTCCTTTTACTGGCAATTGGTCATCAAGGGAGCAGTCATCATCCTGGCTGTGATGCTCGACAAATTGCGCACGCGCGGTCAAGCCGGTTAGGCAGACACAAATAGATGAGCAGCGTAACGGTTGCGACCGGGATCCCCTATGGCCCACAATAACTCGGAAGAAGAGCTCAACGAGCTAGTGACTACATTCTTTGAAGGTAGGATGAGTCGGCGCCGATTTATTTATCGCGCAACCCAGATGGGATTGTCCGCCGCATTGTTGAGCAGAATCGTGCCTGCGGCTTTTGCAGCGGGTGATAATTTTCTGGAATCTTCACCGGTAGCGCCCAATGAGTCCCCAATAACTCGGGAGCGCGTCGAGTATCTCAAGTCCAAACCATACAAGGACACGACCATTAATGTGATGGTAATCAGGTCGGCAGTCGGCGACTGTGTCGAATATCACGCGCCTCGATGGGAGGAACAAACCGGCGCCCACGTC
>WNGI01008616.1_pt1 | contig 10026 bp, 10 predicted proteins | sample 5400621 | NCBI WGS metagenome assembly WNGI01 (sample SAMN13153374, study PRJNA577476) | soil metagenome | isolation source: 20 cm soil or saprolite under Garry oak tree replicate 1 | place: USA:California | collected 2016-06-15 | reverse complement strand
CGGGTTCAGGTCGACAGCCATGCTCTTTACCGGTTGGTTGGCCGCGCAATTGAATTGGCGCGTCGAGAAAACGATAGGCAGCGACGTCCTTCAATTCGTTAATTTAAGTGGCCGAAAGATCGACATCGAACTACGCGAGCGAGCTGGCGAGCCGATCGGTGAAATCATTCTGAATTCGCGTGAGGTGGAGTTCGTCGTGGCTCGTGCAAAGTGCGGCGATCTCCTCGAGGTTTCGCGCGGTAAACCGGGCGAGAAACGCATGCCGCAACTGATGCCGGCGGGGAGCAACGATCCGGTAAGCTTGATGAGCGAAGAACTCATGCGCGGAGGGCCGCATCATGTTTATCTGCGCGCCGTCAATTGCGTTCGCGATTTATTATAGTGGCGAGCAACTCGCGCACATTTTTCTCGATCGAGAAAAGTTCGTTGGCGCGTTTGTAACCGTTCTCGCCCAAACGCCGCGCCAATGAAAGATCGGCAATTACTCTTTCAATCGCACTTGCGAGCGCACTGGAATCACCGGCCGGGACAAGCATTCCGGTCTCATTTTGCACAACCATTTCCGGAATTCCACCAATCGGTGTCGAAATGACGGGCAACCCGGTCGCCATCGCCTCCATGATCACGGTGGGTAGATTATCCATGCCGCCACTGGCGTCGATCACACTCGGTAGAACAAAAACGGTTCCCATCGCCAGGTGCTCTGCGATTTCATGTTGCGGTTTTGGACCAAGAAGCTTGACGTAGTTTTGCAAATCAAGGTCATGGATCTGCTGATGCAATTCTTTCTCAAGTGGACCTTCCCCGATGATCTCGCAGCGAAATGATCTCCCACGCTCCATCAGCAATCGACAGGCGCGGATCAAATCGGCGAACCTCTTCTTATCGATCAAACGACCGACCGCGACGATCAGTGGAGAAGCGGATGAAAAATTTGCGCGCCTGAATCCGGCGATTGTTAATCCATTGTAAATACGGTGGATTCGATCCGCATGCTCTGGAAAGCGCTCTCGCAGAAATTTCTCGGCGAAATCGGTTTCTGTAATGATTACCCGCGCTGCATCGACAAGGCTACGAAGTCCGATCTCGAAATTGCGCGGCGCAAAAATATCGTTGGCGTGCCCTGTGAAGCTAAAGCTAATTCCAAAAAACTTCTGGATCCAAAAAGCGGTGCGGGCAGCCATCCCAGCGAAGTGCGCATGAACATGATCAATTCGCATTTGTCGTAAGCGCACGCCGACATGAACAGCCTGGTAGAGACGGAGAAAATCAGGGCGCCGCCCCCATTCACTCAACGCAGCGATGACTTCTCCGGTTAACCTCTCCTTCTGCGAAGCTCGGCGAACTTCGTCTAACAATTCCTCCTCCTCCGGCAGGTAATCGACACCCTCAACAATGCGTTTATCCCAATCCTGCGGCGGCTCGTCCTTGGGCTTGCGGATAGAGAAGATAGGCGGCGTCACGCCTTGTCGAGCGAGCTCTGCGACTTCTCGATAGCAAAACGTCTGTCCGAATGACGGAAATCGCTCAAAGAGATATGCAAACTGCGTCATCGATGCGCGACCGATAACAAGTTCGTCACGGTGCTTCTCGCTTTACGGGAATCGGTCTTCCGGAATCGTCCACAGCCACGTGGGTAAAGACACCGCGCGTCACGCGAATCTGTTTTCCGTGCATGTACCGGCGCACCCAGACTTCTACAGGAATGACCATTGAAGTGCGGCCAATTCGCTCTACCCAGGCGTAACACGCGACTGTGTCCCCCACTCTAACGGGTTCCAGGAAAGACATTCCTTCCATGGCTACTGTGACGACCCGGGCTTGCGCCATTTTTGCCGCGAGAATGCTGCTACCCAGATCCATTTGCGACGTCAACCAGCCGCCGAAAATATCGCCATTCGGGTTTGTATCCTTGGGCATGGCAATTGTTTGGATCACCAGCTCACCTTTAGGTTGATCGGCATCGTCCATTCGGCGCGAAGAATAACACAAATTTACTGTAGAGGCAGCCGTGTCGGCTGCACCCATTCAAAGTTCTGCAGGCGGCACGCCTGCCACTACAGCTTGGTTTCCGAATTGGGAACTCAAATGATCAGCATACAATCGCCGTAGCTGTAGAAGCGGTAGCGTTCGCGAATTGCCTCCTGGTAGGCCCGAAGCAAAAACTCGCGGCCTGCAAATGCACTCGCGAGCATGAGCAAAGTCGAGCGCGGCAGATGAAAATTCGTAAGCAGCAGATCGAGATGTTCAAATCGATATGGCGGATAAATGAAGAGATTGGTTGAGCCTTCCTGAGCAAGAAGTCTGCCGTTTTTCCAACGCGCTGATTCGAGAACACGCACGGTGGTTGTTCCCACAGCAACGATGCGCTCGGCATTGTTGATCTGGTTTGCTGCTTCGGCCGAAATGAAAAAACTCTCTGCAAACATTCGATGCTCGGCGAGATTCTCCGATCGCACCGGCAGAAATGTTCCAATCCCCACATGTAGCGTAACTAAGGCGTGCGGAATCTCGTTCAAGATTTGCTGGGTGAAGTGAAGACCGGCAGTGGGCGCGGCCAACGCGCCAGGCATCTGGGCAAAAACGGTTTGGTAACGTGCGTTATCCTCCGCGTCACTCTTGCGCTCGATGTAGGGCGGCAACGGCATCGAGCCACCAGCGTAAAGATCAATATCCTTGTCCAACGACACAATCCGCTCGCCATCCGGTAGGATTTCTTCGATACGCAAAATTGCATTCCCGACCTGTGCACTCGCGCCGAGGCGCATTTTTCTACCGGGTTTGACGAGGCATTTCCAGCGCCTTGGGCAAATACGACCGATAAAGAGGAATTCAATTGCGCCGTCATTGGAAAATCTTCGGGCCGGGACGACCAACGTATCGTTCAAAACGAGGAGATCCCGTGGGCTAAGAAACGTTTTCAACCCGGCGAATTGCCGATGCTCGATTGTTTGGCCCTCGCGACGAAGCACCATCATCCGGGAATCTTCGCGGCGTTTGGGCGGCCGCTCGGCAATCAATTCCCGCGGCAGATCATAATCATAATCGCTCAGGCGCACGTTCATGGTTTAATCTGAAACATAACCATCCTGACTGTGCGTCATGTTTCGAAAAAAATTGCGGCACGGCGCAAAACTTCAGATGATCTGGAAAATGCAAGAGGCTGCTCTCGATTTTGTCATCGCGGCGCTGGAGAAGATTCGCGAAACGAGTGATCGATTACCGCGCGCGTCGAGACTTTCGGTTGAGCGATTGCGATTCGCCGCGCCGAATAAAGCGGATTTGCTCGCGCCGATTCGGGAGCGCGTGCGCATCTGCACAAAATGCCCACATCTCGCCAGTTCGCGGACACAGACCGTCTTCGGCGTGGGAAATCCTGATGCGGAGTTGATGTTCATCGGCGAAGCACCCGGCGCGGACGAGGATAAACAAGGCGAACCATTTGTCGGTCGCGCTGGCCAATTGCTTACCAGAATTATCGAAACGATGGGATTCGCTCGTGGGGAAGTTTACATTGCTAATATTTTGAAATGCCGGCCCGATACACCGCTGGCACCGTTCGGCAATCGGACACCGACGCCACTCGAAATGCAAACCTGCCGGCCCTATCTGGTCGAACAGATTGAGATTATTCAACCGAAGGTTCTGGTGGCACTTGGCGCAGTCGCCGTCGAGGGATTGCTCGGGTCGCGAGGGACGATGCGGGAACTGCGCGGCAGATGGCACTCCTACAGCGGAACACCGTTAATGATCACCTATCACCCAGCCTACTTGCTTCGAAATCAGACGCCTTCGGAAAAACGGAAGGTCTGGGAAGACATGCTGCAAGTCCTTGAGCGCCTCGAACGGCCGATTACCGAGAAGCAGCGGAATTATTTTTTGTGAGCTCAGGGGCGGCTTGCGACCGTTATATTTCTAATCTTCGGCAATCGCAGGCGAGCGCAAAAGGGTCGCGCGGCCAAAAATCGCATCAATCCGCGACTGCGATGCCAGGGTGACGGCGAGCCAAACGATAATTCCACGCACGTAGCGGCGCGAGACTTTGACTCTGCGGTCCAGCATGGTTGCGCCGGCATCGTGCAACAGGGCAAGCGTGCGTGCTCCAATCAATGCGGGCAAAACCGTGGCAGCACGGACACGCCGATTTCGGATTGCACGCGAGTAGTGCATCCCGCACGCCAGACCGCCCTCGGCCTTCTCGGCCCAATTTCGAAAGATCGGCTGAAATCGTTCCGGTTCTAAGAGAATCTGCGCCGCAGTCATGCGGGCAGAAGTCAATTCCTCCTCTGGGAAATAACATCTGCCTGCTCGGAGATCAGAGCCAGCGTCGCGCAAAATATTGATCAACTGAAGTGCCATGCCATAGCGTTTCCCGAGCGTAAGCATCTCGTCTTCGCTTAGCGTGGCAAACTTCCGAACATGCCGGAAGCAGAGCCGCGTCCAGAATTCGCCGACACAGCCTGCGACGAGAAACGTGTATTCATCGAGGTCCGCTGCAGTGCGAAGCGCGGCAATTTTAGCGGTGTCAGCGAAACGTTTCAGATCGAGCATTTGACCCTGGGTGATTTTCTCGAGGAGAGTGCGAATCTCATTACGATCGGCCGTCTCCAGGTGGTCGAGCCATTCCAAACAATCTGGCAACGATTCAATAAGTGTTCGTTCGGTCGCATGCTGCTGCAAAGGTGCGAATGAAGCGACAAGATCGACAGCGACACTCCGAGAAGCTTTGCCTTGAATCGCTTTCGATAGCGTTTGAAGAGTTTCCACTCGCAGGGTTCCTGAAATACGTGGCGTATCCGCCACCGTATCCGTTGTCCGCGCGAGCAAATAGGCCAGCGCGACTGGTTCGCGTAATTGCGCTGGCAAAAATCGGATGGAAAGATAGAACGACCGCGAAACGGAGCGCAGAATCGCTGTCTGCAACCGGCGAGTACAGGCGCTGGATCGGTCGTTCATGACCTCTTGCGTCGAGGAGATTTCATCGTCCGATATTTTTGATTTCGATCCGATTCGCCGCCGCGTTACCCAAACCGAGCGCGCTGGCGAAGCCGACGTAATCGGCCGTGTGGCCGATGACCGGCAGACTCGCGCGCACACGCCATTGCTCTAGGCGTTTCAACGCGATAGCGTCCAAAGCCACTGGATCTTTGCTCGCGTATAGCGTGGCGTGATGCACGGCGTAATTCGGCTGCGACTGCGGCCCGCCGGCATATTGCGCGACGAGACCATCCATCAAATTGAAAACGACTTTCTTCGAGATGAGTGGGTTACTGTAAATTTCTGCGAGGCTCTCCGCACCAAAACGAGAGCCTTGGGAGAAACGCCGCCAGTTGTCGATGTTTGGAATTGTCACATTGTAAAGGCAACCGGCGATGCCGTTCATTTCACTGCTGCTCATTACCGGCACATTGATGATTTTCGTCACCTCAGTCGAAACGATACGCGAGAAATGACTGACGTTACTTGTGTTCTCAGTGTCGGAAAGGATCGGCATTTTCACTTTGTCGGCCCTATAATCAAAATCACCCCAAACCAGTTTCCCAATTAACGGCGCGGAAAGAACTGCCTTCGGATCATATCCGTCGCGTGGCGCGATTGCTCTCAGCTGATAACCATCATTTCCCGGTCGATAACCGGCGTCTTTAATTCCACCAAGAGAACGATCCCAAACGATGATACTGCTGCGCGGATGTCCAGCCGCAACGAGGCCATCGACAATCGTATTCACGACGTCATGGTGCGTTGTGAAAAGTTCGCCACCCGCTGCACAAATTTTAATTCCGATCTTGTCATTCGGAGAAACCAGAGACGTCCACGCCGTCGCCACGTCGGGCTGGCCGGTCGCAGCGAGCACGAGCCGATCGACCATCGTGCGCACGATCGAGGGATTTGTCTTGTAGTCCTTGATTGCGTCCGAATCGTGCATGGTATACACGACCGATGGCGTAGGCATCGGTCGCGGGGTTTGCCCAAATCCGGAAGCGATGGCGCAGAACAGAACAAGAACTACGTTTCGCATCGATAAGGTGCTTTGGCAGTGACAACGGATTTTATGAGCAACAGCGCGAATCACAACTCGTCGGTTGTAGTGGCAGCCGGGCCGGCTGCTTTCTCACGCAACGCAGGCGACACGCCTGCCGCTACAGGCCCGATTCGCCATCTATACGTTCATATTCCGTTCTGCGCGCGCATCTGTCCGTACTGTGCGTTTTACAAAGACCTGCTCGATCGTTCGCAAACGGCGCGATTTTGTGAGGCTATTCTACGCGATCTCGACAAGCAATGCGCCGCGTTCGCCATATCGGCCAAGACAATTTATTTCGGTGGCGGGACGCCAACAGCTCTTACGACTTCGCAGTTGGAATTTCTTCTCGGAGGTTTTCACCAGCGACTCGACCTCTCGACGTTAGAAGAATGGACAATCGAAGCGAATCCTGGGAGTGTTTCCACGCGTAAAGCAGCGCTTTTGCGCAAGCTCAAAGTAAATCGAATCAGTCTCGGTGTTCAGTCTTGGGATGATCGATTGCTAGCGATTCTCGGACGCGAACACAATGCGTCGCAAGCTGAAAAGTCATTCCATACCTTACGCGATGCCGGATTCAGGAACATTAATATCGATATCATGTTTGGGCTTCCTGGCCAATCGACCGAGCAATGGAAAGCGACGCTGGAAAAAACAATCACGCTACAGCCCGAGCACATTTCTGCCTATTGTCTGACCTACGAGGAAGACACAGAATTTTTTCTGCGTCAGTCACGCGGCGAACTGAAACCGAATCCGGATTGCGATGCAGGCCTCTTTGAAATGACAATGTCGATCTTGGAAGCCGCCGGTTACCAGCAGTACGAAATCTCAAATTATGCGCGTCCCGGTTTTTCGTCAGTGCACAATCGGGCCTGCTGGTCGGGCAAAGATTATCTCGGCATCGGCCCAAGCGCATTCTCCACCGTCGGAATGCGACGCTGGCAAAATCTTGCCGATTACCGCGCGTATGCTGATCGCGTTCTTTACAGACAATCACCAATTGGCTCGACAGAAAATCTTACGAGCGAGATGAAACGGGCCGAAAGAATCGCGCTTTCACTGCGAACACGCGAAGGAATCTCGTCCGCTTTGCTGAGTGATCGGCAACAGACAATCGAGGAATTCGTTAGTCTCGGTTTGCTTCGACAATCGAACGGCTGCTTCGTGTTGACGCGAGCGGGCAGGTCGCTCGCGGATTCCGTGGCAGAAGCTTTTCTGTAGCCGTCGCCTTGTGGGCGACGCGCCACGTGCCTGTTTTGCTAGGTTAAGGTCGCGCTTCGCACAGCGAAGCGGATACAGATTATTCCACCACGCCGTAGCGACGTTGCCGGCGTCCAAATTCTTCTACTGCGGCAAAGAGGTCTTTCTTTGTGAAATCCGGCCACAGTTTGGGCGTGACATACATCTCCGTGTAAGAGAGCTGCCATAGAAGAAAATTGGACAAGCGCATTTCGCCTGAAGTGCGAATGAGCAAGTCGGGATCGGGATAATAGCGCGTGTAAAGATGTTTGCTGAACATCTCGACATCGATCATTGCTTTGTCGATGTGACCGAGTTCGACCGCGCGAAGCAAGCTTTTGATGCCGTCGATGATCTCGAGCCGCCCGCCGTAGCTCAGCGCCAGAATGAGGGTGAGCCCGTTATTACCAGCGGTTTGCTCAATCGTTTTGTGAAGTTGTTGTTGTGAACGTTTCGGAAGATCAGTCAAGCGACCGATCGCCTGAAGCCGAACATTCTTCTCGATCAGCTCCGGCGTCTTCTCTTTCAAAAACTTTTCTAGCAAACGCATCAGCGAAAAGACTTCCCTTTTGGGACGCTGCCAGTTTTCTGCCGAAAAAGCGTAAAGCGTGAGATATTCGACTTTCAATTCACCGCAGGCCTCCACGCATTCACGAACGGCTTGCGCTCCCGCTTCGTGGCCTTTGATGCGTGGGAGACCACGCGTTTTGGCCCAGCGACCGTTACCATCCATAATAATGGCGATGTGAAGCGGAATCGTTTTCGCGGCAGGGGGCATGACTACAGAATGATAGTCTCGCCGCGCTCTGGACCCACGCTGACCATGGACAATTTTCCTCCCGTTAGGTTGGAAATGTATTTAACGTAATCCTGTGCCGTGGAGGGTAACTGAGAAAGTTTGCGCGCAGCACGCGTCGATTTGTTCCAGCCGCGCAGTTGTTGGTAAACCGGTTTGCAATTAGCGAGCTGCGTCGCGTCGGATGGAGGAACATTCAGGCGTTTTCCATTCAATCGGTACGCCACGCAGACGCGAATTGGATCGACATGATCCAGCCCGTCTAGGTTCGTAATCGCGACTTCGTCAATCCCATTGATCATTGTCGCGTAACGGGTTGCTACAACGTCGAACCAGCCGCAGCGCCGCTTGCGGCCGGTGGTTGCTCCAAACTCGCGTCCCAATTTGTGAAGCCTTCCGGTGAATTGCCGATCTTCAGTCGGCAGTGCTCCCTCGCCTACCCGCGTGGTATATGCTTTCATCACTCCAACTACGCGATCCATCCGATGCGGCGGCACGCCCGTGCCTGTGCACGCGCCGCCCGCAGTCGTATTTGAGGAAGTGACGTAAGGATACGTGCCATGATCGATGTCCAGAAATGTGCCTTGCGCACCTTCAAAAAGAATTTCTTTCCCGCGCTCGAGGGCACGATGAAGATAAACCACCGTGTTCTCGATAAATGGCCGCAACTTTTCTCCGGCCGCGAGATAACTTTCGTTGACCTCACGAAAACTGATTGGCTTTGCACCGAGCGCCTGGAGGATTCTATTGTTCTCGATCACCTTGGCTTGCAGTTTTTTTGAAAAAACAATCGGCTGCACCAAATCAGACATCCGCAGGCCGGTGCGCGCAGCTTTGTCGCCGTAGGCGGGACCAATTCCACGTTTCGTAGTACCAATTTTGGCCCGGCCCTGGCGCAGCTCGCGTTGCTCATCCAGCAAGCGGTGGTAAGGCAAGACCAAATGGGCACAATCGCTAATGAGCAGATTCTTGCCGATCATGATGCCCAATTTGCGAAGGCTGTCGATCTCCGCGACAAGCGCGATGGGATCGACAACAACGCCATTGCCAATCACGCAAATTTTTGCGCGGCGAAGTATGCCCGAGGGAATAAGATGCAGGATGTATTTGGCGCCGCGATGAATGACCGTATGTCCGGCATTATTGCCGCCTTGGCTGCGGACGACGATGAGCACGTCGATGATCTTCCCTTTCCCTTCATCGCCCCATTGCGCGCCGATTAGGATCGTGTTCGCCATCGAAATTGGAATTGGAAATGGGCAAAAAATTTTCCCGAAGCATCCACCAGGACACACTCGGGACTGCCGACGAATAATATGTTGGCAGTGCCTGCCTGCAAGAGATTTCCAGTAAAGAGACGGCTGTGCTCGACTGGAAAAACGGTCCGTCGGCCATTCCTTTATGAAATCCAGATATTGGGCGCGAGTAGTCAGCGCCATGATTTGGGCATGAGGAGACGCCCTCTACAACAGGGAGAGAATAAAAGGATTGTCACGTCGCTGTTCTCTCAAATAGCCTTCTCAAATGCGAACACTTCTGCTGATTATTCTCATTCTTCTGGTGATCGGAGCTTTCCCTACCTGGCCTTACAGTACCGGCTGGGGTTACTATCCGAGCGGCGGGCTTGGCCTGATCTTAGTGATCGTGCTGATCCTTGTTCTGCTGGGCGTAATTTGATGTTGAAGCGTTCAAGCGTTCAGCAATAAAGGTCGACTCTGCGACGCTTCAACAAGCGTCACGGGTCTGAGCCAGCGAATCAAACAACTTGCGGACCAGTATTCATTTCTCTTCGCGCAATTGGGCATGCGCGCGAACAATTCCGTCGGTTGACGTTCGTTCCGAAGTTGGCGGAAAATTACAACTTCGCGTAAACGCCGAGCAAAGGACGGGGCGATGGCGTTTTCGAATAGAAGTCGCTGACAAAACCGTCCCTGGTCCGGATCTCGACGTGACCGGCGGCGCGGTT
>WNGI01022519.1_pt1 | contig 10027 bp, 8 predicted proteins | sample 5400621 | NCBI WGS metagenome assembly WNGI01 (sample SAMN13153374, study PRJNA577476) | soil metagenome | isolation source: 20 cm soil or saprolite under Garry oak tree replicate 1 | place: USA:California | collected 2016-06-15 | reverse complement strand
GACGGTGACCTGCGGCGCCTGCGTGGCGGGCGCCTGAGCGGCCGCAGGAAGTGCGGCCATGCTCAACACGCACAACGTGGCCAAGAGCCTTGCGTGCACGGTTACTCCTCAAGACTTGGGTGATTGGTGACTGCGTTCACACGGCTGAAAACCTGGTCGATCGGCATCACTGGCGTGAGTCGGCTATGTCACGATTTGGTAACGGCAGGCTCCGCTACGCAGATAGCGGAGCCGTACAGGCCTCCGCTACCTGGGCACCCGGACAGTCGGCCGTGCAGTCCGCCGCCGGGCACGAGAAGGACTGTCAGCGCAGAATGAGGACGGCGGCGCCGATCGCGCCGGCCAAGCCGAGCACCACGCCGCCCACGACGTCGCCCGCGTGATGCACGCGCAGGGATACGCGAGAAATCGCGACCAGCGCGGCAACTGGCAGGAGAATGGGAGCGAGCAACGGGTGCGCGAGCGCCACTGTGCCGCTCACCGCTGTCGCCGCCGCGGCGTGACCGGAAGGGAAGGAGTACGGATCCGGCAGGTCGATCAGCGCCAGCAAGCGCCCGCTCGCGTCGCACGGCCGTGGCCGCGCGACGGCACGCTTCAACACCTGTACCGCCAGGTGCGACGTCGTCAGCGCAAACAGCGCGGCGAGTCCGAGCAGCTGCTCGCCGGCCGCGACGAGCAGCAAGGCGATGCCGATCGTTACCCGCGCGCCGCCGAGGTGGGTGACCCAGCGCATGACACGGTCGCCTTGGACTACGCTGCGAATGGGGCAGCTCCGATGCCCGCAAGACCCGCCGCGCTCGCGTACTGCTGCAGCAAGGCGAGGTTCTCGGGTGCGACGTCGCGCGCGACTGCAGCGGCACGCGCTGCCGTCCCAAGCGCGGTGCGACGCTGTGGGCTGATGGCGAGCGACAGAATCTCGGCGGCAAACCCGGTCGCATCCTCAGGCGCAACGAGGCGTCCCGTTTGCCCGTGCGTGATGCTTTCACGAAAGCCCCCGGCATCCGCCGCAATGACCGCGAGCCCCGAGGCCATCGCCTCGAGGGCCACGAGACCACACGTCTCGGTCTTCGACGGGAGCACGCAGATGTCGGCGCTCGCGTATACATCCGCGAGCTTGTCACGGTCGAGAAAGCCGAGTTCGCGGACCCAGGGCAGCAGCCCGCGCAGGCGGCGCGCTTCCGGCCCGTCCCCGGCCAGCACGAACGTCGCACGCTGGCCCACGTGCTGGCGCGCGGCGCTCCACGCGTTGGCGAGGACGTCGATGTTCTTCTCGGGCGCGAGCCGCCCGACATGCAGGACGATCGCGGTATCGTCGCCGCCCGCGAGCCAGCGCCGCCAACCGGCGCTGCGCCGCTCGGGCCTGAAGTGCGAGGTGTCGACGCCACGTCCCCAAACGATCGGACGGCCGATGCCGCGCCGTTCCAGCTCGTTCGCCACCGCCTCGCCGGGCGTCTGCGTCAGCACGGCGGGCCGATGGAACCAGCGCAACCATTTCCACACGAGGGGCTCGATGACGCCGGCGCCGTAGTGCCGCGCGTACTGCGGGAAGTTCGTGTGATACGAAGTCACCAGGGGAATGCCGCGCCGCACAGCGTAGCGCCGACCCGTCAGCCCGAGCGGTCCTTCCGTAGCGACGTGCACGACGTCAGGCGCAAAGGAGTCGAGGAACCGCGACACGACCCCGAACCGCGGGAGCGACAACCGGATTGCCGGATACGGGGGAAACGACGCCGACGGAATGCGAAGCTCACCTGGGTCCACCGGCGAGTGGCCGGGATACCGTGGTGCGACGACCACGACCTCGTGGCCGAATTCGCGCAACACATTCGCGATCCGGACGACCACGGTCGTGACGCCGTTGACCTGCGGCGTGTACGTGTCTGTGACGAGCGCAATTCGCACGAGCCAACGTTGCGCGTGGGCGGTCAACAGTCGGTGACGTACGCGTTACGGCTGTGTAACGAGGGCTAAGTCGGCAAGTACAAAAGGATTGTGGTGCCGCGGCCGAGCTCGCTCTCGGCCTCCACGCGGCCGCCATGTGCCTCGACCAGGTGTTTGACGATGGCCAAACCGAGCCCCGTGCCACCTTCCTGGCGGGAGCGACCGGGGTCCACGCGGTAGAAGCGCTCGAAGATGCGGGGTAGGTGATCCGCCCCGATGCCGGAGCCGGTGTCGCTGACTCGCACGACCGTGTCATGTCCGGCGCGTTGCGCCGAGACACGAATACGACCGCCGGTTGGCGTGTGCCGCAGCGCGTTGTCGAACAGATTGGTGAAGATCTGGCGGAGCGCCTCCGGGTCGCTGTTCACGGACCCCGAGTCGGTTTCGAGCTGCACGTCCCGGCTGGATGCACGCTCGGCGAACGGACGCCACGCTTCACGGGCAGCGGCGTCGATCGCGATCTTGCGCGGTTCCGGCTGCCATCCGCCGGACTCGATGCGCGACAAGTCCAGGAGATCATCGACCAGACGCTGCATGCGGCGGGCATTGTCGACGATCGCCCGCGAGAAGCCGGTGGTCTGGGAGTCTGACGACTCGGCCGCGAGCGTTTCGGCGTACCCGGCGATGGCTGTGAGGGGAGTCTTCAGCTCGTGCGACACGTTCGCCACGAAGTCGCGCCGGATCGTTTCCAGTCGTCGCACGTCCGTGACGTCACTCAGCACGAGCAGCGTCCCGCCTTCCGCGGGCAAGGGCTCCGTTTCTCCGTAGCCGAGCAGCCGGCGGGCGGCTGCATTCGTCTCGACGACAATGCCGCGCTTGTCGGCGGCGAGAACGCCGTCCGACAGCGCCTCGAGCAGCGTGCGGGATTCCTCGCGCTCGCGGCGCAGGTCTTCGAAGCGCCTCTCGAGCTCGTGATGCATCGCGCGGAGCGCGTCGACCTGATGGGCGAGCTCGGGGACGTGTACGTCGGGGAATTCCGCCGGGCGACCGGCGGCGATGTCCGTGGCCGCGTTGGCGATGCGGAGCAGCGGCCAGGCCAGGGCGCGCGCGAGCATCCAGGCGACGAGCCAGCCCGCGAGCAGCATGACCAATCCCGCTAAGGCGACGGCGCGCTGGACGGCATGAACCTGCGCGTCCACGATCGCGAGTGTGGTGGAGACGCGGACGACGGCGAGCCCGGGCGGCCCGCCCCGGATCGCTACGTACAACTGGCGTTCGTTGGTGGAGGCGCTGAGGCGCTCGTTCATCCCGACCCCGCGCGCAGAATCGAGCGCGGCGCGCACTTCGGGGCGGTCGCGGTGATTCTGGAGTTGAGCGAGCGAGGCGCGATCGAACTCGGTGTCGCCGCGGACGTGGCCGCCAGGGTCGATGAGCGTGACGCGACGACCCAGGCGCGTGCCCGCCAGCGCCGCAAACTCCGGCCACCTGGTCGAGTCGATCGGCGCGAACGCCGCCACCAGCCGCGCCTCTCGCTCCAGCTCCGTCGCGATTTCCTGCTCGAGGTGCCGGCGCAGCAAGACGTCGGCGGCGATGATCGAACCGGCGACCGCGGCTGCCACGAGCAAACCAATGCTCGCGAAAAGCCGCGTGACGAGTTTCATGTGCGACGGCGGCGAGCGGCGGGCGTAGGTCTCTTTGGCGAGGCGACCGGTTCACGGAACCGATAGCCGACGGCACGCACCGTCTCGATCCAATCCCCGGCCGCGCCGAGCTTGGTGCGCAGGCGCTGCACGTGCATGTCCACGGTGCGTGTCTGGATGTCCGGCTGTGCCTGCCACACGGATTCGAGGAGTTGGGATCGCGATTGCACGCGGTCGCGGCGCTCGATCAACCGCTCGAGCAGCTTGAACTCCGTGGCGGTGAGCTCGACTTCCTTCCCTTCCGCGGTCACCCGATGGGCCGTCCGATCGAGGACGATCGGACCGCCGACGAGGCGGCCGCCGGCCGCCACGGGAGGCGCCGCCAGCCGTCTCAGGATCGCGCCCACGCGCAACACGAGCTCCTTGGGGGAAAACGGCTTCGCGAGATAGTCATCCGCCCCGAGGGACAGGCCCTTGATGCGATCGGGCTCGTCCTTGCGCGCCGTCAGGAGCAGCACGCCAACGTCGTGCGTCTCGTCTCGACGTCGCAGCTCCGCGAGCACCTCGAAGCCCGAGTGGCCGGGAAGCATCAAGTCCAGGACGACTAGATCGGGCCGTTCTTCGCGCGCCGAGCGCAACGCGTCGGCGCCCGTGCCGGCGGTCGTGACGCGGTAACCCTCTTTTGCGAGGTGGTAGGCGACGAGCGCCGTGATGTCGGGCTCGTCGTCGACGACGAGAATGCGGTGCGGTTCCGCGGTCTCAGGAGGCATTCATGACGGCGCCCCGGACCCGCGTCTCGAACCGCGAGCGCGAACGATCGAGTGCAGCGGTGCGGTCGGCCTGCGCGGCCGGATCACTCCGCACCGCGTCGAGCACCGAACGCAGTAAGCGCTCACGCGTGCCGGGCTGCGGCGCCAGCGTATAAATCAGGTAGGGCACGACGGGATACGTGCGGGCAATTCCCAGCGACTCGAGTGTGTCCATGTGCTCGACGATCGTCGCATCGGGTAAATCGTCTCCTTTGACGTCTGAAGCGTAGCCGCGCGGAAGGGCGCCGCGCGACGGGGGGAAACTACCGTCGCGCGAGCCCCTCGCAATTGGCTAACCCTGCTCATCGCCACGTGGTTAGCACGCCCGCAGGTGACTGGGACGCAGCACCCAGAGCAGCATCGCCTCGCCCGCCTCGATGCGGTCGCCGAGGTCGAGCAGGCAGGCGCCGCCTTTGCCCAGCTCGAGAAAAGAGCGTTCGCTGCCCGCTGTGAACCAGCTGACGATTGCGCCGAGTCCCGGTTCATGACCCACGATCCCGGCGGTCTTCTGTGTCCCTTGGCCGCGGAGCCACGTCGCAGCGGCCGGAGGATGCTGGCCGGGAGACAACGCGTCCACGATCACCGGTTCGCCCTTCTCGTAGACCTTGGCGAGGATCGCGGCCGTCTGCATCGCGCGGGTGAGTGGGCTCGTGGCCAACACATCCAGCCGGGGAACGATCGCGCGCAGCCCCTTGGCGCACTCTTTCATCTTTTTTTTGCCCTCTGCCGTGAGCGGGCGCCCCGTATCGTCGCTGTGCTCGCGCGCCCATTCGTCCTGTTCTACCGCGATCCCGTGCCGCACGACGAGCAGTTGCATGACGAAGAATCACCTGCCTTTTCGGAAGAAGGAAGGTGAATCTGACGACCTAGCACGACGCAGAGGGGCCGGGGTAGTTTTCTGCGCACTATGCGGCTCCTCTGCACCCTGCTTCTAGCGCTTCAAAGTCCCCCAGATACCGCGCATATCGTCATCGTCGCCACGACCGACGTGCACGGTCGAGTCTTCGGCTGGGACTACATTCGTGACGCCGCGGCCCCGGGCGGGCTGTCGCGCGCCGCCACCGCTCTCGAAACGCTGCGCGCCCGCTATCCCGGTCAGCTCGTGCTGGTCGATGCCGGCGACCTGCTGCAGGGCAATCCGTTCGCGACGTTCTACGGCCGCTACGACAAACGCCAGCCGCAACCGATCATCGATGCGATGAACGCCCTGCAGTACGACGTTGTCACCCCGGGCAACCACGACTTCGACTTCGGTCTCGATTTCCTGCGCCGTGCCGCCACGCAGGCCACGTATCGCTACGTCTCGGCAAACGTCGAGGACTCGAGCGGCGCGCCGTTGTTCCCCAAAACGGTGATCCTGCCGCGCGGCGCCGTGAAGGTCGGCGTCACCGGCTTTACGACGCCGGGCACGATGTTGTGGGATCGCGCGCAGCTCGCCGCGTCTCGGGTGCGCGTGCGGCGCATCGCCGGCGCCGCTGCGTCGGCGCTCGCGCGCCTGGAGGGCGAGGGCGCGGATCTCAAGATCGTGCTGATCCACAGCGGATTCGGATTATCGACCTACGACACGACGGGTGTTGGCCCGGAGAACGACGCCGCGGCGTTGGCGGCCGTGAATCCGAAACCGGACATCGTGATCGTCGGACACACGCACCGCGAAATCCGCGACACCGTGATCAACGGCGTGCATTTTGTGCAGCCGAAAAACTGGGGGCAGAGCCTGTCGGTGGTGCACGTGTCGTTGAGCCGTGAAGAAGGCCGCTGGCGCGTGAGGAGCGTCCACGCCGACCTGATCCCGCTCACGACCATGCCCGAGCTGCCACGCTTCAGCCAAAGGCTCATCGCGGCGCAGGAAGCGGCGCGGCAGTGGGCGAGCACCCCGCTTGGCACCGCGACGCCGGGATTCGATGCGCGCTACGCCCGCGTGCAGGACACGCCGCTGCTCGACTTCATCAATGAGGTGCAGCGCCGCCGGGCAGGGGCGCAGCTGTCCGCGGCCGCCGCCTTCGACGTGCAGCCGGGGTTGCCGGAGGGCGACGTCCATCAGCGTGACGTGTCGGGGATCTACCCCTACGAGAATACGCTCCGTGCGGTACGGATCTCGGGCCAGCAGCTGCGCGAGTACCTGGAGCATTCCGCCCGCTACTTCCGCACCTACGAGCCGGGCCAGCCGATCATCAACGACAGCGTCGCGGGCTACAACTACGACGTGGTCAGCGGTGTGGTCTACAACGTGGATCTCTCCCGACCGGCGGGGCAGCGCATCCGAGGACTCGCCTACGAAGGGCGCGTCGTGCAGCCGACGGACAGCTTCACGATGGCGGTGAATAGTTACCGGCAGGCGGGCGGCGGCGGCTACTCGATGCTGGCGAACGCGCGCGTGGTCTACGACAAGGGTGAAGACATTCGCGAGCTGCTGGTGGATGAAATCCGCCGCGTCCGCACGATCCAGGCGACTGCGTATCTCCGGCCGAGCTGGGCGATCATCCCCGATCCCGCCCGCGCCGCCGCGCGGGCCGCATTCGCACCGGCGCCGGCCGCGGTCAGCGCCAGGGACAGCACGCTCCTGCGGGTGCTCACGACGAGCGACCTCCATGGACAGCTCGAGTCGCGCGTCTGGGACTGGTCACAGGGCCGGCCGGTCGGCGGCGTGGCGGCGCTGAAGCCGTGGCTCGACAGTCTTGCCCGGGTCTGTGGCTGCACCTCGGTGCGGCTCGACGCCGGCGACGAGATGCAGGGGACGCTGCTGTCGAACGCCACCTTTGGGCGCGGGACGATCGACGCCATGAACGCGCTGGGCATCGACGCCGCGGCGATCGGCAATCACGAGTTCGATTGGTCGGTCGATACGCTGCGCGCGCGCATGACCGACGCGAAATACCCGTTCCTCTCGGCAAATATCACGAATGCCGCAGGCACGGCGCGGCCGGACTGGGCGACGCCATGGAAGCTGGTGACGAAGAACGGCGTGAAGATCGCCGTGATCGGCCTGACGACGACGGAGACACCGACGAGCACCCCAGCGCGCAACATCCAGGGCCTGGTGTTCGGTGACGGCGCCCAGGCGATCAAGCGCTTTCTGCCGGAGGCGCGCGCCGGGGCCGACTTCGTGATCGTCGTGGCGCACGTGGGGGCGGCCTGCGATTCGAGCGCCTGTCACGGCGAGATTCTCGACGTCGCGCGTCAACTCGATTCCGGGTCCGTCGACTTGATCGTCGCCGGTCACACGCACCTGCGCGTCAACACCGTCGTCCACGGCATCCCCATCGTGGAGGCGCAGTCGAGCGGCCGCTCGATTGGCGTGGTCGACTTCGTCCGCACCGGCGGCCGGCGCGAAGTGCGTGTCCAGCTCGTCACGCCGTACGCCGACCAGGTCAAACCGGATGTCGCATTGACCGAGGCGCTGGGCCGCCAGCAACAGGCGGTTCGCAACATCAGCGAGCGGGTCGTCGCGCGACTCAAGGTCCCGCTGAAGCGGGCGGGTGACGAGTACGCGTTGGGCCGGCTCATCGCGGACGCGCAGCGTGCCGCCGGCCGCGCCGACGTGGCGATCATGAACAACGGCGGCATCCGGGCCGATCTGCCCGAGGGCACGATCACGTGGGGCCAGGTCTACCAGGTGCAGCCGTTCCAAAACCGGTTGTTGCGGCTCACGGTGAAAGGCTCGGTGCTGCAGGACGCGCTGGAGCAGTGTGTGGCGGGGAGCCAGGATCATCTTCCGGACTGCCACGTCGCCGGCGCGGAAGTGTGGTACGACCCCCGCAAGGAACCGAGGAAGCGCATCAGCCGCGTTCGCCTGGACGGCAAGGATCTCGACAAGGATCGCACGTACACTCTGGTCGTCAGCGAGTTCATGGCGACGGGTGGCTCGGGATTCAGCATGCTGGTGGGTTCTCCGAAGGAAGACCTCGACGTCGTCGATGTCGACGCCCTGACCCGCTATCTGGGTGTGCTGCGTGCCGTGGAGGCGCCCGACGACGTGCGCTTCCATCGGACCGACCGCTGATGCGGGTTTTCGTCAACGGAGACGCGGTTGGGGAGGCCGGCGCGGTCTACCGCGTCGTCGTCTCCGCGCGGCGCGCAGGGAAGCCGAGGTTGACGAAGGACGCGCTGCGCCGCTGGCCCAAGGCCGAGCTGCATGTGCACCTCGATGGGGCGCTGCGGCCGGCGACGATGATCGAGCTGGCGCGCGTGCAGGGCATCCGTCTGCCCGCCGACACACCGGATGCCCTCGCCAAAGCGATGCTGGTCCGCGATGCCAAGAGCCTCGAGGAGTACCTCCAAAAGTACGAGATCACGCTCTCGGTGCTCCAGACCGCGTCGGCGTTGGAGCGTGTCGCGTACGAATTCGTGCTCGACAAGGCGGCGGAAAACGTGCGCTACGTCGAGGTACGGTACTCGCCGTTGCTGCATCGCCCCGCGCTGACGCTCGCCCAGGCGATCGAAGCGCCCCTCGCCGGTATCCGGCGTGCCTCCGCGGAAACCGGCACGAAGGTCGGGCTGATCGTCTGCGCCATGCGCACGCGGCCGCCTGCCGAGTCCCTCGAGCTGGCGCGCGCAGCGGCGGAGTATCGCAGCGCCGGGGTGACCGCATTCGACCTCGCCGGAGCGGAGCGGGGGCACCCGGCACGCGATCATCGCGCGGCATTCGAATACGCCGCGGCCCATGGGATGGCCTGTACGTGCCATGCCGGTGAAGGCGACGGGCCGCAGTCGATTCAACAGGCCCTCCACGAGGTTGGCGCCCAGCGCATCGGGCATGGGACCAGGCTCGCGGAAGATCCCGCGTTGCTCGAGGAAGTCGTCGCCCGCAAGATCCCGCTCGAGATGTGCCTCACGAGCAACGTGCATACCCACGTCGTGGCGTCGGTGGCGGAGCATCCCTTTCAGCGCTATTTCCAGCAGGGCATCGTCGTCACGCTGAACACCGACGGCCCGTTGACCGATGGCATCACCCTGACGGACGAGTATTTTCTCGCGCACGCCGTGCTGGGTCTCTCGCCCGACGATATGGCGCGCGTGGTCCTGAACGCCTGCGAAAGCGCATTTCTCCCGGAGTACGAAAAAGTCGCGCTGGTGTCGCGCGTGCAGAGCGAACTCGACGAATTGGGGGGAACTCCGTGATGTCCTGGCGCCGAGTCGTCTTCGCGTTCATGGTCACATTCGTCTGCGCGCTGGTCGTATTCACGCTGCCGCGCTTCGTGTTCAATTCGCTGAGCGGCGCCACCGTCCAGACCCCCGCCCAGGATACGACCAAGGCCCAAGCGGCACCGCCCGCGCCCGTCGAGCAGCAGCCCGCCGTGACGCCGACGCCGCGCTCCCTCGGCTCACGCCTCACGGGTGTGTTCGGCCTGGTCGTGATTCTCGGGATCGGTTTCGCCATGTCGCGCAATCGGCGCGCGATCAGCTGGCGCGTCGTCGGGTGGGGCGTTGGCCTCCAGTTGTTTTTCGCGATCTTCGTCCTGCGGGTGAAGCAGGGTCGAGACCTGTTCGTCTGGCTCGGCGCGACCGTCACGAAGATCCTCGGCTTCTCCTACGCGGGGTCGGAGTTTGTTTTCGGGGAGATCGGGAAACAGCACTCGAGCATCGGCGTGGTGTTCGCGTTTCAGATCATGCCGGCGATCATCTTTGTCTCGGCGCTCTTTGCGATCATGTATTACCTCGGCATCATGCAGGTCGTCGTGAAGGCGTTCGCGATCG
>WNGI01007445.1_pt1 | contig 10027 bp, 8 predicted proteins | sample 5400621 | NCBI WGS metagenome assembly WNGI01 (sample SAMN13153374, study PRJNA577476) | soil metagenome | isolation source: 20 cm soil or saprolite under Garry oak tree replicate 1 | place: USA:California | collected 2016-06-15 | reverse complement strand
CGAATCCGCCGCTCCGTCGATCGAGTCCGATTCGTGGCGCCCCTGGAATGCGACGCCGGAGCGTGAGGCGGAGCCGCAGGCCGAGGTGGTCGCCGCGGCGGCGCCCGACGAAGGGCCGGCGGCGGACGTCCCGCCGACAACCGGGGCTAGCGCCGGGCCGAGCGCGGGGACCATCGTGATCATCGAGGATGATCCCGTGGCCGCCAATTACTACGCGACGCTCTTTCGCGGCAACAGTTACCAGGTCGAGGTTGCCAACGACGGCGTATCGGGTGTCGACCTCTGCGCCCGCATCCAACCACAGGTGATCCTGCTCGACGTCATGATGCCGCGCCAGAACGGCATCCTCGTGCTGCAGACCCTCCGTGCGTCCGACGAAACGAAGAACACGCCGGTCGTCGTAATGTCGAACTTCAGCGAGCCCACCCTGATCAAGCGCGCCATCCAGCTCGGCGCCCTCGAGTACGTGATCAAGACGCAGGTCGAGGGTCCGGCCCTCCTCAGTGCCTTGCCGCGCTGGATGAACCACGAGAAGGCGTTCGCCGCCGCCTAATCACGTGGTCTTTTTTCGCTAGCGGGTCGCGCGCAGGGTCACAATTTCCCAGGGCTTGACGGGAAAATGGAGCATGCCGCCCTTGGGCGCCAGCCGCTCGCGCTCGGCGTCGCCAAGCGTGACGACCCTCACGTCCGCGGGTTGTGGTTGCAGTCGAACGCGGGCCTCCTGTGACTCGTATGAGGCGTTGAGGAAGCGGAGATCGTACCCCCCGGGTCCTGGCTGCAGAGCCGTCATCTGGATGCAGTCGGGTTCGAGCTCGATCACGGGGGGCGCGGTCGTGACAGCTGTGCCCCGTCCCGCCACAATGGGTAGCAGGACCGAGTCGGCGGCGCGCCACACGCCCCCCGCTTGCCAGTCGCCGGCGTGGAAGAAAAGGCTGTAGCGAAACCGGTGTCCACCCGGGACCTGGGCGCCCGGCGTCTCCATCTCGGGACCGGCGTGTCCGGCGCGAGTAACGAGGTCATCCCGCGACAGCCAGCCCACCGAGCGCAGCAGGGTCAGCGCGAGTTCCTGCGGAGGGCCCGGGAGCACTTCGTACTCATGCAGGCCGTGAGCGATCAGCGCCAGGCCCGCGTGGCGATCGCTCACATCGACGAACGACCACATCGGGTAGGTGGGCAGCTCCAGTTCGGCGGCGCCGGGATCGCGATGAGCCGCGGCGACCGCGCGTGCCGTGGCGTGAAACGGGGTGTCCGCCACGGATTGACCAGCCTGAAAGGGTAATGGGAAATGGACCCGGAGTCGGTGATCCTCCGCACGGTTGATGACTTCGAGCTCGATGTCGAGCCGCGGTTGGTCCGCCTCGAGCGAGAGCGTGACTCGAATGGGTAGTACCGTCTCCGTCGCATTGCGGCGTTGACGATCATGGCTGAGTCCGCTGAAGACCGCGAAATCGTAGCGTGCCTCGAGGCGAGCCCGAAGAGGACCCTCTTCCAGCCGCGTGCTCCGGAGGTTGCGAACCGGATCGGCCGGCTGCGAGTTTACAGCCGGCGGCGAGAAGTGGTATTCATCGCCCGCGTCCCCTTCGTCGACCAGCCGGTGCAGCCCCCGGTAGCGCACCCCGGTTCGCCGGTCGAGAATCGCGAGCGTGCCGTCGGCACCAAGATCGCACGTGAGGTGGGCATTCTCGAGCCGAGTTCCGCGCCCGGTAACGGGCGCCGCGGGAGTCGCGGTCGCCAAGGAAACCACGGAGCCCCCGGGAATAATTGGGGTGAGAATTAGCGCGCCCTCGGCCTCGACCAGACCCTGTCGCGGAAATGGGCTCGGGTTCCAGACCTGACCCGCCCCGGCCAGGCGCGGGAGAGCCTGATCGATGATTCGCTCGGCGATCTCGACCACCTCCACACTACGTCGCCTCGACGCCTCGGCCACGGCGTCGATGCCGGAGCCGCACGCGGTGTCGTGCGCGGCGTTTTGCAGAATCAGCGTCCAGGCCTGGTCAAGGGCCTCCGCAGCATCGATCCCGGAAATCGCGGCCAACGGCTCGGCCATCCGCTCGAGCACGCGGGTGGCCTCGAAGTATCGCTGCTTGTCGGGAACGCGAACCGAGAGCGTCCCCATCAGGACGTTGGCACGTGCCGAGGAGCGCAATTCGCCGCGCCAGCGTGGCCAGCCATGCTCGGGCAGGCGTACGAGATAGTCGTCGAGGCGGGCGAGCCGGATCAGGGTGCCGTCGAGCCATCCGCTTGCCTCTCGCACCGCCGCGCTCAGTTTCGCCTGCGGGAGGACGTGATCATTGCCATTCATCAACAGGACGTCGGCGGTCGGGTGGAAAGGGGCGATCGCCTGCAGCGCACTCGCGATGCGCGCCGCGAGCGCGTCGCGCTCGGTCGGCAGGTCGACCCCCTGCGAGTAGGAATTGCCCATGTAGGCGGTGAGAATCCGGCTGCCGTCCGGCGCTTCCCAGTCGAAGGCGACACGGTCGATCGAGAGCGGCACGCCGCGCCAGACCGCGGCATACCGGAAACCGAGCAGGCGGTAGAGCTGCGGCATCTGGGCAGCATGGCCGAACGAGTCCGGTAAGTAGCCGGCTCGCATGGAGCCGCCGTGGAGGTCGGCCGACGCGAGCCCGCGTTGCAGGTCACGGACCAACGTCTCACCGCTCACGAGGAACTCATCAGGGAGCGTGTACCAGGGGCCAACCTGGATCTGTCCGCTGCGAACGGCGCGCTCGACCCGTCCGCGCGCTTGGGGCCGGACCTCCAGGTAATCGTCGATCACGATCGTCTGCCCGTCCATCAGGAAGCGGAAGTCGGGATCGGCCTCGGTCAGGGTAAGGAGCTGGTCCCAGAGCTCGACGAGCTGGTCTCGGAAGGTCTCAAAGGTCGCATACCACTCGCGGTCCCAGTGAGTATGCGGCACGATGTAGACGGTGGTCGTCGCGGGCACAGCTTATTCTGCTTGAGAAAGGAAGGGAACCCGCGGATTCCCTTCCTCGGTAAATCAGGAAATCAGCCGAGCGCGTGCCACTTTTCGGAGCCGATGACGTGGACCCAGGTGAGCCCATTGTCCAGATCGATCGGGTTTCCGCTGGCATCGAGGTAGACTGCCGGAACGTTCGGATCCGGGTGATGCCAGGTGGCGTGGATGACGACACCGTCGACGTAGACCTCGGCCGTGCCATCACCTGTCAGCTCATAGGCTTCGGTGAAGTAGCCGTGGAAGCTGTTCGCCGGGTTGGTATCGAGGAACGATTTGACGTGTTCGACGATGACGGTCTTCGCGTGCACACGACCCGTTCCGACGTTCGTGAACTGCCTGCCGTCCTGGGATTTGAAGTACTGCTTGGAAGCGGCATCGTACTGCCAGACGGCCCCGTGATCGGGAACGCTGATCTGGGGCGCGGGGTCTCCGGTGAAGGTGCCATCGGGGTGCTTGGAGGCGATGTCGTAGTACAAGGTGCCGATCTTCTGCTGCGCGGTGTAGGTCGTGACATTGTTGCCGTGCATCATCACGTTATGCGGCGCGAAGCGCGTGTTGTTGTCACGGTAGAAGACGTTGCCGGCCCCGCGGCTGTAATCGTTGACCAGGTTGGGGTACTTCCAGACCATGCCCAGGACGTAGTCGTTGGCGCCCGAGCAGTAGATCATGCCTCGATACATGATCTCCAGCCGAATGGTGATCAAACGGCAGCTGCGCACTGGCCCGATGAGGTCAGGAAGCGGATGCCAGTAGACAACGCTCAGTCGGGGGATCGAGCCTTCGCTGATGTACTCGTAGACCATGTCGGCCTGCTGCATGCCGGCCTGTGGACGGGCGTCGATGCTGTTCTCGACCTGGATGATGGTGGGCGCGCCTGACGTCCCGATGCGGGCGGGGTCGCCCTGCGACGGCACCTCGATGACGGTCGTGAACGAGAACTTCCAGTCGGCCGCCAGCGGGTCCTGCTTGCGGTTGACCGCGGTTTGCGGGATCGACAGCTGGTACTGTCGGCTGTGTCCCAGCTTGAGGCTCAGGGTGGCGCTTTTCCCGTCGCTCGACCAGGCGACCGGCTTGTCGTAGGGCTTGCCATTCAGCGAGATCGGAGTCCTGGCCCCGTCCATGGGCTGCGAGAAATCGACCTTGACGTCGCCAGTCGGCTTCACCGACTGCTGCGCGTCGGCGACAGCCTTGTTGTCAACCCTGACGGCGGCAATCGCCGGGGCGGGCTCGGTCTTGAAACTGAAACCGCTGCTGACGCCACGCCCTGAGGTGTTCTGGGCGTCCTTGAGGCTGACGTGATAGGCGGTGTTCGGTTTCATGGTTGGCCGGAACTGGTACTCCTTGGCACCGACGGCTTTGAAGGAGACCGCTACGGAGGGCGTGATACTGAAGGCTTTCTCGACGGAAGCGGGCTTCATCTCCTGGTTGAAGTGGAGATCGATGGTGGCGGTCCGTGGGACGGCCTGGTCACCGTTGTTGACGTTCGCGCTCACCTCGAGGGGGGTGGTGATGATCCGAATCACGATGGCAGCCGCGACCACCAGGATGGCGATCGGTAGCAGCCACCAGCGCTGTCGAAGTGTTTGCCTCCAGGTCATTGATCACTCCCTATTACGTGAACCCAGGTCAATCCGGTGTTGAGATCCACCGGGTTGCCGCTGGCATCGTAGTAGATAACTGGTAAGTCGCGATTGGGATGTTTCCAGGTCGCATGGATCATGCCGCCGTCGGAATAGATGTCGGCCGTTCCTTCGCCGGCTAACTCGTAGTACTCGGTGTTGTAGGTTCCGTGCACGCCGGTGTTGCCCGGGCTCGCGTCGAGACGCGATTGCACTCGCTCGATGATCAGTGTCTTGGCGTGGACCTGGCCGGTGCCGACGTTCGTAAAGGGCGCGCCGTCCTGCCATTTGAGGTACTCATGCGAGTTGGCATCATACCGCCAGACGGCGCCATGCTGCGGGATCGACACGCTCGTCCCGGGGACCGCCCCCGGTAGCGGTACGTCCGGGTGCGCCGCCGCAATGTCATAGGTGAGCGCCGGTAGATTGGCCTGCGCCGTATGCGCGGTGATCTGGTCGGGGCGGGCGATCACGTTGTGCGGCGCGGCGCGATCTCCGGCCCGATACATATAGGCGTACATGTAGTTGTAGTCGTACACCACGTTCGGCCATTTCCACACCTGGCCCAGAACGTAGTTGTTGGCGCCGGAGCAGTAGATCATGCCGCGGTACATCTGCTCCAGCTGGACCGTGATCAGGCGGCAGCTGCGTACGGGACCGATCAGGCTGGATGGCGGATGCCAGTAGACGGCGCTCAGCCGCGGGATGCCGAATTCGCTGATGTACTCATAGATCATGTCGGCCTGCTGCATGCCGGTCTGCGGCCGGACCGTCGGCTGCGAGCTGTTCTCAATCTGGATGATGATCGGCGCCCCTGAGGTCCCGATCCGTGCCGTCGATCCCGCAGACGGCACCTGGACCATCGTCGTGAAGCCGAGGGTCCAGTTGGCGACCGCGAGATCCAGCCTGCGGTTCGCTGCCGTCTTGGGGACCAGGAGCGTATGGGTGCGACTATGGCTGAGGATCACCGCCAGCGTGGCGCTCTGGCCCGTCGCATCCCAGGTGACGCTCTTGGCATCGACGGCGGTTCCGTCCAGCAGGATGGGCGTCCGCGCGGGGTCCATCGGCTGCGAGAAAGCAACCTTCAGGTTGCCTCGCAGCGCGACCGCCTGCTGACCGTCGGCGAGGGGCGCGTCGTTGAAGGTCGCACCCGTGACCTTGGGGGCGGGTTCCGTACGAAACGCGACCGAATAATTCTCGCTACCGAAGCCGACTCCTTTGCGGGCCCCGATCACCTGGATCCGGTATGCCGTATCGGGCTCTAATTGCGGATGGAATTCGAAGGTCCGCGGAGTCTTGACGACCACCGTGTAGGGCACGGAGGGGATGATGCGAAAGCCTTTGGTGACAGACGCCGCATCCATGTCCTGGTTGAAGCTCAGCGCGACGGCCGAGCTCCGAATCACGGTATGGTCGCCATCGCTGACGCTGGCGCTGACCGACAGCGGTGCGGAGAGCGCGCGGAGCACGAGCGCGGCCGCCACCAGCAGCAGGACGATGGGGAAAATCCACCAGCGACGCTTCAGCATCGCTGTCAACCCGCGGTTGCGGGCCATGGTCTGGCGCATCAAGGGATCCTCAGCAGGGTACTCCGACCGGCCGCATACGCTATTTCACGCACAGTCCGGAATCAACTGCAACGGCTATCCGGCTTGTTGAGCGTGCTGGCTGACGGTTTTCTTGGCGGAGAACCCCCCTTACGCCAGGACTACGCCACCATCATCCGCGGCAAGAGCAGTTGCTGACAATCGAAGAGCACGTCCAGTACGCGCACCGGGTCACGCGTGACGTTGCGGTTGAGTGCGCGCAGCAGCTTGCGGCTCAGCGGGCGTACGAAGCGGGTGATGTCGTCCATCAGCGGTGCCGGGACGGCGCCCCGGCGGTTCTCGATGATGTCCTCAACGGATAGGAGAAAGTCGTCCACCCGCCGCACGTCGGCGCGCCGCCTCAACTCCTGGTTTCGCCGATCGGCCGCCGCCTCGAACTCGCGGTGGATTTCCTCGATCGCATCGCTCAACATCTAGATCGCTCCCTTCACTGACACCGAATACCCTTGATTCATTTACGCACGAAAGCTGATACGCCCACTGTTACATAGTTGGGAAGGGCTGTCAAGGCTTTTCGCAAATAGCGGCCTCCGCTGCAGAAAGGGCGGCGGACAGTGCTGAAATCAGGCGCTGAGGCCGTTTCCCGACACTTCCTGTAGCGTGTCCAGCTCGCGGACCTGGTTCAAGTCGAGGCCCTGATTGCCCAGCGACTGAAGCAGACGGAGCACGTATTTGACCCCCGCCAGGTTGACGCCCTTTTGACGGGTGAGGAACTGGATGACGCGAACGCGCCGAATGTCGTCCTCCGAATAGCGCCGGCGGTTGGTCGCGGTCCGCTGCGGTTTAATCAGGTTCTCGCTCTCGTAGATCATCAGCGTGCGTGGATGCAGATTGAGGATCTCGCTCGCGATGCTGGGGGTGAAGACCGCCCGTCCGGGAGCGATGGCCGGTGACCGCTTCCGTTTTCCCACGCTTTAACCCCTTGCGCCCCAGGCGCGACGGCTGGCTGGCCCGTAACTTTATATTCACGATATCACATATTCGCGAGGCGTGCAAGCGGGTGTCCCGTCTGGGGCCGATTTGCAGGTGGCCGCGTAGAGTTAGACACGAGCGATGCTGGCGATCGAGCAATACACCAGGCGCCTTCTCAAGGACTTCCACCCGATCGTGGCCGCCAATCGGCCTCCGGTCGAGGTGGCGCCGGATCCGGCCGACCGCGAGCGCTTCGTGCGCGGCTCGGGGGGGCTCGTCACCGGGCTCTCGGGACTGGCGCAGGCGACGGGGGCGGTCTGGGTCGCCTCCGTGCGCGATGGCTTCGAAGGCGAGCTCGAGCTGGGAAACGGCGGCGAGCCGATGATGGTGGAGACCACCGACGGCTCGCGATTCCAGGTGAGCTGGGTCAATCCGCCGCGGCTGGTCTACGACCTCTACTACAACACGATCGCCAACCCGCTGCTCTGGTTCGTGCAGCACTACCTGTGGAACCTGGCGGAAGCGCCGGTGCTGGACGACAGCACGCACCGTGCCTGGACCGAGGGCTACCGCCTCGTCAACCAGCTGTTCGCTCAGCAGATCGTCCGCGAAGCGCGCCGCGGGCGGAAGCGGCCGCTCGTCCTTTCCCACGACTATCACCTCTACCTGGTGCCGCGGCTGGTGCGACGCGAACTGCCGGACGCGGTCATCCAGCATTTCGTCCACATCCCCTGGCCCACGCCGCAATACTGGAAGGTTCTCCCGCACTACATGCGCGATGAGATCATGGACGGCTTGCTGGCGGCGGACATCATCGGCCTGCAGACCTACTCGGACGTCCGCAATTTCCTGCTGACATGCGAGGAAAACATGGGGTTGCCGGTGGATCTCCGCCAGCAGACCGCGTTCTATCGAGGCCGCACCGTGTGGGTGCGTCGCTATCCGATCTCGATCGACGTTCGTGAATTCGAGCGCAGCGCCGCCAGCCCGGCGGTGGAACGGGCCGAGCGCGAGGTGCTGCGCTGGCGTCCCGAGCAACTCGTCTACCGGGTCGACCGTATGGACCTCTCCAAGAACATCATTCGCGGGTTCATCGCCTACGACCGACTCCTGCAGGCCCATCCGGAGTGGCACCGGCGCGTCATGTTCTGGGCGATGCTGCAGAAAACGCGCCAGAACGTGCCAGAGTATCGCGAGTACGCCCGCCAGGTGGTGCAGACCGCGCGCCTCATCAACGGCCGTTTCGGCGCCGGTGACTGGCAGCCGATCCGCCTCGAGCTACGTGACGACATGAACCGGGCGGTGGCCGGCTACAAGCAGTTCGACGTCTTGCTGGTCAATCCCATCTACGACGGCATGAACCTGGTCGCGAAGGAGGGGATCACGGTCAACCGCCGCGGCGGTGCGCTCGTCCTCTCGGAGAATGCCGGCACTCACGAAGAACTTGGCGAATGGGCGATTACCATCAATCCCTTCGATGTCGATGCCACCGCGCAGGCCCTTCACCGAGCGCTGCTGATGGATCCGGTCGAACGGCACGCCCGCGCCGAGAAGATGCGGGTGGTGGTGCAGCAGAACGACGTCGCGCGCTGGATCTCCGCGCAGTTGCAGGATATTCGTGACCTGATCGAGCCGCAGGCGGCGCGGCAGCCCGAGGTGGCCAGAGAGGACTCGATCGTCGTGGGGCGCGAGGGCTCGATCTAGCGCGAACCGCGGAGGTCCCGAAGCTCGCGGAGCAGCCCGATCACCCCGGTGACCCCGTCCACCGACAGGTCGCAGTCGGCGAATGCCGCGTCGGGCACCTCGTGCGATCGGACCCCAACGGCGACGGTTCTCGTTCCGGACATCCCTTTGAGGGCGGCAAAGGCGTCCGCATCGGTCAGATCGTCACCGATGTAGATGATGGCCTTCGGCTGGATGGCGGCAGCCAGGCGGTCGAGTACCTGGCCCTTGTCGATATGCAATGGCGGCCGGAGCTCCCAGACCATGCGGCCGGCATGAAGCGTGAGCCGCTCATCACCGGCGATCCGCTCCAGGGGCTGTCGCAGCATTGCCTGCACGGCCGAGGGGCCGGCGGCGTTGCGAAAGTGAACGGTGACGCCGGCGCGCTTGCGTTCGACCTGGACGCCCGGCAGCTGCGACAACGCAAGCCGACGAACCGCGTCAGCAGCCCGCTCGAGCGCGGCGGTGAACGGCGCCGCGGCCGCGACCAGCCGTGACGCGCCGTTCCGTTCCTCCAGTCCGTGGTTGCCGACGAAGATCAGGCCGTCGATCGGCAGGCGCGCGGCGAGCGCATCGGTATCCCGGCCACTGATGACAGCGATCCGCTGCAGGTCGCGACCGAGCTCGCTGAGCAGAGCGACCACCTCGGGGTCTGGCCTCGCCTGGTCGGGATCGGCGACGATGGGCGCGAGCGTGCCGTCGAAGTCGAGGCCGAGCAGAATGCACGACGGCGCGATCCCTGAAAGACGCTCAGAAAGCGCGGTCAGGCCCAGAGATGGCGGGCGCCGGCGAGCTCCGGAAACTCGGTTTCCGGGATCTGGAGCCGGCTCTGCACGGCCGCTTCCATCAAGGAGAAGATGACCTTGACCCCGGCGAGGTTGATGCCATGGACGGTGGTGAGCTCCCGGATGAGCCGGATGCGTTCGATGTCGCGACGCGAATAGCGGCGACGCTGGGTGGGAGTCCGTTCGGGCGCGATCAGGTTTTCGCTCTCGTAGACGAAGAGGGTGCGCGGCTCGATGTCGAACATGTCGGAGACTTCGCTGGACTTATGGGGCAAGGCCAAGTGGGTCCCTCCAGGACGCAATACTGTAAACCATTATATCCAACATATCAGCATTAGTGATAAACAGCCAACGGCGACGACGTTTGCACAAATTGTGGCGGGACGCCGGAACGGTGTGACGAAG
>WNGI01012675.1_pt1 | contig 10029 bp, 7 predicted proteins | sample 5400621 | NCBI WGS metagenome assembly WNGI01 (sample SAMN13153374, study PRJNA577476) | soil metagenome | isolation source: 20 cm soil or saprolite under Garry oak tree replicate 1 | place: USA:California | collected 2016-06-15 | reverse complement strand
CGCGGACGATAAGAATTTTGAAGTACTTCTTCGGGCGGCCCCCCAAGCCGCCCTCTTTTTTTACCTCTCTTCGAATCATCTTTTCTAGATGGGCTTCGTGACCCTCGCCTGCTCCTATAAAAATAAAATTGTGGCGCTGCCGATTCGATCGCTCGTATTTGACGGCAGATGGGGAATAACCGACCACAGCGGTGATAAACTTCTTCGGCTTATGTTGGAAGTCAAAGCCCTCAAGAAGAGCTACGGAAAGGTTGTTGCGGTTGACGGCGTCAGCTTGCGGGCGGGCTCGGCGGAAACCATCGGTCTGCTAGGACCGAATGGCGCTGGAAAGACCACAACCGTTTCGATGATTGCCGGCTTGTTCGCTCCCGACTCCGGGGAGGTTCTTATCGACGGTAGTCCGATGCGCGGCGATACCGACCCTGTCAAGCGAAAGATCGGGCTGGTTCCGCAAAACATCGCGCTGTATGACGAACTGAGTGCCCTTGCAAACCTTAATTTTCTGGGTGCGCTTTATGATCTCCATGGTCCGGTGCTGAAGCGTGCGATCGGAGAAGCGCTGGATCTGGTTGGCCTGGCAGATCGATGCAAAGACAGAGTGGGCACGTTCAGCGGCGGAATGAAGCGCCGTCTCAATCTCGCGGCGGCGCTACTTCACAACCCGCAGATCCTTCTGCTCGATGAGCCGACTGTAGGTGTGGATCCGCAGAGCCGCAACGCCATCTTCGACAATCTTGAAACTCTCAAAAAACACGGTAAGACGCTACTGTATACCACCCACTACATGGAAGAAGCGGAACGACTCTGCGACCGGATCATTATCATTGATCACGGCAAAGTCATCGCAAATGACACGCTGCATGGCCTCCACCGGATGTTGCCGGTCACGAACCTGCTCGCAGTCGAACTGGAGAACCTTGACGGCTTCAAGCCGGAGCCATTGCTGGCGCTGCCGGATGTTGTCTCAGCGGAGGTGCGGGAGGGGACTCTCAGGGTAGGTCTCCACGACCTCACGGCTGGTGCGCCTGCGATCCTGCAATGGCTAGCCGAGAACGGACACTCTTATCAACACGTGACCAGTGAGCGGCCCGACCTGGAAACGGTCTTTCTGACTTTGACCGGAAGGAGCCTGCGCGATTCATGATGATCCCGTTCCTGGCGCTCGTTCGCAAGGATCTGCGGCTGTTTTTCAACGATCGCCGCGCGGTGGTCGTTGGGCTGCTGGTGCCGATTATCCTGGCTTCATTTTTCGGATATCTCTTCGGAGGGCAGGGAGGCAAAGCTGAAACGAGCCGCATGCCGATCCTGATGATTGATCAGGACGGAAGCGCAATTTCCCGCGCCATCGTCGTTCAACTCACGAGCGACAAGAATCTGGACGTAAAGCCGTCCACGCCCGACGAAGCGCGGTTCCAGGTACGAAGAGGGAAGGCCAGAGCTGCCATCGTGATCCCCAAAGATTTCGGCGCCGATGCGGGGCGCGCATTTTTCGCGGGCGCAAGAAAACCTGATATCTCCGTGCTCTACGATCCGTCGCACAGTATGGAGATGAGTATGGTGCAGGGAATTATGAGCGGCGCGGTAATGCAGGCCGTCAGCAAAGAAATGTTTTCTGGTCAGAGCGGAAGAGAGATGGTAAAGGAATCCCTTGCTCAAATCGAGACGAACAGCCAGATGACCGCTGCCGAAAAGAAGAGTCTGCGTGACCTTCTGGGTAGTGTTGAAAAGTGGAATGAAGAGCAGGCTAATCAATCCGCATCCGGACACGATGTTCCCGCGGGCGGCTTGACGATCCCGTTCGAAACCCACGAGGAAGCAATCACCTCGGGCACGGAGGACAAGTACAACAGCTACGCGCATGCATTCGGCGGGATGGGAATACAGTTCATCCTGTTTATGGGACTGGACGTGGGAGTCCGACTCTTGCTGCTGCGTCAAAGTGGGCTCTGGCAGCGGCTTCGCGCGGCACCGCTGTCGCGCTCTATGCTCCTGGGCAGCCGGGCTGTCAGCGCGGCCCTGATTTCGGGATTCATTCTGTTCGTCCTCTTTACCTTTGCCCGGTTGGTATTCGGCGTGCGCATCCAAGGCAGCTTCCTCGGATTCCTCGGAGTCTGCGCCGCCTTTTCATTGATGACCGCCGCCTTCGGCCTCCTGATCGCTGCGCTCGGCAAAACAGTGGAAGCCACTCGTGGTTATGCCGTGTGATTCCCACCCGCTGGGCCATGGATGGTCTGGACGGAATGACCTGGCGTGGCCTAGGAATTTCCGAAGCGTTATTGCCCATCGCGGTGCTGCTCCTTTTCACCCTTCTTTTCGGGGCTCTGGCCGTGATGTCCTTCCGCTGGGAGACGGAAAGCTAGAGAGAACCGATTGCCTTTCTCTATGTTCCTCTGTGGCCTCTGTGGCCTGTGTGGCCTGTGTGGCCGAGTTCTTCGTCCGTACAAGCAGCAGGTCAAGTATAAAAAATACACATTCCTGAGAGGTATGATGATGAGGCTCCGCGGGGTCAATATGGTCAACCGAAAACTTTCTTTGTTCTCTTGCCTGGTGATTCTGCTTGCCTGCCCGCTCGGCATACTGGCCCAGCAACAAAAGGCGCCGGGGACCGGACTAGCCCCCATCCGCCAGTACATTGCGACCGGATGGGACACTCTAACTCGTTCCATGACGGACTGTGCCTCAGTAGCCGATCCTAAGATCAAAGTCCATCCCGTGCTCTATCTGCCGGCCGGGTTTCCTGTCCCTCCTGCGGTCGAGAAATTGCACGCCGATTGCAATGTCGAGATCCAGCATCTCCCCAAGCCGATCAAGCAACTCGGCGAGATTGACACCAACGCAATCCATCCCCACGGACTGCTCTATCTGGAAAATAAGTATGTGGTGCCCGGCGGGCGCTTTAACGAAATGTATGGCTGGGACAGTTACTTCATCATCCTCGGTCTGCTGCGCGATGGCCGGACCGATCTGGCGCGCGGGATGGTGGAGAACTTCTTCTTCGAGATCGAGAACTACGGCGCTCTGCTCAATGCCAACCGAACGTATTACCTGACTCGTTCTCAGCCGCCATTCTTAAGCTCGATGGTCCTCGCCGTCTTCGAAGCGGAGAAGCAGGCCGGGCATCCCGACACTGCTTGGCTGGCGCGTGCGTATCCGTTTCTATTGAAGGACTATTCCATGTGGACGCGCGATCCTCAACTCGCGGGCTCGACGGACCTCGCGCGCTATTACGATTTTGGTGATGGTCCTCCTGCAGAGGGCTTGCAGGATGAAGGCGGTTTCTATCGCGACGTAGTGACCTATTTCGTGGTTCATCCCGACCAGGCCGATCACTACCTAGTTGAACAGAAGCAAGGCCTAGCGGCCGATGGAGAAGGGGCGAGTTACTCGATCAAAGCTTGCGATGTTATGACGACTAAGTCCCAGCCGGAGTGTGGGATGGAACACATTGTCCGCCTGAGCGCAGACTACTACAAGGGCGACCGCTCCATGCGCGAATCGGGCTTCGATATTTCGTTCCGCTTCGGTGCCTATGGGTCTGCTACGCATCATTACGCTCCCGTCTGCCTGAACAGCCTGCTCTACAAGACCGAAAGAGACATGGACCAAATCAGCATCTTGATCGGTAAGGGGGCCGAAGCGAAAGAGTGGCGGACACGCGCCGCAACCCGCCAGAGCCGCATGCAAAAATATCTTTGGGATGGCGAACGCGGATTCTTCTTTGACTATGACTTCACTAACAGTAAGAAGTCTACTCATCGCTATCTGACGACTTACTATCCGCTGTGGGCGGGCCTGGCTACGCCGGAGCAGGCTGCCGCGGTAGTAAAGAATTTGGCAGTCTTCGAGCAACCGGGCGGTCTCGCGATGAGCCCCGAAAATTCCGGCGTGCAATGGGACTACCCTTATGGGTGGGCCCCGGTGGAGTTACTTGCTATCCAGGGACTGCGCCGCTATGGGTACAACGCCGAAGCGGACCGCCTGTCGTATAAATTCCTTTCCACTGTGATTGAAAACTTTCAGCGCGATGGGACGATCCGCGAAAAATACAACGTGGTGACCCGTTCATCAGAGTCGCAGGTGGCAGCCGGATACCAGACCAACGTGATCGGCTTCGGTTGGACTAACGCGGCCTTCCTCGAATTGCTGCATGCTCTGCCGAAAGAGTCAGTGGAGAAGCTGGAGAAAGAGGCTTCGGGTGCGAAATCGGCGCAGAAGTGAATGCTAGCGCCGTGCGGTTTACGTCGCTAGCCGATCCGCGCGATCTCGGCCCGTATCCCGCCCTTTCCCGAAGACGGCATAGCTCCCACTTGGCTTGCGACCCAGGCTCCCACGCGGTTGGCGGTTTCATTCATCTCGGGAAGGGAAGACCCACGCAGGTATTCATGCACCAGTCCTGCCGTGAAGGCGTCGCCGGCGCCGATTGCATCCGCCACCTGGATCCGGTAGGCGAGATGTTCATTCAGACCCTGCTGGCTGATCAACAGGCTCCCCCGGTACCCGCGAGTGACGCAGACTAGCTTCAAATGGTGTAACTCCATGAGAGAGTCTGCCGAAGCGATTTCGTCATGATGCTCGAGGCCGAACAGTTGCATGATCCTTGGCAACTCTTCATGATTCAGTTTCACGATGTCCGCCGCGTTCATTGATTCCCATAGAACTTCCTTGGAAAAGAATGTCTGCCGCAGGTTGACGTCGAACACCCGCACCGCGCCTTTGCGCGTGGCTCCTAAAAACTGACAGATCGTAGCTCGGCTGGTCGCAGCCCGCTGCGCAAGCGATCCAAAACAGACAGCGTCCAGATGTGCCGCCAGTTTTTTCCAGTCGGCAGTCCATTCCAGAAAATCCCAGGCCACGCTCTCGGCAATCTCAAACTTTGGCTGTCCAGCGTGGTCGAGTTCGACTTGAACGGTTCCGGTGGAATGCAGCGCATCACTCTGGATGAGTTCGGTCGTCACTCCCAACGCCGACAGTTGCGCCAGCGCGTCGCTACCGAGCGAGTCACTCCCGACCCGGCTGGCCACGATCCCTTCGTCACCGACCAACGTCGAGATGTACGCGAAATTCGCCGGTGCGCCGCCTAATTGCTTGCCGCCAGGCAGCATGTCCCAGAGAATCTCGCCCAGTCCGATGACCTTGTAGCGTGGGTTTGCCATCACCTTAGGTTGGCGATCACTCAAGAATTCTCGCCAAATAATTGTCATCCCGAGCGGAGCGGGGATCTGCAATCCGCAACGCAGCAGCAATCTAGGGACGGGAGTCCTGCTTAGTCCGCAACTCTTCCGCGATCTTCAACTCCGTCTCGGCCTCCTCTTTCCTGCCCATATCGCGATAGGTCTGGCCGAGCAAATGGTGTGTCATTGGATTATTCGGATCCATCGCAGCCGCCCGACGCAGCGACCGCACCGCCAATTCGAACTCGCCCTTTTTCTCGAGCACTTTTCCCATAAGGATGTAAGGCCCGGTCGAAGTCGCGTCCAGCCAGATCGACCGCTGTAGAAGGCGTTCGGCGTCATCGTATTTCTGAATGCGCGAGTACGCGTCCGCCAGTTTGTAAAAAGTGGCGGCATTTGCCGGATTCACAGAGACTTCTTTCTGGAATTGCTCGATCGCTTCCGGCACTCGTGACTTGTACAGATAGAGTTCGCCCAGCATCATGTGCGCCCCCGGCAGCTTTGGATCGAGTGTCACCGCCTTCTGCGCATACTCTTCCGCCACCGGATCAAACTCCTGCCGCAGCAGCATGCGCGCCGTAAACAGATATCCCGCCGCCGAATCCGGAGGCACGTCGAACATGCGCGCAAATGCGGTGCGCGCCTTGGGATAGTCCTTGGTCTGGATGTAGCAAATTCCGAGAATGTATGCCGCATCGACATTGGCGCGAGGGAACCAGGATTGGACTTTCTCTAGGTAGGGAATCGCCTCGGCGGGGCGTCCAGCAAGGAAATAAGAGAGGCCGAGGAGCTGCGTCGATTCGTTGTCGCTCGGATCTTCGGCCTGGGCTGTCTTCAGCTTGTCGACGGCTTTGAGGAAATCGCCTTTCTGGTAATAGGCAGCGCCCAGTTCGCGGGCAAGGCCTTTTAGCCCGGGGTTGCTTACGGCCAAGCTCTGCAATTGTGTGATGGCCTCGTCGTACTTACCCTGCTGAAGGAGGAGTTGGGCAGCCGCAAAGGCAGATTGCGACGATTCTGATGAAGCTGACACCGAGCCGGGCTTCGAGTCCTTCGCCTCCTGTCCCGAGCAGACTATCGCGATTAATAAGAATGCCAGCAGCGGCTTGGGCAAGGACATCACAGGACCGTCGGAAAGAATCTGCCGACGATTAGAACACAAAAAGAGAGGGAGCCTCGGAAGACTCCCTCTCGGAAAGACGTACTTGAAGCCTGGTCCTAGAAATCGAACCGCAATGCGAACTGGATTTGACGCATCGAACTGCCATATTCAAGGCTGGTGATCTTACCGTTGTTGCCGCCCTGACAATCAATGCAGGTTTGAGCGCCATTGGTGGCGCCGAATGCATACACGGGATGGTTGAAAATGTTGAAGAAATCCGTGCGGAACTGTATATTGAAGCGCTCGTAGATGGGGAACTTCTTTACCACCGACAGGTCGGAGTAGAACCCGGACGGTCCGTGGAATGAGTTGCGCTGGATATTACCCAGGTGCCCTTTGGTCGGATCGGCAAAGGGGCCGGGCGGATTTGCCGGATCTGTTATGTCAGGAAGTGGAGTGTAAAACGTCAAATTGTGATTTTTGGGATCAATACCTCCCGACACACCAGTATGGAACGAGCCGGTGCCCCTGTTTGGACGGCAGATGCCCACGTCCTGTTCACTGCCGCAGTTCGAGAAGCTGGGAGTCCAGGGCAGCCCGCTGCTCCAGTTGGTACTGTTGCTCACCTGCCACCCGCCAACAGCATAATCCAAGGCTCGGCCAGCATCGGCCATGAACGTCTTTCCTTTGCCAAAGGGTAGTTCGTAGACCGTGTTGAAGACGAACACGTGATTACGGTTGAAGTCCACGGGACCCCACGCGATCTTGTGATCGATCGCATAGTAGTTGTTGTCGTAGCCGTCGGCGTGAGCATAGGTGTAGTGAGTGAGGATTTGCAGGCCCTTTGTGAACCGCTTGTCCACCTTGACCTCGAACGCGTTGTAGGTGCTGGCGGCGTCATTGCCGTAGTAGTTGTCGAGGCTGAATCCAATCTTACTGCAATCCCCGAGGGCTTGGCCCGGACCCGGACTCGTGATTTCCGGTCCGCAGAGTGGCCGGCGTTGGTTTTGCGTATAGGTCACCCCAGTTATTGGGTTGATCGTATTGTAGTTGGCCATGGAAACCGGATTCACGTTGTAATTCGGCCCGTCGCCGACGAACCCGTGCGTGCCCTTGCTTCCTACATAAGCAACTTCCAGGGAAATGGTGTTGGTGATCTGATGTTGAACCGTGGCGTTCCAGGCATCCACCCGGGGCAGGGTCTGTTTGATGGGCCGGATGTGGATGCCGGAGATCGCCCCGCCCAGACTACTGAATGGGATTACTCCGTTGTCAGGAATTGCGGGGAAGGCAGTCGCTGGATCAAGAATCGGGAGCGAATTCGGCCCCGCATCCAAAGTGAATATCGGGACCCTGTCTCCAGAGCCCTGCCCCTGCCCGGGCGGCAGGTTGGTAGCATTGACGCTTTGCTTGATCAGTACTGGCAAGTTCTGAGTCACGGTGTGCCCAAAGTTCGAGCCAAATACACCGATATCGAAGCTGCGGCCGTAGCCCATTCGAATTACAGTCTTCGGTGTCGCTTGGAACGCGATGCCGAGTCGGGGCGCGAAGGCATGAAAATCGTTTTCGGCATTCCCGTTCGAGCCGATCCCGCCAAAGCCGGCGACTCGGATGGCACCCGTCCCACCCAGATCGACGATATTAGCGAAGCCACCACCGGCCTTCGAAGTTACCGTTTCCGGGAAGTAGATTTCCCAGCGCAGCCCGTAGTTGAGGGTCAGCCTGGGGGTTGCTCGCCACGTATCCTGTCCGTAGAAGAACGTGCGTTTCTGACGTTCCCCAGGAGGTGCGATGTCAGGATTATTGACGTAACGGGCGATGGATGTAACTTCGCCGAGCAAGAAAGTCGCCAGATCCAGACCGGCATCACCGGCCTGCGCGGTTCCTTGCGGGCTGAAGTTGTATTCACCCGTACGGTTATTGTCGCTCGGAATCCGCAGGTTCTTGGCGTAGCGAATATCAGCGCCAAACTTAAACTGATGGTTGCCAATCATTTTGGTCCAGTTGTTGACAAATTGGACCTGTTGCTCGCTCTCGGTCAGTGGGCAGTTGCAGCGGGAGAGGCCGAGGCTCTCGCCGAAGCTTGAAATCGCCTGGCCGGCGCCGCCATTGCTCGGGGCGCCATTAAATCCGCTGATGGGAGCCGGGCCAAGGAAGAACCCCCCCAGACCAGCAGTCTTGGGATCATCTGTGTTTGCGCCGGGGATCCCAAAATCCGTCATGGGAGTACCGCCGTCTGGCTTTGACGCTATCGGATTGTACTTGAACCAGCCGAAACGGAAGTCCATCAGCAATGAACTGCTGAACGTCTTGGTGACGCCGGATGACAAGCTGTAGTTGTGGGTGATGGAACTGCCGGCCAAACCCGGGGCGATGTTCCCGCCTCCGGTGCCCGGACCCTGCAACTCGCCCAGCAGGCCTTGGCCCGACACCTTAAAGTAATCGAGACTGAATCGCCCGAAAACGCTTATGGTCGAAGTTGCCGCGTAGTCGATGCGGGTATCGAAACTGTTCTGCTGCAACGGACCCGAACCGGAGCCCGCAAAATTGTTAAGAAGAGTCGTGCTCTGCGGGGGCGGAAGCGCAGCCAGGATTGCGGCCGCTGCGGGAGAAAGCCGGCTGTTTGGGATTAGATTGCCGACGAACTGATTCCGCCCACTGCCGTCATTAGGTGCCCCAGGAGTGGCCGGATCATAAATCTGCCCGCCACCCTTGATGCCTGCCGTCACCCCCAGATACTCGCTCAGGTCGCAGAAGGTAGTGTCAGGGTTGGGCCCGTTGGGTCCAGTGCAAGTATCCCGAACATGCTGGGTCGGCAACGTGAACACACCACTGAGACCGTAGGTTTGTCGTGTGCCCTGGTAATCTCCGAAATAGAACAGCTTGTCCTTAATAATCGCGCCACCAACGGTACCGCCAAACTGCTGCCAACGCGCCGCCGGAAGGATACGACCGGTTGCCAGACTGACCTGATTGGGCCCTTGCGCGAAGGGATCACGCGCCTGTTGGGCGTCGGAGCGGCGGAAATAAAATCCGCTGCCATGAATCTCATTGCTTCCCGACTTGGTCTGTGCTGTCACCAGGCTGCCCACTGCTTTGCCGAATTCCGCGTCGTAGTTCTGCAGCGCGACCTTAGCTTCAGTCACCGCGTCCAGGTTGGGATTCACCACGATGATCCCCAAAATCGGATCCTGGTTGTCGGTTCCGTCCAATTCGAAACCCGTGCCGCTGAAATGCTGCCCTTGCGTGAAGATCTGCTGGCTGCCCTGCGGATTCTCGGTGGCAGCATGGCTCCATCCCGTCATTTTCTGTGAACCAGGGGCCATCAGTTGCAGGGTAGTGAAGTTGCGGCCGAGGTTGGGGAGTTCCTCGACGTATTTTTCATTAAATGAGGTTGCCACGTCGGCGCGATCCGTTTTGAGCTGCGGCGCCTCGCCTGTGACTTCGACGGTCTCAGACGTGCCCCCCACCTGGAACTGCATGGGTACGTTCGAAGCCGCATCGGCCGAAACGGTAATGTCTTTCTGCTCGCTCGTCTTAAAACCCGAGCCTTCCACGCGCACCGTGTAGACGTCCGGAATCAAGTGAGTGACGGAGTAGTTCCCACTCTCGTTGGTGGTCGTCGTGTCCGACGTGTTTTTGCGCTGGTTGGTGACAGTCACTTTGGCGTTGGCGACCGCCGCGCCCTGTGGGTCAGTTACTGTGCCAATAATGCTGCCATAGACTGCCTGCCCCCACATGGGTTGCGGTGCCAATGTC
>WNGI01007441.1_pt1 | contig 10029 bp, 8 predicted proteins | sample 5400621 | NCBI WGS metagenome assembly WNGI01 (sample SAMN13153374, study PRJNA577476) | soil metagenome | isolation source: 20 cm soil or saprolite under Garry oak tree replicate 1 | place: USA:California | collected 2016-06-15 | reverse complement strand
TCCCGCCGATGTCGATCTTTGATTCCAAGATTGCCGCATACGGAACGGCCGCTGACGGTTCGATGACGATTTTCATCGTCTCCCAAATCGTGCGCATGGCCAAAACAATCGCTTCTTCGCTTACCGTCACGATGTCGTCCATGTAACGCTGGATGATCGCAAAATTTGGCGCGCCAACATTTGTCCGTAGGCCGTCGGCGATCGTGAATTTCTTTTCGGTGCGGATCAATCGTCCTGCGCGAAACGATTGCGCTGCATCGTCGGCGTTCGCCGGCTCGACCGCAACCACCTTGATTTTTGGCCGCATCGATTTTGCCGCGACCGCCGTGCCGCAGAGCAATCCACCACCGCCGACCGGACACATCACAAGATCGACGTCGGGCACATCCTCAAGCAATTCCACCGCCGCGGTCCCCTGCCCCGCAATCACGTCTTCGTTTTCAAACGAATGAATCAACGTCGCGCCAGTTTTAGCGATCACGTCCGCGCATGCGGATTCGCGCGCTGCTTCTGTCGGTTCGCAAAACACAATCTGCGCGCCGTAAGTCTCGACCGCGCGCACTTTCACCTTTGCCGAGTTCGACGGCATGACGATGTGCGCCGGAATGCCGCGGAGTTTCGCCGCGCGCGCGAGCGCAGCGCCATGATTTCCCGACGAATGCGTCGCGACGCCGCACAGCGCGGTCGCGTCGTCGAGCGAAAAGACCGCGTTTGTCGCGCCGCGTGCCTTAAACGCGCCAATCTTCTGAAAATTCTCGCACTTAAAAAATAAAAGCGCGCCGCTCGCAACATCCAGCGGCGAGCTCGTCAGCACCGGCGTCCGCTTGATGTACGGCCGAATCCGCTCATGCGCCGTGCGAATGTTATCAAAGTCGAGAGACACAATCATCGTTTTTGTCGTCGTAACGTACGAAACGGTCAGAAAGTCATCGGCGCCACCGAGCCGTCATTCGATTGCCGCCAAAATATCCACGGATTGAGCGAACCCTTGCTGAGTTAGCTTATAACCCCCATTGATTCGCCCCACTTTTTTGCGCTTCCAGAGATCAAAGAGTGCCTCATGAACGCGAGACTTTGATCTGCGTTCTAGGCATTGGAGAATTTTCGCCTCAGACAGTTCGGCAGGATACTCGCTGTGCAATAGGACGAGAAGTTCCTCACGGAGTCTTAGATCTCCGTGGACAATTTTGGTATCGCCCCATACCTCAACCACCGCGGAGACGGGGACTTGAATAAACTCTACAAGTTTCCCCGCCAGGGCTTTCTCTGTCTGCAACACATGCCGGACGATTTCGGATAGAATCCATTGAGCACTGGCGAACACATATCGAAGATCATAAACATTTGGGTCTACTTCTCCTTTGTGGAGGATGTTACGCTTATTTCGCAGAGTGTAACAGCTTCTTGCGATCCTCGCAGCGCATATCTTCAAATCATCAGGGAGCTTTGATGACGCCGATTCAAGGTTCTTGAGGTAATGGTCAACTATTGGCTTTATCTCGTATTTGCCTGTCTCCAGAAACTGAAAAACCTGAACACAAGTTTCCACAAATTTACCACCACTGGCCTTTTCTAGCAGCTCGATCCTGCAATCATTTCCGATTTCGATGAAATGCTTAACGAGGTCCTGCGCCAACTTTTTCGGGAGCGTCTTTTCAAGACTCGCTACAATTTGCTCCGATTTCATTCAGCACTCTTGGACAACGCGATCATTGCTCGCACTTTCTTCAATCCTTCTCCGGTCACGCGGTATTTCTTCTTCGCTTGTTTCGTCTTTCCCTCCTTTCTCAGCTGCGCTACAAGTTGCGGCTTTTGCGAAATGAGGGTTGTCATTGCGACGGTTACGTTGCTAAGCGCGTGCCCCATATGGGTCAGTTCTCGGTTCACCTCGAAGCCAGTGAGGACGTCCTTACCTCCCTTCTCCTGCAAATAGGCGGCTGCCACTAAAGCCTTTTCGACCTCAGTTTTCGGAGCAGCCGCTCCAAAGCACGTCGCCAGATCACTAAAGGACAAAATCGAATTGTCTTGAGAACTTCTTTCTCGTTCCTCAATGCGGACCTGCGCCGGAACTGTCGGCGTCTTGTTTACGGAAACAGAAACCCCGCATTTTTCAGAGAGCCAAACGACAACCCGGCGCTTTGAATCTGGTTCAAGTTCCTTAAGTGCCGCGTAAGCGGCGCTCATCGCTTCAAGTTCTGGATCATTAAGCATACGTTGAATATCGCATGATGTCATCTCTCATGTCAAGTCTAATACGACATGAATCTAGCTATGGCTCTTCACCTTGCGATTCGGTTGGTTCTTCTGGCTAATATTCACGAAAGCCATTAAACAAGCTTCCAATGAATCGGTAAGCGAAATCTAATGAATACAAAGTGGGCGCAGATGGCCAAAAAATTCGTATTTGCCAAGCAAAATCGACATGCAGAAAAGGAAGCGACTGTAGCGGAGTGCCGGGCGATCAAGAAATCAGTCCGCTGGCATTTGAATTACGAACTTTTGTTGGACATCGAAGACGCGCAGTGTCGAGGCGCGTGTCCCCACCCCCAGAATGTTTGGCATTGTCGCTTAAGACAGCGGCCGTTAAAACTAGGCGGAGAGCCGCCGAACGCCAGATACCGAACATCCAACATTCAATGAAGCGTAATGAGCCGTTGCATCTCGACGAGGAACAAGTGCGGCGGCATTTGCGAATGGAGGACTTAATTCCGGCGATGGAAAAAGCGCTGATCTATTTCTCCGCTGGCAAGGTGACTCAGCCCGTGCGTTCCGTGATCACGGTCGATCCTCCCGGCGGATTTTTTGGAATGATGCCGGCGCTCACTCCTGAGGGACTTGGTATAAAGATCGTCACGTTTTACGCGTCGAATGCGGAGCGCGGTCTGCCGACACACATGGCCACAATTTTTCTGGTCGATCCCGAAACAGGCGCACCACTTGCGGTGATGGACGGGCGTTTGATCACAGAAATGCGGACTGCGGCTGTTTCGGCTGCCGCCACAAAACTTCTTGCGCCGCCGAACGCAAAGATACTCGCAATTCTCGGGAGTGGCGTGCAAGCGCGCAGTCATGTGGAAGCATTGCTACTCGTTAGGAATTTTGAAGAAATTCGCGTGTGGAGTCGCACCACGTCACGCGCAGAGCGGTTCGCGGAAGAAATCGGCGCGAAAGCAATGCCGGCAGAAGACACCGTGCGGGATGCTGACGTCGTCGTGACGGCGACAAACTCGAAAACACCAATTTTAAAAGGATCCTGGCTTAAGCCCGGTTGTCACGTCAATGCAATCGGCGCGTGTCGGCCCGATTGGCGCGAGCTCGACAATAACGCGATGGCAAACGTCGTGTTCGTCGATTCGCGCGAAGCTGCGATGAAAGAGTCCGGCGACGTCATTCTTTCCGGCGCAACGATTTACGGCGAGTTGGGCGAAGCATTGGCAGGCAAAGTTCCGTCGCGCGCAAACGAAACCACGATCTTCAAATCTCTCGGGATGGCGGTGGAGGATATTGCCGCCGCTTTGCTGGTTTATCGATCCGCTGAGTCGTAGGCACCGCCGCGGTCAGCGACCGCGGTTACAGGAGGTTGCGTAGATTTACTCGACTATTTGTAAATTGTCTTCGGCTCCGGTCCGGTCACGATTTCTTGAAATCGTGGATCATTCCGCAGCGGGTCCCATTCTCAACGTGTCCGCAAGTCGGAAAGAGTGATGCTTTCGTCGGCGTAGTCGACAGCAAAAGGAGTCGTAAGCAGACGCTCAATTTGAGCGACGTCTCTGTCGGTTTCTCCGGTGCGCGCGAAGATCAAAGCTTGAAAAGCCTAGGCGGAGGCGCCCTCGACCGCATCCCGAATTCGCGCAACGCTCCCTCGTAGTCCGCTTCTTCATAATATAGATACAGTCCAAGCGCGGCATGGGCTTCGCCCAAGTCCGGCTGCAAGCGCAAAGATTCTATCGCCTCTGCGCGGGCCTTTTGTTTGCGTGCTTCCGTCGGTTCGAACCAATGATAAATTTGACTTGTCGCGGCGGAGAGTCGCGCGTGTGCGAGGGCAAAGTTGGCGTCGAGTGCGATCGCTTGTTCGAAAAGTTGGGCCGCGGTCCGAAAATCTTGCAGGAAGTTATCGGGCCGCGTTTGGTATTCGCGGCCTTGGAGATAGAGAACGTAAGCGTCGGTGTTGTCCGTTCGTTTTGTTTCGACGCGCACTTTTTCCTGTGGCGAAAGCGTTGCTCTGAGAGCGTCAGCAATCCGCTTCGCCACTTCACCTTCGACACTAAAAATATCGATCAACTCGCGATCGTAACTCTGCGCCCATAGATGCGCGTCGGTCTCTGCTTGAATGAGCTGGACGTTAATGTGGACGCGGTCGCCCGACCTCTGCACGCTTCCTTCGAGGACGTTAGCAACGCGGAGTTCGCCCGCAATTTCGGAAAGATTCTCCGGCGCGCTTTTATAATGTGCCGTAGAAGTGCGTGAGATGACTCTGAGCCCGCTGATCTTCGAGAGTGTGGTGATGATTTCGTCCTGGATACCCTGGGCGAAGAAGGCGTTTTCCTTATCCGAACTCAAATTCTCGAAAGGCAGAACGGCCACGGATTTATTGTTCGATCCGGCAGGAGCGACGGCCGCGACTTTATGCTGCTGGGAAAAATGAAACGTCAGCAGCCCAGCTGCGATCACCGCCGCGACAATAATTAACGTGCTAAACCTCTGCCCGGTCTTACGCTTGATCGATTCGTTAGGCCGAACATCTTCCGTTCGCTTGATGCCTTCTGGGGTCAGCTCGAATGCCCATGCCAAGATCAGAGCGACGGGAAAGCCAATCATGATGACGAGCACAACGAGCCGCACCGCCCAATTTGGAATCTCGAAGAATGGAAAGATTTGTGTCGCGATCTGAATGAGCAGCCAGGCGACGACGGCGTACGCGACGGCGACTCTGTAAACATTGCGCCGCTTCAGCTCAACGAAGAAATTCTTCGGGTTCACAGCAAGCTACTTGTAAACGGTTTCCGGCTCAGGCTCGGAAAGGAGTTTTTGAAAACCTGGATCATTGCGGATCGGATCCCAGACGGGATCGATCTTCAAACGCGCAATCGAAACATATTGCCCAGGGATTGTGAGCAGCTGGCGAAGTATTTTTACCGCGTCCTCCGCCCGGCCGGTGCGCGCTTCGATTTCGGCTAGGCCGGCAAGAAAATTCTGGCCGACAAGCGCATCTTTTTCGATTGGCAGTGAGTCTGCGGCTTGTCGCGCAACGCGGAGTGCATCGGCGTTACGCCCCAGGCAAACGTACGCCCAAGCCAACGCTATCAAGGAATTCCGGTCTTCTGGCCGTTCGGCCAACCGGGCTTCGAGCAAAGCGCGCATTTGCTCACACTCCGGTTTTGCTGCGGAACCTTGATCGGCGAGTACCCTGATCCCGACTCGCGCCTCCAACTGGCGCAAACCCGCTTCGGGAGTGTTGCTCGATGCGACGTCCCACGATTTAAGAGCATCAGTGAAATGTCTTTCGAATACGTCGAGGTACACCCGCTGGTCGATCATCACAGCAATAGTGCCCCACGAGGGGGCAGCGCTTAACCTGCTTTCTGCCGGCACAGCCTCGAAGGCCCGTCTGGCGCGGCGAATATCGCCGGTGCTGTTGATGTAGGTGAGGGCGAGGTTCTGGGCGGCCAGTGCATGATGTGGATCGATAGCCAGAGCACGGTTAGCCATATGTTCAGCATCACTCCAGCGGCGAAGTGTAAGGTAGCTTGCGCCAATATCGGCGGGAATCGAAGGGTCGCGCGGATCGAGTTCCACGGCGCGTTCGGCCGCCATGAGTGACTGTTTCCATTCGCCGCGACGACGGTAAATCCACGCATTGAAGGCTCGCGCTACGGCGCTGTTTGGCTGGAGTTCAACAGTACGGTCGAGCTCTCTTAGCGCGGAATCGTAGTCACGGTGGACCCAGTAATGAAACACCGCCAACGCCAGATGTGCGTCCGGTAAAGCCGGAGCAATTGCCAGTGCGTGGTCGATGTTAGATTTTACCTCTGCCAGCTCCGCCGAGGTCAGATTACCGATCCACCAATGCCAATATAACTCGCTATAGGCGAGTCGGGCATAGGCGAGGGCGAATTTCGGATCCGCTCCAGCGCTTGCCGATAGAAGGTTTGGGCGCGATCAAAGAGCTCGGCGACCAGTACACTTTCAGCCTGATGTTCCTCATATTCACCCTTCAGGAAGAGATCATAGGCTTCGGTATCACGCGTTGGAGCTGTAGTAAGAGCATTCGACTGGCTCGGGGAAAGCTTAGCCCGTAGCGCTTCGGCAATCTCCTGAGCGACGTCGCTTTCGACTGCAAAAATATCGTTAAAGTTACGATCGTAACTCTTCGCCCAAAGATGCGTGTTGCTGCGCGCATCGACGAGTTGCACATTTATCCGTACTTTGTCTCCAGCCTTTTGCACGCTGCCTTCAAGCACAGTGGCTACACCGAGTTCGCGGGCCACTGTCTTTAAGTCTTCCGGCTTGCTTTTGTACTTCGCTGTCGAAGAACGGGAGATCACCTTCAAATCGCCGATGCCGGCGAGCTTGGTCAGGATCTCGCCCTGAATGCCGTCAGCAAAGTAGGCGTTATCCGGATCGCCACTCAGATTTTCGAGCGGCAGCACCGCGATGCTTTTCTGAGAGATCGACTCGCCCGTCTGCCTGTAAAACGGGAATCGCCCAACGATCAGCATTGCAATAACCAGCAGCAGAGCCCCGATGATGATGAAGTCGAGGATCCGTCCTGTGGCGCGCTGAAGCGATCTGGCCTGTGCCGGATGGAGATCTTCTGTCCGCACGATTCCTTCGGGGGTGAATTCGTAGAGCCAGGCGAGTAGCATCGCGATTGGAAACCCGACTACGAGCGCAATGACAACAAAACGCATTGCGGAATTCGGAATTTCAAAAAGCGGTAAGACCTGCGTCGTGAGCTGCGTGAGAAACCACGCGACCACTCCGTATGCGACCGCTGCGCGGTAAACATTGCGCCGCTTCAGCTCGGTCAAGAAGTTCGTTGGGTTCACTCCTGCGCGCGTTGACGAAGCGCTCCTTACACCAGCAATTCTACTTGGATGCGCGTGACTTGAAAAGCGCGCGCAACGTTCAAAACAACTGTGAATATCTACGTGCTGGCGAAGTAGCCCCGTAACACTTGCAAAAGTCGCGGCGTCAAGCCCGACTTCGCACTCTAAAACCGATGGGCGGAATCTGCAGCTGCCACTACAACAAGATAATTCGTTGCGGCCATGCTCGTGTATCAAAACGTTATTTCGGCGGCAAGGCCGTCAACTGATTAGAGACTAGTTGCCATCCTGCCGGACCTTTTACCCACACATGGGTGCTTCGGTATTGGCCGCTGGTCGGTTGGCCTCCGTACTGCCCCTTGATCGTCACGCGGCTCGTCGCGACAGCGCTGTTTTGATAAACGCGCACGGTAATATTTTCCTCTTCGTTGATCGATTCCAGCGTGGTGGCGCCGGATTTAACGTTTGCGAGCCGCTGCGCCTTCGTGAGCACTTCTCCGGATGCGTTCACGAACACGTAATCATCAGCCCAGATTTTTTCCAGCGCAGGAATGTCGCGCCGTAGCAGGGCTGTTCGATAGCTTTCGATCATGTTTCTGACTTCCTGCTCACTTTTTTTGTCGGTTGACTCTTGCTGGGCTTCTCCGAATGCAAATGACAGGAAAGTAACGGTGACGGCGATGTATAGCGTAGTCCGTTTCATATGTGAACTCCTCGCAGTTTCTTAACCGACCTCAAACAGGTAGCGCAAGTCTGATTCCGCTGGATTTCATAGAACGCTTGCAAACCGAATCCATGACGGAACAGTTCCCAGCTATGTCAGCTAATGTTGAAGAGCTGAATTCGAAAATCCAGCGCGCTGTTGCTGATGGGCAATTAATGGAATCGACGGCAAAAAACATCCGGACCTTTTTGGCCGGAGCACCGACGGATCTCTATTTCAAGTCCGTCAACCAGCTGGCCGATGGCTGTGAATGGTCAGAGCTGAACGATCGCTTCTACCAAACTCTTGCGTTCGGAACTGGCGGATTGCGCGGGCGGACGATTGGGAAAATCGTTACGACTGCGGAGCGCGGGACCGCCAGCGACGGCGAACGGCCCGAATTCCCCTGCGTTGGCACGAACGCGATGAATTTTTTTAACATCAGTCGGGCGACTCAGGGACTCGTCGCCTATCTGCAGGATTTTGTCGGCTCGACAGAGTCTCGCCCCACCGGAGAGAGACCAAAAATTGTCATCGCACATGATCCACGGTTTTTCTCAAATGAATTCACTGAGCTCGCTGCGAAAGTTGCCTCAGAAAATGGTTGCGACGCGTTCGTGTTCGATGGGCCGCGTTCGGTGCCGGAACTTTCGTTCGCTGTTCGCCATCTCAAAGCGAACGCGGGCATCGTGATAACGGCGAGTCACAATCCGCCGTACGACAACGGCTATAAAGTTTACTTCAGTGATGGCGCCCAGGTGATCGATCCGCATGCGAGCGGAATCATCACAAGAGTAAACGCGATCACGAGCGAAACTTTTACGCCGCTGCCAAAAGATCGGCAAGGGAAAATCACGATGATCGGAAAAGAAATCGACGAAGCGTACATGCATCGACTCGAAACGTTGATTTTGGATCTGCAGATGAGCCGCGAGGCGAAATCGCTACGGATAATTTACACGCCGCTGCACGGGACCGGCAGCGTAATCATCAAACCGATGCTGAAGCGGCTCGGTTTCAATTTCAAAGTCGTCCCGGAACAGGATCGATTCGATGGCCGATTTCCGACGGTGAAATCGCCAAATCCGGAAAATAGCGAGGCGTTAGCGATGGCGATCAATCTCGCACAAAAAGAAAATGCCGATCTTGTTGTAGCGACTGATCCCGATTGCGACCGGATGGGCGCGGCGGTACGCGAACAGCACGCAGCCGACACGGCTGCCACCACAGGCGGCAGAATGAAATTGCTGACCGGCAATCAAATCGGTTCGATCATTGCTTATTACCGGACGAAGAGGTCGTTCGACAAGGGCGTGCTTAACAAAGAAAACGCGTCACGGGCGGTGATCATCAAAACGTTTGTGACGACCGATCTGCAAAAAGCGATTGCAGAACATTACGGTCTGCGCTGCGTCGAAACATTGACCGGCTTCAAATACATCGGCGCGAAACTGGGGCAGTACGAACGCGCGATTCCCGAAGAGATGCGACAGAATTATGTCGATCTTACGGAGGAAGAAACGCGGCGGCTTCGTCTCGATCATTCTTCCTTTTATGTTTTCGGTGGCGAAGAAAGTTATGGCTACAGCGGCGCCGATTTCGTTCGCGATAAGGACGGCAACGGCGCGGTGATCATGTTCTGCGAAGTCGCCGCTTATGCGAAGTCGCGCGGCCAAACAGTCGGTCAATTGCTCGACGAAATTTTCTCAATGTTCGGCTACTTCGCCGAGAAAAACGGTTCGCTCGTTTTCGAAGGCGCGGAAGGCGCCGACAAAATTGCGCGCTTGGTCAAATCATACGCAAGCGACCCGTTTGCAGAAGTGCTTGGCTCAAAAGTGACGAGCGTCAGAAATTTCGAAAACGAAACGATCAAAGACGTGGAAGGGGACGTGATTCCCAGAGAGAAGATGTTGATCTTTGAACTGGAAGGCGGGACGCGGATTGCGGTGCGTCCATCGGGAACCGAGCCCAAGATCAAGTACTACCTTTTTGCGCAGCGCCGACCGCAAAAAGGAAAATTCGATTCCGCGGAACTCGAGCGAATCAAAGCGGAAGTGGGAAAGAAACTCGATCTTCTCTGGGATTGGCTGCAAGAGGATGCGCAGTCGCGTCTAAGCAAATAACGGAGGTGAACTGGTTACTCAAAGCGCTGCGGTTTTGGCCCTGGCTGGCAGCGGTTTCCAGCGGACTTCTTTGCACAGGCTGTTTTCCGCCGTTCGATCAAACCTGGCTTTGCTGGATCGCTCTCACGCCGCTCATCGCGGCAATTTGGTTTTC
>WNGI01021847.1_pt1 | contig 10030 bp, 8 predicted proteins | sample 5400621 | NCBI WGS metagenome assembly WNGI01 (sample SAMN13153374, study PRJNA577476) | soil metagenome | isolation source: 20 cm soil or saprolite under Garry oak tree replicate 1 | place: USA:California | collected 2016-06-15 | reverse complement strand
AAATTACGTCCTGACGTGCGCATTGCTTATCCATTGATCACCAACGAGAACATCTCTGGTCGCCTCTTCACGTTTTTGCCACTCCCGTCTATCACGAATTTCCCTGTACATATACATGCGCTATTCGCATTAACTTCTTCAAGGCAGAGCTTGCGCAACCCAAACGAGACTGGAACTGTAGCTGGATCCGACAACGAGTACGCATGTATCTCCATTTTGCCGCGATCTGATGCTGAAGGCCTTCATCTAGTGTATTAATCAAATGGAACAGTTTGCTGTTCGATTACTATATTCCCCAAGCTTGGGGTCGTCTTTTGAAAACGTTGGCAGAGGACGCCGTATGCAAAGATATTTTCAATTCTTGGCCTCCCTACTGCTCGTCGATAACGTCTGGTGATGGCCTATACTGGCAAAATATTCTCCAGGCAACATTGAAGGGTGCGATCCAGTCTGGTTTAGCGATCTGGCCGAAAGTAACAGAGACGGATATGACTACATATGTCAACTTGAAGTCATCCCTTGTCATAGCTAGAGACAAGGTTCATTCGGATGTGCTTATCGCTTTGGCTCGGGTTGGTCTAACGTTGATTCAAATGCCCGAAACCCATATGAAGTACCTCGATGACTCTATTACCAAGTTAACTCCACATGTCGCCCGGGATCAAATCGGGCGTCAAGGTTTGGGATTTAATAATTTGTCCCAGAACCAAAGAAGGGTTTTATTATGCGAGTACTTTCTCTCTGAGAAGGACTTTAGCAGCATACATGGCCTTCCCCTCTTCCCCACCCTGGATGGATCATATATCTCCCTTGGCAATAGGGATGCAACACGTCGACGCTACATCGCCTTAACCACCGATGAAGTTGATGTGTTCAAAGCGTCAGCGGGCGATGCGATATCTCTAGATGAGTTACCACACGAAGTGGCAGCGTTGGTACGGGAAAAAGGCACGACTCAGGCCAATATCGATCTGTTATCCCCACAGTCTGCCGTTGCTTACTTGTCAAGTGAACCTCCACCGATCGGCGATCAGCGATTGACGAAATTCTGGACGTGGTTGGAGAAATGGCAACAACGTGATCAAGCAATGGCCCTCCTGAAATCCAACACTGTGCTCCATCTCGTCCCGACGTCGAGAGGACCGCAGCTTGTCTCGTCTCCTGCGTTTCCGGCTCCAGGTATTTCACTATTTGAGAAGCTAGGACTTGCCTTTGTCAGCTCTGTACTTCCGAGTACAGTAGTCCAATTCTTGAATAACCACGGAGTCGTCAAAGACATTAATGATATGAATCATTTCTTGGCCGCTATCAATTTGGCGGCATTGCAGACTCTCGGCGATGACGAAGCAAAGGCGGTGTTCAACCATATCTCCACTTGTTACAGGTCACTTTCTAGTGATAACCTGGCCAAGTTGAAGAAACTACCCGTTTTTCCTGTCCTGGTTCCATATGCAAACTTGGTCTCTCCTGGCTTAGCGCCAAGCACGAATGCGCAATCTCTGATTAAATGTAATACCTCTGTAAAGTGGCGTACCATCGTCGACCTCAGCGTCAAGGGTATCTCGCCTATGTCGCTCATTCCTTTGATGGACAGCATAAATTTCCTTGACAAGTCCTCTTTTAGCAATCCCTCATGCTCTTTATTGCAGGCACTCCAACTACCCCTCCTCAGCGACGAAGATATTTTGCTGCTTGGCCTCGGTCAATTTTCTTCACAGCCAAAGTCTCTTCGAGCCCCGTTCGTCTCCTACATCAGACAAAATCACAGATGGACCAATAATGTTACGTCAGTCCTTCGGAAGACACAGTTCATTCACTCGTCAGACGGTACCTTGCGATCGCCAATCGAAGTCATTGATCCCAACTCGAGGCTTAAAAATCTTTTTCTCCCCGCTTCGAGCGGCTCGCTTATCCCGACCATGGAGGATGATTACGATCGCGAGATAATCGATGATCTTCGGGACCTGGAGATGATGAAGGCATCCTTGTCATTAGATATAGTGCAAGAACGAATTTGGTACATCTCGGCAAATCACACGTCGCCCGAGGCGCTAGTCATCGCTCGATCCTTGCTTCCGCTCATGAATGATCCAAGTTTCGTTTGTGCCAGTTTTCCCATTGACCGCTCCTTGCGCTGGCTACCTACGGAGGCTGGTCTTGTCAGCTTGAAAGAATCCATTGATTGGGGACGTCGTGATGCTGACCTGTTCGATGAAGTTCTCACCACTCTCGACAAATCTTTTACAATTACACCCTCTTTCCGGGCTCTGCTAAGTTGGGACAAGCCTCTGCCTTTGGATGTCCTTACGAAACAATTGGACCGTGTTCTTGGACAACCAAATCCTGATATGCAATATCGCAAAATCAACGAGATTATAAGAGAACTTGCGACTCGCCAGCTCGGAGATGCAGACGTTCAAGCTATACACGCAGCTACCGCTGGACGGCCTTGGGTACCCGCCAAATCTGGCACGCTAGCGCCGCCCTCTCGTGCCGTGTTCACAGGTGTACTTGATTCGAGTTGCTTTCACGAAATTTGCTTCTCGAAGGCGCAAAAGCAAATCTACATGTTCCTTGTGAAGATGGGATGCAACGAACGGTATGTTATTACTGTGACTAGCAACGGTGTCATTGACAATCGAATCAGGCCTTCGGCATCAGCGATTATCACCGAACTTAATGCCCTGCGCAAAAACGCGGGAACGGATAGAAGCATTGTTCAGCAAGCCGTGCAATTATTGGAAATGTTACCTGGTTCAATAACAGACAAGGAACGTGCCTCTCTGTTAGTTCCGACAGACACGGGTGATCTCGTGTCATTACGCACTGGCGTATGTTATTATAAAGGATTGGTCACTGGCGTAGACGATGGAATGATCATCGCTCATCACCTTATCACTGAAAAACTTGCAAAGAAGATTGGGATTCAATACCTGGGCGTCGATGAAGCACTGAACGACATCGACTTGGGAGGAAACCCTATCACCCTCATCCGCAATACTTTGAGGCAATATGATCCGAAACAGTTCTTTACCGAATTCATCGCGAACGCATCGGACGCAGGCGCTAAGCGGTTCAGCATCCTCGTAGACGATCATGAGGGCCCAACGGAGCATCTTCTCTCGGAGGAACTAGCAGTCTTTCAGAAGGCATCTCTGGTCATATACAACGATGGAATCTTTTCTAAAAAAGATTTCACAGGAATATTGCAGACCGGAATTGGCGGAAAGAGGGGCAGGACTGGCGTAATTGGCCACTTCGGATTAGGCGCACTTTCAATGTTTCACTTTACAGAGGTAAGACGCGGTTTGGCTAATCTTCCGAAGACTAACACTTCTTCTCTAGCTGGCTATGATTGTTTCGGGCGATCAGGTCCTTTTCATGAGTCCATCAAAGCAAAACTTATCGTTCTGCGGGAAACACTCCGTTCTTCTTCCTTTGCAAAGCATGAAAAAGTAACTGCTGTCCGGGCGATCTTTTCTACCGTTTTAATTGCTATTTCAGGTTATATCCAGATCATCTCAAGCCTTTGTTTGGATTGTTTGGGTTTGATATTTCCACTAAGTCATACCCAGGGGTTAGCTTCATTTCTTCAATGTCGTTCGCTGTGTTGACCATTTCCTAGACTCTATTTAGACTGCCACTCCGGAACGAATCGCATTCAAGTCAAGATCCTGTATCTACGACGCCTTGGAGCGTAACACTGGCCCAAGAGATGATTCTCACCGAGTTCGATAAAGTGGCGTACAAATCGCTCTTGTTTACTCGGCTGGGATGTATAGAGGTGCAAAAACGGCAGAATGGCAATATTGAACCTCTTCGCACCATCAAAAGTGTCCGTGTACCCGACGATTCTACATCCGGTGATTCATTAAAATCTGAAACGGTGACTTTTGAATCGCCAAAATTGCAAGTACCCAAATGGCTAGTCGTCACGATGGATGTCAATGTCCCAGAAAAATTCAAGGCAGGACTCGCAAAGAAATATGACATGCATCACCTTCTCCCGATACGCATCGCTGCAACGCTGGACAGCGACCAGGCTCAGAAATTAGAATATAATTTGTTCTGCACTTTACCGTTGCCCGTCACCACGCCTTTACTAGCTCACATCTCTGCTCCGCTGATCCTAGAACAGGACAGGCGAAACGTACGCATCGACAGCGACCGAACCGAGATAGAATCCGAATATAACCAATGGTTATTGTCGTCAGAACTTCCCCGCTCATACCTTTGCTTGCTCGAGAGGTTATTGCGGACTCAGGGCACCAATATTGCGTGGTGGCCTGGGGCACACAGCATCGATGTCAATTACCCGAGCCGGATTTTCATGAATGCTTTTTGGAGTTCTGAAATCCTCAAGGAGAGTCCGAGACGCGTTTTTGCCAGCAAATACAATCCTACATCCCTCCTGAGACCGGATGACGCCGTATTATACGCGAACAAGGCAAATGAATACACGGGATGCCACGTCACACTCCCTAAAGTCCTATCTGCTATTCGACCCCCGAATATTGCGGAGCTCCCTGTTCAATTGTTCGATTACGCTAAAAAGGAGTTGCGTATCGTCGATGGTCCGTTTCTCAAAACGCTTTTGGAACATGCCGATCCGCCCAGCCTACGTTTGACCGTGGATGAGATCAACAGTTTATTGTGGTACCTATTGAAGAAGATAGGGTTGGATGGGTTACCACTGATCTTGCTTGAGGATGGATCATGCGCGAAGATCCGTTCGCAATTCACTCAAGCATATTATGTAGTAGGGGAAGAACAAAACGCTGCCTACCACCTCTTCCGACACAATCGCCTTGTACACAGGAAGTTCAGCGCATCTAAGGACCTTCTGAAAGCTGGAGTGAATGTATCGCGTCTGGATAATGATGGGGTAGCCGAACTTGTTGAAGATTGTATTGGGCCTGATCATGAACGGTCTGGAGATGAAAAGTACCAAGCTTGGGTTGCCGCATTTTGGGACGCTAGGCTTAACGTCTCTCTGGAACGCATTTCACATCTTCCCCTAATTCGAACAATTCAGCCATCCAAATTCATCTCCATTAGTAGGACAAACGACCCTTCTGTTACCATTGTCGATGCGGAAAGGAGCACTGAAGACTTTGACTATGCTATCCTGCAGAAACTTGGAATGACGATAGTCCTCAGAAGCCGAATACCCAAGGGTTCGCCAGCACTAGAGAGGAAGGGGCTGACACCATATAAAAGCTTCTTAGAATACGTGCAGAAAAACGAGGCGAAAGGGCTCGACGAGATTTTGAGCCTCAAATCGAACGATCGCGATGCGCTAGCTCGTTGGGTTCGGTCGAAGTTTTCTCAGACCCCTGTCAACTTGGCGGAAATCGCCCTTAAGCTACCTGTATGGCCTATTCGGCAACGTGCCAAGAAGCCCGCTCGCCTTGGTGCCCTGAAGGATGCCATTGTCCTTCCTGCTACTATGCCATGCGACAATATATTACCTTTTATAGATCGTCCAGTCATCGACTGGGACAAAGGTATGGAGGGCGTCATGAAAGACGAGTACAGTGCAAAGGCCGTCACCGAACTTTTGCGTGTTTCACCTGGCACTATTATTCGTTCTCATACCGATCGGGCGGCATACAAGCAATTCGTCAAGGCCTTTCTGAAGTTCAAGAAGGTCGATGGGTACGCGCTATTAGTACCTAACGAAGAAGGGGTTTTAACTCCAGTCGAGAGCCTGTACGAATGCCATGAACCCTTTTCAGCAGCCTTTAAGGCATCCCCAGAACGTTTTCTTCCGGCCGACTTCCAAGACATAGCGGAGTCGTTGGGAAACTACGGTTTGAAACTGTGGAAACGACTTGATCTTGCCATGTTCATAGAATGTGCGAAAGCGTTTGATCAAGACAACGATGACGATGACGATGATGATAGCGGGTGCGAAGCTGATAGCCACGACAAACGTAGGAGGAGCGAAGTATTATATAGTTATTTCAACAACCTTTCCCTCTCTCCCAATGACGTTGGTCGCTGCCCTGAACTGGATGGACTCAAATTTATTCCGAGGAATTTTACCCGCAGGTCAGGCTATGAAGGGATGATCATAAAGAGAAACAAGCAGGATGATATACTCTCCCCCAGTAAAATCACTCTCACCGAATACGAACCTATATGTTGGAGCCAGAGGGGTTGTGTCACATCGCAACCAAATTTAACTTTACGCGGCACTTATCAGAACTTGGGCAAACCGACTGGAAAAGAAGTCGCAAGTATCATTTCTTTGTTCGATGCCATAAATCCTCGTTAATTTATAAACAGGTGAAGCATCTCAAAGTTCTTGTTGAACTTGGCAAAAAGTACGGTCACCGTTCGGCACTGCTCTCGGACCTCAAAGCGACCTACAAGTGGCTAAACGAGAACGTAGACGAAATTCTCGCTGACATCAAGAACGAAAATCGGAGATCGATATTTCTCAATGTTGATAACCCTGAATCTGATCCCTGGACGGACCAGTGGCATGCTGCTTCGAACCTTGTGAAGGATCTGCAAGACGAAAGCCATGGACGATGAACACCAAATCGGTCGCGCACACAAAGCTTGGTTAAGCCTGAACAGCGAGTATTTTTGGCGCAAATTTGTTGCAACGTCAGACTTTCCGGGGGATCCTGGTAAACGCCCGCAAGTGGACGTGTCAGATTATCCGAGTCTTTGTGTTAAGGAAACCATCGGTAAGCATTGAGTCAAATATATCTTCTTCACTCAACTACCAACGCAGATTGGATTTACGTCGGCGAGCTCCCCGAGTCGATCAATATTAATCCAAAGAGTGAGGAAGAATTAGAAACGAAGCTTGATCTAGCTCTTGGCATGCTTAGTCTTGCTCATCGTTGGGAGATCGCCGAGTTGCATCTCAGTCTCCAAGATTTCATCATTAATAAGCAACATTTTATCAACCCGTACTCGGTTAGAGATAGTAAGTATTCATTTTTGGCCTTTCTGATTGCGACTGAGGTTGGTAGTTCGCGAGCACGCAGAGAAGGCGAAGGCGAACAAACTGTCAGAAGCTTGCAAAGAGTTTGAAGACAAGAACCAGGAAATCATTGATGATGCACAGGAGCGTAAACATAACTCCAAAAAGGGTCGCCGTTGAACGTTGAATATTTGAATGTTGTTATAGTCTCTTATGTTATAGCTTGTTTGTTCTACTTACCTTCTGTTTTGTCCCTGGTGTCGGCGCGAGAATTGTGAACCAGTCGTATAGGCCGCACCATTTGCGGCGCTAGTACATATCCGGATTAATGAATGTCTATATATCTAGCCCCCATGTCTTCGGCTCCTACATTTCCCCCCCGGCCACTTCTAGAGTCCAATATGCCGTAGATGAAGGAAATGTTCTTGATGTCAGCACAAGAGGCCAATCTTACGGTTGGTAATTCCATCGCGCTTGGCTTCATCAAGGCGTCCATAGACTCTGGACTCTGGAGATGTCCGTGACTCCATGTAAGTGTTCCTGATGGCCTACCTGTTATCACCGCTTATACCACCACTCTAGTCTGATTGGAAGGGCGCTATCCAAACAGCTTCTGACAGCGGACTCAGCGGTGCTACAGGTACGTCTCTGTCTTTCTCGAATCCCGAATTATCGATATCTATCTTTGACAGGTGGAAATTTGACGCCCATTCTTGGCTCGTGTCGCTCGCGATGACTAAGGCTTCCGTGAAGAGAATGCAGAAAGGCTGTCGCAAGGCAAAGGCAACGTGTATTCCACCCGGAGTCCTATATATAAACGGAATACCTGTCTCTAGCCTCAACCTGCAACATGAGTGACGGTTTTGGCGAAAGGGTCAGTCCCATTGCGGCGATCCGAGCAATTCTCCATGATTATCCGTTCTCCCCAAGTATCTTCCGAGAACTGCTGCAAAATTCAGATGATGCCAAAGCTACGAAGCAGGTCCGTGCTGCGCAGGTCCCACTGAGGACGCATGTATTGAGCGAAGCCATAGATTTTTGTTCTCGACACAGGGAAAGACCCCGCATTATTGGCATATAACGATTCTCAGTTCCACGAAGAGGATTGGAAGGCAATCCAAACCATCCACGAGTCGTCTAAGAGAGTAGATACCTCGTAAGTTCGTCGATTTCCGCAGTCAGCGACTCCCAACCGCTTCTTCAGTAAAATCGGTAAATACGGCGTCGGATTTAGAGCTTGTTATCATGTATGTCATTAGTTCTACCCGCCGCTGACACTGAGACGCATACAGGTTACGGACAAACCTGAAATCCTTTCTGGGTCGTCGTTTGCCATTCTCGATCCCATCCATTCTGGTGGCCAGAGAATCGACTGCAGCAATTTTAACAAAACAGACCATCGCAAAAATTTTGACTTCTTCTCTGACATCTTCGAATCGTCTACCCACACGTTCGAATCGTCTACCCGCACGTTCGAATTACCACTTATTTCACCCTTTTATTCCAACATCTTGAAATCTTCTTTTTTTCCTGGAATCTCCGAAATGTTTGAAAGTTCTTCCTTCACCAGATTACCACTTGGCTCATATCCTTTCTCCAACATCTTCAATTCCTCTTTTTTTCCCGGCACGGTCATCAGATTACCACTTCGATCGTCACCAAGCGAACTAAGCGAGCGCATTGTACACGTGCAAGAGCTTGACCAAATGATCAAGACTTACATCGCTGAAGAATTGAACATTTCTCTTCTATTCCTCAATAACCTCAGGACGATTGAAATATGGAAAGTTCATGACGCAAACAAGATATGCCTAGCTATGTGGACCAAATCCGAGAGAATAGCCAAACGTCAAAGCACAAAGTCTTCATTTTTCACCTACAAGTTGGTCCTATCTAATGAAGACGAGGCCTTTTCCTGGCAGATTATTCAGACTCAGAATGTAGAAGACGATGCCAAGCGTCGTCTCTCAGACCAGCTTCGCGGTATGGCTGTTATTCACATTTGGGAAAAACACAAATTAAGTCCCGACGTGCGCATCGCTTATCTATTGTATTCTGACGGGTATACCTCTGGTCGTCTCTTCACGTTCTTGCCGTTACCATCCAAGACGGATTTCCCATCCATATACATGCGCTGTTCGCATTGACTTCGTCAAGACAGAGCTTGCGCAATCGAAATGAGACTGGTAATGTGACTGGCTCTGACAATGAGTGCGCCTATATTTCCGTTCTCCCGATTTGGAGCTGAAAACTCTTGTTTAGCGTATTAATAAAATGGAACAGCCTGATATTTGATTACTATGTTCCGCAAGCGTGGAGTCACCTTTTGGAAACCCTAGTTGAAGACACAATTTGCGAAGATATATTCAGTTCTTGGCCTCCGTACCGTTCGTCGATAACGTTTGGTGATGGCCTGTACTGGCAAAATGTTCTCAAGGCGACGTTCAATTCTGCTGTCCAGTCTAGTTTAGCGATCTGGCCAAAAGTGTCTGCCAAGGGCACGACGACGTACATGGATTTGAAGTCCTCCCTGGTCGTGACCAGGGGCCAGGTTCATTCGAATATTCTTATTGCTTTGGCCCAGGTTGGCCTAACGTTGGTTCAATTACCCAAAATCCATATGGACCTCTTCGACGATTCTATTACCAAAATGACTCCACGAGTTGTTCGAGATCGAATTCAGCTCCATGGTCTAGTCTCCGCGCAAGTCTGTGATTGGTCTGACAACCAGAGGAGAGTCTTATGCAATTCCTTTCTCTCAGATAAGGACTTCAGCAACGTATACGGCCTTCCGCTTTTCCCCATCCTGAATGCATCATACATATGCCTTGAAGATAGGAAAACGACCACTCGACGTTACATTGCCCTGGCCACTGATGAAGTCGGCATATTCGGAGCAGCGGGCGACGCTATATCTTTAGATCAGTTGCAGCCCGAAGTAGCTGCGCTGGTACGAGAGAAGGGAACCACTCAGGCCAACATCGATCTGCTTTCTCCATCGTCGGTCATTGCTTTCTTGTCAAGTGAACCTAAGCCCCGCAGCCCAGAGGACTTGTCAAACTTCTGGTCATGGTTGTGCGAATGGCG
>WNGI01007440.1_pt1 | contig 10030 bp, 8 predicted proteins | sample 5400621 | NCBI WGS metagenome assembly WNGI01 (sample SAMN13153374, study PRJNA577476) | soil metagenome | isolation source: 20 cm soil or saprolite under Garry oak tree replicate 1 | place: USA:California | collected 2016-06-15 | reverse complement strand
GGGAGGGATCGGGTACTGCTCACTACCTTTCCCCGACCTTAGAGGAGGGGACATGAAGCGCCACGCCACGCTGCTGCTCGCGGGACTGCTCTTGAGTCTCGCGCCACGGTTGCGCGCGCAGGCGACGGGGATGCCGTCGTTCAACGCGCCGTACCGTGCGTTCACCCGCTCGGAGTTCGGCGTCGCGATCAGTTTTCCGAACGGCGCGGGTACGGCATTCGAGGGTGTGTACCGCTACGCCAGCTCCCGCTTCGACATCGGCTTTCGCGGGGGAATGTGGGATCCGGGGGCGTGCTGCAAGACGGAGCTGCTGGTGGGCGCCGAAGCGCGCGAGCGGGTCATCACGCACACGGTCGACTTCCCGCTCGACGGCGCCCTGGTGCTCGGAGCCGGCGGCGCGCTGGTGAGCGGCGGATCGGTCGTGTTCATCCCGGTGGGCATCTCGCTTGGCCGGCGCATTGATCCTCGGGGCTCGACGGTGAGCATCGTGCCTTACGTCCAGCCCACGGCCACGCTCGTCGCCGATGGCGGCTCGACGATCGATTTCACGCTGGGCCTCGGCGCCGACTTCCGGTTCGGGCACACGTTCGACGCGCGCCTGTCGGTCGGGCTCGGCGACCTGGATGGCGCGTCAATCGCCGCGGTGTGGGTGCATTGAGGCGAGACGCCGTGTTACCTTGGAGGTCAACTCATGAAGCACGCAGCGCTCGTCTTCGTTAGTCTCGCCCTCGTCGCCGCCGGGCGCCCCGTGGCGGCGGCGCAGCTCCCGGGCATGCCCGTGTGGAACAGCCCCAGAGGAGGGACGGGATTCCTCGTCGCGGGGGACGTCGGCATCCCGGACTCGACCCTGGGCAAGGGCACGACCTTCGCTGCGCGCGCGGCCCTCGGCCTGTCGGCGCTGACGCTGAGCGCGACAGCCGGCGTGCGCAATCCCTCGGGCGCGGGCTCCAACGTAACCGAGTACGGCGGCGCGGCGGCGTACCGTCTCATCGGCGGTTCGCTGATCCCCATCTCGATCAACCTGCAGGGCGGCGTCGCGAGCTTCAGTGACTCGGTCACGAACACACGCGCCACGGCGGCCATCGGGCTCGCCATCGACGTCCCGATCCCGGGCCTCACCTTCGAGCCGTGGGTCGCGCCCGGCATACGGATGAATCACCGCGGCGCGACCGGTCCGGGGTCGGCGCAGAGCAACACTCAGTTCGGCGTCGCGGGCGGCTTGACGTTCGGCCTGGGCCTGTTCGGCCTCCACGGGGCCGTCGATTACGAGAAGCTTCCGGGCGGGGGTCATTCGACGACGCTCGGCGTCGGCCTGCACGTCGATATCAAGCCCTCGCTCGGCCTCTGACGGGTTCACATTCGCAGTTGAAGCGAGTACCTTTGGGGCGCGCCGTTCCCGGCGCGCCTCTCTACTTCCCAGGAGCCGTGTGAAGCCTCGTCTGGCACGCGCGACGCTGATCGCGCTGGCGCTCGCCGCGACCCGCTGCGCCAGCACGTTCGACAGCTCGCACCTGGGTGTCACCGCCACGATGGCCGAGCCGGCCCAGACACCGGCGACCGGCAGGTCGTTCAGCGTGACCAAGCACCCGGTCTACCTGTTGATGGGATTGTTCCCCGTGGCGCAGCCGAACCTCGAGGACCTGCTCGCCGGGCAGCTCGGTGGTGGGGCGTCGATCGCGAGCCTCCGGATCCGCGTGCGCAGCCGCTGGAGCGACGTGCTCGTGACGGCACTCACGCTGGGGCTCGTCGCGCCGCGCTCGATCACGTACGAAGGGGTCGTCGTCGGGCGCTAGCGCCCGCGCACGAGCCGCTGGACCAGGGCCGTCGTCCGCTCCGCGGCGCCGCGCCCCGCTTGTACCATCTTCTTTCCCACCGTCCCCGCTTTGCGGCGCGCGGCGGCGTCGTGAAACCACACGAGCCACTGCGAATGCAACGGGTGCCGCCCGTCCGCGGCCAGTGCGACGAGGCCTCCCTGCTCGATGAGCAGTGCGGCGTCGCGGCTCATCTGCCAGTGCGGCCCCACCGTGATCGGGATCCCGAACACCGCGGGCTCGAGCACGGAATGCAGCCCCGCGCGATGGTAGCCGCCGCCCACGAACGCGACGTCCGCGAGGGCGTAGAGGTCCGCGAGAATCCCGACCCGGTCCACTACGACGACAGGCCCGGGCGACGCATGCTCGAGCTGCGACAGGCGCACGGGTCGCGGCAGACCCAGGGCCTTGGTGCGGTCCGCGATACCGGCGAGATGATCGGGGTTGGGCTCGTGGGGCGCGAGCAGGAGTCGGGCCGCCGGGACCTGGGCGAGCAAGTCCGCGAACGCCGGCAACACCACCGCCTCGTCCGCGGGCCACGTCGACCCCGCGACGATCGTGAAGCTGCCCCCTCCCCCGCTCGCGGCGAGGCGAGCGAACGGCTCGCGCGAGCGGTCGAAGCGCTCCGCCCGCTCCGCCACGCTGTCGTAGCGCGTGTCGCCGGTCACCTCGACGACCTCGGCGCGGGCGCCGAGCTGCTCGAGCCGGCGCCCGTCGTCGGCGCTGATGGTCCCGATTCGATCGAGCGCGCGGTAGGCCGCGAGGCCCCACTGCCGGGCCGGCCAGCGGAGGCGCGAGCTCTCGGGGGAGACCGTCGCGGACATCAGTCCCAAGCGCACCCCGGCGCGCGCCGCCGCAAGCGTCAGCTCCGGCCACACGTCGAGCTTCGAGAACACGAGTGCGGTGGGCTGGAGACCCTGGAGCACGGCCGCCACCTCCCCGGGGCGGTCGAAGGGGAGATAGTCGGTGACGTCCACGGGCAGGGTGTGCGCCAGCCGCTCCGCCGACGGGGAGAAGAACGTGTAGGCGAGCTGCCACTGCGGCTCGGCGACCCGCAGCGCCTCGAGTACCGGCTTTGCCTGCAGCCCCTCCCCCACCGAGGGCGCGTGCACCCACACCAGCGGTCGCTTGGGATCGCGGTGCGCCTGGACCCAGGCCCGGAGCCGGTCCACGAGGCCGCGCCGGGCGTCGAGGCTGCGCGCCAGCTTCTTGTCGAAGCGCGCGGCGAAGGGTGCCGCACGGCCCGCCAGACTCACGGTGAGGCGGTAGATAAAGGAGGGGCGCGCCATCAGTGGGCCGTCCTGGCCCGATAGATGGAATCCAGCACCTCGCGGAATACGGCCGCCGGGGCCGCGCCCTCGATGAGCCCGCCCTCGATATAGAAGGTCGGGGTGCTGTGCGCCCCGGCCCGGGCCGCGGCCGCTACGTCCGCCTGCACCGCCGCGTCGCTCGCCTTGCTCGCCACGCACACCGCCAGCGCGGCACGGTTCGCTCCCCCCGACTCAGCCAGGGCGAGCAGGTATCCTGACGGATCCGGTTGCTTCGACCACTGTGGCTGCCGCTGAAACAGCAGATCGTGGAGGGCCCAGAACTTTGCCGCTCCCTGGCGCGCAGCGCACAGCGCCACGCGGGCGGCCGCGAACGCGTGCGCGTGCACGCTGGTCAGGGGAAAGTTGATGTAGATGAGACGGACCTTCCCCGTCGCGAGGTACTCCCGCTCCAACGCCGGCATAGTCTCGAGCGCGAACTGGCGGCAGTAGGGGCACTGGAAATCGGACATCTCGTAGATGGTGATGGGGGCGTCGGGACGGCCCTTGGAGCGGGAGGCGAGGTCCGCGCCTTGGAGCGCCGCCAGCGCTAGGCCGCTGAGCAAGCACAGCAGGGGTCCGTCGCTCCCGCGCAACACGCTCTCCTGGAGGTCCTGGGGGGGTCAGCCGCTACGAGTGTGCTCTACCATAGCGACTGGCTATGGCGGGCGCTACTGGTTGGTCGCGTGGCGGACCTCCCGCGGCGGGCCTCTCAGATTCACGGCATATCGGACGCGACCGACGAGAGGACGGGCTGCGCTCGTTCCTCGCTTGCGTTGAGAGTTGTCCCGACGTGCGCTCCAGGCGTTGGGCACGTCGCAGGTGCATGAAAAATGCACACACTCCGGGTCGCCTTTCTTGCCACCGCCCGCCATGGGCGGTGTCACGTGGTGTTTACATAACCCGGTCCGAGGAGGCTTCATGAGAGCGCGCCCTCTTTCTCTGTTGACTGCGATCGGTGCCCTGGCGGTGTTGCCCAGACCCGGAACCGGCCAGCAGCCGGTGACCGTCACCGGTCGTGTCACGAGCGAGGCGGGAACACCGCTGTTGTTGGTCGACGTGCGAGTCCCCGAGCTGGCGCTCGGAGCGCTCACGCGAGACGACGGCGTTTACACGATCGTGGTGCCGGGAGCCCGGGTGTCGAACCAGCAAGTCACAATCGTGGCCCGCGTGCTCGGCTACAAGTCCCAGTCGGTCAGGATCACCCTGAGCGGCGGGATCGTCACGCAGGATTTCCGTCTCGCCTCCAACCCCTTGCAGCTCGGTGAGGTGGTGGTTACCGGTGCCGGCACCGCCATCGAGACCGAGAAGCTCGGGAACGTGCGCAACCACGTGGACTCCTCCGCGATCCAGAAGGCCGGCGAGGTCAACGTCGTCGAAGCGCTGGCCGCAAAGGCGCCGAACGTGACGGTCGTGCAGGAGTCGGGCGACCCCGGCGCGGGTTCCTTCATCAACATTCGGGGCGTCAACTCGATCCTGGGCCCCAATCAGCCGCTGTTCGTCGTGGACGGCATGCCGATGGACAACTCGACGTATTCCACGTCGAACTTCAATCGTATCGACGACGCCGGGGGCTCCACCACGCAGGCCGGCGAGACCGAGGGCACGGTCGCGTCCAATCGGGCGATCGACCTGGACCCGAGCCACATCGAATCGGTGGAGGTCCTGAAGGGCCCGGCGGCGAGCGCCATCTACGGCGCCCGCGCGGGCGCGGGGGTCGTGCTGATCACGACCAAGTCCGGCCATGCTGGCCCGACGCACTTCACCTTGCACTCCTCCACGTCGTTCGACGACATCAATCACACGTACCCGCTCCAGACCACATGGGGGCTCGGCAACGCAGGAGTTCATGCGGACACGAGCCTGGGCGGCGTCTGCGACCAGTTTGGCGGTGCCGCGGGCGCGTGCTTGCGCTCGTGGGGTCCTACGCTTCCTGTGGGAACGCCGGTGTTCGACCACGCGAACGAGATCTACCGGGTAGGGCATTCGGTGGACAACGGCATCACGGTCTCCGGCGGGAACGACCGCACGACGTTTTATCTGTCCGCAGACAACACCTACCAGAATGGCGTGCTGGTCGGACCCAACGACCACCTGTCTCGGACATCGCTCCACGTCAAGGGATCGCACCAACTGCTCGACAACCTGAGGATCGGGGCGAACATCTCATACGCGGACACGCGCGGCGCGTTCGCGCAGCGGGGCAATAACACTAACGGCGTGCAAATCGCCGACCTCCGGCAGCCGCCCGAGTTTGACGCCTTCCCCTACCTCGTCAACACGCCGGTCGGCCCCCAGGAGCGTGCCTACGGGTTCCTGCACCCGAACAGCCTGACGCTGACGGATGCCCGCGTCTTCGACAACCCCTTCTGGGTGCTGTACGAGCAGGAGAACACCTCGCAGGTCGGTCGGATGTTCGGCAACGTGAACGCCGAGTTCGTGCCGCTGCCCTGGCTGAAGTTCGCCTATTCGTTGGGAGCCGATTACTGGACCGACGAGCGCCTCGAAGGGTGCCCCGTGAGCTCGTCCTCGCCGTGCCAGGCGGGACGGGTGGTCGAGGGCAAGATCGTCAACTACGCGATCGATCATAACTTCACGGGGACCGCGACATATGCCATCAACCCCAACGTTGGCGGCACGTTGACGCTGGGGCAGAACCTCGACATGCGGAACGTGCGCCAGCTCGGTACCGTGGGGCGGACGTTCGTCGCCCTCCAGCCGTTCAAGCTCTCAAACACGGTGACGCAGGACCTGCCCATCGACGCCGAGCAGGTGATCCACGACGCGGGGTGGTTCGGGCAGGGGACGCTCGACTTATGGAACGAGCTGCACTTGGCAGCGGCGCTGCGCAACGACGGCTCGTCAACGTTTGGGCAGAGCAACCTGCGAAGCTGGTTCCCCAAGGGGAGCGCCGCGTGGGAGTTCAGCAAGGTGATCCCCCGGCAGTCGTGGCTCTCGTACGGCAAGGCGCGGATCGCCTACGGTGAGGCGGGCATCGAGCCGCAGCCCTATCTCACGACGCAGACCTATTCGAGCTCCGTGATTCTGGGGGGGGTCTCGCAGGGCACCGGCATGATTCCGTCACAGGCCGGCATCCCCGGCCTCGCGTCCAACGTGGAAGCCGCGACCTCGCTCAATCCCGAGCGCTCGAAGGAGTTCGAGACGGGGGTGGACCTCGGGTTCCTGAAGGACCGGGCCGACGCGAGCGTGACCTGGTACAACAAGGTCACCTCCGACGTGATCCTCCTCGCGCCGGTCGCCCCTTCGTCGGGCTACAGCTTCCAGGCCGCCAACGCCGCGACCATCCGCAACCGCGGCTGGGAGCTGTCGCTGAACGCCCGGCTCGTCCAGCGACCGGAGTACGGCTGGGACGTGGGGCTGCAATGGGCCCGTAACCGCAGTCTCGTGGAGCAGCTGCCGGCGGGCCTCCAGTACGTCGTGATCGGCGACTTCAACCGCCAAGTCGCCATGACGGGCAAACCGGTGGGCGTGTACTGGGGGACCGGCTTCATGCGGTGTGGCGTGTCGGCGAATGGGGACTCCGTGAACCTCAACGTCGCAGGCACCAGCAAAGGCACCCTGGGCCAGTTCTGCAACAGTGCGCCGAACGGGGCGCTCTTTGTCGGGCCCGACGGCATGCCTGTGGCGGATCCGGACCTGCGCGTCGTGCAGGACCCAAACTATGACTGGACCGGGAGCGTGCGGACCTCGCTTCATTACAGGAAGTTCCGGATCTCCGGCCTGTTCGATATCCGGCACGGCGGGCAGATCTGGAATGGCACCAAGGGCGCCCTGTGGAGCTACGGAACGCACTTGGATACCCAGCAACGAGCGACCTGCACCGGCACGGGCCTCAAGACGTCGCTCTGCACCGGGAATCTGAAGACGTTCGGCCAGGGGGGATGGTGGGACGGGCCGGTCGTCGGGCCGGGCTCAGGGGTCGCCGTACCGATCGGGGAGAACTGGTACAAGGGCATCGCGGCCTGTCCGTACACAGGCATCGACGAACCGTGCATCGAGGACGCAGGCTTCGTCAAGGTGCGCGAGATCTCGATCACGTACACGATCGACGCCGCGTGGATGCACCGCGTCCTGGGGTTCTCGAGCATGGACCTGCGGCTGTCGGGCCGGAACCTGAAGACCTGGACCAAGTACACTGGCTACGATCCCGAAACGAGTCTCGGCGGCCCGATCTCGTCGGGTCTCGGCGCGGGAGGAGTGGACTACTTCAACAACCCGCAAACGCAGTCGTTCGCGTTCGCGATCACCTTGAACCAGTGACCCCGAGGGAGACCGACATATGCCTCGCAACATGAATGTCGCGCTCGTCTCGATGGGGCTGCTGCTCGGGACGATGGGCTGTGACAGCTTCTTGACCGACGTGTCCACGGACCCGAACAACCCCGCGAAGGCGACGATTCAAACCTTGCTCGTCGGGGTTCAGGGCGCGCAGTTCGCGTTCCAGGAGGGCACGGTTCCGATGATGCTGTGCGAATGGATGCAGGCGTGCGGCGCGACCAATGGCCGGTACGTGGAGCAGGCCGGGCGCTACGACTACGGCGCGGGCTCGAACATCGCGGCGAACGGCACGGACTGGGCCCTGATCTACACCGGCGGCGGCTTGATCGATATGGACACGATCGCCGGAATGGCGCGAGCGGCGGGCGACAGCCTCTATCTCGGGATCGACCTCGTCTGGAAGGCATTCGCCCTCGGCAGCGCCACCTCGCTGTGGGGGAGTATCCCCTACAGTCAGATCCGGACCAGCCGGACGCCGGCGCTGGATCCTCAACTGGTGCTGTACGATACCGTGCAGGCGATGCTCGGTCACGCGATCCACCTGCTGGGAAGCGGGATCACGACGCTGGCTGCGCCGCCCGACCTCGTTTTCAGCGGCAACGCCGCGAAGTGGACGGGCGTGGCCAATACACTCAAGGCTCGCTACTGGATGCACCTGGCGGAGGCGGCGGCGACACGGCCTGAGCTCGGCCAGCCCTACGACAGCGCTCTCAAGTATGCGGCCCTTGGCATCGCCGATCCGAGCGGTGCGAGTGACTTCCGCGCCTTCCATTCCGGGAGCGGGTATCCGCAGTCCAACATGTGGTTCCAGTTCCAGGACAACTCGTCCTTCGGGGGCGACCTCGAGGCCGGGAAGACCCTGGTGGACTACATGAACGCCCGTGGGGATCCGCGGCGGGCTGATTATTTCTGCCTGCTCGTGGACGGCACGTGGGCCAAAGGGCACAAATACAAGGTCGGGGATCAGGTCGGCAGCCCGGACGGCGATGCGAACGGCAACGTTGAAAAAGTGAGCGCCGTGACAGGGGACGCCACCTCCGGTACGACCGAGCCGACGTGGCCGACGACGGTGGGCGCCACCACGACCGACAATAATGTCACGTGGACGAATGCGGGCTTCAATTTCGCCGGGGACGACTTCAATACCCCTCAGGCCAACGTCTCGAGCTTCGGGTGCGAGCCGCTCCGGTTCAGCGCCAAGTTCCGGGTGCCGTTTGTCACGTACCAGGAGAACGAGTTGATCCAGGCGGAAGCGAACTACGCGTTGGCCAACGAGCCGCTGGCGCGCACGCATCTGAACAACGCATATGGGGTCGTGCCGGGACTTGCGTCAGTGGCGGGTACGGCAACCGGGCCGGCGTTGCTCGACTCGATCATGATGGAGAAGTATGTGGACATGTTCCAGAACATTGAGGGGTTGATGGATTATCGGCGCACCTGCATCCCGGCGCTCACGCCGGTGACGCCCAACCTGCTCGGCGTGAATGCCGTACCCGGGGAACTGCTCTATCCGCAGACTGAGCGGAACGCGAACCCCAACATCCCGGCGCAGAGCCAGGAGGTCAACGCGGGGCTGCGCACCCCGGTGGACGTCAACGCGTGCCCGGCCGCCGTGCCGTAGGGGGCCCGCGTCGGCGCTGGTATGGGCGCCGGCGGCAAGACTAATACACGGCGACGCTTGAGCGGCCGAGGTTCGTCTCGAGCGTCCACTCGATGTACTGCCCGGGATGGACGATCAGCGTCTCCGTGCGAGCGAAGTCCGTGCTCCCGATCGGGTCGCCGTAGAGTTGAATCTCATGGCTCATCCCGAGCAGGCGCGCCGGCAAGTGGAACAGCTGCGAGGACGAGCCGGTGACCGTGCCGATCCGCGTTCGCTCGCCGTCATGGACGATGTAGATCACCACGTCGAGGTAGTTGTGGTTGGTGACGCTGACAGCGATCTCGGTTGCCGGCACCTCGACGCCCGGCGGGCGGGCGGGCGCGGCATGCTTGAGGAGGAAGCAGCCGGAGGCAGTCGCAATCAAGGTGAGAGTGCGGAGTCTCGCCGCGCGGGCCACGGAGTGCGAAGCTACGCTCCGGTCGGGACCGCCGGAAGGGCGCACGCTCTGTATCTTGAGTCGCATGCTGCAGCTCGCGTCGCTGCTTCTCCTTGCCCAGGTGCCCATCCCGGCGCCGCGCGGCTTCGTGAACGACTTCGCCGGAGTGCTCGATCCGCCTGCCGTCTCCCGCATGGAAGCGGTTATCTCCGAAGTGCGGGAGAAGAGCCGCGGCGAGATCGCCGTAGTGACGCTCCCCGACATCGGCGACCGCGCGGCGAGCGACGCGGCGTTGCAGATCGGGCGCCAGTGGGGCGTCGGAGCGAAGGGCGCAGCCGGGGACCCGGCGAAAAACCTGGGCGTCGTGGTGCTGCTCGTGCCCCGGAAGAACCACCGCCCTGGCACGGGAAACGTGTTCATCGCCACCGGGCGCGGCGCTGAGGGGTTCCTCACCGACGCGCAGGTGGGGCGGATCAGGGACGCCATGGTCCCGTATCTTGCCCGCGAGGACTACGCTGGCGGGTTGGAACTTGGTGTGCGGCTGATCGCCCAGGCGTTCGCGGGCGAATTCGGGTTC
>WNGI01007439.1_pt1 | contig 10030 bp, 9 predicted proteins | sample 5400621 | NCBI WGS metagenome assembly WNGI01 (sample SAMN13153374, study PRJNA577476) | soil metagenome | isolation source: 20 cm soil or saprolite under Garry oak tree replicate 1 | place: USA:California | collected 2016-06-15 | reverse complement strand
GAATGACTCCAAGCACAAGTAAAGGAATATATGTGCCAGCCGCCATCCAAAACGCGATGGAGCCCACGATCTGAACGGCGAAACTGCCGCAGGCCACCAGACGGCGATCGGCGCCGGCAGGCATCAACCAGCCGACCAGGGTGCGCCCCGCGATTGCGGCAATCGTTGCGGCGCTGATCGCGATGCCGGCCAATTGCGCGCCGACGGCGGGGATGAGCAGTGAAAACAGGTGCGCGAGCAGGCCGATCTGCGCGAACAGCCCAAGCGCCGTACCGGCCGCCAGCGTGATAAATCCCCGGTTGCGCCAGAGACTGGCGCCGGAGAGCGATCTTGCGGCGGCCGACGCACGGAAGACTGCGGCGATCGCGGGCTCGTCGCCGTCGGGCGCCAGTCCCATCTGTTGTGGCGTTCGGGAGAAATAGACGTCGGTCAGGATCCAGACGCACACCGTGACGATGACGCCGACGACCGCTGCCGCGGCGGGGAAGCCCCATGTGCCGATGGCAGCGACCCAGAGCGGCGAGAACACCACGCCGCCGATGCTGGCGCCATTATAGGCCATCGCGAGGGCGGCGGGCCGCCTGCGAATGAACCACGGCGCCAGGATCGCGTTGATGGCCGCGGCGCCCATCGCAACCCAGCCGGCGCCGCTGAACAGCGCCGCCACAAAGAGCTGCCACGGCTCGGCCGCAACCGCCCAACCTGAAATGCCGACCGCCAGCGCGAGCACGCCAGCCTTCGTGACCGCCGGAAGCCCGTAGCGGAGATAAAGCCCTGGCAACCTCGCGACGACGAGCGCACCAAACAGAAAGTGGACGGTGACCGCTGCCGACACCAGCGGCAGCGACCACCCCCTGCTGTCGCGAACCGCCTGCAGATAGATCGGCGGACCGTAGAACCCGAGGCCCCAGCCGAACACGGCCAGCACAAAAGCGGCGCCGACGATCCGCCATCCATGGAATTTTTCGGAGTACGTCAATGTCGCCATCGGTTGTTTGCCTTTTTGCCGCCGGACGACTGCGAAGGATCATGCGGGCGCGTCGGGCGCGCGCCACCTGAATACCGGGGAGGCGCGCAAGGATGCTACGGCGAGGACCGAAGCATCGCCGGCAAGCGGCGCCTTATGATCCGGTTCCACAGGAGAAATTGGCGCAATGGCGAGTACGGCAGCGTTTGCAGAAGTCGCGGCGATGGCGGGAGATCCCGCGCGCGCCGCGATGCTTCACGCCCTGATGGACGGCCGCGCCCTGACGGCGTCCGAACTGGCGCGAATAGCAGGGGTCGCGCCGCAGACCGCAAGCGGGCATCTGGCGCGCATGACGGAGACCGGCCTGCTTGCGGTCGCAAAGCAGGGACGGCATCGCTATCACCGGTTGGCGTCGACAGGCGTGGCCCACATGATCGAGGGGATCATGCGGGTGGCGTCCGAGCTGCAGCCGCCGCGCAAGCACCTTTCGGTTGGCCCGCGCGATACGGCGCTCCGCGATGCGCGGACGTGCTACGACCACCTTGCCGGTCGTCTTGGCGTTTCCCTGTCCGACGCACTGACCGCGGCGGGATATGCCGAGCTCTCGGCGGAGTCAGGCGTCATCACGGCGCGCGGCCTGGCATTTCTCGAGCGGGTCGGGATCGACGTTTCGGCCATGCGAGAGCGAAGCGGGGTGAAGTCGGGACGCCTGCTATGCCGTCCGTGTCTCGACTGGAGCGAGCGGCGCACGCATCTGGCGGGTGCCGTCGGCGCCGCACTTTGCGCCCATAGTTTTGCGGAGGGGTTTGTCCGCAGGATCGACGGCACCCGCGCGCTGCAGATCACGCCGAAAGGGCAGAGGGCTTATCGGGAGAAGTTCGGAGTTCGGTTTGAGTAGACCGCCTTCGGTCGTATCGGCCGAAGGCGGCTTTGATGAGTGCGCGCGACGGCGCTCAGATAAACTGAAACTGAGACCGTTCACGCTTGGCGAGCTTCGGAATTGCCTCGCCGAGGATGAATTTCTTGAAATGCTCGGTCTGCTGGTGGGCGGCGAACGCCGTTTCCGCCGCGAATACTTCGTAGAAGAAGAACTCCTGCGGTTTCGATACGCTCTGATGGATCTGAAATTCCTTCACACCCTCTTCCTTCCGCGCCTCGGGAAGAAATTGCCGCAACAAAGCTGCAACGGAATCTTCTTCGCCGGGTTTGGTTTCCCAAAATGCGGTAATGACAAAACCTTGGTTGGAACTGGTCGAATTCATCGTCTCTCTCCGTCGAAGCTGACTTTACATTCGCCTCACTTGGCGCCTCACTTGGCGATCAAGAGCATGGCACGCCTCCTGGTCTGGATGCTCCGGTGCGCACCGAACCAACAGGGCCGTCGATCGGTCGCGGAAGCGATCTAGCGCTCGCGAGGCAGTTCGGCCTGAAAAATCCAGAAAGCGGTATCCTTGGGGATGCCTGCGGTGCTGGGGGGCGGTTCAGGCGGGCCTTCGGGGCGGTGTTTGCGCCCTTGCGCCGCGGCGCCAAGCCGCCTAATTGGGCGCAATCGCTCGCGTGAGCTGTCCGCTGTAGGTCTTGAGCCCTTGGAATCCCAGCCAGAATTGCCGCAGGACGCCCCGCGCGAACCGATCCTGACGCTGCCTGGCGCTTTGACGGCCTATGTCCTGCTGCTTGCGGTCATTCACCTGCGCGTGCTGCTGCCGCCGGAGACCGAGTACTGGACCATCGAAGCGTTTGGTTTCATCCCGAAGCGCTACGATTCGACGCTGCTCGCGATTGCGTTTCCCGGCGGCACCGGCGCCAAGGTCTGGACCTTTGTGACCTATTCGCTGCTGCACGCCAATCTCAGCCATATCGGATTCAACGTGCTGTGGCTGCTGCCGTTCGGCAGCGCGCTGGCGCGCCGTTTTGGGACGATCAGGTTCTTCACCTTCATGGCGGTGACGGCCGTGGCCGGCGCGCTGGCGCATCTCATCACCCACGAGCACGCGGTGGCGCCGATGATCGGCGCTTCGGCGTCGGTGTCCGGCACGATGGCGGCTGCGATCCGCTTTGCTTTCGTGAAGGGCAGCTTCCTTTCATTCAGCCGCGGCGACGCCGACGCGGCCGCACGCGTGCCGGCGCTGTCGCTGATGCGGGCGCTGCGCAACGCGCGCGTGCTGGCTTTTCTTGGCGTATGGTTCGGCGTCAACATCATCTTCGGCATCGGATCGATCGCGATTGGCGCGGACGGCGCCAGCGTCGCCTGGCAGGCGCATATCGGCGGGTTCTTCGCGGGCCTGCTGTTGTTTTCGCTGTTCGATCCGGTCCCGCGCGCCGCGCCCGATGCTGCAGATGCGTCGTCCTCCGATGCATCGGAACGCGGCTGATCGTCGCTTGCGGCGCAAGCCGATTTCATCCATCATGCCAGACTTAAGGCTTAAGCCCGTGAGCGTGCTTTAATTATCCGTGCTTGCCAAATGCGCCCTGAACGAAATCGGCGCCAACTGTTGATTGCAAACTCAAGGAAACAAAGACCGCGCCCGCGCTCAAGGGCGCGATCGGCTTCAGGGAGACGACCATGACGGTACGTACAATTCTCGATACCAAAGGCCATCAGATCGAGAGCATCGGGCCTGATGCGAAGCTCGCGGCTGCGATCAAGATTCTGTCGGAACGCAAGATCGGCGCCGTGCTGGTGATGAGCAACGGCGGCATCGAAGGCATCCTGTCGGAGCGCGATATCGTGCGCGTGCTCGGCGAACGGGGTGCTGCGGTGCTGGAGGAACCGGTCAGCGCTGTCATGACGCAGAAGGTCGTCAGTTGCAGGCAGGCCGACACCGTCGCCGGGATCATGGAAATGATGACCTTGGGAAAATTCAGGCACCTGCCGGTGGTCGAGGAAGGCAAGGTGGTCGGCCTGATTTCGATCGGCGACATCGTCAAATGGCGCGTCATGGAGTTCGAGGCCGAACAGGAAGCGTTGCGCGATTATATCAAGACCGCCTAAGCGCCGTCAGCCGCTCAGTCCTTCTTTTCAACCGAAGCGCTGGGCTGGCTGGCCGCAGCCGGTGCCAGAATGTGGATCGCCTCCTGGATGGAATCGATGGCGCGCTCGGCGGCGCGCGCGCCATGCGCGATCAGATCGCTGGCGCGGTGAAAATCGAACCAGCCGATTTGACCGACACGGGGCGAGATCAACAGATCGGGCGGGTCGCCGGCAAGGCGCGCACGGGTGATGCGGTCCTGCATGATGTTGAAGGCATCGACCATGACGGTGGAGATGCCCGGCCGTCCGCTGCCGCCGAAAAACTCGCGCTTCACGGTGCGCTCGGCGGAAAACAACCGGCCGAAGCCGCGTTTCGGCGGAGGCGGCTCGATCTCGGCCTCCGGTGCGAGGGAGACCGATGCCTCGGCCGATGGGCCGTGCGAGTAGATCGTCGTGCTGTGGGTAAAGACGTCGCTTGAGAGGTTGGCGGCGATGACGATTTCCGCGCCAAAGGCACGCGCCGCCGATACCGGCACCGGGTTCACCAGTGCGCCATCGACCAGCCAGCGGTCGCCTACCAGCACCGGCGAGAATATCCCGGGCAGCGCATAGGAGGCCCGCATGGCATCGACGACGCGGCCATGGGTCAGCCAGATCTCATGGCCGGTGCGGACTTCGGTCGCCACGGTTGCAAATTTCACCGGCAGCTCCTCGATCGGGGTCTGGCCGATCGCTGCCTCGAGATGAGCAGCCAGCTTGTCGCCGCCAATCAGGCCCGAGCCGTTGAGGCGGATATCGAGATAGCCGAGGATATTTCGCGGCTGCAGGCTGCGCGCCCACTCTTCAAGCGTATCGAGATGCCCCGAGGCATAGGCGCCGCCGACAACCGCGCCGATCGAGGTGCCGACCACGACATTGGGGACGATGCCGTGCGCGATCAGTGTCCGGACGATGCCGATATGGGCAAATCCACGCGCAGCGCCGCCACCCAGGGCTAGCCCGATCACCGGCCGCCGAATGCTGCCGAGACCCACCTTGTCACGGCTATCCGGGCCGTTTTGGCCGCGCCCGATCAAAATATCCAGCACCAAAAATCTCCTGGGAGCACAAGATTATGCACTAAAGCCTGGTCCCGCCAGAATGTACCACAAGCATGGTTTATGCCGCAGTGCGATGGGCCTAACCACGGATTGTGACTGGACCGCGACCTCCGGATAACATCGGAGTGTTTTGCCGGTTCCGCGGCCGCAATCTGCGGCGCGCAGGCTTGAATTTGCCGCGTTTTCGGTGAAAAGCATGCGTCATGACATCAGGGCGTATCGGATTCGATCGATCCGTGGCGGGCGGACGCCTGATGCCAGCGCTTGCGCTGGCGGCCATGCTGATTGCAGCGATGGCAGGCCCGGCTGGCGCCCAGATGTTCACCGATCAACCGCCGCCGGTGCCGCCCGCGGCGGTTCCGGACCCGGGCGGCGCGATCAGCCTGGCCCCGCCGTCCGGCCCGGGATCTGGTCCCAATCTGCCCGCGCCGACGTTGACACAACCTTCGATCGTCCAACCGTCGATCGCCGCGGTGCCGCCGGTTGCAGCATCTCCAGTCGCACCGGCGCCCAACCAGGCCGTGCTGTCGCTGACCGCGCGTTACGGCAAGGACTTGCCGGCCATCAACAACGGGTTGGTGTGGCGAATTTTTACCGACCGGCCCGACGAGAACGGCACCTTCAAACTGATCCGCGAGGAACGCGGCGCGACGCCTAACATCGTGCTGCCGCCGGGCGGCTATGTCGTCCACGTCTCCTTCGGACTGGTCAGCGCGGTGCGGCCGGTGACCCTGAAGTCCGAAACCGACCGCGAATCCTTCCTGCTTCCGGCGGGCGGCCTGCGTATCGAAGGCCGCGTCGGCGCCACCAAGATTCCGCAGAACCAGATTTCGTTCGCGATCTACAAGGGCAGCCAGTTTGAAGTCGGCGAGCGCGCCGCGCTGGTGCCGAACGTCGCCGCCGGCGACGTCGCGCTGCTGCCGGAGGGGACCTACTACATCATTTCCAACTACGGCGACGCCAACTCCGTGGTGCGCTCGGATATTCGCGTTCAGGCCAGCAAGCTGACCGACGTGATCATCAGCCATCGCGCCGCTGTCATTACGCTGAAGCTCGTCGGCGACAAGGGCGGCGAGGCGTTGGCGAACACCGCGTGGTCGGTGATTACGCCGGGCGGTGACGTCATCAAGGAATCGATCGGGGCATTCCCCCGCGTCGTGCTGTCCGAAGGCGAATATCGCGCCATCGCCAAGAACGAGGGCAAGGTGTTCGAGCGCTCCTTCAACGTCGTCAACGGCGTCGATGGCGAGGTCGAGGTCATCGCGCGCTAGATATTTTTGCACAAATGATAATCGTCATTCCCCGATGTGCAATTGCACATCTGAGGGCGCGCGAAGCGCGAGCCCGGAATCCATAACCACTGCGGGGAGTATGGATTCCGGGCCTGCGCCAAGCGGCGCATCCACGATGTGCAATTGCACATCGGGGAATGACAAGTTGGATCTCAAAACCGCGTGACGATATCCGTCAGCGCCGGGCGCGGGCGGTCTTCGCTCGGCTTCGATGGCGTGCCGATGTGAATGAAGCCCGCGAGTTTTTCCTCCGCCTTCAATCCCAATCCATCGAGCACGTCGCGATCGAACGCAAACCAGCCGGTCAGCCAGCACGCGCCATAGCCGAGCGCGGTCGCCGCGGTGACGATGTTCATCGCACTCGCGCCGGCGGATAATTCCTGCTCCCAGGGCGGCACCTTCGGATGCGGTTTTGTGAAACTGACGACGCCGATCACCAGCGGCGCATCGGTGAGGCGGCGCTTTTCGATATCGATCTCGGCAGGCGCGGCGTGCGGATTTTTCCGCGCGAACACCTGCGCGATCACGTCGCCGGCGCGGACGCGCGCGTCGCCCTCGAACACAATGAAACGCCACGGCGTCAGCTTGCCGTGATCGGGCACCCGCGCACCGATGGTCAGAATGGTTTCAAGCTCGGCGGGCGAGGGGCCGGGATCGCCCATCTCGCGCGGCTTGATGGAACGGCGGATTTTCAGGAGTTCGATGGCGTCGGGCATTGAGATTCCGGTGTTTTACATGCTTGCAGCAGATATCTGCATCCGGGGCGCGATAGCAAGCCGAAGCTGTTTATCAGGCCTCTAGATTACCTGTCGGCCGATCGAGATTCGTCGGTGGCTGGACAAACGCGATCACATATCCGACGGCCGCTAGCGTCGACCTTGCTTGAGCGGCATCTTCGCCGCGCGCTCCAGAAGATCCTTGCCGAGATCTTCCAGGATCTGCCGCGTCGCCAGAAACAGGCTGTGGCCCTGATCGGTCTCGATCGCCAAGGCCACCACGGACGGCCGATTTGGATCCGGGATCAACTGGTAAGCCCGGATCGGATAGGCCGGCAGTTCCTGTTCGTCAGCCATCAGGTCTCGAGCCTCGCGCGCTTGACGTCGGGCGGCGTCGCTTCCTCGACCAGCGCGGCCAGCGCTTCGTCGGTCGGCAGCACGGTCTGGCCCTCGCTTCCCAGGCGCCGGATCGAGACCGAGTGGGTCTCGGCTTCCTTCTTGCCGACCACCAGCAGCGCTGGAATCTTCGCCAGCGAATGTTCGCGGACCTTGTAGTTGATCTTTTCGTTGCGCAGGTCGATCTCGACCCGCAGGCCGGCGCGCCGCGCCGCCGCCGCGACCACCTTGGCGTATTCATCGCCTTCCGAGGTGATGGTGGTGACGACGGCCTGGATCGGTGCCAGCCAGAGCGGAAAACTGCCGGCGTAGTGTTCGATCAGGATGCCGATGAAGCGTTCCATCGAACCGCAGATCGCTCGGTGCGCCATGACCGGCGTCTTCTTCGATCCGTCGGCATCGATGTAGAACGCGCCGAACCGCTCCGGCAGGTTGAAATCCACCTGCGTGGTGCCGCACTGCCAGTCGCGGCCGATGCCATCGCGCAGCACGTATTCGAACTTCGGGCCGTAGAAGGTGCCTTCGCCCGGATTGACGCCGGTCTTGATGCGGTTGCCGGATTGCGCCGCGATCTTGTCGAGCAGCCCACGGAGCACGCCTTCGGCGTGGTCCCACATCGCATCGGTGCCGACGCGTTTTTCCGGCCGCGTCGCGAGCTTGATCACAATGTCGCTCTCGAAGCCGAAGTCCGCGTAAACCGAGAGGATGAGGTCATTGATCTTCAGGCACTCTTCCGCAAGCTGGTCCTCGGTGCAGAAGATGTGTGCGTCGTCCTGGGTGAAACCGCGCACGCGCATCAGCCCATGCATCGCGCCCGACGGCTCATAGCGATGCACCACGCCGAATTCGGCCAGCCGCTGCGGCAGATCGCGGTAGCTCTTCAGGCCATGCTTGAAGATCTGCACATGGCCGGGGCAGTTCATCGGCTTGATGGCGAACCAGCGCTTGTCTTCGGCTTCGTCGCCGGCCGACTGGGCGGCAAACATGTTCTCGCGATACCAGCCCCAGTGGCCGGAGGTCTCCCACAGCGATTTGTCGAGCATCTGCGGCGCGTTCACCTCGTCGTAATCGCCTTCAAGACGCCGGCGCATGTAGGCGATGATCGACTGGAACAGCGACCAGCCCTTGGCGTGCCAGAACACCACGCCGGGACCTTCCTCCTGGAAGTGAAACAGATCGAGTTCGCGGCCAAGCTTGCGGTGGTCGCGCTTTTCGGCTTCCTCGATCTGCTTGAGGTAGCCGTCGAGGTCTTCCTGTTGCGCAAACGCCGTGCCGTAGATCCGCGTCAGCATCGGATTGTTGCTGTCGCCGCGCCAATAGGCGCCGGCGACCTTCATCAGCTTGAACGCATTGCCGACCTTGCCGGTGGACGTCATGTGCGGCCCGCGGCACAGATCGAACCAGTCGCCCTGTTTGTAGATCTTGATGGTCTGGTCGGCCGGGATCGCATCGACCAGTTCAACCTTGAACATCTCGCCGTTGTCCTTGAACACCTGCTTGGTCTGTTCGCGGGACCAGATTTCCTTGGTGAACGATTTGTCGCGCGCGATGATCTCGCGCATTTTCTTTTCGATCGGGGCAAAATCCTCCGGCGTGAACGGCTCGTTGCGGAAGAAATCGTAATAGAAGCCGTTCTCGATCGTGGGGCCGATGGTCACCTGCGTGCCCGGCCACAGCGACTGCACCGCTTCGGCCAGCACATGGGCGCAGTCATGCCGGATCAGCTCCAGCGCGCGCGCGTCGTCGCGGGCGATGAATTCGATTTTCGCATCACGCTCGATCGGGTCGGCAAGATCGGAGACCACGCCATCCAGCGCCATCGCCACCGTGCGCTTGGCCAGCGACGGCGAGATGCCCCTGGCGATATCGAAGCCGGTGATGTTCTTGGGGAATTCGCGTTTGGCGCCATCGGGGAAGGTGAGGGCGATCTTCGAGGATTCGACCGGCTTCAGATTGGTAAGGCCGAACTGGAATCCTGAGGGGGGCGTATTCTTGTCGGGCATAGATAATCTCCTGTAGCTCACTCCTGCGAACGAGCGCAGGTAAGCGGGAAGCAGCGGTATAGCAGGGGATTCGCGCCACGCAATCAAGATCCCCAAGAAAATCGGCGGGGTCTAAGGCCTTGATCCCGATAAGCTGTTCCGCCACGCATTGGCCGTGCCAGGTGCCGATGTCATGGTACAAATAGATGGCTTTGTGAAATTTTTGTTGATCAATTGATCCGGTCAAATTTGCACAGTCCCGGCTGGTGCCGCATGGACTTGGCATAACCGGCTTGTTAGCTTTTCGCGGTTGTCCGGCAATCCCTTTCGCAAAGCGCTCAACGCCCATGACGCTGCGTGCACTTCTTGTCGTCACCCTGGTACTGACCGGCGGACCGGCGCTGGCTGCTGCCTCCGCCTCGCGGCCCGCGCAACGGGAGGCGCCGCCGCCGCCGATGGTGTTCTATGTCGCCAAGGGCGCGCCCGATGCGTGCGGCCGCGGCTGCGACAGCTGGATCGCGATCGAAGGGCAGGTCGATTCCGGCGCGGCGCTCCGCTTCAGGAAATTTCTCCGGCAGATCAGGGATCGCAATCTGCCGATGTACT
>WNGI01007438.1_pt1 | contig 10030 bp, 10 predicted proteins | sample 5400621 | NCBI WGS metagenome assembly WNGI01 (sample SAMN13153374, study PRJNA577476) | soil metagenome | isolation source: 20 cm soil or saprolite under Garry oak tree replicate 1 | place: USA:California | collected 2016-06-15 | reverse complement strand
CGAAAGCCACTCCCCAAATCCATTGCATCGACTTGCGCGCGCGTTCTTGAAATTGCGCCAGCCGCGACGGCAGCGGTTCGTCTTCTTCCAGCATCGCCCGCGTCAGCAGCCGCGATTCCCGCTCCATGGCGCGGAGCAGCGTGCGGCAGGAGTCGCATGCCTGCGTGTGCGCGGAAACTTCCAGCCCGCGCGCGCGATCCAGTTGCCGCTCGATGTACAGCAGGAGCGTCATTTCGTCCAGATGCTTTATCTTCTCTTCCGGCGTGTTGCTCATGAAGCCCCTCCCGTCGCCAGCGCCGCGTTGCCTTCCAGCGCTTGCCGCAGCTCGTGCCGGGCGCGCAGCAGCACCACGCCCACAAAGGCGCGCCGCACTCCCAGCGCATCCGCAATTTCGTCGTAGCTCATATCCGAGTAATAGCGCATCACCAGCGCCATCCGTGCTCGCCCGCCCAGTTTGTCCAGCGCTTTGCGCACTTCTGCGCTGGTGCGCTGCTCGATCAGCAGCTCCAGTTGACTCGGGTCCGGATGCTCCAGCGGCACGTTTTCCAAATCGTCCGTTTCCTTGTCTTGACGAATTTTGCGCCGCCGCAGCATATCCCAGCAGTGATTCGCCGCCACCTTGTAAAGCCAGGCGGAGAACGACCGCGCCGCGTCGTACTGCACCAGCTTGACCTTCAGTTTCATGAAAATTTCCATCGTGGCGTCTTCGGCATCTTCCCGCGTCGGCAAGGCACGCCTGCAGAACCGGAATATCGCGGGTGCGTAATCCCGGTAAAGCTGGCCCCAAGCCTCGGTGTCGCCCGCCCTGGCGCGGGCAATCGCCTCCGTCGGTTCCGTTATTCCCGGCGCGTTCATCCGGCCTGGTCTCGGCGTTCCCATAGACTAGTACGCGCGGGGACCTGCAAATATTACACATTGCAAATCCCGTCCCGCTACCGCTCCAGCTCCTAAACTACTTGTATTCCAGCCTTTAGGCGTGCTTCTCAAAGCCCTGACGCTGCGATCTATGCCTCCGCAGCCCGTTCCAGCAATATTGCTAGGGAGTCATAGCTCCTAGTGATCCTGCTCGCTGCCCCGTAGCCCAGGCCTGTTTTCCTTAGCGAACACGAAGAGTCAGCGGCGGCTCTTCAGCGCTTAGGCGCGTAAAAATAGTAATCGGCCGAGTACGCGCTCCTCGACTCTTTGCCGTTCGCGGACTCTTCGCACGTATTTGCACTCGGTGGCAGGCCACCCTCGGTATGGATTCGCTGGATGCTCGTGATACGGCTTAGAATCCCTTCTCCCGAGTGACTGGCCGCCGCCAGCAGCAGCCACGGGATGGCCTCCGGCTTTGGCGCGTCCTGCTTGGCGATTACTTTACCTTTCACTTCGCTTCCGTCTGCGTGCTTCCAGCTGGGCCCAGCGGAATGATGCACAACCTTTTTCCCCGCCGAATCGGTGAGTTCCGCTTCTGGCGCCTTGAACACCCAGCCAAACTTTTGATCTGCTCCGGCTTGGCAAACATAAATTTGCACTCCGGTTGCGTGTGCCAACAGAATCAATTCCTCACCTGCTGGCGCTTTCAAGCTTTCCGGGACTTCCGGCCGGGCTGGCCCTTGACCCTGCGCGGCAAGCAACATTCCGATCGCACCTGCCAACTGCATAAGCCTGTTCATCTTTACTCCCTCCGGCCTGTATACCATACCGCGCAATGGCTTTGCCCGTAAGAGGAGAGAGAGGTCCAACGCTGCGTGGTGCGAAACGTGAATGGAATCTGCAGGGTGGGTTAACTTACGCCGATGCGATTGATTTCTTTTTGGATGGCCAGTTTGTCCAGACTGGAAAGAGGCTGGCTGAGGAACAGGCTGATCCGTCGTTCGAGAATCAGGTAGGCATCACGAAAGGCCCGCTCGACTCGATCGGGCGTGCCTTTAACTACCGCGGGATCGGGAACGCTCCAATGTGCGGTCATGGGCTGCCCGGGCCAGACGGGGCACGTCTCTTGCGCCGCGTTGTCGCAAACGGTGAAGACGAAATTCATCTGCGGCGCTCCGGGCCTTGCGAACTCCTCCCAACTCTTGCTCCGCAAGATCTCGGTAGGCAGGCGTGCCAGTTCCACCAGCTTGAGCGCCTCCGGGCGCACAACTCCAGAAGGATGGCTTCCCGCGCTGTAAGCTGTGAAAAGAGGTCTGCCCTTTGCGTTAAGAATAGCTTCGGCCAGGATGGAACGTGCCGAATTCCCGGTGCACAGGAACAGAACGTTGTAGTGCGCTTGCATGCCCTTCATGCTCTAACCGAAAAGTCCGGATCTCTGCCTTCAGTGGCAACACGCCGGAGCGCAACAGGCTTCTGTCGTCTTCGCGGACTTTGACTTTGTCGCCCGCACGAAGGCGCTCATGAATTTGCCATCGACTTGCGGCGCCATCGCGTCCACATCGAGGCCCTTTTCGGAGAGAAATTCGCGCGCGTCCGCAACTCGGTAAATTCGTGTCGGCTCGATCTCCACCTGTTCGAATCCTGCGGATTCGAGCTTGTCGCGGTATTCACCTTCTTCAAGAGCTCCTGCCACGCAACCCACCCAGAGAAGTATGTTTTGCCGGATTTGTGCATCGATTTCGCCGCGCGTGACGACGTCGGAAACGGCCAGCCGCCCGCCCGGCTTGAGTACGCGAAAAGCCTCTCGCAATACGCGGTCTTTATCGGCGGAAAGGTTGATCACGCAATTCGAGATGATTACGTCGACTGAATTGTCAGGCAGCGGAATATGCTCGATCTCCCCTTTCAAAAATTCGACGTTGTCGGCTCCGGCCTTGCGCTTGTTCTCGTTCGCGAGGGCGAGCATTTCATCCGTCATATCCAGGCCGTACGCCTTGCCCGCCGGCCCAACGCGCTTGGCGGAAAGCAGGACGTCGATCCCGCCGCCGGAGCCCAGATCGAGCACAACCTCTCCAGGATTTAATTTGGCCAAGGCCGTCGGATTTCCGCAACCGAGCGAAGCTTCGAGCGCTTCTCCGGGAACTTGTTGCATCTGCGCGGCGTCGTAAAGATTGGAAGTGATCGGATCGCAGCTTGACCCGGTCGCGTCCGCCGTTCCGCAACAGCTCCCGCTCTTCCCTCTCAGCGCCGCCTGCCCGTATTTCTCCTTAACGATCTCCTTGATTTCTGCTCCGTCCATGACGTCCTCCCGGTGTCCTGCCGCGCAAATCCTCTGAAATAGTTTCCCTATCTCTTTCCGCTCAGTGTTCTCCGTGAACTCTGTGTTGAGAAATCCCCCCAATCCAAGTCACCCTTGATCAACCTGGGGTCAGTTCCGATCCACCACGCTACCGGCAGACCTCCACAATATCCTGCGGCTTCAGCGCTTTGTTCCGCGTGCAGCACTCGGAATAAAGAAACTGCAGCAATTCCTGGAGCGCTTCCGTATTTGCCGTGTAGCGCAAAAACGTGCTCTCACGCTGCACGTGCACGAGATCTTCATTCTTGAGCTTGTCCAGATGGTGGGAAAGAGTCGAATTTGGAATCTCCAACTCTCCCTGGATGTCTCCAACCACAAGTCCCTCGGGATGCGCCGACAAAAGCAATTGCATGATCCGCAGCCGCGGTTCCGTTCCCATCGCCGAGAACATATCCGCGTACTTCGCCACTCGTTCCGCGCGCTTCTTGGTTGTGCCGCCATCCATATTTCTATATTTGCAGAAATATGGATGCTTGTCAAGCCGGGCTATTTTTCGCAGCCTTGCGCTTCCCCGTTGGCCTCCGAGGAAGAGTAGCGGTGTATAATCACATCATGGCCAAGCATGTGATGCACGTCTCGGAAACGGAAGCGGCGAGCGACTTCGCCTCGCTCATGGCCCGCGTTCGCGCAGGCGCCGAGGTAGTGATCGAGCACGACGCGCGGCCAATAGCGGTTCTTCGTCCTGCCGAGCCTCATGTACGGTTGCTTTCGGAATCCCTTCGTCTCGCACGTGAGCATGGCTCTACTGTGACGCTTGATGGAGACTTCGGGCGCGATCTCGAAGAGATCATCAATAGCCACCGCGAACCGCTCAGCCCGCCCGCATGGGACTGATCCTCGACTCCAGCATGGTCATCGCCGCGGAACGAGGCGGAGATACTGTCGAACAGTTGATCGAGCGAGTCGTGAAGCTGGGAGGTGACCAGGACGCGGCGCTCTCCGCGGTGGGCCTGACTGAACTCATCCACGGCATCCACCGAGCGCAGACACCACAGATGCGTGCTCGCCGTGAATCCTTCCTACACGAACTGCTGGCGGACTTAACGGTGTATCCATACACGAAGGAGACCGCGATGCTGGCAGGTAAGATCGACGGGGAGCAGCAGAGTCAGGGCGTCGTAGTCCCGTTCGGAGACTTGCTCATCGGCGCGACCGCGCTGTCACTCGGCTTTTCGGTGCTACCAGCAAATCTTCGTCACTTCCAGAAAATACCCGGCCTCATGGTCGTGCAACTCTAGCGCTCATTGTGCGTCCGGCCCAGGAACTTATGGCAGTTCTGCTCCCATCTCTTGTGATCGTCGGCCGCCCCAATGTGGGCAAGTCCACGCTCTTCAATCGGTTGACTGGCACGCGCCGCTCCATCGTCACCAACGAGCCGGGCATCACCCGTGACCGGATTTACGGCAAAGCGGAGTGGCGCGGCCGGGCGCTGGAGGTCGTTGATACCGGCGGCATCGTCCCGGACGATAAAGCCCTGATCCCGCAGGAAATCCTGCGCCAGGCGCATGTGGCGATCAAGAAAGCGGCGTTGCTGGTTCTCGTTGTGGATAGCCAGGCGGGCCTCACGCCCCTCGACGAAGAATTGGCGCGGCTCCTGCGCACCACCGGCAAACCGTTTGTGATCGCCGTCAACAAAGTCGACGCCATGTCGCAGGAATCGAGCGCCGCCGTTTTCCATCGCATCGGCGTCCCTATCTTCCCGATCGCGGCCGAGCACGGCACCGGCGTCGACGATCTCCTCGATGCCGCGCTCGCGCAGGTCAGCGTCGTCGCATCCGTCGAGGAAGAAAAACAACCGGAGGTCATCGAAGTCGCCATCATCGGCAGACCCAACGTCGGCAAATCCACGCTGCTGAACCGCATGGTCGGCCAAGAACGCTCCATCGTCTCGCCCATTCCCGGGACCACCATGGACAACGTGGACACGGAAATCACGCGCGAGGGCCGCGACTATCGCTTCGTGGATACCGCCGGAATTCGCCGCAAGGGCAAAACCACGCTGGTCGCGGAAAAACTCAGCGTGGTTATGGCTCGCCGCGGCCTGGAGCGCTGCGATGTCGCTCTCCTCGTCGTCGATGGCGAACAGGGCGTGACCCAGGGCGACGCGCAAATCGCCAGCTATGCCGAAGAGTCCGGGCGCTCCGTCGTCATCGTCATCAACAAGTGGGATCTCGCCGTCGTTGCGGCGCGCGATGCCGCGTCACGCGATGCGGCCACCGCGAAAGGCAAATCCAAGCGCGCTCCCGGCGAACGGCACAAACCGGAAAATTTCGATTCCGGCCGGTTGATGGTCGACTACGAAAAAATGATTCGCGCAAAATTGAAATTTCTGAGCTACGCGCCGATTGTTTTTCTCTCGGCGAAATCCGGCGAGCGCGCCGAAAAACTCTATCCGCTCATCAATCAATGCTGGGAAGCGCGCCGCCGCCGCATTGCCACGCCGGCCCTCAACAATTGGCTCAAGGAAGAAGTCGACCTACAGCGCGGCACCACGCCGAAGGCCCGCCCGGTGCGCATCTACTACATCACGCAGGCGAAAATCGCGCCGCCCACGTTCCTCATCTTCACCAACCAGAAAGCGCCGCTGCACTTCAGCTATCAGCGCTTCCTCGAAAACGAGCTTCGCGCCAAGTACGATTTCCTCGGCACGCCCGTCCGCTTCATCCAGCGTCTTCGCAAGCGCGATACGAGATCATCCGGCGGCGACGCCGACCGTGACTAATGAATGCCTCCCTCTACATCAATCGCCCGCAAACTGCTACGATAGCGGCGTCCCCCTTCCGGCAGGAACGCAAGATGCCAAGCAACGGCACAGCAGCGCAAGTCGCCACGGAGAAAAAACTCTACCGCATCGGCGAAGTCAGCCGATTGGCGGATTTGAAACCGTTCGTCCTGCGCTATTGGGAAACCGAATTCCCCATGCTCGAACCGGTCAAGAGCTCCAGCGGCCATCGCCTCTACCGCCAAGACGACGTGGACATGGTCTTCCGCATCAAGCGTCTGCTCTACGACGAAGGATTCACCATCGCCGGAGCGCGGCGGCACCTCCGTGAGCACGATGGCCCCGCCGAAAACGATAGCCGAAGTGTCAATCCTGCAGCGGAAGGGGCGGGGCAGCTTCTGAGCCGCAAGATGCTGCTGGATCTGCGCGACACGCTTCGGGCTTTCTTGACGCTGCTCGAACGGCGGTGATAGCCTGTAGATGCTGATTCCCTCACCCGATTCGGCCTTTTGATTTCCTTGGCCTGTCGCGGTCAGCTTACCGGTCGGGACGTAGCGCAGCCTGGTAGCGCGCACGCTTGGGGTGCGTGAGGTCGCTGGTTCAAATCCAGTCGTCCCGACCATCTAAGACTTTGCAAGATCCCGCTGAGACGAAAGCTGCTTCCATCCCTTTATCCACAGGCTCCTGCAGGGTGACATTAACCGGTTCAAAGAAGCGTTTTTCATGGCTCTGCAAAATGCCGTCTGAGAACAGGGCATTTTGAACCTCATGGCGTTCAGTCAGTGCCGTGTTTGCACGTGGCTGCAAGGTCTGCAGCTTACCGCTCCGTGTCAGTGATCAGTTGGTATGTACGTGCTTCTCTCATGGAGCAAGAAGAACTGAGAGATTGTTAACAGTGCGGCAGAGGCTTTGGATTGAAGGCGCTTTGAGTAGGCGAACGTAAAGAGAATGACAGGTGTGCTATATTTGTGCCTTGGAGTACCAGGCCAAAGTAAGCAGCGCAAAGAACTTGATGACCAGGCCCAAGACTTGGCACAACCGAAGCAGCTAGTTAAGGCTTAGGGTTCCTCACCAGGGCAGCACGCAGCCAGGCAGAGCGGTTCAAAATGGGTGCCCGACCATTTCTTCTTCGGACACCGAACAGCTGCCTCTCACTGCCACAGGCGGTAAACCGCGTACTCTGATTATTTCGAGAAAGCAAAGCATCGAAAAACACTCGCAAATGCCACACATACTTCTGACCAACGACGACGGATACCAAGCCGAAGGACTGCGCGCGCTGGCTGCAGCGCTGGAGGGACTTGCGACGGTGAGCATTGTTGCGCCGAGCCTGGAGCGCAGCGGCGCGGCGCAATCGTTGACGCTGCGGCAGCCGATCGTGTGCAACCGGATCGCGGAGCGGGAATGGGCCATCGACGGGACGCCGGCGGATTGCGTGATCGTGGCGCTGCACAAACTTTTGCCGGAAAAGCCGGACATGGTGATTTCCGGAATCAACCATGGGGCGAATCTCGGTGAGAATGTCTATTACTCGGGTACCGTGGGCGCGGCGCGTGAAGGTGCGCTGCATCACATTCCGTCAGTGGCGATGTCCTTGTGCTCGAAAAAAGAAAATACGAAATTCGAGAACTCGGCGCGGGTCGCGCGGGCCGCCGCGGAATTGATTTTGAAAGAAGGATTGCCGGATCAAGTCTTGCTCAACGTGAATGTGCCGGAGCCGTGGAACGGCGGCGTAAAATTCACGCGGCAATCGCAAAAAATCACGCGCAACCAGCTCAGCGAAGGAAAAGATCCTCGCGGCCGAAGTTACTTCTGGCTATACGAACAAAAACTCGACAAAAACGTTGCGCCGGACACGGATTACGCCGCAATTTTTTCCGGCGCCGTTTCCATCACGCCATTGCACCTCGATCCCACACACTCAAAATCGCTCAATCATCTCTCGCACTGGGCCATGCCGATCGCAGCCGCGTTTCGGCGCTAGTGTGCGGAGGCTGCGGCCGGAGCGATGAGCGGGACGTTGTTTTTTTGCATGGTGTCGTTGAACGCGGGAACATCTTTCGAGAGGATGTCGCGCCACTTCGCTAGCTGCGTTTCAAGCTGCTGATCGAGCTCGGCGTAAACGCCGAGTTCGGCTTCGGTGGGCTGGACGTCGGCGCTATCCACGGCATTTTGCAGGTAGCCTAGTTTGCTGTTGAGCTTTGTGGGGTAGTTGAGTTCATCTTCGCTGGCCTTCGAATTTACCTGGATGAGTTCTTCTTCGATCGCGCTGATTTTCTTGCGCAGGTCGGTGGAAGCCGTGACAATCGGCTTTGCCGGCTCGTTTGCACCGAGGCGCTTTTCGAGCGATTGCAACTGGCCGCGGAGGTCGCGGATCGCCAGGATGGTTTTGTTCATTTCGTCCTGGCGGTCGCGCATTTTGAGCATCAGATCGAACTGCTTGCGCAGGTCCTCGGCGGAGGTTTTTACGCGAGGATCCAACGCCACTTCGAGAGGAGCGGTGAAATTCTTCGCTCCGACGGTCAAACGCACTTGATAGTTGCCGGGAAGAACGAGCGGGCCGGACGGGTCGCCTTCGTCATAGATAGCGGCGGGAATCTTTTTGGGAGATTCGTACCGCAAATCCCAGGTGAATTGATTCAATCCAGCTTTCGCGGGGATGTGCTCCTCTGCTTCGTCTTTTTCCCACTCGTCGGAGCCGCCGTCTTTTTTCTTTTCCTCGCTGCTGAACGCTCGGATGACTTTGCCCTGGGCGTCCAGTAACTCCAGCTTGACGGGCTCTTTGGGCTCTTCTTTCAAGTAGTAATAGAGCGCCGCACCGTCGGGCGGATTTTCTCCGATGGCGTAGCGGCGGCGTTTGGTGTGCCCCATGCGCGTGCGAATTGCGGCACGAGACGCGAACAGGTGCGTTTCTTCGCCGGCGATCGAGGCGTTCGCCTGGCGCAGCGGGCTGATGTCATCGAGCACCCAGAACGCGCGGCCATGGGTGGCAACGACCAGATCGTCACCGTGGATGATGAGGTCGTGGACCGGAGTGGTCGGCAGATTGAGCTGCAGCGTTTGCCAGTGCCTACCTTCATCAAAAGAAACCCACGCGCCCGTTTCCGTGCCGGCGTAGAGCAGTCCCTTGCGCTTGGGATCTTCGCGAACGGCGTGAACGTAGGAGCCGTCGGGGAGGCCGGCGATGATCGGTGACCAGGTCTTGCCGAAGTCGGTGGTCTTGAAAATGTATGGCTTGAAATCATCGAGCTTGTGGGCGTCGATGGCGGCGTAGGCAGTGCCGGCTTCGAACGGTGACGGCTCGATCAGGCTGATCATGGCCCATTCGGGAAAACCTTTCGGAGTGACGTTGATCCAATTTTTTCCATCGTCACGCGTGAGTTGGATCAGGCCATCGTCGGTGCCAACCCAGATCAAACCTTTTTGTTTCGGAGATTCCTCGACGGTAAAGATCAAGTCGTAGAATTCGATGCTGGCTTGGTCTTTGGTGATGGGGCCGCCGGAATCCTGCTGCTTCGTTTTGTCGTTGCGCGTGAGGTCCGGGCTAATCTTTTCCCAGGAATGGCCGTCATCTTTCGAACGGAAAAGGTATTGCGAAGAGTGATAGAGAATGTTGGGATCGTGCGGAGAAAATACGATAGGCATGGTCCAGGTGTAGCGGTATTTCTGAACCGAGGCGTTGTAGCCGTCGGGATCGAGCGGCCACTGCTGGATGTTTTGCACCTGGTTGGTGCGGCGGTCAAGGCGCGAGATGTAGCCGAAGTAGGAGCCGGCGTAAACGACGTGTGAATCGCGCGGGTCGACAGCGACGTAGCCGCTCTCGCCTCCGCCCACGGCATCCCAGTCGGCGCGGTCAATGTAGCCGCGATCGCTGGCGGTGGCGATGCCGACGGAGGAGTTGTCCTGCTGCGTGCCGTAGACGCGGTATGGGAAATCGTTGTCTGCGGTCACGTGGTAGAACTGCGCGGTCGGCTGATTCCCTTGGGTGGACCAATTTTTGCCGCCGTCGATGGAAATGGTGGCGCCGCCGTCATTGCCGTTGATGATGCGATTGGGATTGTTGGGATCAATCCACAAGCCGTGATGGTCGCCGT
>WNGI01019556.1_pt1 | contig 10033 bp, 8 predicted proteins | sample 5400621 | NCBI WGS metagenome assembly WNGI01 (sample SAMN13153374, study PRJNA577476) | soil metagenome | isolation source: 20 cm soil or saprolite under Garry oak tree replicate 1 | place: USA:California | collected 2016-06-15 | reverse complement strand
CGGCCCCGATACTTACGGGGCATTGAAAACTCGCCTGGATGCAAAGAGGCTCAAACGCAACGAGCCTCTTGCTCAATACACCACATTCAAGATCGGCGGTCCAGCCGATCTCTTTTACGATGCAACATCGGCAGATGATCTGGCAGGGGCAGTCACCGCTGCGCGTGAACTCGGCATCGAGTACTTCGTGCTCGGGCTTGGCGCCAACATCCTGGTAGGCGACAAAGGATTCCGAGGCCTGGTCATCCGAAACACATCGAGTCACCTCAGGTTCTTCGACGATGGTCGACTCTGGGTCGAGAGCGGTGCCGTAATGGCGAAACTCATACCCCAGGCGGTCGAGCGCGGACTGTCCGGGCTGGAGCACTACGTCGGAATCCCGAGCACGGTAGGAGGGGCTGTCTGGCAGAATCTCCACTTTCTTTCGCCAGCCCCGGCTCGGGAAAGAACGATGTTCATCGCGGAGGTATTCGAATCGGCCGAGCTTCTCACGCACATCGGTGATCGGAGAACCGTCGACCGCGAATACATGAACTTCGGCTACGACACCAGCACACTGCACAAGCAGCGAGACGTTGCTCTCGCGGTGACCTTCAAGCTCGAGCATGTCGACCCAGCGGTCATGCATCGGATCATGCAGGAGAACCTGAGCTGGCGTGGTGGAAAGCACCCGTGGCTGGAGTATCATCCGAGCGCGGGCTCGATCTTCAAGAAAATCGAAGGCGTGGGCGCCGGGCGGCTGATCGATCAGGTCGGATTGAAGGGGTTCCGGCACGGCGATGCACAGATCTCACACATCCACGCCAATATCATGGTCAACCTCGGCAAGGCGACCGCCAAAAACGTCCGCGAGCTGATCACGATCGCGCAGGACAAAGTTCAGGAGCGCTTCGGACAGCATCTCGAACCCGAGATCGGATTCATTGGCGAGTTCTGATTTGTTAAATAGCCGATAGCTGCTCAGCACGCTCCGTCGCATCGGTCCAGCTGGCGAAGGCTACATCCAGTTTGCGTTTCGTTGCCTCGAGCTCTTTGCCGACCCCCTGCGATTTCTGAGCTCCTTCGCGCGTTGTGTACAGCTCGGGATTCTCGAGCATCGCTGTGAGCTCAGCGATTTTCGCCTCCAGCGTGGCAATCTCCCGCTCCGAGGCTTCAACCTGACGTCGGACTTCGCGAAGCGCGACACGGTTTTCATCCGCCCTCGTCTCGTGGCGTCTAGTGGCTTTTCGCTCCCTTACCCGACGCAGTGATTCCTGCTCCGCCGCTGCCACCGCCGCTGCATGCTCACGCTCTCGACTGCGTTCTTCCCACTCCGTGAAGGATCCGGCAAAATCAGTGATGTGCCGCTCGTGGAGCACCCACACTCGTGTAGTGAGCGCTTGGAGCATTGCCCGGTCGTGGCTCACCAGCAATACCGTTCCTTCGTAATCGGAAAGCGCATCTTCCAGCGTTTCCACCGACTCGATGTCCAGATGATTGGTCGGCTCATCCAGCAACAGGAAGTTCGCATGACTCAGAACCATCATTGCCAGGGCCACGCGAGCTTGCTCTCCGCCGGATAGAGTGTCGGCGCGGCGCTGGACTTCGTCGCCCGAGAAGCCAAACTTGGCGAGATGGCCTTGGACCAGGCGGCGCTCCCACCTGGGCCTGAGCTCACTGATGACTTCGTATAGAGTGCGATTGCGCGGAACCTGCGCCATGTCCTGCCGATAGTAGCTCGGGAGAATCGATGCACCGAGCCTCAGCTCCCCACCCGCGACTGCGTATTCGCCCATAAGCGCGCGCAGAAACGTTGATTTGCCGCTCCCGTTCGGGCCGATGAGCCCGACGACGTCACCACGCTGAACCGTCGATGTGCAGTTCTCGATCAACGTCCTGTCATCGACACTAATAGTCACATTCCGCGCGATAGCGACTTGATCGCCTCCACGCTCGGAAAAATCGAGAGTCAGGCCAAGCGAGCTACCTTCATCTGAAATGGGTGAGCTGAGTCGCGGAAGTCGGCCAAGTCGCTTTCGCCTGCCTTTGGCCTGCTTCGAATTCTGCCCGGCCACGTTCCGCCGAATGTAATCCTCTTCACCAGCAACGATCTTCCGCTGTTTGTCGAAGGCGCGCTGCTGCGCGAGTCGGCGTTCTTCCCGTTGGGCGACGAAGGATTCATAACCTCCGGTGTAGGCGGCGGCGCTCTCTCCCTCGAGATGGAGAATGTGATCGGCAACGCTCGCTATGAAAGCCCGGTCGTGGCTGATTAACAACACCGTTTTGTCGGTGTTGCGCAGATACTGTTCCAGCCAGCGCGTCGTTTCCAGGTCGAGGTGATTCGTTGGCTCGTCGAGAAGGAGGACATCCGCTGCGGTCACGAGCTGACGCGCCAGCCCGAGCCTTCCTCGCTCTCCACCACTCAGCTGCTGCAGCGGTTGGGTGCGGGCATTCTCAGGATCGAAGCCGAGCCCGTGTAAAACTGCATCTACGCGCGGAGCGAGAGTGTAGCCGCCTTCGCGATCGAACCGCTCGAGGTCCTGATCATATTTGGTCAGCATTTGTGGGGTGGCCGCCTCGCCTACCTGCGCCAGCATTTCTGCCTGCTTTGCGAGACCCTTCTCCAGGGCGAGCAGCTCGGCCAGCTCTCCGGCTGCTGCTTCCCAGGCCGTTGTCGCATCGCCAAAATCACGATGCTGCTCCAGCAAAGCGAAGCGAAGGCCCGGCTGGCGAGCGACGCTACCTGCCGATAGGGCCTGGGCACCGGTTATCAACCTGAATAGCGTCGTCTTCCCACTGCCATTGCGGCCTACAATTCCCCAGCGCTCGCCGCGTGCAACCGTAAAGGTTACATCGTGAAAGATCCTCGTCGCCCCGAATTCGACCGCCGCATTCGAGAAGGAGATCTGGGTCAAGAACGAAGCACGCCGGCGCAGGCGGCAAGACACCGCTCAATGGTCTCGACGGTGTGATCACCCATGTGCCCAATACGAAACGTGGAGCTCTTCAACTTTCCATAGCCGTTGCCGACCACGATCCCTCGTTTGGCGACCGCTGCGGTGAAGGTTTCTGCCGTGAGGTCGGAAGGAAGTCTGATTGCGGACACAGTCGGAGACTGAGAGCCGAGCGGAGCGATGTTGGCGAGCTTCCGGCCCGTCTCGTCACTGATTTTCGCCACCCAATCCTGGGTTCGCGCCGCCATTGCCCGGTGTCGCACCCACCGTACTTCCAGACCCTCGGCCGCGATCGACTTCAACTGCGCTTCCAGCGCGTAAAACAATGTCAGAGCGGGAGTGCTCGGCGTCTGGTTGCGGCGCGCATATGCATCCAGCTCCACGACATCGAAGTAAACGCCACGACCAGGACTATTACTCGCCTGGTCGACGAAGCTGGCCGAAGCAACCGCGAAAGAAAGACCTGGCGGAAGAGCAAGTGCTTTTTGCGAACCTGTCAGGAGGTAATCAAGCTTCCACTCGTCGAATCGAATCTCAGCTCCGCCCAGCCCGCTGACGCTGTCGATGAGGCAAAGAACCCTGTGTCGATGCGCACAGTCCGAGATGGAGCGAACGTCGTTCAACGCTCCGGTCGACGTCTCGGAATGAACGACCGTAATCGCCACGTACTTTCGCATTGAAAGACGCTCTTCCAGCTGCGGTATCAGGTGGACCTGACCCCACGGGACGTCGTAACGATCGACCTCTCGCCCACACATCGACGCAATCAGCGCAAACCGCTCCGAGAAAGCACCATTCACGAGGCAGAGGATTCTGCCAGGTGGAGCGCCGCGGATGGCTGCTTCCATCATCCCTGTGGCCGAGGAAGAGCTAACGTAAACCGGCCGGTCCGTCATGAATAGCGGACGGAGACCCTGTTGCAGTCGCTCGAAAAGCTGCTCGAACTGGGACCCGCGATGTGGAATCATCGGCTGGAGCATCGCCGCCATGATCTCGTCACGAACTTCCGTCGGGCCGGGAAGAAAAAAGGTACCAAAACTCTTGTTGGCGTTCATGACAGTACGAGTTCTCTTAGTTGGTCGAAGTTCTCGATCACGAAATCTGCGCAATCGACTACAGGCTCGCGTCTGGTGAAAAGAGTGAACGCTGCAAAGCTATCCACTGCCGACTTCATTTCGCAGTCCGTCATCCCATCGCCGACAGCGAGTATCGGGCGCTTCAGATCAAGCGCGACCACTGTGGTTTTCTTGCCGGTCTGCCGCGTGAGCGGCGAAGCTTCATCGAATCCGGCATAATTTCCACCTTCGTCGAAAAACACCGACACGGCGTGCACACGCCGTGCATCGACTCCCAGCGCTGCCGCGAGCGGCAGTATCGCCTCACGCAATCCACCACTGATCATCGCGATCTCGATTTTCGCGTCCCTGAGGTCCTTCAACGTCTGAGCGGCCTTCGGTGCCATGCGATCGACGTAAACCTTTCCCAGCTGCTGAATCTCAGGACGGCCGGGCTTCACCGCGTGCATGCGCTCGCCGTAGACGGCTTCGATTGGGATCTCTCCACGCATTGCCCTCTCCGTGAGTGCGGCACTCCACTTCGCCACATCTCCACCACGCAGATTGGCGAGCCAGTCAATGCCCTCGATTCCGCTCAGTGTCGAGTCGACATCGAAGATGACGGAGTTGAATCGCGTCACAGGATGTTGCCCGGAGCGAGCAGGCCGAGGGGATCCAGCTCTCTCTTCACCGCGCCCATCATTGCGATCTGCAGCGCATTCATCTGCAGCGGGAGCCAGCGCCGCTTGATCTTTCCTATTCCGTGTTCGGCGGCGACTGTCCCACCAACGGCGATGACGTGTCGCAGTGTTTGCTCAACAGCCATTTCTATAGTAGTGAGCTCTTCGCGATCTCGGGCCACGAAATTCTGGTGCGGATGCCCGTTACCAGCATGGCCATAAATCACTGGCTGCGGGATTTGATGTTCACTTACAATGGAGCGCGCGGTACGAATTGCCTCACCAAGCCTGGCATACGGAACAGCCCAGTCAGTGGAGACTTTTCTGCCTCCCGCTTGTCGATGCTTGCCGCCGCGTTCGTTCATCGTCGCTGGAACGCTGTGACGCATCTTGCGCGCATCTCTGAGTCGAGCCTCTCCGTCGAAGACGATCGGCTCGAAATCCGTAGCATGCGTCTCGATCAGCTCTCCCCATTTGACAAGCGTCGAGTCGAGATCACCGGTAACCTCTTCTTCGACATAGATCATTGTCATCGCGCCGGAGGGTACCATCGCACCCGCTGGATCAGCCCGGGCGATTGCAATCGCCTGATCGTCGAAATACTCGATGCATCGCGGAGCAACGGCAGGTGATTCCCGCGCAGTAACGACGAAGTTAAGCGCTTCACCCTCAGTTTTGAAAAACACGGCGAGACCAACGACGTGTTTCGGCAGCTCCAAGAGTGACAGCTCTGCCTCCACAATAATGCCGAGCGTCCCTTCGCTACCGATGAACCAGTCGATTGGATCGTGAGCGAACGCGTATCCGACAGTGTTTTTCTCGAGATTCGATCGCCGGAACTCCCTGAGATCTCCGTTGGCCATTACGACCTTGAGACTCTGCACGTGCTGCCGGGTAGGGCCGTACTTGAAGGTGCGTGCGCCCGATGCATTACACGCTATCGCTCCGCCAATCGTAGACTCTTCCTCGCTCGTCGGATCGGGCGCGAACAGCAACCCCGTGGCAGCGGCTGCTCGCTTGATGTCTCCAACCAGCGCACCTGCTCCAGCCCGTACCGTTTTCGCGTTTGTATCAACCGGCAACACGGTGGTCAGCGAGCGCAATGACAGGAGTATGCCACTATCAGTGATCGAAGCGGCCGTAGTACTCGTTTGGGCGCCAGCACAAGTGACAGACGTTCTGTTGATCGTGGCGCGTCGCATTACCTCGATGACTTCTTCGACGGATTCGGGTCGCGCCACGAAGTCGGGAACGAGATGAAGGCCCGATGCATCGGCTTCATAAGCTTCCCGTACGCTTTTGTCGCTAGTTAGGCTTACGCTCACCCTGAATGAAAGCAGACGACTGCTGCCGACGATACGTCTGGAAGCTTGAGCAGTGACTCGCGGATCGCCTCGCTGACATCACCATCGACGGATACCGCGGCAAGTGCCTGACCACCTTGCGCCAGCCGGGCCTGGTGATACTCTGCGATGTTGACTCCGGCTTCGCCCAACAAGGTGCCGACCCGACCAATCACGCCGGGCACATCGTTGTTCGTAAGGATCAGCAGAGTATCACGCGGCTGAATATCTACGTGAAATGCGCCGATTCGCGTCAGGCGCGGGGCCATTCCCGGTTGCGCCGTCCCAGCGATAGCTCCTGCATTCCGCCGCTCAGTCTTACCTCGACGGAGTAAGGATTATCGTGCGCCGGGGTTTCCGTAGTCGATAGATCGATTCCCCGATTCTCGTCGATGGCTCGAGCATTAATGAGATTGAGCCGCTCCTGCTCCACGGTTCCCTCGAGCAGCCCCCGAGCCGCCGATGCGAGCAACGCACTCTTCGCGGCAGTGAGTGCCGAGCCGGATCGCACGTCGACTCTTTGCACCACGCGGGTTCCCTGCGTGGCGAGAATCGCGCGTCCCACCGCTGCTGCTCTGCGCGCAAGCGTCAGGGCCGGCTCGACGTCGGACCACTGCCCGCCGACATCAGCGACATTGATCGAGCGAGAGAGCTCTCCGCTGAGCAGGGCATCACGAACCGCGATGCATACATCGACAGCTACGTTGCGCTGCGCTTCCACGGTCGAAGCACCGATGTGAGGCGTCAGCAATACGTTCGCCATCGCGCGAAAAGGATGGTCGGGCGCGAGTGGCTCCTTCTCATACGCGTCGATCACTGCCCCAAGCAGGTGCTTGCTGCCAAGGGCATCGATCAACGCCTTTTCGTCGACGATTCCGCCGCGCGCCATGTTCACGACCAGCGCCTGCTGCGGCAGCCTCGCGATTTCACGCTTCCCGATCATGCCAGTCGTTTCATCGGTGAGCGGCGTGTGCAGCGTCAGGATGTTCGACTGCTCGAGGAGGTTCTCGAGTGATTTGGTCTCCTGAACGCGCAGTGCTTCGAACCGTGATTGAGCAATGTAAGGATCATAGCCGATGACGTTCATGCCAAATGCCCGGGCACGAGTTGCCACCTCGCCACCGATCCTTCCCAGCCCGACGATCCCGATTGTTCGACCCTTGAGCTCGGAGCCAAGCAGCGCTGACCGATCCCACCTGCCTGAGTGCATCGAGCTGTCAGCTCGCGGGATGTGCCGGAGCAGGGAAATGACCGCCCCAAAAAACAGCTCCACAACGGCGATCGTGTTGCCTGCCGGCGCGTTGATGACCGCGACGCCGAGCGCGGTCGCGGTGTCGAGAGCAATATTGTCGACTCCGACACCAGCGCGACCAACTACTTTCAGGTTCCGCGCCCTCTCCAGCAGATCCGACGAGATACGCGTCGCGCTTCGTCCTACGATTGCGTCGTAGTCAGCGATTCGAGCGAGCAGATCCTCCTTGGGAAGCGTCGGCACTTCGTCGACGGAGATCTTTGGCTCCGCTGCCAACAGCGCCACGCCTTCGGGATCGATTTCATCAGTGACCAAAACTCGATACGTCACCTTTTCTCCATCCACGTCTTCCAGGTGGTTTCGTCAGCACCGATCACCAGCTGATTGGCGTTCCGCACCAGCGGCATCCGGAGCAGCAGTGGCTCGTCAGAGAGCTTTTCCAGCCAGCGGTCGTCCGAAAGTTGCGCATAGCGGAGTCCGAGCTCGTCAAAGCGCCTCGAGGCTCGATCGACGAGTGCCGCCACACCAAATTTCTGCGCGAAGCGACGGAGCTCACCCAACGAAGCGGGTCGCTCCATCAAATCGACGAAATGCGTCCTGATCCTGCGTTCCGAGAAGAAACGAAGTGCCCGACGTGTGTCCGCGCTTTTCCTGACTCCGAAGATCTGCACTTCCAATCCGGCGCCTTTTCTGCGATGAGTGAAGGTACGATGCTCGATCGAGCTCCATGAGCGAACCTTTAATCTATTCTCCCGCCTGGTGGATTCCTGGCGGACACCTGCAAACTCTGTGGGGAAAGCTATTCCGCCAGCTACAGCCCGCCCCAACGGGCGTCGAGAGGTGGGATACACCCGATGGGGATTTTCTGGAGGTTCATCGTCTCGCCGCCGGCCACGGCGTCCCCCGAGTCCTGTTGCTTCACGGCCTCGAGGGAACCGTGCGCTCACACTACGCGCAGGGATTGCTGAAGGAAGCGGCGAAACGTGGCTGGGGTGCCGATTTGCTGATATTCCGGTCGTGTGGGTCCGAACCCAATCGTACCAGGCGGTTCTATCATTCAGGGGAAACAACCGACGCGGCGTTCGCACTCGACAGGATCGTAACTGAATTTCCGACCTCCCCGCTGGCGATTGCCGGCGTCTCGCTTGGCGGCAACGTCTTGCTGAAGATGCTGGGAGAGAAGGGTAGCGACCTGCCGTCACAGCTGCGCGCCGCGGCAGCCATTTCCGTTCCCTTCGATCTCGAACGCTCCTCAAAAAGGATCAACCGCGGTTTCTCGAGATTCTACCAGCGTTTCTTCCTCGGCTCTCTGCGCAGAAAGGCGCAGGAGAAAGCAACCCGGTTTCCGGACCTGGCACCCCCGGAGAAGATCTCCGCACTGCGCACGCTGGAAGACTTCGACAACCTGATCACCGGGCCGTTGCACGGCTTTCGGAACGCGCAGGATTACTACCGGCGCTCCAGCTCACTGCCATGGCTTCACCAAATTAGGCTCGATACGCTACTATTAAGCGCTATCGACGACCCGATGTTGCCGCCCGACGTTCTCGACGAGGTCCGCGCGGTGGCGAAGCGGAATCCCGCCCTACATATAGAGTTCGTGGAACAGGGTGGCCACGCCGGGTTCATAGCTGGCCGCTGGCCGTGGCGCCCGTTTTATTACGCGGAGCACGTGCCCGCCAATAACCCGCATGCAGACCACGTCATGTCTTCGCCCTCGACGGCTGTCGCCGATACATCAAGCGCGCTTCCTCCTGATGCGGCCGGAGCCGGGGCACGACTCAGTGCTTCGCCGCGACACGCCGAATGGGTAATGCTTAAGACTGGCGATGGAGACAGCCTTCACACATGGGTGGTGTATCCCGAGAGGAGTACGAAAGCGCCAGTGGTGGTCGTCGTCCACGAGATCTTCGGGTTGTCCGACTGGGTGCGCGCAGTAGCAGATCAGCTCGCTGCCGATGGATTCATCGCCATCGCGCCGGATCTGTTGACAATGAAGAACCTTCCCAGTGGCCCCGACACTCTTGTGGCGAGAGTGGCCACCGATTCGATCCGAACACTCAAGCCTGAGTGGGTTCAGAAGCAGCTCGATGCGGTCGCCCGATATGGAATGTCTCTGCCCGCAGCTCAGAAAACCTACGGAATTGTCGGCTTCTGTTGGGGCGGAGGAGTGTCCTTCGCTCACGCAGTACACGCCCCGAATCTCGGAGCATCCGTTGTGTACTACGGCGTACCACCCAAAACGAGCGACTTGGCATCGGTTCGCGCTCCTGTTCTGGGTTTATACGCTGGAAACGATGCCCGCGTAGACGCCACCATTCCTGCCGCCGACACCGCTCTCCGCGCTTTAGGACGGACGTACACTTACAATATTTATCCAGGCGCGGGGCACGGATTCTTGCGGAACCAGACCGGTATGAATGGCGCGAACCTGACAGCCGCGAGGGGCGCTTGGCCGGCCACCATAGCCTGGTTCAAAAAATATCTGGGACCCTGACCTGGCTGATCCTCTGATTCGACGTCTCGTCTGAGCTCGTGACAACCTTTGCGATAATATTTCTGGTCGCCTTCATCGCCGGCCTCGTGCTGGCAGTGATAGCGATGCTGCACGGCGTTGAGCACACACGCACCAACAGAACGCAGGCGCCTTCTCCCTTCTTCAATCTTCCTGCTATCGCTGCGTTTGCCATTGGCTTTGGCGCAGTCGGGTATCCAATCGCTTCCCGAACACGACTGCCGGCATGGGCTGCTCTCCTCATCGCAATAGGCA
>WNGI01008671.1_pt1 | contig 10033 bp, 8 predicted proteins | sample 5400621 | NCBI WGS metagenome assembly WNGI01 (sample SAMN13153374, study PRJNA577476) | soil metagenome | isolation source: 20 cm soil or saprolite under Garry oak tree replicate 1 | place: USA:California | collected 2016-06-15 | reverse complement strand
TGTACCTGGGAAACGGCCGCGTCAGATCGGGCAGGAACCGCTCTGGCGGACCTAGCCAGACGCGCCGTCCGATGGCTTCCTTGCCGCCGAAGAGCTGCCGCGCGGCCGTCTCGTTGAGCACGATGGCAGGTTCCTTCGGATCGTCTGGGAAGCGGCCGCGCAGGAGCTGCATTCCCAGCGTCCGAAAGTAGTCCCCGGTGACGAGCTGGAAGAGGCAGTTCGCCACCGCGTCCAGGTTGGCGGGCTCCGGTTCGCCTTCGGCGCTGATCCATTTGCCCCAGCTGTTGTTCGACATCGGGACGTTGGAGCCCACGCCCACCGACGCGACCCCGGGCAACGCGGACACCGCGTCGATCGTCTTGCGCGCGAAGGTGAGCCGCGCAGCATCGTCGGGATACCTGCGCAGCGGAAGCTGCAGGTTGGCCGCGATCACCTGCTCCACCCGGAACCCGGGATCGACGTGGTTCAGGGCACGCAGGCTGCGCAGCAGGAGCCCGGCTCCGGCGAGGAGGACCACGGAGAGCGCGACCTCCGCCACGACCAGCGCCGAGCGCAGCCGGCCTGTCCGGGGAGATACGGTGGCGGCGCCGTCCTTGAGCGCTTCGGAGAGCGAATGGCGCGACAGCAGCAGCGCCGGGGCGAGGCCGAACGCGACGCCCGTGACCAGGGAAAGCGCGAGCGCCCCGCGCTGCGCCGCGCGCAAGCAGGAGGTTTGCCAGGTTCGCGCAGGCGATCAGGAGCACCATCGCCACGGCTCCGAGCAGCAGAAGCAGCGCCGGGCGGAAGGCGCCGGACATTGCGTCGCGGAGCGGTTGCGCGACGGCGCCCTGTCCCACGTTGTTCGCGAACTCGCGGGAGAGCGCTTCGGCGACGCGGATGAGGTCCTTCTGTGCGCTTTCGAGGCTCACCCCAGGCTTGAGCCGCGCGATCACCTGCGTGAAATGGTTTCCGCGGGTGAGCATGTCGCTGTCGGGCTTGAACGAGATCGGTGCCCACAGCTCGATGGAAGGATCGTCGAAGGTGAATCCCTGCGGCATCACGCCGATCACGGTCCAGGGTTCACCGTCGAGCGTGACCGACTTTCCCAGCACGCCGGGATCGCCGGCGAAGTGCCGCATCCAGAACCGGTGCGAGAGCACCGCCACTTGATGTCGGCCCCATTGCTCCTCCTCGGCCGTGAAGAAGCGGCCGAGGCGCGGCTGGAAGCCGAGCGCAGAAGGGAGCTCATGGGTCGTCCGGTCCATCAGGACCCGCTCGGGCTCGCCGCCTGCGACCCCGACGTTGCGCCGGGTCGAGTAGTACGCAGCCATCGTCGCGAACGACTGCGTGCGATCGCGATACGCCCGGAAATCGGGGAGCGCCACGCTCATCTGCGGATACGCGGACGTCACCGACCAGACGAGAACCAGCCGCTCTGGATCGCGATAGGGCAGCGGACGCAGGAGCACCGCGTCGACGGCGGAGAAGAGCGCCGTGTTCGCGCCGAGGCCGAGCGCAAGCGAGAGCACGGCCGCCGCCGCGAATCCCGGGCTGCGGCGGAGAGCGCGAAGTGCATAGAAGAGATCCTTCAGCATCGATTCACTCCGCCCGCAGGGCGACCGCGGGATCGACGAGCAGGGCCCGCCGCGCCGGGACGGCGCACGCTGTCACCGCGACCGCCGCAAGCACGGCGGCCAACGCCAGATACGTCAGCGGGTCGGTGGCGCTGACGCCGTACAGCAGGCCGGCCATCACCCGCGAGAGGGCAAACGCGCCCGCAATCCCCACCAGGATGCCGCCGGCGGCGAGCCGCGCACCCTGCCCGACGATCAGGCGGAGCACTGACGACCGTTCGGCGCCGAGGGCCATCCGGATCCCGATCTCGCGCGTGCGCTGCTCGACGGAGTACGACATCACGCCGTAGATCCCGACGCTGGCGAGGAGCAGCGCGATGGCTGCGAAGATCCCGAGCAGCAGCAGGCTGAGCCGCCGGTCGGAAACGGAATTCGACACCACCTGCTCCATCGACTGGATGGAGAAGATCGGCTGCAGCGGGTCCACCGCCTGGACCAGCTTGCGCAGCGGCGCCGCGAACTGCAGCGGATCGCCCGCTGTTCGCAGCACCAAGAAGCCGCCGGTCAAGAAACCCGGAAACAGGCGCGCTGCCGTGCCGTGAGGCAGGTAGTACGCCATGTCCACCGGGCCCTTGTCTTCGAGATTGTAGTTCCGGACGTGCCCGACGACCCCGATCACCTCGAAGGTGGGCATCTTGTGCGGACCACCCGCCGTCCTCCGCCCGATGGGATCCTCGCCTGCGAAAACGCGACGCGCCATCTTCTCGTCGATGACGATGACGTTCCGGTCCTTGTCCGCCTCCTCGATGAACCGGCCGCGCAGCAGCGGAATGCGCATGACCTCGAGATAGCCGGGCGTCACCGCGTAGACGTTGGCCTCCGGTTCCCTGGTCATGTCGACGGGCTCCTTGCCCTCGAAGACGATGCCGGTTTCCGGTGCGCCGAGCAGCGGCATTCCCGCGGCGACGGCCGCAGCGCTCACACCGGGGAGCTCAGAGGCGCGGCGGCGCGCTTCGTCGGTGAACTTCTGGATCGTCGCGCCGTCGTGATAGCGCGAGGGCGGAAGCGCGATGCCGGCCGTGAGCACGTGCGCTGGATCGAACCCTGGATCGACTCCGGTGATCCGGCCATAGCTGCGCAAGAGAAGGCCCGCTCCGATCAGCAGCACCATCGAGAGCGCCACCTCGGAGACGATCAGCCCATTGCGCAGCCGGGTATGGCTGATGGACCCCCGCGTATCTTTCAGCAGCGTGTGAACGGAGGGATCGGAGGCGCGGAGCGCCGGGAAGAGACCGAAGCCGACGCCGCTGACGAGCGACACTCCCGCCGTGAAGAGCAGCGCCGAGGCGTCGACGCGCACGTCGCCGCCGCGCGGGAGCGACGCGAGCAGCGGAGTGAGCGCATCGATTCCCCAGAACGCGAGGCCAAGCCCCACGACGCCTCCGAGGACGGACAGAAGCACGCTTTCGGTGAGGAGCTGACGGACGATCCGGAAGCGGCCGGCGCCGAGTGCTACCCGGATTGCGATCTCTCCCTGCCGTGCAGTGGCGCGCGCCAGCAGCAGATTGGCGACGTTGGCCGCCGCGATGAGGAGGACCAAAGCCACCGCTCCCCAGAGCACGAGCAACGCGGGCCGGGAGCTTGCCGCCTGGTAGTCGCGCAGAAGCTCGGCATGAATCCCGAGTCCGCGCATCTCCGGGTGTGTCTCGGCAAGGCGCGCCGACACGCCGTCCATTGCTTTCCGCACCTGCTGCAGCGTGACGCCGGGCTTCATCCGGCCGAAAACGTAGATCCCTGGATGAGTGCCACGGTCCTGATATCGGTCGGCGAACAATCCGAGCGGAACGAACAGATCACCGCCGCTCAAGAAGCGGAAGTCCCGGGGCAGAACGCCGACCACGGTATAGCTCTCACCGGAGAGCTGAATTGCCTTGCCGATGATGGCCGGGTCTCCGCCGAATCGGCGCTGCCACAGCCCGTGTGCCAGCACGACGGTCCGCGGCGCGCCCGGCTTGTCTTCCTCTTCGCTGTAGAAGCGACCGAGGACCGGCTGAACCCCCGTCAGCGGCAACAGCTCTGCATTGGCCATGCGGCCGAGGACGCGCTCCGGCTCACCACTGCCGGTGAGATTGAAGCTTTCGCGACGCCCGGCGGCAAAATGCGTGAACAGGTCTCGAACCTGGGCGCGCCAGTCGAGGTAGTTGAGCCAGGCGACGGAGGACGCCGGGAAGTTGGGGGCCGTCTCGTTGAAGATGACGATCCGCTCCGGCTCGGGGAACGGCAGCGGACGGAGCAAGGAGAAGCTGATCACGCTGAAGAGCACCGTGTTCGCGCCGATGCCGAGAGCCAGCGCCAGGGCGGCAATGAGCGTGAATCCGGGCGCTTTCCGCAGCGAGCGCAGGCCGTAGCGGACGTCCTGGACGAAGCTCTCCATCCCCTGCCTTGCAGCGAACGCCGTGCCAACGGGCGCTCTCGGCGATTCCGAAAACGATGACCGCCCTTGGGATCGGGGGTCCCGTTTCCGGGACGGTTGCCTTTGCCATCGCCGTTTTGCTACGCGGTGGTCGTGTCCTTCTGGCGCGAGATGTCGAAGGTCGAGCGGGCCACCTTCCGGGCGTGCTTCGGCGGCTGGGCGCTGGACGGGATGGATTTCCAGTTCTACAGCTTCATCATCCCGTCGCTGATCGCGGGCTGGCACCTCTCGAAGGCGCAAGCGGGCACCCTGCAGACGAGCACGCTGCTCGCTTCCGCTGTGGGCGGCTGGCTGGCAGGGTTGATCGCCGACCGCATCGGGCGCGTGCGGACGCTGCAGATCACCATCCTGTGGTTCGCGGTCTTCACCGGACTGTGCGGACTGGCGCAGAGCTATTGGCAGCTGCTCGCCGCACGCAGCTTGATGGGCCTCGGATTCGGCGGGGAGTGGGCGGCGGGGGCGGTGTTGATGGGCGAAGTGATCGCGGCGCGGCACCGTGGAAAAGCCGTCGGCGCGGTCCAGAGCGGCTGGGCGCTCGGTTGGGGCGCTGCAGCGATCCTTTACACCGTGATGTTCAGCATCCTCCCCGAGCAGACCGCCTGGCGCGTGCTGTTCCTCGCCGGCGTCCTTCCCTCGCTCCTCGTCCTGTACATCCGGCGGAACGTCGAGGAACCCGCCGTGTTCCGCGCCGCGCGCGAGAGCGGCGCGCAAGGCCGCTTCTGGGAGATTTTCGCTCCCGAGATGGCGGCGACCACCGCCCTCGCGGCGCTGCTCGCCACGGGCGCACAAGGCGGCTACTACGCGATCACGACCTGGTTGCCGACGTACCTCAAGACGGTGCGCGGATTGTCGGTCTTCAACACCGGCGGGTACCTCGGCGTGGTGATCGCCGGCTCCTTCTGCGGATACCTGGTGTCCGCGGTTCTCTCCGACCAGCTCGGACGCAAGCGCAACTTCTATCTCTTCTCGCTCTGCTCGATGGCCACAGTGCTGATCTACACGCTGGTCCCGATCGGCGATCGGGCCATGCTCGTGCTGGGCTTTCCGCTCGGCTTCTTTGCGAGCGGCATCTTCAGCGGCATGGGCGCGTTCTTTACCGAGCTGTTTCCAACGCGCGTGCGCGGGTCGGGCCAGGGCTTCAGCTACAACTTCGGGCGCGGAGTGGGAGCGCTGTTTCCCACCGTGATCGGCTTTCTCGCCACTTCGATGCCGCTGGGGCGCGCCATCGGCATCTTCGCTGCGTCCGCCTACGCGCTCCTGTTCGTCGCGGCCCTCATGCTCCCCGAGACCCGCGGCCGGGAGCTGGCCGCCGTTGCCTGAGCTGCAAAAGCTCTGCGAGGGCGCGGCGCTGGTCTCGCTGCCGAACGAACAGGCGCTGGATCTCGCTGCCTCGTTGGCGGACGATCCGCCGGAGGGACTGCTGGACGCCGTTCCCGGCGCGCGGACGCTGCTCCTGCTCTACGATCCGGAATTGCTGGACGTGGAGCGGCTCAATCTTTCACGCCGCGGAGATCGGCCGCCGCCGCGCACGATCGGGATCCAGGCCTGCTACGACGGCGCGGACCTGGAGGACGTCGCACGGGAGCTCGGGATTGCGCCGGAGGAGCTCGTGCGCCGCCATGCTCGCGCCGAGCACGTCGTCTCGTTTCTCGGGTTTGCGCCGGGCTTCGCGTACATGACGGGCGGATTTCCCGTCGCGCGGTTGCGCACTCCCCGCGTCCGCGTGCCGGCCGGCAGCCTTGCCGTCGCGGACGGGTACACAGGGATTTATCCTGCGGAAACCCCCGGAGGGTGGCGCCTGCTCGGGCGCGTGAGCGCGAGGATGTTCGACCCAGCGGCGGACCCGCCCGCCCTGCTGCGACCCGGAGATCGCGTCGTGTTCGAGCCGGTGCGGAAGCTCGCGCGTCCGCCACGGCGTCCTGCTCCGACAGCGCCTCCCGGAGAGGCTCTCCTGCGAATGATCACGCCGGGAGCGTTCACCTCCGTGTAAGGCGGCCCGCGATACGGGCTTGCTTCGTCAGGTGTGCCGGCCGGCGGCGCGATGGATCTCGCCTCCCTCGCCGCCACGAACCGGGCGCTGGGGAACGAACCGTTTGCCGCGGCGCTGGAGATCACGCTGGCCGGACCTGAGTTGGAAGCACTCCGGGACGTGTCGATTGCCCTCGGAACGGATGTCCGCCCAATCAAGCGCGGCGCGCACCTGGCCACGGGGCCGGTGCGTCGCGGCGTGCGCGCATACCTCGCCGTCGAAGGCGGATTTGCTTTGCCGTTGCCGGGCGAAGCCACGCGGGCGCTCAAGGCCGGCGAGGTGCTGCATTGCGGATCGGGACCGCGAAGACAGGGCCCCCGCGCGCCGCGTCTGCCGGTTCGCTGGGGTGAGCCGCTCATCGAGGTGCGCGCCTGCCGCGGTCCGCAATGGCACTTCTTCGCCAGCCCGGAGGACTTCTTCGACCGCGAGTACCGCGTCACGCCGAGCAGCGATCGCCGCGGCTTGCGCCTGCACGGTCCGGCAATGGCGCTCGCCCGGCGTTCCGACATTCCCCCCGAAGGAACCGCTCCGGGCGCCGTCCAGGTGCCGGGCGACGGAATGCCCATCGTGCTCGGCCCGGATCGCCCAGTCACCGGCGGATATGCGAAGATCGCGACGGTGATACCGGCAGATTTCCCCTTGCTCGCGCAGGCGCACCCGGGAACGGCGGTGCGTTTCGTGGAGCGGCGATGGACCTGAGCAACGCCAGGCGACGTCGCGGACCTTCACGGCTGCTGCTTCGCCATCCTCTTCGCGGCGTGTCGGGCGCGCAGCTCGGCGCGCAATACCTTGCCCGCTTCGTTCCGCGGTAGCTCATCGACCACGAAGAACCGCGCCGGGACCTTGTAGGCAGCAAGGTGCTCCCGGCAGAACCGTTGAAGCTCTCCTTCGCGCGGCTCCTTGCCTTCGTGGGGCACGACGAACGCGGTCGCTTCCTCGCCGACGAGCTCCTCCTTCACGCCGATCACTGCCGCCTCGACAATGTCGGGATGCCGCGCAATGACCTCTTCGATCTCGACTGGACTGACGCGATGGCCGCCGATCTTCAGGATCTCTTTCGAACGACCCTGATGGTAGAAGAACCCGTCGTCGTCCCGGCAGGCGAGGTCGCCGGTCCAGAGCCATCCATCGTGCAGGATGCGGAGCGTCTCCTCGGGATCGTCGAGGTATCCGGTGGTCACGTTGTCGCCCCGCGCCACCAGGTGTCCAGACTCGCCTCGACGCAGCTCGCGGCCCTGCTCGTCGACGATCTGCAGCTCGACGCCCGGAATCGCGATCCCGATCGAACCCTGTTTGTCGACGGCGCGCGCGGGCGGCAAGTAGCTCAGCCGCGCCGTCGCTTCCGTCTGGCCGTACATGACGAAGAGTTCCGCCGGATGGAATGAACGTCGAACCCAGGCGATCGTGTCCGAAGCCATCGCCCCGCCCGCCTGGGTCAAATAACGGAGCCGGGGAAACGAGAGCGTGGAAAGGTCCACCTTCCTGCGAATGATCTCGAAGGTGAGCGGCACGCCTGCCATTCCAGTACAGCTCTCCGAAGAGAGCGATTCAAGGACGACGCGAGGGAACGCTGTCCGAGGCTCGAGGAAGACGGAGCCACCGGCGAAGAGATGGGTCTGCAGGACGCTCCTGCCATAGCAGTAGTGGAGCGGGAGCACGAGGAGAGCTCGGTCCGTGGCGGACAGGCCGAGGTACTGCACGATCGAGCGCGTGTTCGCGTCGATGTTTCGGAAGGTCTGGACGACGCCGCGTGGGCGGCTGCTCGTCCCCGACGTGTACAGCACCAGCGCAGGCGATTCCGGATGAAGGGTGACCGACAGGGGCGCCGGGGCCGGACCGACGTCGGGGTCGACGCTGCCATCTTCGAGGAGAAGCGTCGCCTTCGCGCCTCCGAGCGCCGTTCGCAACGAGTCCGGCATGGATCCATGCATGACCCAAAGTCGCTGCAGCCTCCCCGCCGCGCGGACTTGCGTCCACAGGCGGGCGTCGCGTCCCAGAATCACGGCCTGACGTACGCCGGTTTCCTCGATGATTCCGGCAAGGACGTCGGCGCTGGACTCGCGGTTGACCTCGACCGCGGCAGCGCCAGTCGTCTGCGCCGCAAGTCCCGCGACGATCGCTGCCGGTGTATTCGGAAGCGCGATCAGGATGCGGTCGCCGGATCGCAGCCCGGATGCCGTCAGATGGCCTGCAAAGGCGCGCACCCGCGCCGCGAGCTCGCCATAGCTCAGCCGTCGGGAGGGTGTCGCGACCGCGGGCGCCGCGGGATCGCGGCCGGCATGCTGAAACAGCCAATCTGGGATGAATGAAGAATTCACGGTGTATTCACGGATGCACGCATTGTCGCATCAACGTCCGGGTGAGATCGAGTGGCCCGCCGCGTTCTCGCTCGGCGCCACCAAGCCCGGGCGCACTTGACCTGACCTGGACTCCAGCGGATTGTGTTGGCACCTGAATTCAGGCGGGAAAATGTTTTCCAAAGACGTTCTGAACATCGACGCAGCTGCGGCGTGCGCGCGGATCGAGCAGGCGATCCGGGAACAAGTGCTCGGAACGTTGCGCCGTCGCGGCACCGTGGTCGGAATGTCGGGAGGCATCGACAGCTCGGTCGTGGCCGCCCTCTGTGCGCGGGCCTTGGGCGCCCAGCGCGTGCACGGACTTCTGATGCCGGAGCGTGATTCGTCGGACGATTCACTGCGGCTCGGGCGCCTGATCGCAAAGCACCTCGGAATCGACCCCCTGGTGGAGAACATTGCTCCGGCTCTCGCGGCGATCGGCTGCTACGACAGGCAGCGCGACGCGATCAGAAAGGTGTTTCCGGATTACGGAGAAGGCTGGAAGTCCAAGATCGTGCTTCCCTCGATCGTCGAGAGCGACCGGCTAAACATCTTCTCCCTCACCGTCGCCGATCCGACCGGCAACGTCCGCAGTGCCCGGATGCCTCCTGCGGCGTACCTCCAGCTCGTGGCAGCGACGAATTTCAAGCAGCGCATCCGGAAGACGATAGAGTACTACCACGCGGATCGGCTGAATTACGCCGTCGCCGGGACGCCGAACCTGCTCGAATACGACCAGGGGTTCTTCGTCAAGCTCGGCGATGGCGCGGCGGACATCAAGCCGATCGCGCATCTGTACAAGTCGCAGGTCTTCGCTCTCGCCGAGTATCTCGGCGTCCCGGACGAGATCCGCTCCAGGCCACCGACCACCGACACCTACTCTCTCCCGCAGACGCAGGAGGAGTTCTATTTTGCGCTTCCCTACGATCAAATGGATCTCTGTCTGTGGGCGTTCAATCACGATACCCCCGCAGCCGAGGTCGGAGCGGCCTTGGGACTGCAGCCGCAGCAGGTCGACCGCGTCTACCGCGACATCGAGGCTAAGCGGCGGGCGGCCGCTTACCTCCACCACACTCCGATCCCGGTCGTGAACCCTGGGCAGGAACAATGACCAACACCCAACAGCGCGTGAGGGAATTCATCGTCGAGAACTTCTATGTCGAGCCCGCCGCCGTCGGCGACGACACTTCGCTGATCAGCGAGGGAATCGTCGACTCGACCGGGATGCTCGAGCTGATTGCATTTCTTGAGAGAGAATATGCAATCCGGATCGAAGACCGTGAGATGACTCCGGACAATCTCGATACGCTAGCCCGCATCGGTGCATTCGTCGGCCGAAAGCGTGCCCCGCATCCCGCGGCCGGGGCCGGTCGGTCGAGCGAGCCGGATTCTGCTCTCGTCTCGCGCCCCCGGCCCTAGCTACCGGGCCGCCACCTCATCGCTGGAGCGGCGATGGACCTGAACGCGGATGTCGGCGAAGGCCTGGACGACGCTCCCGTCCTGCCCTTCCTCACCTCGGCGAACATCGCCTGCGGGATGCACGCCGGTGGGCCGCTGGTCATGGACAGGACGGTGGTGCTCGCCCTCTCCCGGCGCCTGACCGTCGGCGCACACCCGGGCTACGCAGACCGCGAGAACTTTG
>WNGI01009647.1_pt1 | contig 10036 bp, 11 predicted proteins | sample 5400621 | NCBI WGS metagenome assembly WNGI01 (sample SAMN13153374, study PRJNA577476) | soil metagenome | isolation source: 20 cm soil or saprolite under Garry oak tree replicate 1 | place: USA:California | collected 2016-06-15 | reverse complement strand
TCGCCGCAAGCCGGCGTGTTTCAGCGACCGGACTGAGCACGCAGCTTAGCATACCAACGACGGTCGCGCGGACGCGTTCGATAAGTGACAACTTCCCGCGAGGTCTCGGCGGAACGACGCAGGTTGCGACCGACGCAAATGGCATCGCCGCGTTTAGTAATCTTTCACTTAATCTCACAATCGGATCGTGGCAGCTGCAGTTCCTCGATGCGGACAAGTCATTGGCTCCCGCTATCTCGAACGATATTGTTCTTTCGCCGGGACCTGCCCAGTCGATTATCGCGTGGCCTGCGGGAGCGGATACAACTTTGATCCGGCTTGCGGGAGACACACTCGCTCCGGCAGTCAAGGTCATCGACAAAGTCGGTAACGGCATTCCAGGTGTGACAGTCAGCTGGACGCCTTTCGACAACAAGAGTCTTTTGCCCGACGCGACGACCACGCAGACCGACGCGAACGGTATTGCCACACCCGGGCGATGGGTGACTCTGCCCGTTGTGCCGGGGCCGTTTCGAATTCAAGCGTCACCAAACCTACCAAACATAGAGAACAACCCTCTCACACTTTGGGCAATCACCCCGGGCGTGTGATTCCGTCGCAAAGGTGGGAACAGCAAGGCTGCTCGGCTGCTCGTTGATGAGTGAGGGCCAAAGTGCAGATCCCTCGTCGCTTCGCTCCTCGGGATGACACTGTAGTAATGCGTTCTTAAGGCGTGGCGCGTTCGAACGCCGCCGTACCGCCAACGACTGTCATCACGATCTTCGCGTCGCGGATCGTCGCGGGGGCGATCCTCGTTAGGTCCCGATCAATGATCACGAAATCGGCGAGCATTCCGGCCGCGAGTGTTCCCTTTTCTTTCTCCGCGAACTCCGCGTACGCCGCGTTGGCTGTATATGCGCGGAGTGCCTCTTCGACCGTGATCTTCTGCTCGGGTATCCACCCGCCCGGGTTCTTGTCATCCAAGGTACGGCGCGTGACAGCGGCGTAGATGCCCTCGAGCGGCGTCGCCGGTGCGACGAACCAGTCGCTGCCGAACGCCAGCCGGACGCCGGCATCGTGGAGCGAGCGGAACGCGTATGTCGTCTTCGCGCGCTCGTGGCCGATGACCTTCTCCGCCCAGCGGCCGTCGTCGATCGCATGATAGGGTTGCATGCTAGATGCTCGATGCGGAACCGCCGGTCCCGTGGCCCATCTTCTCGCTCGACGCGCTGGTAAATGTCGAGTTGCGTGCGGATCGCCCGGTCCCCGATGGCGTGAACGATCACCTGCAGTCCGGCTTTGTCCGCGCCGGAGGTCCACTCGTAGAGATGCTACGCTGTATTGACGAAGAGTCCCGTGTCGTTAGGTGCGTCAGTGAACGGCTGGAGCATCGCCGCCGTATGGGAGCCGAGTGAGCCATCGACAAACCCCTTGAGGCCGCCGATATGGAGCCACGCGTCGCCACGGCCGCGCGCATGCACCGTATCTCGCAACTGTGCCCAGGATGCGAGTGGCACAACGGCATAAATGCGGGTCTTCAACCTTCCCGCTCGTTGTGCACGCTCGAATGCGGCGAGATCGGCGAATGTTCCCATGTTGTGTACGGACGTCACGCCGTTCCCGGCGACGTAGCGCATCGCGACATCGATGGCCCGATCCACCTGGGCCGGTGCGGGGTCTGGCACGGCACGGTCGACGAGCGACGTCGCGTTGTCCTTGAGGATCCCTGTGGGCGACCGGTCGACACCGCGCACGATCGTGCCGCCCGCGACATCCGGCGTGGTCGCGTCGACCCCGGCGGCACGCAAGGCGGCGCTGTTCGCCAGACTCATGTGCCCATCGAGACGATTGATCCAGACGGGATTGTTAGGCGTCACCGAGTCGATCCAATCGCGACGAGGCAGCTCACCACCCCACTGCTCATGGTCCCAATTGCCTTCGGTGATCCAGGCGCCGGCGGGCAGCGTCGCCGCGTACGTCTTGATGCGACTGATAAACTCCGCCGGCGTTTTCGCGTCGCGGAGTTGAACCGACGACAAGCCGAATCCGCCGGTGATGAAGTGAACGTGTGAGTCGATGAAGCCTGGCACGACCATCATTCCGTGCGCGTCGATGACGCGCGTCGCCGGGCCGACGAGTTTCTTCACTTCCGAGCTGGAGCCGACCAGCGTGAGGCGTTCGCCTTCGGCGGCTAGTCCATCCGCCCAAGGTCGCCGGGGGTCGCCCGTCCAGATGCGAGCGTTGACGACAGCCAGACTCGTCGCGGCAGAGCCACTGGCGAGATCGGGGGAGTCGGAGGGGGAGCGATTCGTGCGTTGACCGTGCATGACGCTCGCGGGGAGCAGCGCCGCCAACGCGGCGAGGTAAATGAAGGACCGAACAGTCATGGGATGAATCGTCGCGAATAGAGCGTTGGAGGCGGTATCGGTGCAGAAAGAACAGGCGCCGGCGGGTCGGCACTGCTCGCCATGGGCGGCGAATCTAAGGGGATCGCCGCTTGACCGCCCGCCCAAGATCGTGCACCATTCTTCGCAGTGGGGAGTAGCCAGCCGGCGCGCAGGCGCCGGATCAGTCGATCGTCAAGACGGAGCCCAACGAGCTCCCGGTCGGCTGAGTAGCGCGCAAGAGGGCGCGCTAAAGGCGAGACCACTACGGCATCGCAGCGTGCCGTAGTGGTCTCGCTTTTTCTTTTTTCTGCCCTGCTGAAGGGAGATGAATGATCGGAATCGCGACGAATGTCTGGTTCTGGGTGATCTTCATTGCGTTCGTCCTCGCAATGTTGGCGCTCGACCTCGGCATCTTCCACCGCAAGGTGCACGTCGTTCACCCGAAAGAGGCATCGCTATGGGTGACGGTCTGGGTTGCGCTCGCTCTCGCCTTCGCCGGCGGACTGTTCGCGATCTACGGTCATCACGCCGCGCTGACGTTCCTCACCGGCTACGTGATCGAAGAGTCGTTGAGCATCGACAACATCTTCGTCATGGTGCTCATCTTCGAGTACTTCAAGGTGCCGGCGGTCTGCCAGCACCGCGTGCTGTTCTACGGCATCCTCGGCGCGCTCGTTATGCGGGGGCTGTTCATCGGCGTCGGGACGGTGCTGCTCACCCGCTTCCATTGGGTGATTTATGTCTTCGGCGCGATGTTGATCGTCACGGGCATCCGCATGGCGCTCAAGCAAGACGAGGAGTTCGACGGAGAGGCCAACCCGATCGTGCGTGGAGCGCGGCGCATAATTCCGTTAAGCGGCGAATATCACGGCAAGCACTTCTTCGTCGTTCAGAACGGGCGCAAGTTGGCGACGCCACTGTTTCTCGTACTCGTCCTCGTCGAGGTCACCGATCTCGTATTCGCGATCGACTCGATTCCGGCGATCTTCGGCGTGACGCGCGACCCGTTCATCGTCTTCACATCGAACATCTTCGCGATTCTCGGACTGCGATCACTGTATTTTCTGCTCGCGGCCGTCGTCGATCGCTTTTATCTACTGAAGTACGGAATCGCCGCCATCCTCACTTTTGTCGGCGTGAAGATGCTCGGGGAGAACTGGTTTTACATCGAGACATTGCCGTCGCTTGCAATCATTCTCGGCGTGCTCGGCATCTCGATAGCGGCGAGTCTCATCTGGCCACAGCGGGACAAAGGTCCTCGATTCGCGCGCGCTGGCGGCGAGAAGACCGGCTCGATGTTTGGATCCAGGACTAAACGCTGACAAAGCGCCGGGGAGCCGTCGTCACCGGCGCGACCCGCTCCGAACTATCCTCTCCGCTCCATCGCTTCCCGAATGTCGAGGAGGATCTCGAAGTAGAGCTGCTCGCGGCGATAGGCGAAATCGAGCGCCGCCATTTGAGATTGGTCGCCGGTGGCTTTGGCACGGTCGAACGCCTCGCGGTACATCTCATCAAGGTTGCCGAGGATTCGCTCGCGGGAGCGGGACATGCGGATCTTCTCGAGGGCGTTGAGGGTCAAACGAGGCAGCGCGTCGGAGGGCGGTTCGCGATCGTCACGGTCGAGCCCCTCGAGCAGATAGCGCCGAGCCGCATCCATCATGTTGCGGCGTGAAGGCAAGGGTTTGTCCATGAAGCGACTAAGAATCTTCGAACGCGACGCGTACCGATGCGTGTATTGTGGTCAGCAGTTCCCATCGGAGGAGCTCACCATCGATCACGTTGAGCCTCACGTTCGGGGCGGCGACCGGTCGGACGGCAACTTAGTGACGGCGTGTATGGGGTGCAACACGCTGAAAGGACATCGTCGGCTGAGTGACTTTCTACTCGCCGAGGAGGTCGCGCGCACCAACTTCTTTCGCTACGCGGTTCACGTCTGGCCGCGTATTTTGCGCGTTCTGCGCGAGGACCTCGAATGAGCGAACTCGTTCTCAGCGCAGTCCCTTTTCACGCATCAATTGACTGATCCGCCGATCGTCGCGCGCATGTGGTTCGAGTGCCTCAACGGCTTCTTGCTCGGTTGCACCCTCGAATTCCATCAACGGCGGCGGATTACCGATGTTCGAGCGCGGCGTCCCGGCGCGGCGATCGACCTCGAGCACGGCCGTGACCGGGTGTTCGCCGGCAACGGACAGCCGGCGAATCCGCACCGCGGGACCATGCGGGAGCGTACGCTCGTAGAGGATTCCGTCCATTCTGTGTAGAAGGTGTACGGACAGGACGCGACGCGCAACACAAATGCCCTGACGCGAAATTCGTGCGCTAGCGACCGTCGAGTCGATAGAAGACCGCGTCGTCGACGATCCGGCCGTCGCGCAAATGCTCAACGACGATCCGCTCGAGGAGCGCCGGCGTCACTCGCCCGTACCACACACCCTCGGGGTACACGACGACGATCGGACCACCCGTGCAGACGCCGAGGCAGGGTGTCTCACCGCGCTTCACCCGGCCCGGTCCGAAAAGAAGTCCTTCGCGCTCGAGCAGGGACGCGAGTTGTGCGTACAGCTCGCGGCCGCGCCGATCTGGCGAGCAGAAACTCCCGACGCAGACGAGCACATGGCGCGAATATGGTTCCAGGAATGGTTCGGAGAACTTCATCGTTCGGATAGCGCGCGACTCGGGTGGCGTGTCAATTTGTTCGAATGCCAGACACGATTACGATTGGAAACCTTGCGTTGTCCACGGCCGCGCCGCGGACAACTGCTCGAGCCAAGCCGCCGATTCTGTTCATTCCTGGCTACTTCGCCTCGGCGTGGGTTTACGAATCCTATCTTCCTTTCTTCGCCGAGCATGGATACGCGGGATTCGCGTTGAACTTGCGTGGGCACTCCGGCAGCACGCTTCCGTCCGGAATGGTGCTGGGACGCGTCTCGCTGAACGACTACATCGACGACGCGCGGCAAGTGGCGAACTGGCTCGTCGAGAAGTTCCAGCGGCCGATCGTCGTCGGCCACTCGATGGGCGGGCTGATCGCGCAGAAACTCGGCGAAGAAGGACTGGCGCGCGCGCTCGTGCTCCTGTCGCCCGCGCCGCCGCGCGGAATCAGCGTCATGAGCGGACGAGTGCTGCGACGACAATTGCGCTACCTGCCGGCCATCCTGCGATCGCGCCGGATTATTCCACGATTGGCGGATATGAGAGAGCTCGTGCTCAATCGCGTGCCGGACGAGGAGCTGGAGGCGACGTTCGCGCGATTCGTCTCCGATAGCGGCCGAGCGGGTCGCGACATGAGCTTTGGCCGCGTAGCGGTGGATCCGGCGCGGATCCGTGACCAGGGATGCCCGGTGCTCGTGGTGACGAGCGACGACGATCGATTCATACCGCCGCGCATCGCACAGCGCATCGCACAGCGTTATCGAGCGCCGGTCTATGTGGCTCGCGGTCACGGTCATCTCATGCTGCACGAGCCGGGATGGAGCGAGCCGGCGACGTTCATTGCCGGTTGGCTCGAGCGCGAGACGCCGACTTGACGCCAGCTCGGCGCCGCGCTTACTCATGCTGCCAGCCGCTGCTACCTTCCATGCGGTGCCGACGGCGGATGACTTTTTTGCGATCGACATGCGCACCGGCATTTTCGAGCGAGGCGCTCCTCCTCGGCGCGATGCCCAGTAGCACCGACGTCGTGGTGCTCGCGCTCGAGCGGCCCGTCGCGAACGGCACGCGCATCGGCTAGCGGGCACGGGCTGCCTAACGATGTTTCCATCTGGGGACGACTGTCTTCAGATGTCACTTTCACCCAGTGACGCGCGGAGGGTACGATGACCACGGCCGCGACTGAGCGGACAACGCTCGACGCCGAGATACAGCGAAAGGGGTACGCTAAGCCCGATGTGTTGGTCACGACGAGCTGGCTCGCTGAACATCTGCACGATCCCAATGTGCGCATCATCGAGAGCGATGAGGACGTACTGCTCTTCGACACTGGACATATACCGGGCGCGCAGAAGGTCGATTGGCATTTGGATCTCAACGATCCCGTCGTGCGCGACTACGTGAATCGCGAACAGTTCGAGGAGCTTCTCCGATCGAAGGGCATCGACGACTCCACCACCGTCGTCTTCTACGGTGACAAAAACAATTGGTGGGCGACGTATGCGTTCTGGGTCTTTCGGCTATTTGGATTCACGAACAGCAAGATCCTCGACGGTGGACGCTCGAAGTGGGAGAGCGAAGGACACCCGATGACGACCGAGCTGCCGCGCTTCAGTCGGTCGAGCTACGCCGCTCGCGAGCGTCGCGACGAACCGATTCGCGCGTTCATGCAGGAGGTACGACGTCACGTCGAGCGACAAGGAAAGTTGATCGATGTGAGATCGCCTGACGAGTACAGTGGTAAGAAACTCCACATGCCGGAGTATCCCCAAGAGGGGGCCCTGCGCGGCGGCCACATTCCCGGCGCACGCAGCGTTCCTTGGGCGCGTGCCGCAAATAGCGACGGATCATTCAAATCAGCCGCCGAGCTGCGCGACATTTATGAGAAAGAGCAGGGTCTCCAGGCGAGCGACGATGTGATTGCGTACTGCCGCATCGGCGAGCGATCGTCGCACACTTGGTTTGTCCTCACCTATCTGCTCGGGTACGATCGCGTGCGCAACTACGATGGCTCGTGGACGGAGTGGGGCAACGCGGTGCGGGCTCCGATCGAGCGATGACGGCAGCTTCGTCGGTCAAGCCAGTAGTTACCACAAGCCGCGCCGTGTGGCGCGGCGAGCACCGGTTCGACGCTGGACCGGAGGGTCGCACGGCGCCCATCGACGCAGACTCGAAGTCCGCGCCCGGGCCGGTGGAGACGTTCTTGAGCGCAATCGCGACGTGCTCCAGCGTCGACGTGCTCGACGTATTGGCTAAGCGACGCACGCCGGCCGAGAAGTTCATCGTGAACGTCAAAGCGACGCGGCGCGCCGAAGCGCCGCGTCGTGTACAGCGTCTCGAGATCGAGTTTCAGATCGACGGTCCAGGCATCACGATCGAGCACGCCGAGCGAGCGATTCAGCTTTCGTTCGAGAAATACTGTTCGGTCGCGGGATCGCTGGCGCCCGACATCGTGGCGGAAACGACGCTCGTGCTGAATGGGGCGCGCCAACCGGCGCAGCGCAGAAAGATTTGGTCGCCCGAGGAGCTTTCGTCGTCCTGACGCGTCCTGTCATCCTCAGCGAAGCGTTGGATCTCGTTGTTTGCAAGAACGCAGCGCGGACGAACGCGGACAGACGCGGACGAAAGAGCGATAACCGCTCATCACGGATTTCGCGGATTCAAACAGATTTCGCCGATTGCTCCTCTTCGTCTACGCCTCCGCCCTCGTCGTTCACAAAAAGATCGTCCGGGCTCGTGGGGCGTGGAGTCGTGAGCGCTCACGGAGCAGATCCGTGGAATCTGTTTTGAATCCGGGAAATCCGTGATGACGCTGTACCGGCCGGCGCAATGACGTCCAAATCCCTCGCCGCTTCGGTCCTCGGGATCAGGCACGGGATTCAAAAGATCCAACCAAGCCGAGTCTTGTAGACGAGCGTGTTCCCCGCCCTCGTTAGGCCGAACCCCACACCAACGTTGAGCACGACGTCCGGGCTGAAGTTGATATCGGCCCCGGGGAAGACTTGATGCATTTGTTGCGTACTCGGCTCGACATGGGTTAGCGGCCCAGTGGCGCCGTAATACTCGAGCGACACATCGAGTGTCTTGTTGGCGGTGTAGCCGAACCGAACGCCTGGCTCGAAGTCCCAGAACTCACCGGCAGTCGGTCCACGCAGCGCTTTGCCGAGTACCGGGTTGAGATCGACCTGCAATCTGCCGAAGCTGCGCTCGAGAATCGGCCGGAGCTCGAACGTCATCGAGTTCTCCTCGTAGATTCGCTTCGGAAAGCCGAATTCCGTACTCAGGCTGAATTTGAAGGGCAGCCAATCCTCGGGAAGACGGAAGCGCGGGCGGAGCCGCCAGCCCGCCAACTCCGCTGGGCTTCCGTCGCGTCGCGCGGTCACGAGATAGACGGCTGTCTCGAAGTAGCTGGTAATGCCCCGCGTCAATTCGAAGGTGAGATGTGTCTGTCGCTCCGTGGGTGCTACGCCACTCTCGAAAGCACGAATCCCCCGAGCCGTGTAGTTCACGTGCGTCTCGAGGTCCCAGCGGCCTCGCGGCACTGTCCCGTACTCGTAGACCTGGATCTCGAATGGATCCTGCGCGAGCACGCTCATCGCCCCGGCAACGGTGAGCAGTGCGGCGATGCCGATCGTCTTGAACAGAGCCATGATGGTGCAGTGGGAGAATCGAGTGATGTCCGGCTCGAGTCAGCAGCAAGCGTCCATAGTTACGGACGGCGAAGTCGCTTCGCTGCGCCGCTTGGGCGTCACCCCTCGCGCAAGGCAGGTCTTCGTGGCACCATTGGAGCGCCCATATGACCACGTCTCGCGTGCGTGCTGCCCCGCTTCTCGATCGTGAGGTTCGGATCGAGACCGACCGAGAGTCCCTCACCGACGCCTTGGAGCGGAGCGAGGAGCGCTTCCAGCTGCTTGCTCATCGTGTCGGCCTCGGCGTTTATCGGGTGAGCCTCGAGGGGCGTCTCATCGAGGTCAATCCGGCGCTCGTGCGCATGCTCGGCTATGCGTGCGAGAGTGAGCTTCTCGCGCTTGACGTTCAACGCGACCTCTTCGTGGATTACCTCGACCACGAGCGGTTACGACTGAGGCTGGCCCACGGCGCCGTCGAACGGGTCGCCGCGCGTTGGAAGCGAAAGGACGGCGCGCCCGTCACCGTTCGGCTTTCCGTGCGGCCGGTGTCCGACGGGCGAGGCGGCATCGCGTTCCATGACGGTGTCGCCGAAGACGTCACCGAACGCGTGCGTCATCAGGAGTCGTTGCGGCGCACCGAACGGATGGCGGCGCTCGGCGCCACCCTGGCCGGCGTCGCGCACGAGTTGAACAATCCGCTCGCGGCGATACTCGGCTTCGCGCAACTTCTCCTCAAGAAAGGGGTGGACGCGGAGGCGCGGCTCGCGCTGGAGACGATCGATCACGAGGCCTCGCGCGCGGGAAAGATCGTGCGTGATCTGCTCACGCTCGCCCGGAAGCGGGAAGCGGAACGGCGCGTTCGCCTCGACCTGAACGACGTCGTCGGCTACATCGTGCGTACGCGCCGCTACGCCCTGGAGACGCACGGCGTTCGATGCCTAACGACTTTTGGCGACAACCTCCCAGCTGTCATTGGCGATCGGACGCAGCTCGAGCAGATCATTCTGAACTTGCTCAACAACGCCGAGGCGGCCATTCGGGCGGCACGGGACGACGGCGGACGCGTCTATATTCGGACGCGCGGCGAAGGATTGTCGGCAGTGCTCGAGATCGAAGACGACGGCGTGGGAGTTCCCGATGAGGTCCGCGAACGGATATGGGATCCGTTCTGGACGACGAAGGGCGTCGGCGCCGGCACGGGGCTGGGCCTCGCCGTCGTTCGCGACATCGTCGTCGGCCACGGCGGAGAGATCGCGGTGGAGCGCGGCACGACGTTGGACGGCGCCCGCGGCGCGCGCTTCATCGTCCGGCTGCCGGGGGTGTGCGGCCACGGCGCCGACGCGAGCGAGCTTCTTGCTGAAGCGGCGTCGCGCGCGCTCGACGTGCTCGTCG
>WNGI01007433.1_pt1 | contig 10036 bp, 8 predicted proteins | sample 5400621 | NCBI WGS metagenome assembly WNGI01 (sample SAMN13153374, study PRJNA577476) | soil metagenome | isolation source: 20 cm soil or saprolite under Garry oak tree replicate 1 | place: USA:California | collected 2016-06-15 | reverse complement strand
ATGAAGACGATGACTGTAAGAGGATCACCCATCTTTCGCAGCTTGCTTGTTGCAGCGGCGGTTGTGATTTTGGTTTTTGGCCTGAAGTACTCAAGTGATGTTCTAGCTCCCATATTCTTTGCTGCGACCCTTGCCATCCTCTTTACACCCGCGCTGTGGTGGCTCGAAAAGAAGAGATTGCCTGCCGGGCTGGCGCTTCTGGTGATGGTGCTTACTCTTGGGGGATTGATCGTCCTCTTGATCATCATCCTTACTGCCTCGCTAGAGCAGCTTGCGCTTCGTTTACCAGTCTATCAAGAATTACTCCTTCAACGTATCGATGCTTTTATGGCTGCGATGGGGAACTTTGATATTGATGTGCAGGAAGCACTCAGCACCATGGCATTAGACACGACCACACTTGCCAAGTCAGCGATCAATGTTGCGCTGGGATTACTTGGCAATAGTGTCGCCATCATCTTCTTTCTTTTCCTGCTCTTCCTGATGCTGCTCGAGTCAAAGTCGATTGCGACCAAGTTCCAGACTAGATTACAAACAGGGAACAACTACGTTATCCAACTCGGTAATTATACGAAACAAATTCAAAAGCAGTATCGAATCCAGACCCTGAGCAATCTCTTGAGCGTCATAGCTATCACTGTGGTGTTGTTGCTCTTTTGGGTGGACTTTGCCGTATTGTGGGGATTCCTGGCATTCATCCTGGGCTATATTCCCAACGTTGGTTTAATCATTGCCATTTTGCCAGCGATCATCATTGCATTCATTCTCTATGGGTTGGGGACAGCATTAGTGATCCTTGCCATGGTCATCATTCTTAATGCAGCTATGGATAATGCTGTCACTCCACGCATCATGGGCAAAGGGTTGAATTTGCCCATTCTGCTTGTTTTTCTCTCCTTTCTTTGGTGGAGTTGGGTGTTTGGATTTGTAGGCGCGCTGCTGGCAATCCCGGCAACCCTCTTCGTAAAAACACTGCTACAAGGTCGCCAGGAGACGCATTTCCTGGTTGTGCTACTTAGCGGACAAGGCGACAGCAATATAGCTATCACCATTCCTCAAGACAGGCAGGTTGAGAACAATGTAGTTAAAGAACAAAGTGATACTCCTGATCACAGCAATGCACTATTGAGAGTGGATTCGGCAGACGCTTCTATGGATCAAGAGTGAAGGAGCGAATACAATGGCAACAACCAGCAAGCAAAAACCCATCAATACCAATTACGAGTTGTTTATCCTGGCGCTGTCTGTTTTGTCGATCTTCAATCTGATAGTGGAGATTCTCCCGACTGATCCGTATGTACAAAGCCTCGTCGTAATCTTTGATTGGGCACTTACTCCGATATTTCTGGGTGACTTTTGTTATCGACTCTTCAGTGCACCCAGCAAAGTAGGATACTTCTTCAAGGGAGGGGGCTGGTTGGATTTTATCGGCAGTCTGCCGTTCCCCGGCTTGAGGCTTGCGCGACTGTTTCGTATGTGGCGAGTTTACAAGGGATTGCGTCGCATTGGGATGCGGAACATGTGGGAAGCATATCGTAAGAGTCGCGCGGAAAGCGCTCTGCTGACCGTCATCTTCCTGGCGATTGTGGTGCTCGAATTTGCCTCGATCTTCGTCTTAGTGACCGAACGAAATGACCCTAATGCCAACATCAAAACCGCTTCGGATGCCCTGTGGTGGGCATATGTGACTGTGACCACGGTTGGCTATGGCGATGAATACCCTGTAACAAACTCGGGCCGAGTCGTAGGGGTTCTGCTGATGACGATTGGTGTTGGGCTATTCGGTGTGATTACGGGTTACCTGGCGAATGCGTTCCTGAAACCAAAATCTGCGGAGCAGAATGAGCAGGAAGCTATTAGCACCACTCCCGACAATCTGCAAGCCGGTTTGCAAGAGATCAAACGAATCATTTTGGAGCAAGAACAATACACTGCCACACTCAAAATGAGACTCGAAACGATCGATAGGCTCCTGCAAGAGAAGGTCGAATGAGCATGTATATATATTGTATGATTATGCTCTTGGGGTTATACTACATTTGGAAGAGAAACAAAGGGTCTAGCGAAAACAAATTATGCAATATGACCGTTTGTTTCTCTGGTTAAGCGTAAAATGTAAGCGAATAGTAAAAAGGAGAAATGTTATGACCCTGGGTCCGTTAGAATACGTCATGGTTGCTTTTGAGGGCAATCGATTTTCGGGGCAGATTATCACTGCATTGCGTGATGCGCAGGAGAAAGGCATCATCCGGGTCATCGATCTGCTCGTAATCAAAAAAGATGAGCAGGGCAACGTTATGGCGCTGGAATTGAGCGATCTTAGCGAAGAAGAAGCTCGCCCATTTAGCTTTCTCGCAGGTGGTTTACTGAGCATATTCGAACCAGATGATGTCGAGGCGACAGCCGAACAGATGCCTAACAACAGTGCAGCAGGCCTCATGCTGATCGAGGATACCTGGGCAATTCCATTAAAGGAAGCCATCTTGAACGCAGGTGCCGTAGCCAGGGCTGGCGGCCTGGTGGCTCCAGAACTGGTAGAGTCGATAGAGGCAGAAATCGCAGCGGAAGCTGCCAAGTAAAAGGAGAACGAGTATGTTAAGAAGACGAGTCGTACGCCGGGCAGTAGTGAGAACCGCCGTAGTCGGAGGTACTGCCTATGCAGTAGGCCATCATGCAGCTACGAAATCGGCACAGCAGCAACAGACGGATGCCCAGCAGAATGCACAGATTGCCGATGTGCAGGATCAACAAGCAGCGCAACAGCAGCAAGCAGCGCAACCAGTATACCAGCAGCCAGCTTACGCACCTCCACCACAGGCTGCTGCACCAGCACCTTCTACCGGCTTGAGTGCTGATGACATTTCGCAATTAAAGCAACTCGGTCAGTTACACGAGTCGGGAGTCCTGACAGACGCCGAGTTTGAGGCCGCAAAGGCGAAGATTCTGGGGATCTAATAATCGCGACTTGCGGTCTTGTAAACAGGACCTCTCAAGCACGTGAATTATTGCTGATAGTGACAGCATGGCTTACAGGATGACCGCAAGGGTGCTTTCCTACTTTCCTACTTTATGTGTTATAGGAGATATATGTAGAGTAAGGGCGCACTCTTGCGGTCGCACATTTGCACCAAATTATAAGGTGAACAACGAATAATGAATGTCTTTGAAGAGTTTCAGTGGAGAGGCATGCTCTACGACGCCTCCGAGGGGCTGGAAGATGCACTCGCTCATCACAGTATTACAGGCTATATTGGATTTGACCCAACCGCCGCGAGCTTACATGTCGGCTCATTACTGCCCATCATGGGGCTGGTGCGACTGCAACAGCACGGCCACACACCGATCGCGCTCGTAGGCGGTGGCACCGGTATGATTGGCGACCCTAGCGGCAAAACGCAGGAACGCCAACTGCTCTCGAAAGAACAGATTGAGTATAATGTTGAAGGCATCAGGGCACAACTCTCACTTTTCCTGGATTTTGAGGTAAAGACAAATCGAGCCATGCTCATCAATAACGCCGACTGGCTAGTTCACGTACGCATGGTCGATTTCCTGCGTGATGTAGGTAAGCACTTCACAGTAAACTACATGCTCGCCAAAGAATCAGTGAAACGCCGCTTTGAAGAGGGAGATGGCATCTCCTTCACCGAGTTCAGTTATATGCTTCTGCAATCCTATGATTTCGTGGTTCTGTATGATCGCTTTGGATGTACGCTACAGATGGGAGGCAGTGATCAGTGGGGCAATATTGTAGCTGGCACGGAACTCATTCGCAAGATGCGAGCAGCTAAAGGCTATGGCCTGGTTTTTCCGCTAGTGACAACCTCTGCCGGTATTAAATTTGGAAAGACCGAAGCCGGATCGGTCTGGCTCGATCCAAACCTTACCTCGCCATATCGATTCTATCAGTTCTGGATCAACACAGAAGATAGTGACGTAATAGAGTATCTGAAATTCTTTACCATGCTTGATCAACAAGCAATTGCCGAACTGGAGCATACGGTTGTTGCTTCACCTGAGAAACGCGAGGCGCAGAAACGACTCGCCGCAGAAGTCACACGCACAGTGCATGGGGAAAGCAATCTCCGCAAAGCTATACATGCATCGCGAGTACTGTTCGGCGGTGTAATAGAAGATCTGAGTGCCAGTGATGTGCTGGACATTTTCGCAGAAGTACCCTCAAGCGAAATGCCTGGAGATATCTTTTCTGGAGACGGCGTATCACTCGTGGATCTCGTGATAACCTGTGGCTTCTCTACATCGAAAAGTGCAGCCCGACGCTTGATTGAGGCCGGTGGCATCTACGTCAACAACCGGCGTGTTTCAGATGTTCAAGCGACCATCGGCCTTTCAACATTGATCGAGGGGCAGTATCTTGTCCTGCGCAAGGGAGCGAGAGAATACCACCTGGTAAGGGTTGTCTGAGAAGCCGATGCTTTTAAGCTTATGATACTTTCTCTTTACCTCGAACCAGCGATGTCAAGACGCCAAACGCGGCAACGCACGCGCACGTGATAAACGCTGCGTGAAAACTATTGATGAATGTTTGCTGAAGGTGAATGACTTGTTCGGGCGACAACGATTGTGAGGATTGATTGGAGCTAAGTATAAGACCCGCTGTAGCGCCTCCAAAGGCCGCAAAAATAGCTCCCGCAAGCGCCACACTTAAACTTTGACCGACAACACGCCCGGTAGCCAGGAACCCAGAGGCAGTGCCTTGCTGATTACGTGGAGCAGCGCCCATGAGCGCACTGTTGTTTGGCGATTGAAACATAGCCTGGCCTGCTCCAGTGACAACCAATCTCCAGACGATATCCCATACCGGAGTGTGGGCATTAAGCTGACTAATGAGAACCAGCCCGAAACAGGCTATTGATAGTCCCCCGGCTGCCAGCCAGCGCGTACCGATTCTGTCTGCAAGTGCACCACTAAAAGGGGCTATCACAGCGATTGTAAGCGGCAATGGCGTAAGCAGTAATCCTGCTTCCGCGGTTGAGAATCCGCGTAACTCTTCCAGGTAAAACGGCAGCATGAAACTGACAGCAAAGAGTGCCAGGAAACTCAAAATAAGGCTTATATTGGCCGAAAGGAAGACACGCCGCTTCAGTAATGAAAAGTCAATAATTGGATTCGAAACACGCCTTTCAACAATGACCAGTGCGACTATTGCGAGAATGCTTACAACAAGTGTACCAATCAGTAATGGCGAGTTCCAACCCCATTCCTGCCCAAATGAAAGTCCAAGTGTAAGAGCCACCAATCCAATTCCGAGCAATACAGCACCCACAGGATCAAAACGACCCGGGTTCCTATGCATACGCTCGGTTAGAACACGTAAGGTTAAGATCACGCCAAGAATGCCAAAGGGAATGTTCACGTAGAAAATCCAGCGCCATGTAAAACTTTCAGTGATGAGACCACCAAGTGTTGGGCCAACACTTACACCAAGCGCAACAATGACGGCATTCATACCAAGCGCACGTCCACGTTCATTCGCCGGGAAAGCATTGGTAAGCATGGCGGGACTGACGGCCATTATGAATGCCCCTCCCAGGCCTTGTAATGCTCGCGCAGCAATCAACATGCCAAGTGAGACTGAAGCACCACAAATAGCTGAACCAGTAGTGAAAATAATGAGTCCGGCAACCCATATCGGCTTGCGGCCAATCATGTCCGCGAGGCGTCCTGTAGTCAACAACACTCCCGCAATAACCACGAGGTATGCGATAATTACCCACTCTATAGCGCCATTCAAGGGAACGCCAAAATAGTGAGCAATGGTAGGAAGACTGATGTTCACGATGGATGTATCGAGCGTTGCCATAAAGATGCCAATAGCCAGGATCGCCAGTACCGCCCATTTATTTGCATGTTCCTGTCCATCATCTTTATTGGAAATAGCATCGCTTTTTCTTGTTGAAAGCACTTTGCTATTCTCTTGTACCCTGGAAATGTCCTTAGAAAGGCTTTGGTTTACCGGTTCAGTCTCTTTTTGTTGCATATCAATTCTTTTTGGGGAGCTGCATTACCAAATATTTCACACGTATAGGTTCTAGACGATACAAGCTATAACATCGAATACACCCAATCCTATTTCACAAAGAAATAGATCGTCATAGCAGTGCCCACTAGAATTACAAAGCCACGCACTATACGCTGGTCAAGCCGACGAGCAAGGGAAGCGCCAGAAAATCCACCCACTATAGCTCCCAGTATCATGACAATTGCTTCTGGCCAGAAGACCGCGCCTGCGATGATGAAGGTGATTACCGCGACACCGTTGATACAACTTTGTAGCACCGTCTTCATCCCATTCATCTCGTGAATGTTCTCCATGCCCATAATTCCCAATGAAGCCAGCATCATAATACCTATTCCCCCACCGAAGTAGCCTCCATAAATGGCAATGATCAACTGGAGTAGTGAGATACCAGCCAGTCTTAACCAGGAAATGTGAGTCTCTTTCGTTGTGGCTTCTTGCTTGCGTAGCCGGGCCGTGATGAGTGGACTAAATGCAAACAACAATGTTGCTAATAATAAGAGATAGGGTATAAGTCGTACGAAGGTTGATTGCGAGGTACGTAGCAGTAAGACAGCGCCAAGGATGCCGCCTATAAGGCTAGTGCCAACGAGCACCAGCATCAACACACGATTCTGCTTTGCAATTTCTTTGCGATATGCGCCAACACTGGCTAATGAACCAGGCCACAGCGCCACAGTGCTCGTGGCATTAGCCTGAATGGGGGGAACACCCGAGAAGATCAGAGAAGGGAAGGTGATGAAGCTGCCACCTCCGGCAACAGAGTTGAGCGCGCCGCCAAGCACTGCGGCAATGAAGAGGATGAGGCCTGATAAGAATGTCATTAGAGATCGCGCCTCACAGTTGCATCAGTTTTTCTTCTCTTCCTTGCCAATTGTGAATAGATATTGGAGAGCCTCTTCCGCCGTCTGCGCCGTGCTCATTTTCACAATCAAGCGCCTCAGTACCTCAGTGTCTTTAATGTCCTCCATTTGCGTCTTCGCAAATGGGAGAATCTCTGGAAAGCGCGCTTGAATGACTTCAAGAACATCCTGATGCCTTGCTCGTAGTTCCCCTTCCTGCATAATCTCCTGATAGGCCCAGGTTTCGCGTAATATATCACTCATTTTGTTAAACCTCCATATGATCCATTCTTTGTCGAGTTCATTTGTGAATACTAACGACGCTAAAAGTTGGGTGATCGGCAATAATTCTTTTTTCTCAGCGACCTGCAGCCCTGAGATAACCTCTTCTACTACTTCACGGGTTGCCCCATCCTTAGTCAGGATTAAGAGAGGCAGCAACCCTGTCAGACCTGTTCGTCTGAGTGATTCTGTAGAAAGCTTTCCAAGCTCAACACTCTCATAATGAAACTGAAGCACCTCTCGCCCATTAGGAAGTTTCCATCTCAACGGTGACTCTGGTACGGTGCCATCGTTCTTCAAATAGATCACACAAGAGTGGACGGGAAGCTTATGCTCACGCTTTGCCTCAAAATTGTATCCCAAGAGTCGCTCGCCTATAGCTGGGTCGTTAGTTGATTGGAATTCGATATGCAACAGCATCTCTTCTCCATTCAATGTCACTTCCAGCAGAGCGTCTGCCTCAATCGTCCTTGTTTTAAACTCGGTCAGAAGTTTTACCTTAACCTGAGCTTCTCCTAATAACCACGATGCAAAATCTTGAGGATTTTCGCTAATGAATATTTTCAGACTATCGTCCCAATGTCCTGGCATACCAAAATGACCCTCCCCACGTATTATTATTCTATTGGAAGTGTAACATACGGGAATCAGCCTGTCGAGGCTTACATCTCTGACATCCACTCATACCTCTATATGCGGGTCTACGGCCCGCAAAGAAAAAAGGAAACGAGGGACACCTTCACGCTCCAGGCAAGGGACTTCGTCCCCTGCACTCCTGTTTCTATTCGCAATTCCTACACCTCCCCAAAGACAACTTTGCCTCCCAAAATGGTCGCTTGAACTCCGTTCTCGCTTATCTTCTCCTGGGGCACACTCAGGATATCTTCGCGCAACACTATGGCATCGCCTAACTTGCCAACCGTCAACGATCCTTTGCTGTCTTCCTCAGCGCCAGCATACGCTGCTCCCATTGTGTAATCCCAGATTGCTTGCGCAATTGGTAAAGCCTGGTCTGGTAGCCAGGGTGGCCGCTGTTGCGCTGTAGCAGGATCATTGCGCGTGGTAGCGGCATAGAGAATATGTAGAGGATCAAACGTCTCTACAGGGGCATCAGAGCCTAAGGCGAGAGGAATGCCCATCTGCTGCATTGTACGATAGGCGTAGGCACGACGGTGACGTTTGCCCCAATAGCGTTCGGCGATATCGCGATCAGCGACTGCGTGATATGGTTGCACTGAGGCAACAACGCCGAGACGGCGCATACGTTCCAGATCTTCGGGAGTAATCAACTGCACATGCTCAAGGCGGTAGCGAAGACGTGACGCTTTCGCGGTTTGTATTTCGTCCAGGTGTCGCTGCGCCTGCTCAAATGAATTGAGCGCGACATGGGCGGCACGGTCGCCTATGGCGTGGATGGCAATGCTCATGCCTAGTTCAGCAGCCGCGCTCACCGTCTCCTTCATTTCCTGCTCAGGCAGCACCAGTATACCGTGATTGTCGGGGTTACCTTCAAAACCATCGAGCATAGCCGCGGTTTGCGAACCAAGTGTGCCATCCGCAAAGATTTTGATGCCGCCCAGGTGCAGCATGTCATCTCCGAACCCGGCTCGCAAGCCCAGTTCCCGAAGTTCAGGCAACATGTTACGCGGAAGAATCATATGAACGCGCACGCCTAATGCACCTTCTTCGCGTAGTTGTTGAAAAAGGTTCAGCGCATCGCTTTCCTCGATATCGTGAATAGTAGTCAGGCCTGATTGCTGCAATTCTTTCAGTTTTCCTTGCACGAGGTGACGAGTTAACGGCGGATCACGCCTGTCAATGATGTCATATACCAGGGAGGTTGCGCCTTCTTCCTGCAAAATGCCTGCAGGTTCTCCTGTACTGTCCCTTAAAATGGCGCCATTCGATGGTTCTGATGTCTCTGCCGTGATGCCTGCTCGTTGCAGAGCCAGCGAGTTTACCCACAGCAGGTGACCATCTTTGCTTGCCAGGGCCACAGGGTGTTCTGGCGCCGCGCTATCTAAAGATGCTTTGGTAGGAAACTGCTGGCCAGGCCAGACATTCTTGTTCCACTGGCCACCCTGTATCCATTGACCGATCGGTGTCTGGGTTGCCCGTTGGCGCACAAGGTTCGCGACTTCATCCTCACTTGAGCAGGTTCCGGCATCAATGTAATAAGAACGATAGGCTGCATACATCAGGTGGATATGGGCATCAATGAAGCCTGGTAACAGCGTTTTACCGCGCAAATCAACTAATTCAGCATACCTGTCACCAACACGCCGCACTTCGTCGCTGTCACCCACGGCCAGAATACGCCCGCTGATGGTATCGATAGCTAATGCCTGCGCTCGTGGCTGCGCGGCATCCATGGTGTAGATATTTCCATTGAGAAAGAGCATGATACTCATGTTGATCAATACCTCGAAATCAAATAGACGCTGAGGACGATAAGAATTCCACCTATGATAGTGGTGGGCAAAAGTTGGTCATTTAACAACATGATTGCCAGAACTGTGCCAAGCAATGGTTGTACAAAAAGCGTAGAAGCCGCGGCTGAACCATCTACCTTCTCCAGGCCCTTAAACCAGGCAAGATAAGCAACAACGGTTGACATGATGGCTAGCCAGCCTAGACCCAGCCATGCCATTACACTCAATGGATGCCAACCACCGTATAAGATCTCTCCACCTGCAATGGGTATCCAGACAAGAGCGCTGCCTACAATAGCGGCGGATGTAATCAATAAAGGTGGATGCTTTACAAGCAATGACTTCCCACGTACAGTATAAAACGCCTCACAGATTAACCCCAATATAACCAACACATCGCCGAAAATGCGCAGGACACCGCCTCCAGAAGGAATATTTGG
>WNGI01007432.1_pt1 | contig 10036 bp, 8 predicted proteins | sample 5400621 | NCBI WGS metagenome assembly WNGI01 (sample SAMN13153374, study PRJNA577476) | soil metagenome | isolation source: 20 cm soil or saprolite under Garry oak tree replicate 1 | place: USA:California | collected 2016-06-15 | reverse complement strand
CCCTTTTTAGGGAAAGCTACCACTCGTGTTTTAGTACAAGGTGCCGCTAGAAGGGTATCGAATGAGTATCCCTTCCTACATTTCTTAGAAAAGATGCCTTATACCGAAGTAGTTCCAGCAGTTATTACAGAACAATGGAGTTCTGTTTCACCTCAGGAACTTTCTGAGGGTTTGCAAGCATTATTGCAGGAGTGCTTTGTAGGTTTGAGAGAGCTGACCGGGGAATTGATTGGCCCACCCCTCCTCGACGAGGTAACTCGTCAACTGGAGCAGATGCCCTAGAGAAACGAAATGGAGAGCAACGTGCAACCACAGTCGCATGCAACGGAAAGCGCGTACCGCTCCTTCATAGCACAAAATGGTGATGGGGATTATATAACGTCTCTCCGTAAGCAAATGGAGCAACTCAACACCATCGGTAAGCGCTTTGTGGCAGCAAATGACCGTTTTCAAGTACATCATGCATTACTTGCCACCCTCCAGGAACTGTACAGCTTTTCAGCCTGCTCTATCTTATTAAAAGGCGATCCTTTCGAACTTTCCATCATCCCAAGATATCCCCTCACCAGTGCTTTTTTACAAGCAATGATCCAAAGTATAGCCAGAGCCGCAAGTGTCATAGATTTTTCAGGTGTGTCAGCTCAAGAATTAGCGGTGGTTGCTGATTTAGACGCCCCTGACGATTTAGCCACTCCCTCATACGAAATTCCCTCGGTAGCAACTAAAATCGGCGATTTTCTCAATATACCTTTGACGGTTGAAAGCCGTATTATTGGTATACTGAGCCTCTTTGATGAACATGAGGGGACCTTTGATACTGACCTGCTCCAACTTACTACCATGATTGCAGATTATGCTGCCGTTGCGTTGGAAAATGTTCGTCTGCGTGAACGCCAGAGAGCCCTCTGGAAGGAAGCCGAGCATGAACGCTACCGTCTGGAACTCATTATTAGCAGTATGGCTGAGGGATTGCTCATCACCAACGCTCATGGAGCAATAACTTCTCTAAATAGTTCAGCTCGACATTTATTTTCACTGGCTGAAGTTGATTTACAACAGAAGCCTCATACTTCACTCCGCCAATTGGCAGCCACTACAAGGGTCAATTGGCTTCTCGACTTTGCAGAAATTGTAGACCAGGCTCTGGCCGGAAATATAGTTATGCACAAAGAACTAACTGTTGGCACGAACAGCGAAACTGTCCCATTGACATTTAGTATAAGCGCTGCGCCTCTTCACGATGCGAACCAAAATATAACACAGCCAATTGGTGTAGTGACTGTCCTCAATGATATTACCTCTATCAAACAAATAGAGAAACTGAAAGACGAGTTTGTATCTATAGTATCTCATGAGCTTCGTACTCCACTCACAGCAATAAAAGGTTATACGCAACATCTCATACGTCGAATTGAGCGCCGTCTACGCGAGGCACGTCAAAAACAACAAAGTACCAACCCCCTGATAGAACTTCCGGAGAGCTACGATCTTCGTAGTTTAAACATTGTACAAAGTGAAACTGAACACCTGGAACGGCTCGTAAGTGATCTGCTCGATCTCACACGTGTCCAATGGGGAGAATTGGATCTCCAATATTCCAGTTTTTATCTTGCTGATGTGTTGATCGAGCGTGTGCGTCTAGCCCAGGTAAGTGCCGAACAACATGCAATTTACCTCGATATCCAGACACAAGATAGCAGAATCGTTGCAGATCAACTACGTATAGGACAAGTCTTTGGAAATGTTTTGGATAATGCAATCAAGTTCTCTCCTCCTGGCAAGCAAGTGACGGTAAAACTGCAGGAAAAAGATGATGAATACTTGATTAGGGTTATTGACCAGGGTATTGGCGTAAGTCCAGAATCTTTTGACCACATCTTTGAGCGATTCTATCGCATTCGTAATATTGCTAATCGTCAATACACAGGAATTGGTATGGGGTTGTTTGTTGCAAAGGCAATCGTTGAAGCTCATGGAGGGCGTATCGGCTTTTCCAGCAATCTGGATAGTGGTAGCACATTCTACTTTACTTTACCGCGCGTGCCACGCACCAGCAAACTACAAATGTGAAACCTTATTACTAAATGACTGTAGTAAATCTGCCGGATTAGATCCAAAATGTTCGCGCAAGTAAGATAGGCCAAATGGGGTGAAATGAATTGAAGCCCAACTTGCGCGCAGCAATTGAATGCTGCGTAAGATACGAGCTTCACCCCACAAGGGATAACGCAAATCACGCATAGCGTCTAAAAAATCTACAGTACATGTGATCAAAACCCCAATAGTAATCACGAGTATTTCAACAAGTGGATTATTTGGCAAGGTAAGCGGGCTTGGTAGAGCGGTAAACAGTCCAAGATAAAGAACAAAAGCTGATACTACAGCTGGAAAGAGAGCATTGAATAAAATAAACACCGGCGACGGTTCGGACAAATACAGTGTTGACACCCCAAGCGGCCCAACAGCCCAACCAACCAGGGGATCATTTCTATACGCTCTCACAAGTATTCTCGCACACTCGACCAGGACGATCCAAATTAACAAATAAGTAACCAGCCCCGGGATGCTCGTAACATATAAACTGGCTATAGTGCCTGGCATACCTACTCTCCTTGAACTCCTGTACAGTCGAGAAAACAGACGAGCAATATTCTCCTCACAATATATTATAAGCTATTTTACACATTCGGCAATAGTTACTCACTCCAGCCTGCTGCACCAACTAACGGAACAAAAATACATCCACCTAAAGAGCGCTTCTCCGGTCCCCAGGGTGCGCGATTAACCACAAACAATTCCTGGCGTTCTTGTCCCCCTACCGGTATCACCATTTTTCCCCAAAGTACAAGCTGTCTATACAGCGGCTCAGATACTTCAGGCGCTGCCGCAGTAACCAAAATGCGATCATACGGTGCCTGATCTGGCCATCCTAACGAACCATCACCGACCAATACCGAAACGTTTGAACACCCTAGTTTTTCCAAACGTTTTAAAGCCAGGCAAGCAAGTTGCTGAATACGTTCGATACTATAAATGTAACCAGCCAGATGTGCCAGAATGGCTGTTTGGTAGCCAGAGCCTGTACCAATCTCAAGTATTCGCTCATTTCCATCTAATTGTAGCGCCTGCGTCATAGTGGCAACTATCAATGGCTGTGAAATTGTCTGGCCCATACCAATGGTAAGAGCTCGATCTTCATATGCCATATTACATTGAGTTTCATGAAGAAACATCTCACGGGGAGTGTCTGCTACTGCGTCTAGCACACGTTCATCAGTAATCCCATTCTTGCGAAGAGATTCTATTAGATGTTGGCGTTGTTTCTCAAGGTCATGAGCCATACTTGCCTCTCCAAATGAACGAGAATGAGAGGAAAAATTCGCATTACGAATTTGTTAGAAAATCAATAACGGCAAAGGGATCTTTCTTTCAAGTGTAGTGCGTGAAACATGTATAGTCAAGCAAGATGATTGATGCATGTCAATGCATTCTGTGTTTTCCTGGTCACATCCTGCTGATCGCATTAGAGCGGGGATCGTCTGGTGAAAGTATTCGTCGCCCTTCTCACTTTTATATGAAGTCTCTTGAAGGTTATAATGGGCGCTACTGGTTTCGAACCAGTGGCCTCTTCGGTGTGAACGAAGCGCTCTCCCACTGAGCTAAGCGCCCTTGTTGACATGAGAAACTATAGCATCAGAGAGAGGGGATGTCAAGCAATTTCTTTTTCATACAAAAATCTCCAGGAGATGCAATCTCGCGTTGAATCGCATCTCCATTCTACTACTGCTCTTCTATAGTCTTCCGCATCGTCGGAAACAGTATTACATCACGTATTGATTCCTGGTCTGACAGCAACATGACTAACCGATCAACACCTATACCAAGTCCACCAGTTGGCGGCATACCCACTTCCAAAGCTTCCAGAAAATCTTCATCTAGCACCTGGGCTTCTTCATCACCCTGAGCACGTTGGCTCATCTGATCCTCAAAGCGTGCCCGCTGATCGAGCGGGTCATTCAATTCAGTAAAGGCATTACCAAGTTCCAGACCACCAACGAATGGCTGAAAACGCTCAACTAATCCCGGAAATTCGGTATGCTGTTTTGCAAGTGGAGAGACATCTAGAGGATAGTCTGTCAGGAAGAGCGCTTGTCGCAAAGCAACATTACCCTTTCGGAACATAATTCCTTTGAGATCGTCGATCAAGCGTCCACGCCCCAATTTTGGATCGGCCTCGTAACCATGTTCACGCATCGCAGTAGCAAGTCTTTCTTTATCAGGATAAAGATCGACATCGATACCCGTGAATTCTTCAATTGCATCAAGCAGACGTATACGATTCCAAGGTGGAGTCAGATCAATCTCAGTTCCCTGGTAAGTAATGCGAGCAGAGCCTTTCACCTCCTGAGCAATAAAGCAAATCATCTCCTCGACCAGCCTCATAATATCGTTATAGTCAGCATATGCTTGATAACATTCCATCATCGTAAATTCTGGATTATGACTGCGATCAATACCTTCATTTCGAAAATCACGCCCAATTTCGTAAACTCGCTCAAACCCTCCCACAATCAACCGCTTAAGATACAGCTCTACTGCAATACGCAGATATAAATCTCTGTTCAACGTATTGTGATGTGTGATAAATGGGCGAGCAGTAGCCCCACCATACAGAGGCTGTAAAATCGGTGTTTCAACTTCGAGAAAACCATGCTCATCCAAATAACGACGCATGGCAGAAATCGTGCGACTACGTATCACAAAAATCCGCCTTGCTTCCTCACCATTTGCAACCAAATCCAGATAACGCTTGCGCTGACGTACTTCCACATCTTCAAGTCCATGATACTTTTCAGGTAAAGGGCGTAGCCCTTTCGCAAGAACGCGGTATTCTCGCACATGCAGCGTACGTTCTCCCGTTCGAGTGATAAAAAGAAAGCCACGTACTTGCACAAAGTCGCCAATATCCAACAACTTGAGAGTTTTGTAAGCATCCTCTCCTATATCATTGATACGGAAGTAGATTTGCATACGGCCAGTGCCATCTTCAATCTGAGCAAAAGCAGCCTTACCCATTTCACGCATCAGACGAATACGCCCGGTCAGTGTCACGTCCCTTTCATCTGTCTGCCACTCATGAAAGTGTTCCAGCACATCTATAATTGTATTTGTTCGCTGTACACGATTAGGGTAAGGATCAATCCCTTTTTCCCGCAGTGCCAGTAGCTTCTGTCGACGTGCTTCTTGTTCAGATAGCAGGTTTACTCTAACTTGATTATCCCTTTGCTGTTCTTCCGCCATATTATTTCTCTTTCTCCTCAAGATATGTGCAAACCATTTTAACACGTTTCGTCTATCTTGCATCGCTATCACCAATTTAGCTCATTACTGATCAGGATATGTATAGAAGAGATTCTCAGATGTTTAATAAGGTTCCTAAAGCTTGAATACTTTTCATTTCTCCAAATGCAAAAAATCGACCTGTGGCCTAATTAAAGGTTCCACAGGTCGATGGCTTGCTGTTATCGCCTGGAAGGGTTACTCGATGTTGAGGATGGTATATTCTTTCACACCGCCAGGCGTAGAGACAATCACAAGATCAGCCACCTTGTGGCCCAGCAGCGCTTTACCCACTGGTGATTCATTAGAAATTAACCCGGCGCTTGGTTTTGCTTCAAAAGCTCCTACAATAGAATAGCTATACTCCCTTTCATCAGGAGTACGCAACTGCACAATTGAGCCAAGCGAGACAACATCGGTCGGTAATTTAGTGATTGGCTTGGCCGCTGCTAATAACTGCTCAAGTTCTAAAATGCGCCCTTCTAGACGCGCCTGCTCATTCTTCGCATCTTCATAAGCTGCATTATCAACAACGTCACCTGACTCCTTAGCATCATGCAGATATTGAGCAACCTCAGATCTCCGTGTGGTGCGTAAAAACTCGAGTTGAGCGATGGCGCGTTGTCGGCCATCAGCTGTCAGGAATACCTCCTGTGTTTCCATCTCTGTTTCCCTTCTTAAAAAGTCTGGTAGAGTTCCAAATTTTACCAGATCTTGTTCACCTATCAAATATGATAGGTTCCTACCCTATGGGATGTTCCACATCCCCCCAGGTAATTCTAACCAGTTCTCCTGAATGGCGGCGAAGTAACAGCTCTCCGCTCTCATCCACGTCTTCAGCAATCCCGCTGATTACTGAATTTCCCTGTCGCACTACAATAGTGCGACCAAGTGTTGCTAATTGACTTCTCCATCTTTCTCGTATCAGACGAGTGAATGGTTCCTTAATGACAATCCCCACAACAGATAACTCGGCAATCTCCTGTTGCAACGCAAAATAGCTTTTTTCGATGTATTGCAACAGACGAGCGATAAATACTTCTCGACTTACCATATGACCACACGCTGACTCAAGAGTGGTAGCTATTGCAGTAAGTGGAACCTGTAATGAAGAATGTTTTTCAAGTTCCTTGATACTACCCTTGACATTAACACCAATCCCAGCAACTGCGACCATACGACCGTTAGAGTCATGGCTCGTTTCAATTAAAATGCCTGCAACCTTGCGATCCTTTATAAGCACATCATTAGGCCACTTGATTGCTGCTGCAACCTGACAAATATCGGCAATCGCGTCAATCACAGCAAGAGAAGTTATCATCACCAGTATATACGGTGGGAAAAGTGGTCGGAACAATATGGACATCAACACATTGCATCCAGGCACATCTACCCAACGACGACCCCGCCTGCCCCTACCGGCAGTTTGACTATCAGTAAGTATCACCAGCCCTTCTTCTGGCCGCTCATAAGCCAGTTGCATAGCCAAAGTATTCGTCGATTCTACGGTTGAAAGGTACAGTAGACGGTCTCCAACCCCAAAATACTGTGTTTGTAAATTACGCTGCAGCGCTTCAAGATCAAGTGGAGAAACGCCTTGTAAATCTAATCCCACACCTACTACCTCACTAAAGATCAAAAAAGCAGCTAATTTAGATGAAGAAAATCAATCTGAGTCAACCATTTAGACGAAGTTCTTATAGCTTTTTTAAATATGTTCTGATAACATAAGCGCGCATGATATAGGTTGCCCGTTGACAGATTGTGTGGATGAAAACCCCAGAGCAACGGCATATCTGATTTCGCCATTACTCTGGGGAACGCTGCACAGGTAGGGATTCTAAATTCACCTACCAGCGAACTTGCGCCGACTTAGTGTCGGACACCTCTCATCTGGAAGGTGTGGGAAATCACCACGCTGCCTGTGCAGCGATTACGTTGGTCCATTACACACCACCTCCTTTCATTGCGCTTATTGTACCTTGCAATTCGAACACTGTCAAGCTATTTTTCTCAATTTCGCTGCCAACCTGCGAACAAAAAATATGTTGAAATGGCCTCTCAAGGCATCTAATGGTCATGAAAGATATACAAAAACTTATCCAGGTTGACATTTATTGAGACATATTTGACGAAGGTTTGCCTCTGGGCTACACTACCTTTAGATGAAGGAAGGAGCTCATGCCATGACTATTGAACGCACTACGCATCCATACATCATACGTGATACAAATATTTATAACGGTGAACCTATCATTGAAGGAACTCGTACAGGTGTTCGACATGTCATCTTACTATTTCAATCAGGCAAAGACCCAGAAGAAATAGCCAGCATTCATCGTCTCTCTCTTGCCCAGGTTTACGACGCCCTCAGCTTTTATTACGACAACGATGCCGAAATCGAACACTATATCAACAACGAGTCATAAAAAAGCAGACACATATTTTTTCGAAATATGTAATTATTACCCTACATTTTTCTTTGAACTTACGCTATACTATGTATAGTAGGTAGCAAAAATGAAGAATTATTGTACAATGGTGTACAGATGTTTGCTTGCTTCTACAAACTCCTTTTACTTTCTTTGCCCTAATTTGCCCATTATGGCGTCTCTCTCAGTACAAGCGAGTTTCACACTGTTTTTTCATTAAGTGAAAACCTTAGTAGTTTTGTAGGAAGTTCTAATGTTGGAAGTTAACTGACTGGACAATCAAAGGAGGATAACACATATGCAGCAGTACATCGACTTGCTCATCGATGCCCTCCTGGACGAGGGCTTTACTGTGGAAGAGGCCAGCAAGCTCATCCAACTACGTGGTCAGCATGAGGAACGAAATGCCAGACAAGAGACGAATTATCATCGTTTCGTACGCTGGCTTATCGAGCATGGTCGTCTAAGTGATTGGTAGAGTAGTAGAGTGAGTGAGTTGCCAACTTGCAGCGCTATTAGTCTTTGTTATACAATTGGGACGGCGTAGCTACCGCCACGCCGTCCCACATTTCTGCTACGTATCTGATCACTAAGGAGGCCTCTATGAAAGCGGTTGTCATGGCCGGAGGGGAAGGATCGAGGCTGAGACCGTTAACGATTCGACGTCCCAAACCGATGGTCCCGATTGCTGGCAAGCCTGTCATGGAACATATCCTCAATTTACTCAAACGTCACGGCATTACAGAGGTGATTGTCACTGTCCAATATTTGGCTAGCAACATCGAAGATTATTTTGGCAACGGTTCGCAGTTTGGTATGCGCATCACTTACTCGCGCGAAGACGTTCCACTGGGTACCGCAGGTAGTGTCAAAAATGCCGAAGATCAACTAACTGAACCTTTTCTTGTAATCAGCGGTGATGCATTGACAGATTATAACTTAACCGATATCATCCGGTTTCACAAAGAGAAGAAGGCATTGGCAACGTTAACGCTCGCCCATGTCCCTAACCCACTGGAATATGGTGTCATTATCACGAATGAAGAGGGGCACATCACTCAATTCTTGGAGAAACCAAGCTGGGGAGAGGTCTTTAGTGATACAATTAACACAGGCATCTACGTCTTGGATCCTCAGATTTTCTCCTACTTTGAGAAGAATGTACAGCACGACTTCAGCCAGGAACTTTTCCCATACATGCTTAAAAAAGGTGATCCAATTTACGGATATATAGCAGATGGCTATTGGTGCGATGTCGGAAACCTGAGCGAGTACATGCGTGCAAACGCTGACGCGCTGGAGAGTATTGTCGAACTTGAGATTCCAGCAAAGAACATTGGCGAAAACATCTGGTGCGAAGAGGGAGTGCAGATTGATGAGGATGCCCAGCTCTATGGTCCGATTTACCTGGCGCACGATTGCCAGGTGAAAGCTGGTAGCATTATTCACGGGCCAAGCACTATCGGACACTATACTATAATCGATGAACGAGCACAGGTTGACCGCAGCATCGTTTGGAATAACTCCTTCATTGGTGAGCGAGCAGAATTACGCGGAGCGATCGTCGGCTCTTCAACCAGCATCAAAAGTAAGGCAGTGATGTTTGAAGGTTCTGTTATAGGTGACAATTCCATCATTCAAGAAGCTGCAATCATACAACCCAACATTAAAATTTGGCCAGATAAAGAAATTGAAGCCGGAGCTGTAATCAATAGTAGTATTATTTGGGGTTCGCAAGGCAAACGCAGCCTGTTTAGTCGTTTTGGTGTCACTGGGCTGGTAAATGTTGATCTCACCCCAGAATTTGCAGCTAAATTAGGCGCTGCATATGGAGCCATACTTCCCAAAGGCTCTATTGTCTGTATCAATCGTGACTCCTCACACCGCACATCACGTATGATTAAACGCGCTGTGATAGCAGGCCTCCCTTCGGCTGGTATCAATGTACATGATATCAATCAGGTGCCAATACCAGTAGCACGTTATTTCATTCGCAACACTGACGCTGTAGGGGGAGTGCATGTGCGCCTCTCACCGCATGATCAGCGCGTCGTTGATATCAGATTCTTTGATCAACATGGCTTGGATATCAATAAAACTACCGAGCGTAAGGTCGAGAATCTGTATTTCCGTGAAGATTTCCGTCGGGTATATCTTGACGATCTTGGCTCAATTGAGGTCCTGGAGAATTCTAATGTGACCAACCTTTACCTCGAAGGGCTTATGAAGGTCGTTGACAAACAACTTGTGCAACATCGTAGATT